>JAEEGL010183873.1_pt1 | contig 69941 bp, 48 predicted proteins | sample 9134231 | NCBI WGS metagenome assembly JAEEGL01 (sample SAMN16246548, study PRJNA631951) | gut metagenome | biome: gut microbiome; feature: rumen; material: fiber-attached | host: Bos | place: Iran: Karaj | collected 2018-10
AATCTATCGAAAAAAGTTTTGATTTCTGCTCCTTACTGACGATGTAAAACATTTGGCAGCCGATATGGGGTTCTCGTTTCCATCTCCTTGAGGATGGCTTTGAAGTCATCAGGGATTAACTTCCATATCTCCAAGGCGATGTCGTCGGGAATCTCCTTGTAGAAGGCTTCGGCGATGCCGCCGGTGATGCAGGCAAGGGTGTCGCTGTCGCCGCCTAAAGAGACAGCCAAACGGATGGCGGACTCGAAGTCGGTGCTGTCGAAAAAGGCTACCATGGCTTCAGGGACGGTGCCTTGGCATGAGCCATCCCAGCCATACACGGGACGGATCTCGTCGCAGGTGCGGTTGAGATTATAACTGTATTTCGTTGATATATAATTTCTTATCTCTTCTTTGCTATGTCCGTTGCGGGCCATTAAGATGGCTGCTGCCGTGGATTGGGCACCTTTGATGCCTTCGGGGTGGTTGTGGGTGATGGCGGCTGAGAGGCCAGCCACGCGCTCGGTCTCTTCCAAGGTGTCGAACATCCAGCCGTTGGCACTGGCACGCATGGCGGAGCCGTTGCCCCATGAGTTGTAGGGCTCGCGCTTGCCGTCGCGCCTAAACAGCCAACGGAAAAACATCCCGCCATAGCCGCCCATGGGGCAGGGATACTTTTTGGCAAAGCTGAGAAAACTCGCTTCCAAAGTATCCATGCCGTGCGTGGGGTCCTTCAACAGCCAGTCGGCCACAGCCATGGTCATAATGCTGTCGTCGGTGTAGTTGCTCTTCGCTGAGAAAAACGGAAAATCGATAATCTTTATCTTGTTGAATTCATATACCGATCCGGCGGTATCGCCAATGATTGCTCCAAGCATAATTATTTGTTTTTTAGAAGTCAGAAGACAGGAGACAGAAGTCAGAAGTCGGAATTCTGTCTCCTGTCTTCTGACTTCTTCTTTAATTAAACAATCTCTTTCCAAAAGTCCAAGGGAAGATGGATGTTGGGAATGTTGACCGCGCCGGCGAACAGCGGGGCAATATCGGCAGGGGTGAAGCCTGCGATGCCACAGCCGATGCGGGTGACTAAGAAGGTCATCTTGGGATGAGCGTCGGCGAAACGGATGAAGTCATCCACGTAGGGTTTGATGGTGTTCACACCGCCTTGCATGGTGGGGATGGCATAGCTCTGTCCCTGTAATCCCACGCCTTGGCCCATGATGGCGCCAAAACGGTCAACAGCTAAACGAGCGGCTCCGCCAGCATGCATCCCGGCCAGGTTGCTTCCGAAGACGAACACCTCGTTGGGGTTCAGACTCGTGATGCGTTCAGGCGTGATGCGATTCTTGAACTCACCCAACTCACGGTAGTTGCGATTTTCGCGATTTGACCTGGAACGGAACAGCTTGCGTTCAGCAGCTGCCATGGGCGCCATGGCCTCTGCTTCCATCTCAAAGCGGGTGTACATCATCATCTTCGCTTTGCGTTCCTTTTCCCAAGCGGCCCTCATACCTGCATCATCGTCTTCGAATGCCATGTGATTGTCGATGCTGAGCGATGCCGAAGTGGCTTCCACGTCTTGGTTGGTACCAATATAGGCAAAGTTCCAGCCTTCTTCCTCTTTCATGCGCTCTACCAAAGCCTTGATAGCGCTGCCAGAATACTCGGTGGAGGCGTTCTCCAGTCCGTCGGTGATGACGGTGACCATGGCGGTAGCGTCTTCCTTGTCCTTGATGTCCTTGTATAAAGCATTGATGGAGATGCCCATGGCGTCGTACAATGGAGTGCAGCAGCAGGGTTGGTATTCCTTACTGGTCAGTTCCTTGACTTCAGCAACGGGAACCTTGTCATAGACGAGGCGCTTCTCGCAGTTGCAAAAAATCATCAGCGACACAAAATGCTCTTGCGTGTCCTTGAAACGTTCCTGGGCAGAACGGATGCCTCTGACAGTCTCATTAAATCCAGCAATGGCGGCCTTGGCAATGCTACTCATCGATCCGCTCTTGTCTAAAATAATCAGGTTATAAATCTGAGTTTTCATAATGTTTAATTGTTTAATTGTTTATTGTTTAATTGTTTATTGTTTAATTGTTTATTGTTGAATTGTTTATTGTTGAATTGTTTAATTGTTGGTTTATTCTTACTTCTTACTTCTTATTTCTTACTTCTTACTTCTTACTTCTGTCTTCTGCCTTCTGCCTTCTGCCTTCTGTCTTCTGCCTTCTGCCTTCTGCCTTCTGCCTTCTGTCTTCTGCCTTCTGTCTTCTGCCTTCTCACTTCTAAAATTCTAACCTAAAATTCTTATCTTCCTTCAGCCTCTCATACCTTTCTTTGTTAAAGGAGAACTTAGTGCCTTTGCGTCGACGGGGTTCTTCGCTATAATTATGTTGGGACTCTCGGCTTACAGCACCGCCAAATAGAGCGTCGATGCTCATCCTTTGCATTTCCTTGCGTTCTCCGAAATAACATGATTCGCTTTCTTCAACCTCTTCTTCAGTTTCCTCCAGAATGCCAGTCTGTAGCATTTTTTTGTAGAAGTTGCGGCGGTCGAAATGCACGCCTAAAATGGACTCGTAAAGGCGTTGCAACTCGGGCATGGTGAATTGCTCATCCAGTAACCCGAAACCGATGGGCTCAAAGTGAATGTCCTTTTTCAGCTGCTCGGTGGCCTTCCTTAAGATGTAGTCGTGGTCGAAAGCCAAAGGAGGGACATCCTCAATAGGGAACCATTGTGCCTTGGCCGCGTCATCGCCACCTTGTACCGCCGATTTCCTGGCCAAAGCATAGAATGCAATGGTGATGACTCGTTCGCGTGGGTCACGGTTCACTGCCGTAAATGTGCCAAATTGCTTCAGGTACTCGAGCTTCAATCCTGTTTCCTCGCACAGTTCTCGCATAGCGCCCTGTTCAGCGGTCTCGTTGATGTTCATGAAGCCTCCTGGGAACGCCCAGCAACCTTTGTAAGGCTCGCCACCTCTTTCTATTAATAGGATGTTCAGACGCTTCCCATCGAAGCCAAATACCACGCAGTCGGTCGTGACCGCTGGGTGTGGATACTTGTAACAATACTTTCCTTCTTCCATAATTGTGTAAATTTGACGCAAAATTACAACAATTTTTGGAATCTGCAAGTATTTTTGTGTAAAATTTACACTTTTTTAATCCGCAACCTCGGAATTGTTGGCATCGGGATGGTTGAGTGCCCCCGGTGTGTCTTGATCTTTAAAGACATCGGCGACAACATCGGAATAGAACATCTCATCGGCAAACTCACGCGCTTTGGCACTCTTTCTGAACTTCTCGCCTTGTTTTTGCTTGGCATTCGAGACGACATTTTTCATCTTTTGGTGAAATGCCAACGTCTTATAATAAAAGCGATACAGCGCTTTTTCTCTCGAAATCAATGGGATAAGAAGTGAGTTGATCACGATGCTGAACAAGATGACCGAGAACACAATGTTGCGGATGAAAAAGCCGGTTTCCATATTGGGGATGTAGGCGAGGGCTTGGGTCGCCAACACTGCCGCCGTAAGTCCTTTGGGGTCAATGGCTGACATGTACATCAGCTCTTTGTCAGGAATTTGGTCTTTTCGTGAGATGGCTAATCGCACCACAGGGACGCGCAGGATGAAAAGCATCACGGTGATGCCAAGGCCAATCACAATAGGTTGCCAGTCGTATAGTTGTATCGACATGCCCACATACACGAAAAAGAAGGTCTTGAGCAGTAGCACAAGCTCGCTGAACAAGGCTCTCTCGGTGTCGTTGAGGTTGGCCGGGCGTTTTTTGATGATTTTCTTCAACAAAGAATCGTAGATGCCGTCGATGTTGGCCATGCCGATGCCAAAAGCCAATGCCGCGATGGCACCGCTATAGCCCATCCACTCGTTGACACCGTAGATGATGAACACAAAGGCGGGAGTGGTGAGTACCGAATACTTGATCTCGCGCACCTTATCTAATATAAGGGCCCAGAAAATGGATCCAAGCAAGCCGATCACGGTGGCTAAAATAAAGGAAGAGAAGATGTTGCCGAAAATCATGCCGAACTCGACGTGTTGTGACTTGATGGCTTCGAGCAATGCCAAAGCCAATACAATGCTGAACACGTTGCCGATGGCGGCCTCCAATATTAATATGGTGGCGCTTTTTTGCGACATCTTGAGTTGTCGTACCGTGGGGATGACCACGGCAGAGGCGGTGCCACCAAGCACACAACCCATCATTAGGCTGACAATTGGATCGACTTCCAACACTTGCCAGGTCACCAGCCATACCGCAATGGCAGAGATGATGAAATTGAAAGCTGTCAGCTTCAAGGAAGGCTTGAATGAATCTTTTAAATTGCTGAAACTCAACTGAATACCGCTTTCGAAAAGAATCAGCACCAAGGTGACAGCCGAAAGAATGCTCCCAAGCAGGGTGAGCCTCTCGGAATCAACGAGGTGGGTGAGGGGACCGAGTGCCAACCCGATGATGATCAGGAATAGCACATCGGGAATCCTGCGTCGGCTGAAGATGGAGCTGAACAGATGGGCAGCGAAGATGAGCAGTCCAATGATGGCAATAATCAAACCTATCTTACTGGATGACAATCCATTGGATATGGTTTGGTTGATTGCTTCTATGTGGCTGGTATCGTCCATGTTTCCAAGTTATTCTTCAAGCAATTCGGTGATGGTAGGCTCTTTTTTCTCGGATAAACATCTCTTGTAAAAACGGCTGACGGCATTGTCTTTTTCCATCACCGGCATCAGGATGGAAGTGAAGAGGATGCTGAACAGGATAACGGCAAACACAATGTTCTGGATCATCTCGCCATCGGTGATGCCTTTTTGCAGCGGTATTGTGGCCAACACCGCGGCGGCCAATCCTTTTGGAACAATGCCCGACATGAACATTTTGTCTTCTACAGGCAGCGTGCTCTTCTCTTTGTGCGCTGATATTTTGACGATAAGGATGCGCATGGCGAACAACACCAAGGTGATGATGAATCCAATCAGGATGGGCATGAATTGGTCAAGCTTGATGGAAATGCCGATATAGATGAAAAAGAAGGTCTTAAGCAGAAACACGACCTCGCTGAAGAGCTGTTTCTCTGTCTCGTTGAGTTTGGCGGGTTCAGTTTTGAATAGCTTTTTGATGAGGGTTCCGTTGTTGTACATCGAGTCGATATTGGCCATGCTGATGCCGAAAGCTAATGCCGCGATAGCTCCGCTGAAGCCCAACCACTCATTGAGGCCATAGACAATGAAGACGAAGGCTGGCGTGGTCAGGATGGAGTTCTTGACGTGACGGACCCTGTCGAGGACGTAGGACCATAATATGGCGGCAATCAGGCCAATGACGGTGGCAAGGATGAACGAAGAGATGATCTCTCCCAACACCCTGCCGACATTCATCGAGCCAGACAATATGGCTTGCATGAATGCCCATGCAAACACGATACACAACACGTCGCTGAAAGCGGATTCCAAAATAAGTATTGTGCTACTTTTTTGGCTGATTTTCAGCTGGCTTACCAATGGAATGACCACGGCTGACGAGGTGCCTCCCAAAATGGCACCCAACATCAAGCTGGTCAATATATCGACTTTGATGATCAGACCCAACACAGCCACAATGATCATCGTGACAAAGAAGTTGATGAGGGTGAGCCTCATCGTGCCACGGATGGAGTTTAGCAAAGTGTTGAAGTTCAGCTTAGTGCCACTCTCAAACAAGATGATGACCAAGGTGATGGTAGTGAACACACTGGCCACCGGCCCCAGCGTCTCTGGCTTTACAAGGCCTAAGGCAGGGCCGATGACCAAGCCGATCAGCATCAACAGCAGCACATCGGGGATGCGTTTGCGGCTGAAAATCTCCGTGAAGAGGTGTGCCGCGAAAATAAGTAAACCGATGATGGCGATGACCAGCCCGGTGTTGGATGAGGCATCGGCTTTGGCTGACTGTTGCGCCATCTCCTGAAGGGCAGGAGAACTGACAATGCTGTCTATGGCGTGTGATAGGGTGTCCTGATACATGGATTATTCCTTGATGAATTTCTGAGTGATTGAAACGCTGTCGGATTTGATAGTGACAAAGTACATGCCTTTGCTCAAGTCGTTCAGGTTCAGTGTCGTCAGACCGCTCGCCTTGCATTGGTGCATGACCTGTCCGAGGCTGTTGAACACGGTGATGTCGCATTCCTCTTCAGGCAGGTTGATGCTGAAGTTGCCGTTGTTCGGGTTGGGATAAATGGCTGGAGCGTTGGTGACGACTTCCTCCGTCATGGTGATCAGCTGCGCGGCGGGGAATACGATATCGTCGATCCAGGCACAGTCCTCGCCGCCCGACATCGTGACATCTTTTGTGTATTGCCATTGCAGTCTGTGTCTGCCTGGAGTCAGCGGATAGCTCGCCTGAGCCCAATCCACTTCACCAGACCAGTTGCCTTTTTCTGCATCGTCGATCTTGAAGAAGAGTTTGTCCCATCCGGATTCAGAGGACACTTTGTAGTAGAAACTCACCTCGCCGGCGACAGCAGTTTCCAACTCGATATAAAGGATGGAAGACTCATAGTCGTCGATGGCTGCCGATTTGGCGCAGTAGGTGCCTTCGTGTGGGTTTTGTGTTACCACTTCCCATGCAGTGACAATGGAACCGTGATGCCAATCAAAAGCACTGAAATCGCCGGTCTCAAAGCCTTCGACGGAGCGACCGACAGGGAGGAAGTAGGATTCAAGAAGGACATATTTGCCGTGTTGCACGGCGAATGGCAGCTCGTACAGGGATCCTATTTCGGCGTTGGCGCTGAGGGTGAAGCTCATGTCGGCAGTGAATTCCTGGTCAGGGCTCAGGTTCTCGAAAGTCCACTGTGTCGTGGTGATATCAAGCTCGGGATGTGAGTTGTAAATGTCGAATCGTGCCGTTGGTGCGGTGGCTCCGCCTTTGTTCTTGAACACGAAATGCACGGTGCCGTTGTCGCCAGGACTCAGGTAGTCGCCTGAAGTCTCTAAGGTGGCGCTTACCAACTCAAATTCAAGGGCGTAAACCCGTGCGTTAAAGTGGCTCTCCCAAGTGTCAGTGCCGTCGGTGCAGCTGAGGTAGAAGCGCACAGAGGTGTTGTTCGGCACGTCGTCGCTGACAGAGAAGGCAAAAGCGTTCTCAAGGGTGAGGCTTTGGCTGCCGTTGATGGAGCCGACATTGGCGGTGGGTTGGTTGACAGTGATGTATTCGCTCTCGCTGCTCAAGGTCGCTGTCACGTTGCCAGCATTGACGCTGCCCACGTTCTTCACAGCCAAATTGAAAGTGTAATTTCCGTTGAACTCAATCTGCGTGCCGCCGTTCAAGGTGTAACTGTCGTAAACCACGTATGGGGTATTGCTCGGCACGGCCATCATCTCGACTTCCTGAGGCCATGCGTTCACGCCGGTGACTTTCATGCGGATTTCGCCGACGCTTTGGAGTCCGCCTTCAAAATTAATCTCGGCTACACCGTTCTCATCAGTGGTGCCCATAGCGATCACTTCGTCCTCCATGTAGAGGAGACAGCGGAAATTCTTCTGTTCCACGCCGTTTGGGTCGGTGATGTTCACTTCGATGGATTGGGTTCCGATGACGATTTGTGCCGGGTAGTCCACCGTCGCGTTGAACGGCTCGTCGAGCCACACGTTGACGGCACCGTCGCCAAGTACGTTCATGTCATAGAAATTCCAGCGGAGTGCGCCTTCCTCCCATTGCCCGGGAGCGGTGACCCAAGGGGCGGTCATGGTCTTGCCTTCGGAGATGGCACAGCCGAGCAGACCGATGCGGTCGTAGAACTGGGCGTCAGTCATCTCACGCTCAAGATGGCAACCGGGACCTTCGGTCTGACCCTCGTTGAACCATCCGTAACGTGAGTTGCCGATGACGGCGACAGCGAAATTCTGCATGGTGACCATCTCCTCAAGGATGCAGTTCTCATCAAAAGCACCGCAGTCGCAGCCTTGCGAGTGGAAGAAAGTGTAGTTGTGGGTGGTGCCATTGACATTGGAGAAGTCGCTGTTGTCGATGCTGTACCATCCAGCCACATAGCTTGAATTGGCATGGCCGTCGTGATGCACATAGCTTGTGCCGGCGTTGATGGCTTGTTTCATCAAGCTGCCGCTCCAGTTGCCTTCTTCCTCGTAGAGTTTGTTGAAATCATACTCGACAGGATAGCATGTGGTGGTATATCCATTGTCGTCATGTGTCCCAATAAGGAGTTCAAGATAGTCGGATCCGTTGGAGTTGGGGCTGTCATACAGATGTTCGCCGGCGAGAATCACTTTGTGGAACTCGCCCAAAACGGGATTCTGTTGGTACGACAGGGTCTTGTGGATCATGTTTTGCAGCTCGGTGGCTGTCTTGAACGACATGCGGCTCATGCCGATCTCGGGCAGGAGGTCGTCTTCGCCAGGCTCGCCCCAGCGGTTGTTGCCATTGTCGTTCCAGTTGCCGTCTAAGCCACAATAATATAGGTCGGCAGGAATGCTGTTGCTCTCTTGGTTGCCGCCGTTGGAAGTGACATAGCAATACAATCCACGGAAGGGGATAAGATTGACATCGCCGCCTAACACCGCCATCAAAATACCGTTGTTCTGATATTCCTGAATGATGTAGTTGCGGATTTTGTCTTGATTGTCAATACCTTCCATGGTTGCGTAGATGTCGGCAGTGGTGGCGATTCTGTTGCGCAAACCGATGCCATTGTAGTATTCGCAGTATTCATCGTAGTTGCTGACGAAACTGGCGTCAGTGATGATCAGCACGTCGTAGGCATTCACCTCGCGGCCTCTCGTTTCGTAAGTGTCGGCCATTTCAGGGTTTTGGGCGAGACGCTTCACGCTGTTTTTGACCTCCGGCGTGCCCCACAGCATTGCACTGTGATCAGCTTTGGCGGCTTTCAGGTTTATGCGCACCTTGGCTGATTTGGCATACATCACACGGCCAGTGGCTGGGATATATTGCACTGGCGTGAATGCCGAGAAGGCGAATGCGTAGCCGTTTTTATATTGTGTGGTAACAACTCCATGATTTTTAACAGGATAGATGCTCTTTGAAGCATACAGTTGCTCGTCTTTCACCAAAGTTCTCGGCTCAATATCGCCCGTTGTCCTTGAAGGCTGATAGGGGAAAAGATTGACGTTGTTTTCGATTTCTTGGAAATCATAGAGCTCCACTTCTATGGACTCGGCTTCCTGTCCCTGTGGCAGCATCAGACTTACGCTTTGCCAAGGCAGGGAAGGCTGTCCGGCCAAAGCCGACTGCATACAGCCGCGGAATTGAATCTGTTCATAACCTTGCAGTTCGGCGACTGTAGGGCTTCCAAAAGAATAGCTCATCTCAACCGTTTGAGCGCTTGCAAATCCGCAAACGAGAGCTAACAAGATAGATAAATATAGCTTTTTCATGTTCAATGAATAAATTTAAAGGCGCAAATATACATAAAAAAAGTGAAAATGTTTTATTTTTGCACCTTATTTTAAAGAAGGTTGTGTCATGGTGGATGAAAAAAAGAATATTCGGATAAAAGGAGCTTTGGCGGTTGCTGTTTCAGCGATGCTGTGGGGTGTGGACGGCATCTTGCTCACCCCTCAACTCTATAATCTCAACACCGCTTTTGTCGTCTTTTTGCTGCATTTGTTTCCTTTTTTGCTGATGAATTTCTTTTTCTTCAAGGAATACCGCCTTTTGAAGACGATGACACGCTCTGATTTCATCTATTTCATGCTCGTCGCGCTCTTTGGAGGCGCATTGGGTACTTTAGCCATCGTAAAATCGCTTTTTCTGCTGAACTTCAATAATTTATCTGTTATTGTGCTGCTTCAAAAGCTTCAACCTGTGTTTGCCATCCTGCTGGCTCGCCTCATCTTGAAGGAACGTATGAAGAAGGATTTTGTGCTGTGGGCTTCCATCGCTTTGATTGCGGGTTATTTTATGACTTTTGGATGGAACCTGCCAGATTTCACCACCAACGGAATCACCACGTTTTATGCGGCTCTGCTGTCGCTGCTGGCGGCTTTTTCCTTTGGAAGCTCTACCGTGTTTTCCAAGAAAATATTAGGCAATTACTCCTTCGTGAGTTCCACCTTCTTCCGCTATGGCTTTACCACGCTCATCATGTTAGTCATCGTGTTGATCGGCGGACATATTGGTGATTTTACACAGGTTACGGAACGCAACTGGCTCTTCGTGGCGCTGATAGGACTGACTACGGGATCGGGTGCCATCTTCCTTTATTATTATGGCCTGAGGAATGTTAGGGCTTCGCTGTCCACTTTCTTGGAGCTGTTGTATCCTATCACGGCAATCGTACTTGACTATTTTGTCAATCACACGAAATATACTATGGTACAATGGATTGCGGCATTTGTGATGCTGTTTGCCATCGTCATGCTGAACGTCAAAAAAAATAACATTACATCTAAATCTTAACTATGAAAACTATTTCTGCGGCCGTAGTGGGTTACGGCAATGTGGGGCGTTTCGCCTTGGAAGCCCTGGAAGCGGCTCCTGATTTTAAAGTTGCGGGCATTGTGCGTCGCGAAACGACTCTGCCTCAGCCTTTGGAATTGTCTGATTATAATGTTGTTAAGGATATTGAGGAACTTGGTAAGGTGGATGTGGCTATTTTGGCTTGCCCGACACGCTCCTGTCCTGAATATGCCAAGATGATTCTCCCTTTAGGTATCAACACGGTGGATTCGTTTGACATCCATACCTCTATTTTGGATTATCGTCGTGAGCTGATGCCCTTAAATAAAGAAACGAACACGGTCAGTGTGATTGCCGCGGGTTGGGATCCTGGTTCGGATTCCATCGTCAGAACCTTGATGCAGAGCCTGGCACCTAAAGGCCTGTCATACACTAACTTCGGCCCGGGCATGTCAATGGGGCACAGCGTTTGTGTCCGTTCCAAGAAAGGGGTGAAAAACGCGCTCTCAGTGACCATTCCTTTGGGTGAAGGCATCCATCGTCGTATGGTGTATGTGGAATTGGAAGAGGGCTTTACATTGGAGCAAGTGACCAAGGACATCAAGGCGGATCCATATTTCGCTAACGATGAAACACATGTGTTTGCCGTGGATAGCGTGGATGCAGTCCGCGACATGGGACATGGTGTGAATTTGGTGCGCAAAGGCGTTTCTGGCAAGACCCAAAACCAACGTTTGGAGTTCAATATGAGCATCAACAACCCGGCTTTGACAGGTCAAGTGCTGGTCAATGTGGCTCGTGCCACGATGCGACTCCAATCTGGATGTTATACTATGGTGGAAATCCCTGTGATTGACATGTTGCCTGGCGATCGAGAAGACTGGATTGGACGTTTGGTATGAGACGTTGGAGCCTTGTCATATTGCTTTTGGTGACTCTTGTGTCTTGCTCGAAACCCGACAGGATTGACCAGTTGCTTTTGCAGATGACCATAGAGGAGAAATGCGGACAGCTGACTTGTCCCATTGGCTTCAATTATTATGGTAAAGCAGATGATTCCATCTGGCTTGCCGATGAGTTCACTGGTGTGATGGATACTTTGCCGCTTGGCTCATGCTGGGCGGTTTTAAGAGCGGATCCGTGGTCGCGTAAGACAGCCGAAACGGGATTGCATCCGGGGGAATCGGCACGATTGTTGAACAAGATGCAGCGTTATGCGGTCGAGAACACTCGGCTGGGTATTCCTTTGCTGTTTTGCGAGGAGACACCGCATGGCCACATGGCTGTGGGTACCACGGTGTTCCCGACGGGCATCGCCCAAGCCAGCACTTGGGATCCTGAGCTTTTAGAGCGGATGGGCGAGGTGATGGGGCGCGAGGTGCGTCGGCAAGGCGCCCACATGGGCTATGGACCCGTTCTTGACATCGCCCGCGACCCGCGTTGGTCGAGAGTGGAGGAAACCATGGGCGAGGATCCGTATCTCTCTGGCGTACTGGGTACTGCCGTCGTCAAAGGGATGCAGCAACATGTGGTCGCCACATTGAAACATTTAGCCGCGTATGGCATCCCGCAAGGCGGTCATAACGCTGCTACAGCGGATGTCGGCCCCAACCGGCTGAAGAGCGATTATCTGCCTTCGTTCGAGATGGCGGTGAAAGATGGCCGCGCTGGCTCGGTGATGACCTCATACAATACCATCGACGGAGTGCCTTGCACCGCCAACCGCTGGTTGCTCGAAGAGGTGCTGCGTCAGTCGTGGTCGTTCAAAGGCGTGGTGTTTTCTGACCTTAACGCCGTCAATGCGTTGTATGCCACACATCATGTGGCCGCTGACCCTGCGGAAGCTGCCGCTTTGGCTCTGAAAGCAGGCGTGGACATCGACCTCGGAGGTTATAATTATGGTGGCTTTTTGAAAGAAGCTTTGCAACGCGGATTGGTTACCGAAACCGACATCGACCGTGCCGTGCGCCATGTCCTTCAGCTAAAGTTCGACCTCGGCTTGTTTGACAATCCATACGTGGACGAGCAATTAGCGGAAAAGGAAGTTGGAACCAAAGAAAACGCAATGGTGGCCAAACAGGTTGCTTTGGAGTCTGCTATATTGCTGAAAAACAATGGTGTATTGCCTTTTACCAGTGAAATAAAAAAAGTGGCCGTCATCGGACAAAATGCCGACAAAATGTATAACCAGTTGGGCGACTACACTGCGCCCCAGAATCCTGACCGTGTGGTGACCATGCTTGAGGGCATTAGAGAAAAGGGCAGGGCAGAGGTGACGGATGACCTCCGTTCCGCCGATGCGGTGGTGTTGGTAGTGGGTGGTTCTTCAGCCCGTGATTTTAAGACGAGTTATGAGGAAACGGGCGCTGCCATCGTGGATGACCATGTCTCTGATATGGATTGTGGCGAGGGTTACGACCGCTCCACGCTGAAGCTGTTGGGAGGGCAGGAGGAGCTGATGCGACGCGTTTATGCCCTTGGAAAGCCTGTGGTGACTGTCTATATCTGCGGTCGGCCTATGGATATGAATTTAGCCTCGGAACAGAGCGATGCCCTGCTGTTGTTATGGTATCCAGGCATGGAAGGCGGCTCCGCTTTAGCCGATATTTTATGGGGCGACTATAATCCTTCGGGACGGTTGCCGATTTCAATACCACGTTCTGTAGGACAGATTCCGGTGTGTTATTCCCAACCTGTTACAGGGGATTATGTGGAAGAGTCGGCTAAGCCATTGTATTCCTTTGGCTATGGCTTGAGTTATACCCAGTTTGAATATAGCGATATGGAAAACAATGGCTCCGACATTTCCGTTACTATTCGGAACGTCGGAGCCATGGATGGTGACGAGGTAGTGCAGCTTTATGCCAGTGAAAAGGTATCTGCTCTTGCCTTGTCGTCAGAACGGTTAATTGCTTTCAAACGTGTTCATCTGAGACGTGGTGAATCACAGAAAGTTACATTTAATATTGATAGCAATCATTCCACGATGACTTTCAGAGTCTCGACACCTGAGGCATTGTAAATCTGGATGAGATACATGCCAGCGTCATGGATGTGAATCTGCTGAATGCCTGACACTTTGTTGAGATTCATCATGTTTTGGCCTAACATATTGCTGATAGCGATATCGCTTTCTTCAGTAAGTGCGATAAGGAAACTGCCGTTGTTAGGGTTGGGATAGACCGCTGTTTGTTTCTTGGTTACAGTCTCTTCCACATCGGTAATCATGCAGGTGCGAGGGAAGGTGATGTCATCAATCCAGGCACAGTCGGAACCAGAGGCATTGTGTGGACTTTTGTCGTATGCCCATTTGAACTCGTGGCTTCCGGCTTCAAAACTAATGCTTGTGTAAGTCCAATCGCTATCACCTGACCACCATTTTTTCAACTTACCGTCAATGAAAAAGGCGAGATAGTCCTTGTGGTATTCGGAGGAGGTCTTAAACCAGAAGTTGATTTCGCTGTCATCAAGGACATCAACATGAACAATCAGGTTGGATACTTCGTCATCGCCGATGGCACCTGAACGGGCACAATAAGTGCCGGAGTGCGGATTTTCATCTGTGATGAACCAATGCTGGTCGCCACTGTGTTCCCAATCAGTGAAACTAAAGTCGCCGCTCTCAAAAGTTTCCGTGATGATACCGATGGTGAGGAGGTGATCACAGGTAGTGATATATTCTCCAGTGTGAAGCTCCATGTTGAGATGGACGACGGTGCCACTGGTTATGTCACTGTCAGTGAGGATGTTGAGTTCTTTAGAGAAGGTGTCGTTGGCGGCAATGTCGCCGAGCTGTAGGGTCTCTTTTTCAAGATGAATTCCTGAATTGTCGCAGGTTATGGTGATGTAGGAATTCGGAGCAAGGGCATGGCCGTTGTTTTTCCCGTTGATATTCAAGGTGATCTGCTCGCCAGGGTCAGCGAAGCCGTTGCCATCGCCCATGCTGTCGTCGATGACGAAATTACCAAACTCCATTTTGGGTGCCAAGGCGACAAACGATTTGTGAGTGGTGTGGGTGATGTCACCGACTTGAGTGGTGAGGCTCAAGTTGAAAATGGTTTGGTCTGGGATGTCGTTGGCGATTTCGATTTGTCCAATCTGGTCGTAGGATTGTGTGCCGTTTGGCTCAAATTCGTCGATGGTGAAATTGTTTCCATGAGAGACGATGTAATCGCAATCCGATGTGATGGCGGCATGTACGTCATAGGCGGCCATGTCACCTTTGTTATAAAGATTGCCGCTGACAAACAAGGTCGTGCCAAACTTTGCGGGGCCTTCAAGTGTGGTGATGTCACCATAGACATAGGTATCGCCGCTGTTGACACCTGTGACTTCGAGCGTTTGCGGCCAGGTGCTTTGTCCAGTGACAATGAGTTGCATTGTCCCTCCTGCTAATTCGGGGTCAAAAGTCAATTCAGCATTGCCGTTTTCATCTGTGATGGCGCGGCTCAGGAGCGTCTCTCCGTTGAACAAACTGACTTGGAAATTGGGGAGTGGGTTGTCAAAATGAGACACGTGTACTATGGTGGAGGTGGCTCCGACGGCGATGCCTTGTTCATAGACCACGTTGGGGTTGAAAGGCTCCTCAAACCAAGGGAAGAGGGCTGCGTCACCTAACACGTTGAGGCAGTATATGTTCCAACGCAGACAGCCGTTCTCGCCGTCAATGGTTACCCAAGGAGCTGTAGCGATCTTGGCCTCGCGCAAAGCCATGCCCACCGTTGGGATATTGTCGTGGCAATAAGCGTCAACGAACTCGCGGTGGATATGTGCGGCCATGCCATCGCCCCACGGCACATACCAGCCGTAGCGTGAATTACCTGTGGTAACAACGAAACCAGTAGGGATGGTGACCATTTTCTCAAGGATGCAACTGTGCGAGAAATCACCGCAGATGCAGCCGTGTGAATGGAAAAGCATGTAGTTGTGGTCAATGCCGTTGTTTTGGGCGAAATAGTCATTGCCCATGAAACTGGTCTCCCAGCCTGCCACAGTGCCCGTGTTGGCATGTCCTACATGATGCACGTATTGTCCTCCAGTGCCGATGAGGTTTTTGAATCCCGTTCCGCCGAAGGCCATCGTAGGTGAGGCGTAGTATCTCTTGAAGTTGTAATCGACAGGATAGCCGTAAGTTGTATAATCGAAGTCATGGTTCTCACCAATGAGACGTTCCATGTCTTCGCTGCCATAATAGCCGTCGCCGAGATGCTCCGCACCGAGGATAGGGGAGGTGAACTCGCCCAACACGGGTTCCAGCAGATAACTGAAGGTCTTGTGCATAATGGTCTCAAACTGCGCCTCGTTGTTGAAAGGCAGACGCCCGATGCTGATTTCGGGGAGCAAGTCGTCTTCGTCCACCTCGCCCCATCGGTCGTCGTCGTCATCGTTCAATGTGCCGTCAAGGCAAGCATAGTACATGTCGGAGGGCAGCTGGTCTTCTTCGTCTTCTTGTGCCCAGCACCAAAGGTGGCGAAATGGCACAATATCTACATCGCCGCCGAGGCTCACTATGCTGATACCGTTGTTCTCGTATTCTTGGATGATATAGTTGCGAATCTGCTCCTGCTCATCGCGGCCTGTCGTGGTGGCGTAGATCTCTTCCAACGACGTGATGCGGGTACGGATGCCCTTGCCGTTATATAGGTTAAGGTAATCGCTGAATGCGGGGATCCACTCTTCAGCGGTGATGACCAGCATATCATAGCCACCAATCTCACGGCCTCGCTTGTTGTAACTGCTTAACAGATCGCTGTTTTGTGACAATCGCTCAATGGATGCCGCGTTTTCGGGGGTGAGCCATAGCTTGCGGCTGTGATCGTCACGTGAGGCAGAGGTCTCGATGCTGACCTTCACGGTGCGGGCATAACTCACTTTGCCAGTGGCTGGCACGTATTGGACGGGAGTGAACCCACTGAAAGCCAACGCGACACCATTTAGATACTGTGTGTTGACCGTGCCGAAGTTGCGGGCAGGATAGGGATCATAGGAGCGATACAAAGTCTCGTTCTTCGAAAATGGAATCAGCTCTTTGTTTGAATAGGGACGTGGTTTCTGATAGGGATAAATGTTCAGATTTCCGTCAAGTTCCACGAAATCAGAAAATTCCACGTTGATGGCAACGGCTTCCTGACCCTGTGGCAAAATCAAACTGACGTTTTGCCAGGGTAAAGTCGGCTCGCCCACTTGTCCAGCAGGAAGACATCCCTTAAATTCGATTTGCTGATAGCCGTCACGCTCGCTGATGACAGGCTGGTTGAAGTGATAGACATGTTCTATAGTCTGTGCTTGTAAAGCGACAGCTAAGAACATGATAATGAGAGTGAAAGTTAGTCTTTTCATATTGTTTGTTGATATTGCTCATAGAGATTAAACTGCTCAGGATGTTTCCCCATCACTTTGATGGATTTGTAATAATCCCAAATTGCGGCGAGATCTTTCTCATAGTCGCCAGTGGGGTAGAATATCTTCTCGACGCCACAGTATCTTTTTTTATAGTCAATGAAGCCTAAAAGGATGGGCACTTTGGCACCTTCTGCGATGACGTAAAATCCTTTTTTCCAGTGGTTTACTTTTTTTCTTGTGCCTTCTGGACAGATGATAAGGTGTGTGTCTTTGTTTTGTTGGAACATGTCGATCATCTGTTCCACAAGATGGTTCTGGTGGCCACGGTTGACGGGGATGCCGCCCACTTTTTTTAGGAGCCAGCCGAGGACGGGCTTGAAGAATTCTTTTTTTATCATCACCTTGAATTTAAGATCGTAGTAACAATAAAAGTACAATCCAACGAAGAAGTCGGCAATGGAGGTGTGTGGTGCCACGATGCACACGGCGTTGCCCAAGTCGGCGGGGACGTTGTTGACAGTACGCCACCCGCCGAGCTTCAAGCCGAGTTTGCCAATGAATTTTTTAAAGCTCATTACCAAATGTTTGCGCGCTCTTCTGGAGCGATATACATCTTGTTTTCTGGTTTGATGTCAAATGCTTCGTAGAAATGGGGCATGGAGCCGAGGGTGCGGTTCACGCGGGCTTCCGCTGGTGAGTGAACATCCACAATGACTTGGCGTTCAAGGAATTTGTCGCGTGAGTTGTTGCGCCAGATGGTGCCATAGCTAATGAAGAACCGCTGTGCGGGCGTGAAACCGTCGATGCTTTGGTTGGCCTTGGCTTCATCGGTCATCTGATAGGCGTCCCAGGCAATGTTGAGTCCACCGAGATCGGCGATGTTCTCACCGAGGGTGAGTTCTCCGTTGATGTGATAGCCTCTCACTTCGAATTCATTGAAGAGCTTGACGAGCTGTTGGGTGCGCTCTTGGAATTTGATGGTGTCATCTCCATTCCACCAGTTGTTGAGGTTGCCTTTCTCGTCGTATTTGCGTCCTTGGTCATCGAAGCCGTGCGTCATTTCGTGGCCGATGACCACGCCAATACCTCCGTAATTGACCGCATCATCAGCTTCCATGTTGAAGAATGGAGGTTGAAGAATGGCGGCGGGGAATACGATCTCGTTCATCTCGGGACTGTAGTAGGCGTTGACGGTTTGTGGTGTCATAAACCATTCTTCTTTGTCAACGGGGTTGCCGATTTTGGCCATCTCATACTCGTTCTCGAAACGGATGGCATTGTGGAAGTTTTGGAAGTAGGACTCGGGGGTGACTTCCATCTTGCTGTAGTCTCTCCATTTGTCGGGGTAGCCGACCTTCACATTGAAGCATTCGAGCTTGTGGAGGGCTTTTGCCTTGGTTTCCTCACTCATCCATTCTAAGGCCTTGATGCGTTCACCCAAAGCGATGCGCAGGTTTCCAATGAGGCTCAACATACGTTCTTTGGCCTCGGCGGGGAAATGTTTCTCAACGTAAAGCTGGCCGATGGCTTCGCCTAAACATCCGTCGGTGGCGTTGAGTACACGGCGCCAACGGGGCTGCTGCACCTCCTGGCCATAGAGGTATTTGCTGTAGAAATTGAAGTTTTCTGTCGAGAGGTCGTCGCTCAGCAAAGAAGCGCTGCCGTGGATGATTTTCCATTTCAGATAATCCTTGATAACTTGAATATCAGTGTTTTTAATGATTTCATCGAGGGCAGCAATGAAGTCGGGCATACCCACATTGAGACTCTCAAATATAGGAGTTCCAGCGTTGATGAAATAGTCTCTCCATTTGAAATTCGGAGTGGATTTTTGCAGTTCTACGACGCTGCGCATGTTGTAGATGCGGTCCGGATCGCGCATTTCCACGCGGCTCAGAGAGTTCTTGGCCAACTGGGTCTCAAGGTCAAGGATGGACAGGGCTTTTGCCTTGGCTGCGTCAGCATCAACGCCCACCAACATGAACATGTTGGCCACATGCTCAAGGTATTTTTCGCGCATCTCCTGCTTGTCCTCGGTGAGGTAGTCGTCGCGGTCGGTGAGACTCAACCCGCCTTGATAAAGGTGCATGATGACCATATCGGCGTTTTTCGGGTCAGTACTGCCTCCAGCGTTGAAAAAGCCCCCGAAGCCATCACTGTGGAGCTTGCCAAGAAGTTCGCCTAATTGCGACTTGTCGCTCATGTTTTCCACCATTTCGAAGTAGGGAATAAGTTCACTGTAACCGCGCTCGTTGATGGCCACAGTGTCCATGCCCGCATTATAAAAGTCGCGGATTTTCTGTGCGTTGCTGCCTTGAACAGCGTTGGTGTCTTGCGAGACCTCTTTGATTATGTCTTGAATCAACAGCTCCGTGTGCTGGTCGATTTCAGTGAAGGCGCCGTATGAGCTGTATTCTTCAGGGATGGGGTTGTTTTTCAGCCAATTGTTGTTTGCATAACGGAAGAAGTCATCCGCTGGATTTATACTTAAATCCATGTTTTTCAAATTAATGGCTGGGTTTTCCACAACGTTTTCTTGTTCTTTCGGCGTGCAGCCGACAATCATTGTTCCTGCTATCATCATAGCGAATAAAATTTTTTTCTTCATAGATTTTAAAAATATGTCTTCTTACTTCTTACTTCTTACTTCTAAATCCTCACAAGTCCCCTTCCAGCTTCAGTTCCATCTGTAACTTTTTTAGCTCGGGATGGGTTCCCAGCATCTTCTCGAACTTTTCCTTGTCGGTATATGCCTCGATTTCAGCTGGTTTCTCCATCAATTCGGGGATGAGTTTGTATTGGTTGTTATGTAAAGTGTTTTTCAAATGGCTCCGCAAAGCGGTCATGCCTTCAGTGTCGCTCTCAAAGAGCATATTGTCAACATTGAAGTGGATCTCGAATCCGGGCTTGAGCTCAGGTTTGTATTTGCCCAGTCCCACCGCGAAGTTTGGCGATATTTTTTTGTATTTGTTTACGAATTCATTCCATGATTCCACCAACTGATCTTGGGTGAATGCAGTGTCCCATGTGGGTTCCTCTTCTTCGTCTTTCTTCTTTGCCTGCTCCATGCTGTTAGTGATGGAGATGGTGCTGGTTACCCCACGAGACCTCTGACGGGTCGGCTGCTGAATGGGAGTTTGTTGGATTGGCGTTTGTTGGATGAGTGTTTGTTGGATCGGAGTTTGCTGGATGGGCGTTTGTTGGATCGGAGTTTGCTGGATGGGCGTTTGTTGGATAGTGGAATTTGTCGTTATCTTTGGTGTGGCTTCATCCCGCTGGGATTTTCCCTCATTTTGTTGGGGCGGATTAATTCCGCCCACCTGAGGGTTTGGCCCGACTTCCGACTTCTGACTTCTGACTTCCGACTTCTGACTTCCGACTTCTAAATACATCATCTTCATCAAATTAACCTCCAAATGCAACCGTTTGTTTCCCACGCTTCGGTAGTCTATGTCGCATTGGTTGTTGATGTCTAATGCCTTGATTAGGAAGGGCAGGGGACAGCGTGACGATTGATTGATGTAACGCTGGCGGAGCTGCTCGCTGACCTCAAGGAGCTGCACTGTGGCGGTGTCCTTGCTCACCAACAGGCTTCTCAAATGGTTACCCATGCCCGTGATGAAATGTTGCGGCTCGAAACCTTTATTAATAATGTCGTTCACCAACAGCAAGATGTCACTTGTGTTGCCTTGCAAGAGGTCATCTACAATTCTGAAATAATAGTCGTAGTCGAGCACGTTGAGGTTCTCGATGACGGCTTTGTAGGTGATGTTTTTCCCTGAGAAGCTTACCATTTGGTCGAAGATGGAAAGAGCATCACGCAAGGCGCCATCGGCCTTTTGGGCAATGATGTTCAATGCTTCGGGTTCAGCAATTACACCTTCACTTTTGGCTACGTATGCTAAATGCTTTTCGATATCATCGATGGTAATACGCTTGAAATCAAATATTTGGCATCGTGAGAGGATGGTGGGGATGATTTTGTGTTTTTCGGTGGTCGCTAAGATAAACTTGGCATACGCCGGTGGCTCCTCCAAAGTCTTCAGAAACGCGTTAAAGGCAGCCTGGCTGAGCATGTGAACCTCGTCGATGATATATACCTTGTATTGTCCGATTTGAGGTGGAATGCGTACTTGTTCCACAAGGTTGCGGATGTCCTCCACTGAGTTGTTGGAGGCGGCGTCAAGCTCGTAGATGTTGAACGAGGCATTATTGTTGAAGGCCTGGCACGACTCGCATTCGTTGCAGGCCTCCATGTCGTCAGTGGGGTGGAGGCAGTTGATGGTCTTGGCCATAATGCGCGCGCAGGTGGTCTTTCCCACGCCACGTGGACCGCAAAAAAGGAATGCCTGGGCAAGTGTGTTGTTGCGGATGGCGTTCTTCAATGTGGTTGTGATGGACTGCTGCCCGACAACGGTGTCGAAGGTGGCAGGTCTGTATTTTCTCGCTGATACGATGAAATTCTCCATAAATCACCTAATATAATGAATCTACAAAGATAGGCTTTTTTTTGCTGCCACTTGACATTTATTCATTTTTTTTCTTTAAGTTTGCTCAATAATTACTGATGGCATGTTGATTCTTGTTCCCAAAGTTACCAATAGGCTCCATTATACGCTCGAGTTCGTCTTCAACACCATGCTCGGAGTGGATTTCAAATTGACCACTGATGTTGCTTCGTTTCGTGATTTTGAAGGCCCTAAGATGAGCTATGGCACTAGCCCTCTATGGGATGAACCCTTCCTGAAATCGGTGAAATTGCTGTTTGAACGTGACATCTATGAGCAGGACTTGAAGCCATTTGATTTCAATGATGTCAAAGGCATCTTTCCAGTGTATAACCAGCGGTCTGTCATGCCCTTTGATGTCTTTGCAGCCATTTTCTTCCTGATCACGCGCTATGAGGAATATTTGCCTCAGGTAAGGGATCAATATGGACGCTTTACCCCTCAGTCATCGTGCCTGTTCCAAATGGGTGTGCTCGACAAACCCATCGTTGATATATGGGTGCTGGAGCTCGCCAAACGCCTTCATCTTGAAGGAGTTATGAGGCAAAAGTCTTATTCGTTCCAGCCAACTTACGATATTGACGCGGCATGGGCTTACCTCCATAAAGGCTTTTTCCGAACCTCCGGCGCTTACATGAGAGATCTGTTGGCAGGCGATTGGGATGAAATTAGACATCGTAATAGGGTGGTTTTCAAACATGAAAGGGATCCTTTTGATAGCTTCGAATTCCAGTTTCAGCTGCAAGAAGAGTTCCATCTCAAACCGATTTACTTCATCCATTGCGGCGACTATGACAACAACGATAAGAGTATCTCTATACGTAAAGAAGCCTTTAGAACCTTGATCAAACGTATCGGTGACTATGCCGATGTGGGTATTCACCCCTCTTTTTCGTCTTATCTCGACCCTGTTCGTCTTCAAACTGAGGTGGAACGCCTCTCATCCGTGCTGAATCGTGAGGTGACCAAAAGTAGGCAGCACTTCCTCAGAATGACTTTGCCCCGTAGCTACCAACGGTTGATCGAATTGGACATAAAAGATGACTATACAATGGGCTATGCCTCTCAGGTGGGTTTCCGTGCTGGCACGGCAACAGAATATCGGTTCTTCGACCTCGAAACAGATTCGGCCACTCCTTTGAAGATTCACCCATTTGCCGTGATGGATGGAACTTTAAGAGATTACTTAAATTTAAATGTATCAGATTCGTATGATACAATACTTAAAGTCGTTAATGAAGTAAGGAAAGTGAATGGGTCTTTCATTTATCTGACCCATAACGAAACCCTTGGCGGAGAAAAACGTTGGAAAGGATGGCCGGAAATGTACCGTAAAATGTTGGAGACTTGCAGATGATTAGCTATTTAACCCATGATTGTATCGACAAAAACCGTTGGGATGAGTGTATTGCCCATGCCAAGAACGGGAATATCTATGCGTGGTCGTGGTATCTTGACATAGCGCATCCTGGATGGGAAGCATTAGTTGAAGTAATGGATGATAACTATTTGATTGTTATGCCAATTACGAGAAAGAGAAAATATCTTATAAATTACCTCTGCCAACCTTTTTTTGTGCAACAATTGGGCGTTTTTTCTGTTGAACCACTCACCAAAACCAAGGTCATAGAGTTTCTTCAGGCTATTCCTGCCAAATATCGTTTGGTTGAAATTCGTCTTAACGAGGGAAATCCTTTGGATGACAACTGCAAAGGAATCTCTTTTCATCGGAATTACTTGCTTGAATTGGATAAAAAATACGAATCGTTATTTTCTAATTATCACGAAAATACATTGCGTAATTTAAAGAAATCATTAAAGTTTAATCTAAAGCTTGAGAAGGATGTTCCCATCCAAAATGTTATCAATTTGTTTAGAGCCGATAGAGGTGCTTCAATAACACATTGGGGTGACGCTGAATATGAGCGTTTGAGTCTTCTATGTGCTTGTTCGTTATCTTCAAGTAATGCTTTTGTTTATGGTGTGAAAAAAATTGATAATGATGAGATTGTATGTGGAGCATTGTTCCTAAAAAGCCATCAAAGGATTACCTTTCTTTTTTCAGGCAATAGTGTTGCTGGCAAGGAAACCCATGCGATGTGCTTTTTGATTGACCAGGTGATCCGTGAGTTTGCGGGTCAACGTTTGACACTTGATTTTGAGGGATCCGATGATGATAATCTTGCTCGTTTTTATCAAGGTTTTGGGAGTGTTCCCGTCACCTATCCTGCGTTCAATTATCGCTTCAGAAATCCTTTGCGATGAAAAAAATGTAACCAACTCCTTTGAGTTTTCGATATTTGTTGTATTTTTGTATCAAACTCTAACATTATGATTGAAGTTAAGAACTTTGAATTACAGGATAGCCTTTTCAATGATGTGATGGCTGAAATCCGTGATGTGGAAATTCAACGAGACCGTATGCGTTTCCGTCGCAATCTGGAACGAGTAGGTGAAATTATGGCCTACGAAATCAGCAAAACCCTTGAGTATGAGTCCAAAGAGGTGGTGACTCCTCTCGGTGTCAAAGAGGTAAAGGTGCTGAAAGAACAACCTGTGCTTGCTACGATTCTGAGGGCGGGATTGCCGTTCCATAACGGTATGCTTAACATGTTCGACAAGGCTGATAATGCGTTTGTTGCGGCCTATCGCAAGTATGATAAGGACGATGACTCGGAGATCCGGGTGGAGTACTTCTCCGCCCCAGATATGGATGGCAGGATTCTTGTGATCTGTGACCCGCTGTTGGCTACTGGCGAGTCTTTGGTGAAAACCATTGACGGATTGTTGGGTGACGACATGCACCCGAAACATATCCATATTGCAGTGGCAGTGGCTTCTGCGGATGGCCTGGAGCATCTGAAATACAGAATGTCGAACAGACCTGTCACCATTTGGGTGGGTTCCGTTGATGATGAGCTTACAGCACGTGCCTACGTGGTGCCTGGTTTGGGTGATGCCGGGGACTTGGCTTTTGGAGAGAAACATAGTTAATAAACTGAAAATCAATAAAAATGAGTCGTGATGGTTTTGGCTCCAAGATAGGTGTTATCGCCGCTGCTGCAGGTTCTGCGGTGGGGTTGGGTAATATCTACAGATTCCCTTGTGAGCTGGGAAACAATGGAGGAGGAGCCTTCCTCTTGGTCTATCTCCTGATTGTGATCTGTTTAGGTATCCCAGTGATGCTCAGTGAGTTTGTGATCGGACGAAGTACCCAGAAAAACCCTATTGGGGCGTTCAAGACGCTGAAACCACGTTCAGGATGGCCGATATTCGGCTATCTTGGCGTATTTTGTGCCTTTATCATCATGGCTTTCTATTCTACCGTGGCAGGCTGGACCTTGGAATATATCGTGAAAGCTGTAGGGAACCAGTTCCAGGGGAAGGATCTCGTTACCATAGAAAATGAATTTGCTGACTTTCACCAAATTGGATGGAAGAATGTACTTTGGCAGGGCATTTTTATCTTCTTGACGGGCTTTGTGGTGTTCAAAGGTGTTGCAAATGGTATAGAGAAGTATGCCAAAGTTCTGATGCCTCTGCTTGTTGTCATTCTTATTGTGCTGGGAATCAAATCTATAACACTTCCTAACGCAGGACAGGGGCTGGCTTTCTTGTTCAAGCCCGATTTCTCAAAAATCACCGGTCCAGTGCTGATTAGCGCTTTGGGACAGGCTTTCTTCTCGCTAAGTATGGGTATGGGTGTGCTAATCACATACGGCTCTTACATTAAAAAAGATGATAACATGACAACGACCGCCTTGTCGGTTACTTTGGCTGATACTTTAGTCGCGGTGTTGGCTGGTGTGGTGATCTTTCCGGCAGCTTTCTCATTCGGGGTGCAGCCTACAGCGGGCATGGGGCTGGTATTCAGCACTCTGCCTATGATTTTCAACCAAATGACAGGCGGTTATGTGTTCTGTATCATTTTCTTTGTGCTTTTGGCGGTGGCTGCGTTGACATCCACCATCTCCTTGTTAGAGGTCATCGTAGCTTATCTTGTTGAAGAATTGCATATTAAGCGTCGTTGGGCGACGGTCATCGCCTCAATAGGCTGTATGGCGGTCGGCGTGTTCGCCTCGCTGAGTCTCAAGAGTGACACAAGTCTTGTCATCGGTGGTTTGTCGTTCTTTGACGGGCTTGACTTCCTCTCTGCCAAGGTGTTGCTGCCTCTGGGTGCCTTATTCATCGTTATCTTTGTCGGATGGATCATGGGGAAACAGAAATTCTATGCAGAAATATCCAATGAAGGCAAGTTGAAACTCTCTATAAAGAGTGTTATCTTTTTCATTATCAAGTTTATCGCTCCTCTTGCAATAGGTGTGATCTTTGTCACCGGATTCCTCTAATAGCTGACGTATGCTTCCAGCGTTGGATTCACTTCGCCGACAATTCCTTTCAACTGTTCCCAATTCTTAATCAAGCCTTTGCGTTCTCGGTGGTTCACAATGGCTTTCACTTGCTCGTACTCAAGATAGGGGTGGCGCAAAAGCGTCTTGAATTCATCTTGATTCACGTTGATTTTCCTTATTTCATTGTTTCCCAGTAAAATATATGGCTTGATGGCGCTGAAACGTGCGGTGTCCATGCCTTTAATTTCAAAAAGTTGATCCATGCTTACAAATCCGCCTAAACGGTTGCGGTAGCGGTGAATGCGACTTGCCATAGTCTCTCCAATCTGTGGCAGTTCCACGAATTCTGTCGAATCAGCCGCGTTGATGTCAAGTACGGGGATTTTCTTGCGTTCCACTGCGATTGGCTTTTCTGATGGCTTTTCTGTTGGTTTTGAAGGCTTTGAACGGCTTTTTTGTTTCGGTGTTGAGGTGCTTTTCTTCTGTTCGGAGACCGTTCCTGTTACAGGTTCTTCTTGGGTTTGTTGCTGTTCTTGCTTGATCTGTTCTTGAATGGCGAGCAAAGAATCTAAATTGTGAAATGCCATGCGCTCATCTTTTGTTAGTTTAATTGCTGGACGAAAAATGCTGAATCCCAATAAGATGACAATGATTGAGAGCAAGCTGATGACAGCAATGCGTTCTCCTTTGTTAAGCACAATAATACCTTTGTTAACTCTTTTTCTGTTGTTGTTCATACAATGTTGTTTTATAATTTGCAAAAGTATAAATTATTATCAACATAGCAACATTTCAAAAAAAATAATATCTTTGCACGTTTTTAATTAGAAGAAATGAAGCGTTTTGTTTTGGTTTTTGGATTGTTGCTGCAATTTCTCATCCCAGCGAAGGCCGCCTATTTGCTGATTCCCATGGATAACACCCAGACGAACCACCTGAAAGCGTATGGAGTGGCTTTCTTTGTTCTTCAGAGAGAGGTGGAAATCAGTTGGTTGCTAAATTACAAAGGGGGGAGTTATCTCATACCTTACCATGACATGTTTGAGCGTGAGTGTAAGATGCGTAATGTGTCATATCAGGTGATTGCTGACGCCCAAGCTGACGCGATACTTGCGCAAATCGCTGATCCTGGGGTCAATATGGATGAGATGAAGCTTCAGAAAGTGCCTCGCGTGGCGGTTTATGCGCCCAAGAACAACCTGCCTTGGGACGATGCGGTGACGTTGGTGCTTACCTATGCAGAGATTCCTTACGATGTGATATATGACGACGAGGTGTTGCAGGGTATCCTGCCTTCTTACGACTGGCTTCATCTTCACCATGAGGACTTTACGGGACAGTATGGCAAGTTTTGGGCGCGTTATCACAACTACCCTTGGTATCAGGAAGATGTAAAGTTACAGGAGGCTACCGCCGCTCGTTGGGGCTTCCAAAAGGTGTCGCAGTTGAAACTCGCTGTGGTCAAGAAAATCAGGGAGTTCGTGGCCGGGGGAGGCTATATGTTCTCGATGTGCTCCGCTCCCGACAGCTTCGATATCGCTTTAGCCGCTGATGGTCTCGACATTTGTGATTATATGTTTGACGGTGATCCGATTCGTCCTGGCGACCCGCAAAGGCTGAACTATGACAACTGCTTCGCTTTCACCGACTTCAGTGTGTCAACCAATCCTCAGGAGTATGAAGTCTCCAATATAGATGTGCCTACTGACCGAATTAGGACCGTCAATGAGAATAACGACTTTTTCCTTCTGTTCGACTTCTCGGCTAAATGGGATCCCGTCCCCACCATGCTGACACAGTGCCATGAACGTCTTATCAAGGGATTCATGGGACAGACTACGGCTTTCCGCAAGGCTTATGTCAAACCCAGTACGGTTGTTCTGGGTGACAATGCGGCGTTCGGTGAAGACCGTTATATCCACGGTAACTATGGCAATGGTTTTTGGACTTTCCTCGGTGGCCATGACCCAGAAGACTATCGGCATTTGGTGGGCGATCCGCCAACGGAGCTTGACATGCACCCTAATTCACCAGGTTATAGGCTGATTCTCAATAATATACTGTTTCCAGCCGCCAAAAAGAAGGAGCAGAAGACCTGATTTTGGTTTTTGTTCATTTCTTTGTTCATATTTTTTGCAAAAAAAAGGCATTGTTTTTGTACATGTTTTTGCAAAAAGCATTATCTTTGCCATCTTGTAAATATTTTTAATTAATTAAAAACAATGAAGAAACTATCGCTTTTATCACTCACATTGGCAATGGCCTTTAGTGCCGCTATTGCCGCGCCTGTTGACGTGAATCTGGCAAAGACTTACGGACAGAAATACGTTCAGAATACGTTGGGCAAGAAGACCGCTGAGCTTATGTGGGTTTACACTGAAACCACTGATGCTGGTGCAGACGCACTTTATGTTTTTAACTATGATCATGGATATGTCGTGGTTGCCGCTGATGACCGCGCCCATCCTATTTTAGGCTATTCAGAAGATGCGGCTTTCGATGTCAATAGGATTCCTGAAGGACTGCAGTATTATCTCGGCTTCTATGCCCGTCAGATTCAGTATGCCATTGACAATGAATTGCCCGCCGACCTTGAGATTGCCGAGCAGTGGTATCTTCTTCAGAAGGAAGGCACTTTCACAAAGACAAGGATGAACAGGGCAGTGACTCCTTTGCTTTCAACAATTTGGAATCAGGATTTTCCGTATAATTTTTATGCGCCGGCATGTAACAGTTATTGGACTGGCAATCATTGCTATGCGGGTTGTGTAGCATGTTCGATGAGCCAGTTGATGAAGTATTGGAACTGGCCTGAAACGGGTGTTGGTGAGCATTCATACAGCACGAGTTCATACGGTGGCACATTGTCGGTTAATTTTGGTGAAGCCACCTACAATTGGTCTATCATGCCTAATTCGCTTGGCTCTACCGCAGATGACGCAGCCAAAGCCGTGGCTCTGTTGATGTATCATTGTGGCGTCGCTGTGGATATGGACTATAGCCCATCTGGCAGCGGTGCCAGCACAGGTGATGTGCCTCCCGCGGTGATTGAGCATTTCAGGTATGGTGCCTGCACCAATATGAAGTATCGTGACGAGTTTTCGATGACGGAGTGGAGAGACATGCTGATGTCAAGTTTCGACCGTGGCATCCCGGTGATTTATTCCGGCACTGAATCGGATGGCTCAGGAGGTCATGCTTTTAATTGCGACGGCTATAACGACCAAGGTTTGTTCCACTTTAATTGGGGCTGGAGCGGCCAAGGAAACAACACTTACTATCAACTTGATGCCTTGACCACCTTTAACGGCTCATTTAATTACTATCAAAGGGTTGTGTTTGAGATGATACCTGATTATATTTACAACGCCACGGTCCCCGCTATTGAGTCTTTGACTGTCGAAGTCGCTGATATCATGACGCATACGGTCGAGATTAGTGGAACAATCCCTGCGACATCGGTGACAGGTGACGCTTTGCAATCGGTGCAGCGCGTCATCCTGAAACGCAATGGTGAGGTGATACATACGTTCAACAACCCTCAGCCAGGCGAGGAGTTCTCTTTCTCCGATGAAGTCAGTGAATATGGATGCTATGAGTATTCAGTTTGTGGTGTGAATAACGACATGGAAGGCGAATGGTTCTCAAGCACGGTGCTGCTTGGCCCTAACTGCACATGGAAATTCACCTGTACCACAACCAATTTCCAAGGTTGGAACGGCGGCTCCATTCAAGTGATAGGCGCCAACGGTGCTGTGGTGAAAGAAGTGGCTATGACAAGTTCAACACCGCTCTCTGAGAAGTTTCAGATGCCAGAAGGCAGCTTCAGCTTGCGTTGGGTCGCTCCCTCAACAGAAGTTCCCACAATGACCATATCGCTGAAAAATTCAGCCAACCAGCAAGTTTATAACTTCTCGGGATCATCATCCCAACTGGAAGAGACCCTCTATTCTGGAGATAACGACTGCGAGGGATGCACGCCTCCGACCAATCTTACCGGTGAATACCAATTTATAAACGGTGAGTTCGGAACACTCCTTTCTTGGTCATGCGACTATGACCCCTCGAATTATAAGATTTACAGAAGCGTTGACGGCGATGAATATGTCGAGATCGCGAAGATTGACAATACAGAGCATGAGTATTTTGATGTGGTCGAGGCAGGGAATTATTATTATCAAGTGACAGCCTTCAGCACAGTCTGCGAGTCAACACCCGCCATAACAGGTGCAAACACTGACTATGTATATATCATCGTGACCTCAACAGAGGAAAATAGCGTAAAAGCCAGCATCTATCCTAATCCAGCGAATGAAAAGATTTCAATACAAGCCTCTAATATTAGCGAGGTGGTGGTTTACAATATCTTGGGACAGCCGGTGTATCGCCATCAAGGCTTGACCAACAGCTTGGATATCAACACCTCCAGTATCGAATCTGGCATTTATATGGTGAATGTGATTTCCTCGGAGGGTGCAACGGTCAGACGTATTATGATTATTCATTAAACTAAATATTAATTTAAAACAATTACTACAATGAAAAAGTTGTTTATTTTAGCTATGGCCGTGTTTTTCGGCATCGGGAATGCAATGGCAGGTCCTGTTGATGTGAATACGGCAAAGACACTGGGACAGAAGTTCGTCCAGAACAGATTCGAGAAGAGCAGAAACGCTGATTTGAATCTGACTTACACGGTGACCTCTGACAGGGGTGAAGCCTGTGTGTATGTTTTCAATGTTGGGGATAAGGGTTTTGTGCTCGTTTCCGCCTCTGAGAATGTGCGTCCCATTCTTGGTTATTCCCAAAACGGCACATTTGACGCCAGCAATCCTTACAACGGAGCCATGTATATGCTGGAGACTTACAAAAACAGCATCAGCTACGCTATGGAGAACAACATTGCCGCGACACCTGAGATTGCCGCTGAATGGAAATCGCTCAGGACATACGGAAGACTGAACAACAAGAAGGCAATGCAAGTGGGACCGCTTGTTGCGACCAAATGGAACCAGGACAACCCTTACAACCTCTATGCTCCTCCAACACAGGGCGGACACGCTGGTTCTGACGGGCGTTGCTATGCGGGCTGTGTCGCTACAGCTATGGGTCAGTTGATGAAATACTGGAATCATCCTATTCAGGGGGAAGGAAGCCATTCATACAACTGCATTGGATATGGCCCTACTTACTATAATTATGGCCAACAGTCAGCCAATTTCGGAGCTACTACTTATCAATGGGATCTTATGCCTATTACATTGAACAATGCATCACAGGAGCAGATTGAAGCTGTCGCTTTGTTGCTTTATCACTGTGGCGTGGCAACAGACATGACGTATGACTGGGATGGCAGTGGCACCTACTCGGACATTGTCCCTGGCGCTATGGCCAGTTATTTCGACTATGACCATTGTATCAAGAAAGACAGAAACTCTTTCCAGTTGAGTGTTTGGAATGAGATGCTGAAAGCTGAGTTCGACCTTGGCCGTCCGGTTTATTATTCCGGTCAAGGCACAGGAGGTGGCCACGCTTTTGTGTGTGATGGCTATGATGAGAACGACTTCATGCACTTCAATTTCGGTTGGAGCGGCAGCGATGATGATTACTATGCGGTTGATGCCATTGAGTATTCTTCAAGCGCGGCTGCAATCTTCAATTTTGTTCCGACGTTTGTGTATAACACCACCGCTCAAGCACCTGCCAACGTCACAGTCACCAAGACAAGTGATGTCGCCCAAGAGGCTACTGTTACTTGGACGAATCCCACCAAGACTTTGACCAACACGGATCTTTCCTCTATTGACAGGGTCGTTGTCACCAGAGACGGAAGGGAGATTTATTCTGTTGAAAATCCGGGTGTAGGTGAGAGCATGAGCTTTGTGGATCAGACGGTTCCTTGCTATAGCACCTTTGAATATAGGATTTATACTGTGGTTAATGGTGTTAATGGTGCCGCTGGATCAGCTTCGGAATCATTTGGCCCGACTTGCGGATGGAAAATCGTCGGCACCTCAACCAATATGCAAGGCTGGAAGAACGGCTGCGTTATTTCGTATGACGCTGCCGGTCGTGAGATTGACAGATTTTCAATGACAAGCAACACCCCGGTGACCTACGACATGAACATCACTTTAGGTAGGGTTACGTTTGCATGGAAACCAAGTAGTGACAACGTCGATCTTTCAATCAAGATCAAAGATCCAAACGGCACTGTCGTTTTTGAATACAGCGGTGTTTCAAATAACCTCGCTGAAGGTGTGCTGTATGAAGGCAATAATGGCTGTGGCAATGCCGCTCCAACGGAAGCTCCCGGTGAGCTGTTCGCCACTCAAGCTGGCAACACCGTGATTCTCACATGGTCTGGCGCAAAAACAGATTACGGTTACAATGTTTATCGTGACGGATATCTCTTTGAACTTGCACAGACGACCCAGTTTGTTGATGAGACTGCAAGCTTGGGTGGTCACTGCTATCAGGTGTGTTATCTTACCGAAGGCGGCGAGTCGCCATTCTCAAACGAGGCATGTGCCAATGCCGGTGAAGGTTGCGAGCCGGGTCGCAACATGTGGTATGAATTACAAGCCAATGGAAAACCGACCATCTATTGGGAAGCTCCAGAAAATCCTGATGGATTAAGCGGATTTTTTGTTTACAGGAAGGTCAACGAGGATGGCGAGTATGAGCGCATTAAGTTGCTGGGTGCCAACAAGACCGAGTATAAAGAGACGAAGGCTATGGAGGAGGGTAATTGGTATTATTACAGAGTGATAGCTTATTATCAGGATATTGATTGCTATGCTGCTCCCATCAAGGCTTTGTATGGCAACGATTATTTCGTGAAAGTGCTGTATTCTGTTGATCAGGTCAATGAGAGTGCTGTGAGTGATGTCAATCTCTATCCCAACCCGACTAAGGATAGCTTCACCATTGAGGCGGAAAACATCCAGAATGTGATGGTTTACAATACAGTGGGTCAATTAGTCCACAGCCAAGTTTGCGAAGGCAACAGCACTGTGATTAACCTCAACAGTGTTGGAACCGGTATCTACATGGTAAAGGTCGTCACCGCAAACGGTGAGAGCATCCAGAAGGTTTCGGTGATTAAATAAGAAGTCAGAAGACAGAAGACAGAAGACAGAATGCGGGGTCCAAATGGGCTCCGCATTCTTACTTCTTACTTCTGTCTTCTGTCTTCTATCCACTTACTTTCCCTTCCTCTCCCAAACCTCAAATCGGTAGGAATAGTCCACTTGCAGGTCATCGTCGATGACTTCAAGGTCGATAAGGTCCCAGTTTTCAAAGTTGATGTAAGGGAAGTAGGTGTCGGCTTCAAATTCCTTGTCGATACGGGTGAGGTAGAGCTTGTCCGCTTTGGGCAGGAATTGCTCGTATATGCTTCCGCCGCCCATGATGAAGACCTCTTCTTCATCCTGTACCATCTCTAAAGCTTCAGGGATGGAGGTGGCGAGTTCAAAGTTCTCAGGGGCTTCGTCCAAACGGTCGGAGATGATGATGTTGCGTCGGTTAGGCAGCGCTTTTTGTCCCGGTAGTGAGAGCCAGGTGTTGTGTCCCATGATGACACAGTGTCCCAAAGTCACCTTTTTGAAATGCTTCAAGTCGTTGCTGTTGTGCCAGATGAGCTGGTTGTTGATGCCGATGGCTCGGTTTTTGGCCATCGCTACGATAATTGAAAGTGTCATATCAGTTGGTGGTTATTCAGTTGTTTAATTGTTTAATTGTTTAATTGTTTAATTGAAGTCGCATCCCGTAGGGAGTTAGACAGAGACCTCGCCCCGTATCGCTGGATAGGGATCGTAATTAATTAAAGTAAAATCTTCGTATTTGAAATCAAAAATGTCTTTCACCTCGGGATTAAGTTGCATGGTTGGCAATGGGCGAGGTGTCCTCGATAACTGAGTTTTAACTTGCTCGATGAGGTTGTTGTAGATGTGTACGTCGCCGAAGGTGTGGACGAACTCGCCAGGTTGAAGGCCGCACACCTGCGCCATCATCATGGTCAGCAAGGCGTATGAGGCGATGTTGAACGGCACGCCTAAAAAAACATCCGCGCTGCGTTGGTAGAGCTGGCAAGAGAGCTTGCCATCGGCCACATAGAATTGGAAGAAACAATGACAGGGTGGGAGTGCCGCTTTCCCTGCCGCTACGTTGGCGGAAAAGTCTTTCTCGTGTTCATCAGGCAGTACGGAGGGATTCCAAGCCGTGACGATGTGCCTTCTGCTGTTGGGGTTGGTCTTGATGCTCTCTACCACCTGCTTGATCTGGTCGATGCCCTCATTGTTCCAATTGCGCCATTGCGCACCATAGACGGGTCCGAGGTCGCCGTTGGCGTCGGCCCATTCGTCCCAGATGCTCACCTTGTTGTCGTGCAGATACTTGATGTTGGTGTCACCACTCAGCAGCCACAGTAACTCATAGATGATGGATTTCAGGTGAACTTTTTTGGTGGTGACCAAAGGGAATCCTTCGGAGAGGTCAAATCGCATCTGGTATCCGAACACGCTGATGGTGCCAGTGCCGGTGCGGTCGCCCTTTTGGACACCGTGATCTAGGATGTATTGAAGTAAGTCCAGATATTGTTTCATAATAGTGAGGAGTGAGGAGAAATACCCCGTTAGGGGTTAAAGCTCGGTAGCAGAGCGGTTAGGCCTTTTCGGGGGTGTGTTTGTATTTGAACAAGAGGGCGAACAGGATGCCGACTACTAAGGCAAAGGCGGCAAACACGTACCATGCGGTGGACCAGCCTTGCATGACGTTGAAGCCTTGTTCAGTGGCAGCGGGGTTGAACACGAAACGGTTGACCACCGCTTGGGCGCAGAACGAACCGATGGTGGCACCGAGACCGTTGGTCATCATCATGAACACGCCTTGAGCACTCGAGCGGATGCTCTCGTCAGTGTTTTGGTCAACGAAAAGCGAACCGCTGATGTTGAAGAAGTCGAAAGCCACACCATAGACGATCATGGAAAGGATCAGCAACACCAAGCCAAATCCTGTTGGGCTGCCCGCACCAAGGAAGAAGAAACGCAAAGCCCATGCCACAAAAGCGATGAGCATCACCTTTTTGATGCCGAATTTCTTCAGGAAGAAGGGAATCAGAAGGATGCACAGCGTCTCGGAGACCTGTGAGATTGAGGACAGGAACACGTTGTTTTTCACTGCGAAGGCGTTGGCGTATTGCGGGTCGGTGCCGAAAGCGTCAAGGTATGGCGTGGCAAAGCCGTTGGTCACTTGCAGACACATGCCCAGAAGGAAGGAGAAGATGAAGAACACGCACATCTTGCCGTCCTTGAACAGGGAGAAGGCTCGAAGGCCGAAAGTATCGACGAATGACGAGCTTTTCGCAGTCTTGTTGACAGGGCAGTTCGGTAGCGTAAAGGCATAGAATCCAAGGATGACACCCCAGATGGCTGATACAAACAGCTGCATGTAGTTGTCCTTGAATCCAGTGAAGTTGACGATCCACATAGAGAGGATGAAGCCGATGGTGCCGAACACACGGATAGGAGGGAAGGCCTTCACTGTGTCCAGTCCAGCTTGGGTCAAAGCATTGTACGACACAGAGTTACCTAAGGCAATGGTGGGCATGAAAAAGGCCACACTCAACGCATACCACGGAAAGATTTGCCCGAAAGTGACCTCGTTGCCGTATTTCATTCCCATATAGCCTGCCATTGCCATGAAGATGGCGGCTAAGAAATGGCAGATGCCCAGCATCTTCTGTGCCGGCACCCAACGGTCGGCAATGATGCCGATGAGGGTAGGCATAAAGAGCGAGACGATGCCTTGGATGGCAAAGAATTTTCCGATGTGGGCACCCATGCCGATACGGCCAAGATAGATGCCAAGTGAACATAGATAAGCTCCCCAGACAGCGAAGATCAGGAAGTTCATCACGATAAGTCTGAATTTGATACCTTTCATATTTTTAAGAATTTAGAAGACAGAAGAATAGAATTTAGAATTTAGAAGGTCATACCCCGTTAGGGGTTAAAGCTCGGTAGATTCGGTTAATAATATCTTGTTGTTTATTTTGGATTTACCCCGTTAGGGGTTAAAGCTCGGTAGATTCGGTAGATTCGGTAGATTCGATGGATTTGGAATTAATTAAATCGCGGAGTTCAGCGGCCTTCTCGTAGTTTTCCTCGTCGATGGCTATCTGGAGCAATTTCTGGAGCTGTTCAACCGTCAGGTTCTCAAGAGGCTCTTCGGCGGGTTCTGTCTCTTCGTATTCTTCTTGTACGGCATCCATGTCTTTGACATCTTCCATTTCGATGCCAGCCTCGGACATTACGTTCTCGTAGGCGGAGATGGGACAATTGAACCTGACTGCCAGCGCGATGGCATCGGAAGGCCGTGCGTCGATCATGGAGATGTCATCGCCTTGTTTGCAGATGAGCATGGCATAGAACACACCTTCGAGAAAACGGGTGATGACCACCTCTTTAATATCTACTCCGTAATGGGAGGCAAACCGTTTGAAGAGGTCATGTGTGATAGGGCGGGAGGGCTGGTTGCCTTCCAAGCCCATGGCGATGGACTGTGCCTCGTTGCTCCCGATGACGATGGGCAACCGGCGCATGGAGTGCTTGTCGCCCAAAATCAGCACGTAGGCCCCACTTGACGACTGGCTGTATAATAATTCTTTGATCTCTAATGTAATCTTGTTCATTTTCAAAACTATAGGTTCCAAGGAAAACTTCTTCCCTTCAAATGCCAAAATTAGAAATAATTCCTGACTTCACCAAGAAAAAAATTGGATGCGTATTTTTTTTTAAAAATGTTTTTGGTTTTTATGATTTGTTCCTAATTTTGTATGCTTAAACATGATTTGAAAAACTTGACATTTGAAATTTATAATTCATTAATGTATAACAAATTTATTTCTTTATGAGTCTTTCAATCGTTTATTGGGTGTTGGGTGCCTCTATTTTGGCCCTGGCATTCGCTTTCTTCTTCTACAAATCGATGATGAAAGAAGACGAAGGCACTGATTTGATGAAAAAGATTGCCGCGCATGTCCGTAAAGGTGCTATGGCCTACCTGAAGCAACAGTACAAGGTGGTCATCATCGTGTTCATCGTGCTTGCGATCGTGTTCTTTGTTATGAGTCGATTCGACCTGCAAAACGCCATTGTTTGGTTTGCGTTCCTTACGGGTGGTTTCTTCTCGGGTTTAGCTGGTTTCTTTGGCATGAAGACGGCTACTTACGCATCGGCACGTACTGCCAACGCTGCCCGTCGCTCGTTGAACAGCGGCTTGAAAGTCGCTTTCCGTTCGGGTGCTGTGATGGGTCTCGTCGTCGTGGGTTTGGCCCTTCTTGATGTCTCTGTGTGGTTTTTGGTGTTGAAAGGCACCAAGCTCCTTGAGATGGTGGGCGCTCAGGCTGACCTTGTGACGATCACCACCACCATGCTGACCTTCGGTATGGGTGCCTCCACGCAGGCTCTGTTTGCCCGTGTGGGTGGCGGTATCTACACCAAGGCTGCCGACGTGGGTGCTGACCTTGTAGGTAAGACCGAGTACAACATTCCTGAAGATGACCCGCGTAACCCTGCAACCATCGCTGACAATGTTGGTGACAACGTTGGTGATGTGGCTGGTATGGGTGCTGACCTTTATGAATCTTACGCTGGTTCCATTCTGGCTACTATGGCTTTGGGTGCATCTGCTTTCGCCACTGCTGCAACACAGAGTGCCGCCGGTGCTGAGATGCAGCTGAAGGCTGTGTTTGCTCCCATGCTGATCGCCGCTGCCGGTGTGCTGCTTTCATTAATTGGTATCTTCTTGGTTCGTACCAAAGAGAACGCCGGTATGAAACAGCTTCTTGGCGCTCTTTCACGTGGCACCAACACTGCCGCTGTGCTGATAGCAGCCGCTACTTTCGGCATCATGTACTTCCTATTCGGGAAAGAGACGGGTGAATTCGCCAACATGTGGTGGCAGACATCACTCTCCGTGGTCGTGGGTTTGTTGGCTGGCGTGATCATTGGAAAAGCTACTGAATACTACACTTCTCAGAGTTATAAACCCACCCAAAAGGTGGCTGAGAGCTCCAAGACAGGTCCTGCTACCGTGATCATCTCTGGTTTGGGTCTTGGTATGCTTTCCACTGCCATCCCAGTTATCACAGTGGGCTTCGCCATCGTGCTGGCTTATCTTTGCGCCAATGGCTTTAATATTGAATTCACTGCGGTGAACCTTTCGAGAGGTCTTTACGGCATCGGTATCGCAGCCGTGGGTATGCTCTCCACGCTGGGTATCACTTTGGCTACCGATGCCTACGGCCCCATCGCCGACAATGCTGGCGGTAATGCAGAAATGAGTGGCCTTGATCCTGAGGTCCGTAAGCGTACCGACGCTCTCGATGCCCTTGGTAACACTACCGCTGCCACTGGTAAGGGCTTCGCCATCGGTTCCGCCGCTTTGACGGCTCTCGCACTGCTTGCCTCATACGTCGAGGAGATCAAGATTGCCTTGCTGCGTGTTGGTCAAGCCACCTTGGATATTGGTGAAAGAATCGTTGACACGACCAGTGCCTCACTGATTGACTTTATGGAATACTATCAGGTGAACCTAATGAACCCTGTCGTTCTCGTGGGTATCTTCATCGGTGCCATGATGGCCTTTGTGTTCTGCGGCATGACAATGAATGCCGTGGGTCGCGCTGCCCAGAAGATGGTGGAGGAAGTCCGCCGTCAGTTCAGCACCATCAAGGGTATCCTTGAAGGTCGTGCCGAACCTGACTACGAGCGTTGCGTGGCCATCTCCACCAAGGGTGCTCAGCATGAGATGCTGGTTCCTTCGATCCTGGCAATTCTCGTTCCGATCCTCACCGGTCTGATCCTCGGTGTTCCTGGTGTCCTCGGTCTGTTGATTGGCGGTCTTGCCACTGGCTTCGTGCTGGCTGTGTTCATGGCCAACTCAGGCGGTGCTTGGGACAATGCCAAGAAGTATGTGGAGGAAGGCAACTTCGGTGGCAAAGGCTCTGACAACCACAAGGCTACCGTCGTCGGTGATACTGTCGGCGACCCATTCAAAGACACATCTGGCCCTTCGCTGAACATCCTCATCAAGCTGATGAGCATGGTCTCCATCGTGATGGCCGGTTTGACTGTTACTTGTCACCTGCTTTAAGAAGACAGAAGACAGAAGTCAGAAGACAGAAGCAAGAAGCTTTTTCAAAAATGATTCTTTCTTCTTACTTCTGTTTTCTAACTTCTAAAAAAGGAGGGGTTTGTCTCTTGACGAATCCCCTTTTTTTTAGTATTTTTGCATTCATTTTTAAATATTCTTAATTCTCAATTCTCAATGGAATCCCTGCCCGCATTATTCTCCGACCTCGCCTTGATTCTTGTTACCGCTGGTATTACAACGGTGATTTTTAAATGGTTAAAGCAGCCTGTGGTATTAGGCTACATTATCGCTGGTTTTTTAATCGGTCCCAATTTCGAGTGGTTCCCGGTGATTAAGGATCATACCAGCGTGGAGACTTGGAGCGAGATCGGTATGGTGTTCATGCTGTTTGGTATTGGTTTGGAGTTCAGCTTCAAGAAGTTGAAGAAAGTAGGAGGGACGGTGGGTATCACTGCTTTGACGGAGCTGGTGACCATGTGTTTGGTGGGATTCGTGCTGGGAAAAATACTTGGCTGGTCGCAGATGGAATGTATCTTCTTGGGTGCCATGCTGTCAATCTCATCGACGACCATCATTGCCAAGGCTTTCGAGGACATGAAGCTGTATCGTGAGAAATTCAGCGGTAACGTCATCGGTGAGTTGGTGGTGGAGGATTTGGAAGCCGTGTTGCTGATGGTCATTCTTTCGACACTGGCCGTGAGTAAAACCTTTGATGGGATGCAGTTGGTTTCCAGTATGTTGAAGTTAGGATTCTTCTTATTAGTATGGTTTATCGGAGGAATATTCCTTGTGCCGACGGTTCTTCGTTGGGCACGTAAGTTCATGTCGGAAGAGACTCTGACGGTGTTTTCGGTTGGACTTTGCTTCATGATGGTGGTGCTGGCCAATTTGGCGGGATTCTCGTCGGCTTTGGGTGCCTTTATCATGGGTTCTATTCTTGCCGAAACCCTTGAGGCTGAGATGATTCATAAGCTTACCACCCCGATCAAGAATCTTTTTGGCGCTGTTTTCTTTGTCTCTGTGGGTATGATGGTTGATCCCCAGATTTTGGTGAGTTACTGGTGGCAGATTTTGGTTATTACTGTTGTGCTGCTGATTTTCAAACCTTTGAGCAATGTGGTGGGACGATTGATTGCTGGATTGGGACTGAAACAATCCATACAAGGAGGCTTCTGTTTCAGTCAAATCGGTGAGTTCTCTTTCATTATTGCTACTTTGGGTCTCAGCTACGGAGTTATTAGTGAGTTCCTGTATCCTATCATTGTCTCTGTGTCAATCATCACTACCTTCTTGACACCATACGCTATCAAGGCTGCTCTTCCGACATACAACTGGGTGAACCGCCATGTCCCCAAGCATTGGTTAAGCCATTTTGAAAGCAAGGACAGCGGTATCAAGGTGAAGAGCGGCAAGAAGGTGAGCATGGCCAGTTTTGTTGGCCGTCAGTTCAAGCATATCATCATTTATGTGGCCATCGTCATCGCTGTGCTGTTCCTTTGCTTCTGGGGTGGCTCAGTCATCATGGATTATATTCCCAATGTGTGGGGCAATGCCATTAGTGCGGCCATCACATTGGTGTTGGTGTCGCCTTTCCTTTGGGCTATCGGCTTCCGGCATACCTTGGTGAAAACCACGCAGAAACTGATGGAGAACAGCCGTTTCAACAAGACAGTGATACTCTCAATTTTTGTGATCCGTTTTATCATTGTGTGGGTGGTGGCAACTTCTGTTTTGCGCCATTATTTTAACGCTGCATTCTGGTTGAAGTTGGGAGTGGAGGCACCCTATTTCCGATGGATTAATGTTGGCTTTGGTTTGGTTTACGCGGTGATGCTTCGTGTCTTGAGCCCGGCGATGAAGTTCCATAAACGTATTGAGGAGCGATTTACGGAAAATCTCAACAAGCGTCAGCAATCGCAAGTGTTCACAATTCCTGAGATTCTGCAAGAGAATTGTCATTTGCAGAAAATGACGTTGAGTCCCGACAGTGTATATTCAGGTAAGGTGATCAAGGATACGGACTTCCGCGACAACTATAATGTGAGCGTGGTGAGTGTGGAGCGTGGCAAACAAATCTTTGAACTTCCGAAGTCTGATTTTCAACTTTTTCCATACGATAAAATCACTTTTGTCGGGCATGAGGATCACTTACGGCTGCTCATGGGCAAGATAGAAATCTCTGACGATCAACTGATTCGTGAGCACTCGGATGGTGAAGTGGAGATGTATAAGGTAGAGGTGAAACCAGGCAGCCAGTTTGTGAATGTGGCCTTGATGGATTCAGGCCTGGCTGACAAATACGACACTATGGTGATCGCCATCGAGCGTGATGGACAGTTTATCTTGAACCCGTCAGCACGCATGACCTTCCAACCCGCTGATTTAGTGTGGTTTGTCGCGCAGAAATCCAAAGCAGAAAACTTGATTAATAATTAATAATTATGAGTTTAGAATTTAGATTCTAAATTCAAAATTCTAAATTCGCATGATTGTCTGTATCGCTGAAAAGCCGTCCGTCGCCCGCGACATTGCCAAAGTGCTGGGAGCCAACACTTCCCATGATGGCTATATGGAGGGCAATGGCTATCAGGTGACTTGGACTTTTGGCCATCTTTGCACCTTGAAAGAGCCAAATGATTACACCGACCAATGGAAAGCATGGGCCTTGAGCCGATTGCCGATGATACCGCAACGCTTTGGCATTAAGTTGATTGGTGACAAAGGCGTGGAAAAACAATTCAAGATCATAGAATCACTTTTTCAGAAAGCGGATTCCATAGTGAACTGTGGTGATGCCGGTCAGGAAGGTGAGTTGATCCAGCGTTGGGTGATGCAAAAAGCGTTGGTGAAGTGTCCTGTGAAACGCTTGTGGATCTCCTCGTTGACGGAAGAGTCTATCCGTGAGGGCTTTAAGGCATTGAAAGACCAGTCGGAATACCAGTCGCTTTACGAAGCTGGTTTGTCGCGTGCCATTGGCGACTGGCTGTTGGGTATGAATGCGACACGCTTATATACGCTGAAATATGGGTTAAACCGACAGGTGTTGTCTATCGGACGTGTGCAGACACCCACTTTGGCTTTGATTGTAAATCGTTACCATGAAATACAGAATTTCAAGCCAGAGGCTTATTGGGTGCTTTCCACCGTTTATCGCGACACGGTTTTTACTGCGACCAAAGGCAAATACGGTTCTGTTGAAGAAGGCCAAAAAGATTTGCAAAGTGTTGAAGGTAAAGATTTTACTATAACAGATATTTCCACGAAAAAAGGCACGGAGGCTCCTCCAAGGCTCTATGACCTGACATCGTTGCAGGTGGAATGCAATAAGAAGTATAATATGTCAGCCGAACAGACTTTGCAAACCATCCAAAGCCTCTATGAAAAGAAATACACCACTTACCCGCGTGTTGATACCACTTATTTGAGCGACGACATCTATCCGAAATGTTCAGGCATTCTTGCCAAGCTTACCAACTATGCTGAGCTGACGACACCTTTGGCGGGGAAGAAGCTGCCCAAGAGCAAGAAGGTGTTCGACAACAGCAAGGTCACCGACCACCATGCCATCATCCCGACAGGCGTGGTGCCTCAAGGTCTTTCGTTTGCTGAGGAGAAAGTCTATGATGAGGTATGCCGCCATTTCATCGCTGTGTTCTATCCTGATTGCCAGTTTGCTACGACAACGGTGCTGGGTAAGGTAGAGGACGTGGAGTTCAAGACTTCTGGCAAACAGATTCTTGTGCCAGGTTGGCGGGAGGTGATTAAAAGTCAGAAGTCAGAAGACAGGAGTCAGAAGACGGAAGAGGGAGAACGGGAGGTGGAAGAGGAGAAGACCCTGCCGATCTTTACCAAGGGCGAACATGGTCCTCACCAGCCCCAGCTGGCAGAGAAATGGACCACTCCGCCGAAGCCTTATACCGAAGCCACCTTGCTCCGAGCCATGGAAACCGCTGGTAAGCTCGTTGATGACGAATCCCTTCGCGAGGTGATGAAAGAAAATGGCATAGGTCGGCCGTCAACCCGTGCTGCCATTATTGAGACGTTGTTCAAGCGCCACTATATTAAAAAGGTGCGCAAGAGCCTTGAGCCTACGCCCACGGTCATAGAACTCATCGGCCTCATCCATGAGGATTTGTTGAAAAGCGCCGAGCTGACGGGCATCTGGGAGAAGAAACTCCGTGAGATAGAGCAGCACAAATATGAGGCAAGGCAGTTTTTGGACGAGTTGAAGCAGATGGTTACACAGATTGTCACCACGGTGATGCTTGACAACAGCAACCGGCGTGTCGCTGCGGCTGTGGTGGAGCAACCGAAGAAAGCGGCACCAAAGAAAGCCGCTGTGCCAAGACCAAAGAAGTCCAAACCAGCTCCAGCAACAACAAATCCTGATGCCATCATCGGGCAACCATGCCCATTATGCGGCAAGGGACATATAATAAAAGGTAAGACTGCCTACGGCTGTTCCGAGTGGAAAAACGGCTGCGGGTGGAGGAAGGGGTTTTAAGAAACTTTCAGAAAAACCTTGTTCTTTATCTGAATTATCTTTATCTTTGGCGGCATTCTGTCCAGTTTCCCCAATAGTGGAACGAAACGAGCGGCTTCGCGCCGCCAATATCGGGTGGTGTCGGTAGCCATGCTGGAGCATGGTCGAAAACTCCGCCTGTTTTTCCCTTGACAGGATTGTTTTTTTTTCCGTATATTTGCACCATAAAACCAGCAAAGCCATGCAAGAGAGAAAATATCCCGTTGGTATTCAGACCTTTTCGGAAATCAGGAAAGGTGATTATGTTTATATCGACAAGACAGATCTTGTTTGGAAGCTGACTCATGATGCCAAATACATTTTTCTCAGCCGTCCGCGCAGGTTTGGCAAAAGTCTGCTTACCACCACTTTAGATGCCTATTTCCAAGGACGGAAAGACCTTTTTGAAGGCTTGAAAATCATGGAGTTGGAAAAGGAGTGGGAGAGCTATCCCGTGATTCATGTGGATTTGAGCATTGCCAAACGTCAGCCATCGGTGGATGAGCTTTGTCATACTTTGATGTGGCTCATGGATCAATTAGGCGAGAAATTTGGCAGGAATCAATTGGAAACATCGCCCGGAAAGATGCTCAACGGATTGATTCATAGGGCATACAAGCAAACAGGAAAACAGGTGGCTGTCATCATTGACGAGTATGATGCACCTTTGCTTGATGTGCTTCATGAATCGGAGCAACTGGAACAATTCCGTAACGTGATGCAGGAGTTTTATGTTCAACTGAAGGCCAACGAAGCTATGATCAAATTCTGCTTCATCACGGGCATTACTAAGTTCAGCCAGTTGAGCATTTTCTCGACTATCAACAACCTGACTAATATCTCAATGCAGCCTGAATATGCGGCCATCTGCGGTATCACGGAGGATGAGTTTGCCACAGATATGGCCCCAGATATAGCGATGCTGGCCAAGGTGTACGAATGTACGCTGGAAGAGATGCATGCCAAACTGAAGCTGCAATATGATGGATACCGTTTTGCGGAGGTGTCGCCAGATATTTATAACCCGTTTAGCCTGCTGAAATGTTTTAACCAGAAGAAAATAGCTAACTATTGGTTTGAGAGCGGCACTCCGACTTTCCTCATTCGGCAGATGCAGTATTTTCGGACAGACATCATGGGAATGGAACGTATCGAAGCTTCGGCATCGTCCTTCGACCGTCCTACTGAGGCTATGACAACAGCTTTGCCGCTACTCTACCAAAGCGGTTATATTACCATCAAGGACTATGAACGTGAAACCGAATCTTATATCTTGTCAATTCCCAACAAAGAGGTGCGTGTGGGACTTATTGACGGTTTGATTCCAGCTTATACTGGCTTGGACGGATGCATGGTTCAAGACGGTTTCGCATTGAAGTTTTACCGCGCTTTGCGGAAGGACGATATGGTCACCGCGATGGAGGAAATGCGTGCTTTCCTTGCGAGCATTCCATACGTGGAGGGCTTCAAGAAAAAATTGGCCGATGCGGCTGCTTCAGAGGGTTTTTATGAATATACTTTCTGGCTGATTTTCAACATGATGAATGTGTATGCCCGCACCCAAGTGAAATGTCATGGTGGACGCATTGATTTTGTGGTGAAGCTGCCTGAAACTACCTACGTTTTTGAATTAAAAGTGAATGGTTCAGCCCAAGAAGCCCTCGACCAAATCAACAGCAAAAATTATGCTTTACCTTACGAGACTGAAGGTCGAAAGGTTGTGAAAGTTGGAGTGCAGTTCAACCGCGATACAATGTCCGTCAACGATTACATCATTGCATAAACTCCTAATCAATCTCCAGCGTCTTCTTGCAAATCTCGATCTCCTCGGGATCTCCGGTGTATTTCCCGTGGTCGTCCGAGAGCTTGACCACCTTCTTCCAGGTGCGTTTTTCGGTGATCTTGGCCGCCGTGAGTTTCACCACGATGTTCATAGCCTTTACGTCGTCGATGTCGCAGGTGAGGTGAGTGCCGATGCCGAACGAGTCTTGCATCCTGCCAGCCACGGCTTCATGGATGGCGATAGCCTCGTCCACGTTCAAGCCATTGCTGAAAATGATGGACTTCTGTGCGGGGTCAATGCCCAATTCCTTGTATTTGTCAATGATTTCCTCCAAAGCTTCGTAGTTGTCACCGCTGTCAACACGCAGCCCGTCGAACAACTTGGCATGCAGCATGGTGAAGTTTTGGAAGAAGGCCTTGCGCGTGTATGTGTCGTAAAGGAACACGCCCAAACTACCTGCATACACCTCTTGCCAATAGTCCATTGCGAGGTAATTGGCCTCGTTGTAGCCATAAAGCGAGCAGGTTTCAATGAATTGGTGGCTCATGGTGCCGATGGGAGTGAGGTCATATTTCATGGCCAACAGCACGTTGGATGTTCCTACAAAACAGGTCTTGGTGAATTGTTTCTGTGCTGCGATGAAGCTTTGGATGACTCGCTCTTGATGCTCAAACGAGAAACGGCGACGGGTTCCGAAATCGCTGAATTTCACACCGTTGCCAATTAGACGGATGGCCTTGTCGTAGGATTTCTTATATTCTTTCTCGGCATCGTAATGCTCAAACTCGCCTTTCAGCTCGTGCATCAGTTCGGAGACTGTGGCCAAAATAGGCATCTCCCAAAACACGGTGCGCCATAGCAAGCCGGTCACTTGGATGTGCAGATGCCCTTCTTCATCTTGGCTCACCTCAACCTCGGAGGGCCTCAGATGGAATCCTTTCAGGAAGGTGAAAAACCACAGCGGGAAATAATAGCATTTCTGTTTCATAAAACGCGCTTCCTCGCTCGTGATGCGCAGATCGGCGAGACTGTCGAACTGTTCCCTGAGCTTCTCTGCAAAGCCTTTCGGATACACCGTGTTGTTGCGGTCCACAAAGGTATATTGCCCCATGGCTCTCGGAAACTTCTGCAAATATGCATAACACACACTAAAAGTGTATAAATCGTTGTCTAATAGGCTGTTGATGATTCTTCTCATTATGTTGAATTGTTTGATTGTTTAACTGTTGAATTGTTGTTTTCTCACGCCATATTCCTCACTTACAATTTGCTAACGATGCTTCTGATTTCGTCTGAGATATATTTCACTGAGTTGGTGGTGTTCTCAAGCACTTGCACCAAGTCTTTGCGTTTGATGATTTCAGTGAGGCTGTAGTTTTGGGTGAACAGTTTGCTGATGTAGTTGCCGTAAAGCTCGTCGTTGTCGTGTTCTATGGTCTTGATTTCCTGGCATAGCCGGTTGATTTCCCTGCGTTTGCCGGGATTGTCCATCAGAGGCAGGTTTTGCATTATGGTAGATAGACTCTCTGCTGCAAACATGATGTTGTCGGTCATGGTGGTGAGGTCTTCGTCAACGTCTAAGAATCGGCGTGTGAAGATGATGTTGGCGCAGTCGTCGATGTGGTCGAGGAAAGTGTCCATCATCTCGGCGAGTTCATGGACATCCTCACGTTCAAAGGGGGTGAGGACGGTGTCGAAAAGCTGTGTGTAAAAGCCGCGTAGCACATCGTCGCCCTTGGTTTCACAGGATTTGACCTCTTTTTTCAGGCTTTCGAGTCGGTGGATATCAGTCTCGTTGATCATTTGTTGCAGGAGCTTCGAGGCCTTGTCAATATACTCCGCCTGTTGTATGTAAAGCGGGAAGAACTTCTTCTCCTTGGGAACAAAAAACTGGAAAAAGCTGTTTAAACTCATGGCAATCAATAGGGTAGGAGGTTGAACAACAGGTTGAGCAGACCGCTGATGACCAATGGCACGGGGATGGTGAGGATCCACGACAGGACGATGCGTTTGGCGGTGACCCATTTCACTGACTTCACGCCGTCAGTGAGGCCTACGCCAATGACACCGCCAGTGATGGTGTGGGTGGTGCTCACCGGGATGCCCATGAAAGAGGTGGCTATCAGGGTGGTGGCACCAGCGAACTCAGCTGAGAATCCACGAATCGGCGTGATCTTAGCCAGACCGCCCCCCATGGTTTTGATGACGTTCTTGCCACCAATCAGGATGCCTAACGACATGATGACGTAGCAGGTGATGGCGAGAATGTCAGGGATGTGGAAAGGCAGGCTGCTGTCGTAGAAGTTGCCGATGAACTCCCGCATGGCAGGACTGACACCTTGGGTGGTGAACACGCTGGCCATCAGCACGGCGATGATACCCATAGTTTTAGGGGCATCGTTCGAGCCGTGACCGATGCAGAAGGCCGCCGTGGAGAAGTGCTGTAAGATCTTGAAGATTTTGTCAACCCGTTTGCGTGAGCTGTTTTTGAAGATTTTCAAGAAGATACACTCGAGGAAAAAGCCTAAAAACAGTCCGATCAATGGGGAAAGCACGATGAACGCTAAGGTCAGGATGATGGGTTTCAAATGCAGCACACCACTGCCGTTGACGAACCATGCCGCCCCGATGATTCCGCCGATGAGGGCGTGCGAGGTGGAGATGGGCATGCCGTTGCGGGTGCAGACCGCCACCCAGATGGCCGCCCCGATCAGAGCCGACAATACTAAATAGGGGGTGATGACATTCTGATCGGCGAAGTTGGCCATGGTGTTACCCACGGCGAACTGCTGGTTCAGGATCAGCCTGATGAAGATGAAGGCGGTGAACTCCCAAAACGAAGCCCAGATGATGGCTTGCAACGGCGTCATCACCTTGGTGGCGATGATGGTCGAGATGGAGTTGGCGGCGTCGTTCATGCCGTTCAAAAAGGTGAAGATGAGGGCAAGGACGATGGATAGGATGATGGCTATGGTCAGGAGGTTCATCACGATTCTTTTATAATCAAACTTTTCACGGTGGTGGTCACGTCCTTGGCGCGGTCGGTGGTGTCCTCGATCACTTGGGCGATCTCTTTGTATTTCAATAACTCAATCTCGTCCTTCTCGTTGCTGAAGAGATAGGAGATGTAGTCGCCGTAGATATCATCGACGGCATGTTCGATGAGTGTCACTTTTTGGCACAGGTCGCCAATTTGTTGGTGGTTTTTCCCAAGGTCGTCTAACAGGTTGAAAATCTCGATCATAATGTTGGCATCCTCATGGATGTTCTCGATGATCTCCTTGATTTGCTTGTCGATTTTCTTGGGGTTGTACATCAGGATGGTCTTGGCCGAGTGGTTGATGAAGTCAAGGAACTTGTCGAGATCCATAGCTAAAGCGTTCATGTCCTCACGGTCGAAGGGGGTGACGAAGGCACCGTTGAGTTCGAAATAGAACTCCCGCAGCAGCTCGTCGCCGGTGGTTTCCTGTTTTTTGATCATGCGTGTCAGCAGTTTGCGCTCCTCGGGGTCGTCGCTTTTGACGAGCTCCATGAGGTATTTCGCGGCGATCAAGGCGGTCTCCGCCTGCTTGATGTAGGTGGGGAAGAAGTGCTTCTCGCGTTTTTCTTTGGTGAATAGGTTGTTTAAGGCCATATCTTTATAAGACTTATAAATCGTGTGTCATTTTATAAATAAGGTCTGTCTTGTCAACATAGACGCGCCCGTCCTCACGGATGCGTTCAAAATCGGCGATGCCAGCGGTGTAGAGTCTCATCTTTTCCATTGAGCAAGATCGTTTCTCTCCGCAAAGATAGATAGAAATTTCGGGATTGCAAAAAAATAGTGAAATAAATGCGTTGGTGAAAAAACATTTCAAATGTAGGAAATCTAAAATATTTTGTATTTTTGCCATGTCAAAGCCGAAGCCTCAAGGGCCAAGGTCGAGACAATGAACATATTGGAAAGACGTTGAACTGACGTTTTATCTGCGGTCCTTAGAATCTCGCAAATTCACCAATTTCGTCCGCACGGTAAAGCAATGGTTTGATGTTCATGTTGTATGCAGCTACAGCGTGGGCTTCGGCATTGCTTATCCTCGGACGATGGGCGATGCGAGAGCCATAAGGGCGGGATAAGCAAAAGTTTGGATTCCCACGCTTTTTCTTTTGTGTTTCTGATTATCACTACCCATATTTATCTCGGCACAGGGAGTCTGCCAAGTTCAAACCCCGATGGGCCGATGTGGTAATAACTGGCAACCTGTTTATGAAAAGAATTACAGTCTTATTTGTTCTGTTGTGCGCATCGCTTTGGACATTCGCACAAACTCAAGTAGCCACCTTGCAACATGGCGAGGAAATGAGTGCATATTATGGTATGAACGCTCTTGTGGAAGCTCATGCCGCAGCAGTTGAAGGTGACATTATTACGTTGTCGAGTGGTACTTTTACTAGAACAAATATTAAAAAGGCCATCACTTTACATGGCGCGGGTTGTGCTTATGACACATTGGGTATTGCACCTACAATTGTTGTTGGTGATTTTTATGTATCTGTGCTTTCTTCTGAATATCTAATTATTGAGGGTGTTTGTTTTGATGGTGATATTACATACGAATATGCATTAAAGTATGCAAAGTTTATTAAATGTTTTTTTAATAATATAAAACCAAAAACTCAAAATACTACTTATAACAATACTGAGGGTCGAATGACAGAAGATGTTCATTTTATTAATTGCATGTTTAATGGTACCGCATACATTAGAGAAGAAGCTAAACCATGTGTTTCATTTATAAATTGTATTGTCAACGGATTAAGAAATTACAATAGTTTATTTATTAATATATATAATTCATATATTAAAAATTTTACTAATAATTCAGGTAATTTTAATCTTTATAATTGTATTGTTGGTAAAAGTTCTGAAAATCTGCAAATTATTGATAGTTACGCATATAATTGCATAGAAATTGATACTGTTTTCTCAAGTTCTGTTCAAACATTCAATTGCATGACGGTCAATTCCTACTCTGAGGTATTTGAATCTTTTGACGGCTCAATCTCCAGCAATTCTAATTTCCATTTGAATAATGAAGTTGCCACATCTTTCCATGGAAGCGATGGGAGTGAAGTGGGTATTTATGGAGGTGCCATGCCTTATAGCACACGTCCAAGTTACTTGATACTGAACCGATGCAACGTGGCCAATAAGTCAACCATCGACGGCAAACTGAGTGTGGATATTGAAGTGATTTCTAACGGAGGCAACTAACCATGAAACGTTACCTATTAATTATAGTTGCCGTCATGCTCGGCCTCCCGCTTCGAGCGCAGACGGTGAGCTATTCCTGTCGCTATTGGTTCGACCAGAATCATGCGCAGGTTGCCACTGCCGCCTTTGGTGATGGCGGTTGGCAGACAGAACTTGACGTGGGTTCCCTTGAAGATGGTTTGCATACATTTTATTTTCAAATCTGTGACACTTCGTCGGTTTGGAATATGCCAAAGGCTTATATGTTTTATAAGCTTGATATCCCGTCTGACTTAACTTGTCGTTGTTGGTTTGACCAAGATATTGAACACTTGCAAACCAGTTCTCTTGGCGACGGGCATCTCTTGTTGGATGTGGATACTCTTGTTGACGGTATTCACACTTTGAATGTCATGCTGGAAGGCAATGCTCCGAAGAGTTATATGTTTATGAAAGTGGCGATTCAAGACCCTGCGCACCCGATGCAATACCGTTGTTGGTTCGATAACGATTGCAGTACCATGCAGACTGGTTTGGTAGGGGCGGGCATTTTCGAGCTTGAAGTGGGTGATTTATCCAATGGACTGCACACTGTGAGCATTCAACTTGACAATGGTACTCCATCGCTGCCACAATGCTATATGTTCTGCAAAAGGCCTGTGGGGGGATATATTGCCAAATGGGAATATTGGTTGAATGGAGATGTTAACAACAGACACACCGTTGAATTGTCGCCTTTTGTGGATACTTTAGACATTATCACTTTGTTACCTGTGGATCCTATTCCTATTAGAAGTTCTTGTTTCCATTTTCATCCAAATGGCGACGAGCCTTATCTCAATGCCAAAAATGAGATTACGTTTCGCTTTTGGGATGCTGAATATCAACTGATTGATCAATCGGCAGTATATGTGGATGAAAGTTTTTCTGAAATAATCGTTGCCGACACATTGGAACGCAATACCACCGTAAGTATGTCTGCACCTCGTGACAACCAAATCCATTGGTTTAAGTTGAATGCGGGCAGAGGTGACTATTTAACTTTCCAGGCCAATAAGGCTTGTTCGATGCAGTTGTTTGCCTCTATGGGCGAGGAAGTCTATTCGGTTTCGGGATATGAATCCGTACAGGAAGTAGGTGTTAATGTATGGGATGACGATGTGTATTATTTGGCCGTGCATGATGCCACAGGAAGCGGAGATACGCTTTCGGTCACCTATAATTGGATTTATCGTTACTCTGTTTTGACCTACGATGTGCATTTGGTCGGTAATGGGGGATGTTCAACAATTACCTTCCAAGGCAATGGTTTCAATAGTCTGTTGGATGTGTTTTTGGTGAATGCCCAGAATGACACTATTCGACCGCTGGATATTGGCCATGAAAGCAATACAACTACTACTGCAACCTATAATTTCTATGAAGTTAATTTGGGCGTGTATGATGCGATTTTTGAGTTCTATGGGGAAACCATACGGATTAATGGTGCTTTGGAGGTGCAGGAGCCAGTGGATATACTTCTGACTTCTTCCGTGTCTTATCCTACGACATTTATTAGGAATACACCTTGTACTTATACTTATACCATTACGAATAATGGGAATATGACAGCATACAACGTGCCTTTAGAAGTTCATGTCTATACTCCAGACACTGTAAGCCTTAATAGAGTGGATGTTGGTGGATTTAACGTCAAGTCATATATTAAGGAATTATTCGGTAGTTATTATACAGACTCATTAGATAATGTAATTGAACAGAAGAGGATAATATCAGGTGATCTGTTTGGCTTTTTGCAGGATTTTGATATGGATTTTATTTTAGATGCTCCTTGTTTGCATCATATTATCATAACTCCCACCCTTCGTCCGAATACAACTGAAACTTTTACCATTTCAGTGGAATCAACAAATACGATTTCTGTCTATATGTGGTACCCTGAAGAATGGGAGAATATTGAACCTATTAATAATCTTTCACGAACAAGATCTCAAAATGATAGAAGTTGTCAAGAGGCGTTGATTAATAAACGCAATTGTGATATAAATAGATTATATATTGAAAATGGCAGGGATCCTGTGTTTCCAGAACTTGAATGTTGCTATTCGTGTCAAAATATTGGAGGATGTCCAAATCCCAGTGGTGGCCAATCCAATGCCGTCAATGCCTGCGAACCCAACGAAATCCGAGGCTATCTTGCTGAGTCCGGAAGTCATTATATGATGCAGGAAATCCAAAATATCACATACGAAATTGAATCGGAAAACGACACTACAGCAACTGCTGCAGCTCACACCATCATTGTTCGAGACACATTGGATGTCAACAAGTTTGATGTGGCATCGCTGGCAACAAGTAGGGTGACCATTGGAGACAAAGTAATGGATCTTCATGGCGAAAACAGTTTTATCTACACATTGGATTTGCGCCCTGATTTATATGTCATTGCTCAAATCCAGCAAGAATGCGACCTCGAAACGGGCGTTGTGGTTTGGACTATCACATCGCTCGACCCGATGACAATGGAGCCAACAATAGACCCGAACCAAGGTGCCTTGCCTGTCAACTACAATGGTGAAGGCATAGCTACTTTTACTTACAACATTAACCTAAAGGAGACATTCCCGGATGGTACTGAAATTAGCAATCGTGTGGGCATTATCTTCGACCAGGAAGAAGTCATCATGACACCAACTTGGACGAACATCGTTGATGCCATAAAACCCATCTCGCACATTGAGGGGGTGACAATCGATGCCGATACCTTGAACTTCAACTTCGTCTCGTCTGATAACCGTTCGGGTGTGTGGTACCACACTTTGTACTACCGCAATGATTCCACCGAGATGGAATGGAAAATCTGGAAAAACCAGATTGTGGAAGACCATTACAAGCTTGTCCTTGAAAACCATTTGTTTACGGAATACCTTGTCATGGCAACCGACTCGGCGGGCAATCACGAGGATAAGAATCTTGTGGCGGAATACACCTACGGCGATCAATGTCAAATCCAGACCAAAGCCCTGCAAACTGGTTGGAATTGGTTCTCAACCAATCTCGATATTACACTTGTTGATCTTAAATCCGCCCTTGTGGATGCTTTGGAAAACACAGACATTCAAATCAAGTCAAAGATTGCATTCACCAAATACACCGGAAATACTTGGCGCGGAACACTGAACTCAATGGATGTGGCTCAAATGTATAAGATTAATGTTCCCTCTGACTGTGTGATTACGCTGTTCGGCAACCCCATCAATCCCACAGAACATCCTGTTACAATCAACAAAGGTGCTAACTGGATTGGGTTCCCGTTCAACAGTGACATGTCGCTCAGCACCGCTTTCAACGGATTCGCCGTCAGTGGCGATATGGTAAAATCCAAAGACCGTTATTCTTCTTTTAACGGAAACAAGTGGAGGGGAACTTTCAATACTCTTGAGTTCGGAAAAGGTTACATCTATAAGACAAATGTGCAAAACAGCAGGACGTTTACCTTTCCAATAAACACGAAATAGCTTGTTCAAACAAGATAAGAACTTGCTTTTCAGAAAAAAAAGGGACCGCGGTCCCTTTTTTTTGTTGCTTTTTTGAAAATAATATGTATCTTTGCATTGTCAAAGCCGAGGCCCAGTTTGGGATTAGGTCGAGACGTGAATTGTTAGTGAAGACGTTGGACTGGCGTTTTATCTGCGGCTCTTAGAATCTCGCAAATTCAATATCCCGCTGCTCGATAAAGCAAGGTCGGCGTCCATGCTGTTTGCATACAGCGTGGGCTTCGGCATTGCTTATTCCCAGCGGGAAGGCGATGCGAGAGCCTTTAAGAGCGGGGTAAGCAAAAGTTTTGATACCCACGCTTTTTATGTGACAATGTTTTTTTCTCAAACCTTAAATAAACCTGGATTTTTTGTAGAGACGGTGTTCGCACCGTCTCTACGCTTTTATCGGGATGCCACTCCGCAGAGGTGGAACAACACCCTCGCACCCACGTTGCCGTCCCAGTCGTTGTCGCCAGGCGACACCTCGCATAAATCAAAGCCGATGATGTCCTTGCCAGCCTCACGGATGCGGTTGAGGAGATACATCAGTTCCTCGTACTCCAAGCCACCCGGAACGGGCGTGCCGGTGTTGGGGCAGAGCTTGGGATCCAAGGCATCAATGTCGATGGAGAGATAAACCTTCTCGGGTAGGGCGCTCACCATCTCATCCACGATGTCCTTCCACGTCTCGCCCTCGTACATGCGCCGACGGCAGTCACGGTCGTAAAACACCTTGACGCGGTCGGGCTGGGACTCAGCCAAGGCTTTCTCCTGATGGCAGTAGTCGCGGATGCCGACTTGAACAAGTTTCTTTACATTATTGAATTTCAACGTGTTAAAGAAGATGGATGCGTGTGAGTATTTGAATCCCTCAAAAGCATCGCGGAGGTCGCAGTGGGCATCAGCGTGGAGGATGCCGTATTCCACACCTTGTTTGTTAAGGTATTGATGGTAGGCGAGGGGACAGCTGTGGTCGCCTCCTAACAATCCCACTACTTTGCCTTGGCTTTTCCAGTAGTCGATGCGGTCGCGGAGCCAGGCGTTTTTCTTAACTGTGGCTCGCTCGATGTCGGCATACATCTTGGCGTATTTGTCGGGATCGTCATCTATTGTGCCTTCGTACAATGCCTCGATGATTTCCTCGCTGACGGGCGCCAGCTTGTCGTGCAGTGCGCGCAACTCAGCTGAGAACTCGTCCATCCAGATGCCTTTTTGCCACAGGTCAGGATAATCGTGGTGGCATAGATCCACTTGAAGCGATGCCTCCATGACAGCGGCGGGGCCGTCAACGGTGCCTCGGTTGTAGCTTGTGGTCAGTTCCCATTCCACAGGGATGATGATAATCTGCGCCTCTTTAGCGCTGCATGGCAGTCCGTAAATGCCAGAGTCGGCCACGGCTGCCGCATTGGGGTCAAATGTGTTTTCCATAGTCTGTTGATCTTTTTGCGCAAAATTACAAAATCTATCCTAACTTTACACACTCTCCACAAAATTCCACAATTGAGTCTTTTTGTGGAATGGTTTCCACAGATTTCCACACTTTAAAAAATGATGAATAAAAAATATATCGTTAATTATCAAATGTTTAAGTGTTATTTTGTTTTTGGCATGAAATTGGCTTATACACGAAGCGAAAACGAAATGGACATGAAAAAGACACTGTATATATTGGTTTTGGCCGTTTTGGCACTCGGAATGGGCTCCTGTGTGGAATCCTCAAGCAAGTATAAAGCTCTGGAAGCAGAGCGTGATTCACTTGCAATGGTAGCTGACAATGCCACTAACGAATTTGAATCCTCACTGCAGACCATCAATGAGATCGAGATGGCGTTGCAGAGTGTTCGCGAGGCTGAGAATATCATCATGATGGAAAATCAGGAGGGTAACAAAAACCGTGCTGTTTCGCAGATCGAAGCCATTGACCGTACCATCCAGCAAAACAAAGCGAAGATTGCTGAACTTGAGAAACAGCTTGCTGATGCTGGCTCCAAGTCGAAACAGCTTAACGCCACAATCACCCGACTGAAGAACGAACTTGATGAGAAAGACACCTATATTAATAATCTCCGCGAAGAGCTGAGCGTCAGTAAGGCTCAAGTGGTAAAACTCACCGATCAAGTCAAAGATCTTAATCAAAATGTTAAGGAGCTGAACGCTGACATCAGTGATCTTAACGCCCAGAGGGAAGAACAAATGATCACTCTCCGTCAGCAGGAAGCCGCACTGAACACAGTGTATTACATTGTGGCTCCGATGGAGACGCTGAAAGCCCACGGATTGGTCACCAAGGGTGGCTTGTTCTCGAAAGGAAGCGCATCTGCCGAAGTCAACAAACAGGTGATGATCGCAGTCGACAAACGTGACCTCCACGTCATCCCCCTGAATACAAGAAAAGCAACAATATTGACAAATCATCCCGAAAGCAGTTACCAGTTAACAAAGGGCGACGACAACATGCTCTCTCTCGTAATCGTCGATGCCAACGCTTTTTGGAATATATCTAATTATTTGATTATCTCCATCAAATAAAATTCTGCTCGTTTTCAATTTTTACGAATGCCTTGCTTCTCCCCGTTGCAAGGCTTCTTTTTTTTATTATCTTTGCAGCGGATTTATTTGTCATGAAACGGACGATTCTGATTGTGGAAGATGACGCCTCCTTTGGAGTGATGCTCCAGACTTGGCTGAAGAAGAACGGCTACGATGTCGTTCTGGCCACGCAATATGCTCAGGCGAAAAAGGAGATCTCCTCCAAGAAAATCGACTTGATTCTGACCGATTTGCGTCTTCCCGACGGGGACGGCATCCTGCTGATGGCTTGGGTGAGGGAACAGCTGAAAAGCCGCGTCCCATTTATCGTGATGACAGGGTATGCTGAAGTCCAGACCGCCGTTTCCGCCATGAAGCTTGGGGCCTTTGACTACCTGAAGAAACCTATCAACCCGAGCCTCCTTGAAGAGAAAATAGCTGCTGCCCTTGATTCGGAGCAAGAGGTGGAGGATCTTTTCCGTCCACGTAAAGTGATGGTGAGAGGCAATAGCGAGGCCATCAAACGGCTTTATAAACATGTCGAATTAGTGGCGCCGACCAAGTTCTCGGTGCTCATCTTAGGCGAGAGTGGCACCGGCAAGGAATACATCGCTGAGATGATTCACGAAAGCAGCCCGCGTCGCGACAAGCCTTTCATTGCTGTTGACTGCGGTAGCCTCTCCAAAGAGTTGGCCCCCAGTGAGCTTTTTGGCCATCTCAAAGGCTCGTTCACTTCCGCCATAGCGGATAAGAAAGGGGTCTTTGAACAGGCTAAAGGCGGCACGGTGTTCCTCGATGAGGTGGGCAACTTGCCTTACGAGGTGCAGATGCAGATTCTTCGTTCCCTCCAGGAGCAAAAGATCCGACCAGTTGGCTCATCGGTTGACATCAGTGTGGATGTGAGGATCGTGGCGGCCACCAACGAGAACCTGGAGCGTGCCATCGAGCAGGGGAGGTTCCGTCAGGATCTGTACCATCGTATCAATGAGTTCACCTTGCAGGTGCCGCCGTTGCGTGACCGTATGGAAGATCTTGAGGAGTTCGTCGCCTTTTTCGTGTCGCAAGCCGATGAAGAGCTTGGCAAGGAAGTTAAGGGTGTGTCGCCCAAGGCCATAGCCTTGATGAAACAGATGCGCTGGAGCGGCAACATCCGTGAGCTGCGTAACGTGATACGGCGTTGTGTGCTCTTCGCTGAAGGCGAGTACATTGAGGCTGAGGATTTGCCCATCTATCCTGAAACAACCGAAAAGCCGTTGGTGTCGAATGAGGATTTCGCATTGCGTCCAGGCAACGAGCGTGAACAAATCGAGGCCGCGCTCGCCAAAGCCCGTGGCAACAAAACCGTCGCCGCCCGCCTTCTGCAAATCGATAGGAAGACCTTGTATAACAAAATGCACCAACTTGGCCTCGACCTCTAACTTCTTACTTCTAACTTCTAACTTCTTAATTAATCCCATACCTGTCCGACAGCCTTTCCAAAAGTTTGTCCGCCAGATCCATAAAGGCGATGGCATCGTCTTTCCATTCAGGATAGACCTCTGATGCGTCTTTGGTTCCTCGTGCGGTATTCATTCTTGAGAGGAACGGAACGGCTTGTTCCTGTTGTAGCTGGATGAACATGGGCAGCATTTTGTGGCAGAGTCCGTGTGCCGTGCTGAAGTCGTCGGTTTCCACACATTCGTTCAAGGCCACTAAATGATCGGCGGTGGATTGTGCGAAGATTTCGAGTACGCTGCGGATGGCGTCTTCATCGTCACCCATCATCTCGCACAGCTCAGGGAATTCCGCGAATGTGGTGGCGCTCTGATGCTCCTCGATGGCGTTGCTGCGTCCGAAAACGCTTTCCAGTTTCTTTAGGGTGAACGGTTTTTGCAGGAATCCGTCGAAGCCTTCCTCTTTGGCTTTTTCGGTGTTGTAGTCCATGCGTGCCGTCATCAGATAGACAGGCTTTGTGGCATCGGCTTTCTTGAAGGTCTTCAGGATGTCGTTGCCACTTAAAGCGCCCATCTCGCGGTCGGTGAGGATGTAGTCGAAGTCGGAAATCTGCTGCAGGGCTTCGTCAAGGTCGTTCTTCGAGCGGCAGAGCTGAACATCGTGTCCCAACTTCTTGACCATGTTGCTGACCACAGTCAGCAAGGTGTCGTCGTCATCGATGATCAGGATGCGTTGTTGTGGCACTTGGGTTGAGGTCGTGTCAGGTGTATCCCCATCGCTTGCATTGGTGGGTATCGCATTTTGATTTTGGAAGGGATCGCGCAACTCGATTTCGGCGGGGATGCGCACGGTGAAGAGGCTGCCTTTGCCAACTTCCGAATGCACTTCGATGTGGCCTTCCATTAAATCGAGGAGACCTTTGACGACAGAGAGACCATAGCCACTGCCTTCAGAAAGTTTGCTTCCGCTCTCAGTGCGGACGAAGGGCTTGAAGATCTCTTCCTGCTTGTCGTCGGGAATGCCGATGCCGCTGTCCTCAACGCGGAACACGAGCTGGCTGTTCTCTAAGCTGGCACGGAACCCCACACTGCCCTCAAGGGTGTATTTGATGGCGTTGGAAATCAAATTGCTGATGATCTGCCTGATTTTCAGCTGGTCAGAGTTGGCATAAAGATGTTTGTGTATCTCGTTTTTGAAGTTGAAGATCAGATTTTTCTTTTGTGCGATAGGCTCAAACATGGATGCTGTCTCATCGCACAACTGTTTGACATTGAAGGGCTTCTTTTCTATTTGAAGCATGCCTTGTTCCAGACTTGAGAACTCTAAAAGGTCGCTCAGCAGGTTTAAGATGTGGTCGGCTGACTGCTGAATGGAGCTGACTTCCTTCTCGTTGCCAGTGTTGTCCATCAGTTCCAAATTGCCAATGATAGAGGTTAACGGAGTCTTGATGTCGTGTGAGACCGACAGGAGCATCTTGTGTCGGCTCTCCATGATTTCTTCGGTCTTCTTTTTGGCTTCCTCGGCTGCGGCTTGGGCCTTCTCGGCTGCTCTTCTGGCACGGAATCCCTTGTTGACATCCCCCAAAATCATGATGACGAAGATCACAATCAGGATTAGCACCGCTCCGCCCATGTAGGTGGAGGCGGTGAGGTTGTTCTCAATGATTTCTTCGCTGATCTCCATCTCGAGTCTTGTAGTTTCGAGAATCTCTTTGTTGAGGGCTAAAAGCAATGACGCGATTTCTTCCGACAGGTGGTTGTCGTCAGTGATCAACTCGGCGGTTTTCTTCTCGTATTCCTTGATATATTTCTTGTATTCGGAACTGGCCTTTTCAGAAAGGATTTTCAGGTCGCTGAGGATGTCGATGGTTGACACGTCATCGTTTGTGGGAGTGGTGTTCTCTTGTGCGATGCTGTCGTTCTCTTCGGGGTTGAAAAAGGGAGGCGTCGGTGGCGTGAACGTCTGCAAACGTGCGTTGATTTCAGCCAATGGGTCGAAATAGTAGAACTGACGCGAAAGCACATAACTGATCTGACCTTTTCTTTGGATAAGACGCTCCACTTCTCTGATTCGTTGCTCGTTTTGTTCGCTTGGCAAGAGAATCAGGATGGAATCGGCGCACTGGCTGATCTCGTTGTTCAAGTTCCCGAACCGCTTCAGGTGCTTGGGGTTGTCGGTGAATGCGAACAGGTTGGCTTCGGATTGCGCTTCATGGACTAATTGCGTGAAACGGTTGGTGAGGTTGAGCGCGTCGTTCTGCGCGTTGATGTTGACCCTTTGGTTCTGGATGGAGCCTTGAAGTTTGTATATATAGTAGAACATGCCACCGCAAAAAGCGATGACGAACAGGTAGGCGATGACCACCCTCCAGCTCGTTCTTCTCTCGATGTGTCTCATTCTTTCCGCAAAAATAATATTTAATTCAGAAAAAATGTAATTTTGCAGTCTTATTTTAAAGATGTTTTTCATGAGAAAAGTATTAGCATTTGTAGCCATGGCCTTGCTGGTGGCAAGTTGTGGAAGAAAAGAAGTTCAGCTCATCGACGCTGCGAATTTTAACAAAGAAGTTGACGGGAAACAAGTGTCGCTCTACACCATGCACAATGGCGATGTCACGATGCAGGTCACAAACTACGGTGCCCGTGTGGTCGCTTTGTGGACTCCCGACAGGAAGGGTAATTTCGAGGACATTACCTTGGGTTACGATCATATAGACAAGTATCTCGACAATCATGGCGAGCGTTACCTTGGCGCTGTGGTCGGTCGTTGCGCCAATCGCATCGCAGATGGAAGTTTCACGTTGAATGACAGTGTATATCAATTGGTAAAAAACGATGGAAATAACACGTTGCATGGCGGCCGACTTGGCACTGACCGCGTGGTGTGGGATGTGCTTAATGCGAACGACAGTACCTTGGTGATGCATGTGGTGCTTCCCGATGGACAGGATGGCTTCCCTGGCAATCTCGACATTACTGTGACCTATACGTTGACCAAACAGAATGAGTTCCGTATCAACTACAAGGCGACTACCGACAAACCAACGCTTTGTAATCTCTCCAATCATACTTTCTTCAACTTGAAAGGGGAGGGAAAAGATGTCCTTGGAGAGCAACTTGAGATCAATGGCAATTGGATTCTACCCGTTGATGAAAATTTGATTCCGGCGGGTACTTTTATGTCGGTGAATAACACACCGTTCGATTTCAAGGAGCCACATACCATCGGTGAGAGAATTGATGCCGACCACATCCAGTTGCAAATGGGGCACGGCTATGACCACAGCTGGATTATCAACGGATACAAGGAAGGTCAAATGATGAAAGCCGCCACCTTGTTCGATCCTGAAAACAGACGCGAGGTGGAAGTCTATACCGATCAGTTGGGGCTTCAGTTCTACAGCGGCAACTTCTTTGATGGAAAGGCTCAAGGCAAGTGGGGACCACATGTTTATCGTGGCGCAATCGCCCTTGAGACTCAGAACTTTCCCGATGCCATTAATCAGGACAATCTCGTCATCAAGCCGGTGCTGAACCCTGGCGAGGAATATACCCAGACCTGTATTTATAAATTCAGCGTAGGAAAGCGCAGAAAGTGAATTATCTAAGCATTGACGGCATCTCTAAGTCGTATGGCATCAAGACGCTGTTCTCCGATGTCACTTTCGGCATTGAGAAAGGGGATAAGGCGGCGTTGATCGCCTCGAATGGATCGGGAAAATCGACCCTGCTCAAGATTATTGTGGGTCGAGAGTCGATGGATTCTGGGACGGTGACTTTCGCCAACGACATCCGAGTGGGTTACCTTGAGCAGCTGCCGCAATACGACCCGGAAATGAGTATCCGCGAGGTCATTTCGCAAGGACACTCCGACTTGGATGCCGTTGAGACATTGACTTACGAACAACGTCTGGTTCAGTTGCTTACCCGTTTTGAACTCACCGATTTGGATCAGAAGATCGGGAACCTGTCGGGTGGTCAGGTCAAACGTCTCGCTTTGGCTATGGTGCTGCTCGATGATCCTGATCTGCTTATCCTTGACGAGCCTACCAACCATCTCGACGTGGAGATGGTGGAGTGGTTGGAGAAATACCTCTCGCAATCGAGTGTCACCTTGCTGATGGTCACACACGACCGTTATTTCCTTGATCGTGTGTGTAATAAGATCTTCGAGCTGTACCAAAGCGTGATTTACACGCATTACGGCAACTTCGATTATTATGTGCAGAAGAGCCGTGAGCGCGAGGAGGCGAAACGAGCCACAGCCGAGAAGGCGGCCTCGCAGCTCCGTCGTGAGTTGGAGTGGATTAGGTCCACACCACAGGCACGCACGGGCAAGTCGAAAAGCCGCATCGACGCGTTCTATGACCTCAAGGAACGTGCCAAATACCAAGAGGCGGATGACAAGCTGCAGTTCGGTTTGCAGGCGCAACGGTTAGGCGGCAAGATCCTGGAGATGTACAACGTCAACAAAAGCTACGGCGATGTCAATGTGCTCCGTGACTTCGACTATGTCTTCAAGCGTGGCGAGCGTATCGGTCTCATCGGGAAAAACGGGGTGGGGAAGTCCTCTTTCCTCAATCTCATTACAAGACAAACTGCGCCCGATAGCGGCAAGATCATCGTCGGTGACACGGTTACCTACGGCTACTACCGTCAGGAAGGCATCAAATTTGACGAGAGTAAAACCGTCATCGAGGCCATCCGCGACATCGCCGAAGTGCTTTATTACGGTAAAGATCAAGTCTATACCGCCGATCAACTGTTGGCTCATTTCATGTTCCCCTACAAGATGCACCGCCAGCCCATCGCCTTGCTCTCAGGAGGTGAAAAACGCCGACTTTATCTGCTTACCGTCCTGGTTTCCAACCCTAATTTCCTCATCCTCGACGAGCCTACCAATGATCTTGACTTGCTTACCCTACAGAAACTCGAGGATTTCTTGAAAGCCTACAAAGGATGCCTGTTGGTGGTCTCGCACGACCGTCATTTTATGGATGAAGTTGTTGATCAACTATTTGTTTTTCAAGGTGATGGCAAGGTGAAAGGCTTCATGGGAAATTATTCCCAATATAAAGATTACCTTAAGGAAAGAGAGACGGAGGAACGGAAGATTCAGACGGCTCAGAAACGTGAGGGAAAAGAACAGCCCAGAACTGTCCGTGAAAAGAAAAAGCGTAGTTTCAAGGAAGAGCGTGAGTTTGAGCAGCTTACAGCAGATATCGCTACTTTGGAAGCCGAAAAGGCGCAAATCACCCAAAAGCTAAATGAAGAGACTGATTACCAGAAACTTCACAGTCTCGGCAGTCGGCTTCAGGAAATCAAAGACCTACTTGACGAGAAAGAGCTGCGTTGGCTTGAACTGGATGAATGGTCCTGAAATGTCTTTATTTCGTGCTGAATCATCTAAACTATTCAGTGAAACATTCATTGGATATGAAGTTTTATGTTATTTTTGCACCTTTAATATAAAATACCCATTATGAAAAAGTCTTTTTCGAGATTTGGTTTCAGTTTATTGATTTTTAGTTTATTCAACATAAATCTTTTGGCTCAGGAGCCGATGAGGATCACTTTGGACCAGGCTTTGGAGATTGCCCTGGCTGAGAGCAATACCGTTAAGATTGCCGATATGACGGTGGAGAAGAGCGGTTACGCCAAAAAAGGCAGTTACGCGGCGCTTTATCCGAATGTTAACGTTTCGAGTTCTTACCAACGCACCTTGCTCAAGCAAGTCATGGTGATGGACATGGGAGGGCAAGCTATGGAGATCAAGGTTGGACGCGATAACAACATCAGCGCCTCGGCCAGTGCCAGTATGCCTTTGGTGAATGCCCAGCTTTGGGAAAGCTTGAACCTATCTGCCCTTGATGTTGAACTCGCTGTGGAACAAGCGCGTTCCTCCAAGGTATCAATGATATCACAGGTCAAGCAGGCCTTTTATGGTGTGCTGCTCGCCAAGGCATCGTTGGCAGTGATGACCCAAGTGCATGAAAACGCACAGGCCAATTATGATAAGACACTGCAACGCTTTAATGTAGGCAAGGCTTCTGAAGTGGAGAAGTTGCGTGCCCAAGTCAATTTGATGAACACCGAGCCTAACGTCTCAAGTGCCGAGAATGCCGTGTTGCTGGCTACTTGGCAGCTGAAAGCCGTTATGGGAATGAATCTGGAGACTGACATTGAGGCTGTGGGTGACTTGACAGACTACACGCAGCAACTCCTTACGCCATACGCTTGTGAGGAAGACATCAGCAACAACAGCTCACTGCTGCAACTTGATATTCAGGACCGTATGCTGGAGTCCACCATCAGGATGCAGAAAAAGCAATATCTGCCCACACTGGCCGCCAGCATCAACTATAACTATAGCGCTATGGGTGATGATGAGTTGAGATGGTTCCCGTCGTCAACGGCGGCATTGAGTCTCAATATCCCTGTGTTTGATGGTTTCCAGAAACATTACAACATCAAGCAGAGCAAGATTAACAAGGATATGCTTGCCATGCAGCGTGAAGATGCTGAGCGTCAGATCCGTATCGCAATCCGCAACTATAACGATAGGATTGCGCTGTGCGTGAAGAACTATACTGCTGCCAACTCCACAGTTGAAATCGCCCAGAAGAGCTATGAGATCTCCGAGAAGATGTACGAGGTGGGGAAGGCCACTTTAGTGGAACTCAACGATGCCCAGCTGGCATTGCAGCAAGCGCAGCTTACGCAAGCTCAGGCTATTTATGAATTTATGGTTGCCAAGGCATCGCTGGATGAAATGATCGGAAAAGAATAATATTTAAAACTATGAAATACACAAGATTATCTTTGTTTGTTTTTGCCGTCCTCATGTTGACGGCTTGTGGATCCAAGAAAACTGAAACCCCGACGGGTGGTCCCCAGGTAGCTCCTGTCGTAAGCGTGGTCACCGCACAGGCTGAGGATGTGGAGATCAACAACACCTTCACTTCGAACATTGAGCCGTATGCTGTGAACAACATCGTTTCGCAGACGGCAGGGCGCATTGTGAGCATCAATGCGGAGGTCGGCAACAGAGTTCGGAAAGGCCAGCTGTTGGCTAAAATGGATGATGTGAACCTGTCCAAGACGCGTATGCAGTATGTCAATGATTCGACAGAACTCAGCCGTCTGACGGAACTGTATAAGATTGGCGCTGTTGCCCAGGCGGATTATGATATGGCCAAACTCGCTCTTGAAATCACCAAGAAGACCTATAACAACCTGTTGGAGAACACTTATCTTCGCAGCCCCATCAATGGTGTGGTCACCGCGCGTAACTACGATGTCGGCGACATGTACAGCATGACGCAGCCCATCTTTGTGGTGCAGCAGATTTCCCCAGTGAAGATGTTAGTCAACGTCTCGGAAAGCTATTTCACACAAGTCCACCAGGGGATGGCGTTTGACATTGAGGTGGAGGCTTATCCTGGGGAGACTTTCAAAGGCAAGGTCAACTTGATTTATCCAACAGTTAGTGCGACAACGCACACTTTCTCCGTGGAGGTCATCTGTCAGAATGCCGACCAGCGGCTGCGTCCTGGTATGTTTGCCCGTGTGACGGCTAACTTTGGGGTCAACCATCATGTGGTGGTGCCTGATGTGGCCGTGGTCAAGCAAATGGGCTCGGGCGAACATTTCATCTATGTGCTTCAACCTGACAATACGGTGAAATATCAGCTCGTCGAGCTGGGCAAGCGTATCGGCAACAGATATGAGATCATCAACGGCATCAATGTGGGCGACAAAATCGTCACTGAAGGCCAGCCACGACTAAAAGACGGCGTTACGGTTCAAGTTAAGGGTTAAAGGTTATAGGAACTTTAAATTCTAATTTTAAATTCTAAATTCTCAATGAGTTTACAACGAACAGCAGTAAATAATCCTGTGACGACGGCCTTGGTCTTTGTGGCCATCGCCATCTTCGGCATATATTCCCTGATGAACCTCTCCATCAATCGTTTTCCCGATATGGAGACCAATTTCATCATGGTGCTTACTTCTTATCCGGGTGCCAGCGCAGCGGATATAGAAACCAATATCTCCAAGACTTTGGAGAACACTTTGAACGCTGTGCCTGACTTGAAACACCTTTCATCGACATCAAGAGAGAATACCTCTGTGATTTCGCTTGAGTTCGAGAGCGGTATTGATATTGAGGAAGCCACCAACAATGTGCGCGACAAACTTGATGTGGTAAGGAACTATCTGCCCGACGGGGCTACCAACCCGGTGCTTTTCAAGTTCAATGCGGAGGACATGCCTATCATGCTGCTCAGCGTCACCGCGAAAGAAAGTCTTCCCGCATTGGAAAAACTGATTGACGACCGTATCACCACACCCTTAGCCCGAGTGAGTGGCGTGGGTACCGTATCGGCCAGCGGCGCTCCAAAACGTGAGATACAGGTCTATGTCGATCCTAACAAACTTGAGGCATACGGATTGACGATAGAGACAATCTCGTCTGTCCTGATGTATGAGAACAAAAACATCCCGGCGGGTTATATCGACATTGGATCAAATACTTACAACTTGCGTGTGCAGAAGGAATTTGGCTCAGCCCAAGAGATGGAGTCAGTAGTGGTTGGCTCCCGTAACAACGCCCCGATCTATCTTAGGGATGTGGCTCATGTGGTTGACGGCCCGGAAGAGCGTTCCCAAGAATCGTACAGCAATGGTGTTCAAGGTGCCACCATCGTCATCCAGAAACAGACCGATGCCAATGCCGTGAATGTCATCAAAGGCATCAAGAAACAACTGGTAGAGGTTGAAAAGACTTTGCCTTCCGATGTAAAGGTGACGATTATCGTCGATGGCTCCAATGAAATCATCAATACCATCAATAGCTTGAAGAGCACTATCTTTATTACCTTCCTGTTGGTGATGCTGGTGGTCTTTGTGTTCCTCGGACGTTGGCGCGCTACCTTTATCATTGTTTTGGCCATCCCGATTTCTTTGTTGGCCTCGTTGGTCTATCTGTTTGCCACTGGCAATACTTTGAACATCATCTCCATGTCGGCACTTTCTATCGCTATCGGTATGGTAGTGGATGATGCCATTGTGGTTTTGGAGAATATCACGACACATATAGATAAAGGTGAGAAGCCTAAAGAAGCCGCGGTTCATGCCACTCAGGAAGTCTCGCTTTCCGTTATTGCTTCCACCTTGACTATGCTGGCGGTGTTTTTGCCGTTGACCATGATTAAAGGTGTTACAGGCGTGATGTTCCGTCAGTTGGGTTGGATTGTCTCCATCATTATGATTGTCTCCACTTGTGGCGCCTTGACTTTGGTGCCGATGATGTGCTCCAAGATTTTGGTGAAAAACCCGCATGAAGGCAAGCTGCACAAGGCCATCTTCCGCCCAATCAACAAGGCATTGGATGCCATCAGCAATGGTTATGCGCGGTTGATTAACTGGGCGGTGAATCATCGTAAGTTGGTGTTTTTTGGCATGATGGGAATCTTCATTCTCTCGGTGGTGCTTTTTGCTCCGAATCTGAAGACTGAGATGATGCCCAAATCGGATTCAGAGCGTATCTCTATCAACATTGAGCTTCCTGTGGGTACAGGTCAGGATGTCACAGGTGCTTTTGCCAAGGGTTTGGCGGAGGAGTTTATGGCAATCCCTGAAGTCAAGATTTGCAACTTCAGCTTTGGTCAGGCCGACAGCGACAATGCCTTCGCGTCCATGCGTAACAACGGCACGCATATCATTTCGTATAATTTGCGCATTGGCACTAAAACAGAGCGTCGCAAAGCTGGACTTCGCTCTTCGACGGAGGTCGCGGATGAACTCCGTACCCGGCTGAATGCCATCCCTTTGATTAAGAAAGTCAATGTGAACGAAGGCGGTGGCGGCATGGGCGGCATGAGTACTGTCCAGGTAGAGGTTTATGGTTATAACTTTACCACCACCGACAGGGTAGCCAATGATATTGCGGCAAAACTGCGTGAGCGAGGTATTAAACAGGTGATCGTGGGACGTGATGACTATATCCCTGAATATCAAGTCGATTTTGACCGTGAAAAGCTTGCCCTGAACGGCTTGAACAGCTCCACTGCGGCAACTTACGTGAAGAACAGAATCAGCGGATCGGTCACCTCTTATTACCGTGAGGATGGTGATGAGTATGACATTCGTGTGCGTTATGCGCCTGAGTTCCGCACCAGCATCGAGGATATCGAGGACATTAAGATTTACAATGGCTATGGACAAGCCGTGCGTGTGGGTGATCTCGGCAAGGTGGTCGAAGCTTTGACTCCGCCCAACATCCAGCGCAAGGACCGTGAGCGTATGGTCAGTGTCACTGCTGTAGTAGGCAAGGGGCAGGTGCTGAGTGATGTGGTCAAAATGGCTGAGGAAGTCATCTCCGAAACGGAAATTCCTGCGGAAATAATGACCAAGATCGCTGGTGATTATGAGACCCAGCAGGAAATGTTCGGCGATTTGATCGTGTTGCTGATCTTGATCATCATCTTGGTTTACATCGTGATGGCTGCACAGTTCGAGAACTTGATGAAGCCTTTCGTCATCATGTTCTCCGTGCCTTTCACCTTCACGGGTGTGCTGTTGGGCTTGTGGCTCAACAACGCGGCTCTTGGTGTCATGGCTTTTGTGGGTATCTTGATCTTGATGGGCATCGTGGTGAAAAACGGCATTGTGCTTATCGACTATACCACCTTGCTTGAAGAGCGCGGGGTGGAGGTGAAAGAAGCTACTGTGCAAGCTGCCCGCTCTCGTCTGCGTCCTATTTTGATGACCACCTTGACCACTGTCCTTGGCATGATTCCTATGGCTATCGGTCGCGGCGAAGGCGCTGAGATGTGGAACGGACTTGGCATTACCGTGGCGTGGGGTCTTAGTATTTCAACTTTAATCACCTTATTATTAATACCAGCTTTGTATTGTTCCTTGGAAACCCGTGCGGTGCGACGCAAGCAACGCAAGGCAGAGAAAGCTTTGACGGCGACAGAAAATATCAGATAATTATGAAAGCAATATTGATAACATATAACCAAGCCTATTATGACGATATCGCCAAGCTGTTGAACGACAATGGCATGAAAGGCTATACTGAATGGGACGAGATCAAAGGCCATGGCAGCAATACGGGGGAGCCCCATTTGGGTAGCCATGCTTGGCCTACGTTGAATAATGCCATTGTCTCCATTGTGGAGGATGATAGAGTAGATGCGATTCTGAATGATCTTCATGAACACGACCTTAAAGCACCTGAACTGGGCTTGCGGGCTTTTGTATGGAACATTGAAAAAATGATTTGATTTTTTGTTGTTATACATTTTATTTTTATTTTTGTAAGCCTTAAACAACAGCTAATCATTTAAATTATAAACTCTAAAATATTAAAAAGATGGGAAAATTTGTTATTACGCTTAGAAAGGACGGAGAATTCCAGTTCAACTTGAAGGCCACCAATGGCCAAACCATCCTCACCAGTGAGGGCTACAAAACCAAGGCGGCTTGCCTGAATGGTATTGAATCAGTGAAGAAAAACTGTCAGGTTGAGGCACGTTTCGATAAGAAAGTTGCCTCCAATGGCAAGCCTTTCTTCAATTTGAAGGCTACAAATGGCCAAATTATTGGTTCCAGCCAGATGTATGTCAACGAAAAAAACATGCTTAACGGGGTTGCTTCAGTGGTGAAAAACGCTCCAGAGGCTCCAATCGTTGATATGACGGCTGAATAATCAAAAAAATATCTCCTTGATAATCAGCTCAGAGAAAAATTTTTGAAAAAAAAAGTGAAAAAAAGCTTGCGGGGAAAAAAAATAGTTGTACTTTTGCACCCGCAAATCACGGTACGGAGGGGCTGAAATGAAAGAGGGGATTTGCAGAAGTTCTTTGAAAGCTTGAGGCCAGCATAAAAAAAGCAAAGGCTGTGCGGAAGGCGCCGATGAGGCGCGTGTCCGTGCGGCAAGGTAAGAGAACCATAGCGGAGCCCTAAAACAGGAAAAAAGAAAAGTACAGCAATAATACAATGAAGAGTTTGATCCTGGCTCAGGATGAACGCTAGCGGCAGGCCTAATACATGCAAGTCGGACGGGAGTGGCCCTTCGGGGCCATGAGAGTGGCGCACGGGTGCGTAACG
>JAEEGL016766217.1_pt1 | contig 69920 bp, 62 predicted proteins | sample 9134231 | NCBI WGS metagenome assembly JAEEGL01 (sample SAMN16246548, study PRJNA631951) | gut metagenome | biome: gut microbiome; feature: rumen; material: fiber-attached | host: Bos | place: Iran: Karaj | collected 2018-10
ACAAACTGCAGGATTAGAAATTACAACAATCAACGATGTTACTCCAGTTCCACATAACGGATGTCGTCCACCAAAACGTCCAAGAAATTAATAAAGAGAGGGGACTTTAGGATATGTTAAGATTTGAAAAACCAGAATACAAAATTAAAGAATATCAAGAAAGCAATCACTATGGAAAGTTTGAACTAGAACCACTTGAAAGAGGTTTTGGTACTACTATAGGAAATGCTTTAAGAAGAGTTATGTTATCTTCACTTCCAGGAAGTGCAATCACTTCAGTTAAAATTGAAGGAATAATGCATGAATTTCAAAAAATAGATGGAATAGTAGAAGATGTTACAGCTATAGTATTAGCATTAAAAAGTGTAGTTATTAAGAATCATTCTAATGAAGATAAAATAATTAGATTAAAATCTAATAAAGAAGGAGCATTAACTGCTGGAGATATCGAACATGACCAAGATTTAGAAATAATAAATCCAGACTTAGTTATTTGTAACCTTGTAAAAGGTGGCAAAATAGATATGGAAATGACAGTTTCAAATGGTCGTGGCTATGTTGATTCAAAAACTAATCAAAAATTATTAGGAGAAGAAAAAGCTGGTGTTATCGCAATTGATTCACTATATTCTCCAATTGAATTAGTAAACTTTGAAGTGGAAAGTGCTCGTGTTGGTCAAAATGAAAACTTTGATAAGTTAATCATGAACATCTACACAAATGGTTCGATTACTCCAGAAGAAGCTATGGCTTTATCTGCTAGAATTTTAATTGAACATTTCAACATAATTACAGATTTAAATGCTATCAGCGATGTTTCTGGACTTATGGCTGAAAAGAAAGTTGATACAATAACAAAAACTTTAGAAACTCCAATCGAAGAAATTGAGTTCTCAGTTCGTGCATATAACTGCTTAAAGAGAGCTAATATTAATACAGTACAAGATTTAATATCTAAAAAAGAAGTAGAAGTTACAAAAATACGTAATTTAGGTAAAAAATCATTAAAAGAAGTAATTGATAAAGTAAAAGAAATGGGACTTAAGTTCCGTGATTAATGTGACAAGGAGGTAAAATACTTATGGCAAATTACAGAAAATTAAATAGAGAAAAAGGAATTCGCAGAAGTATTTTAGCTGGTTTAACAAAAACTGTTATTATGAATGAATCAGTTATTACAACTGAAGCAAGAGCTAAAGAAGTAAGAAAATTCGTTGATAAAATGATTACTTACGGAAAAAGAGGAACTTTAGTTTCAAGAAGAAAAGCCCTAGCTTTCTTAAATAACGATAACGAAGTAGTAAAAAGAGTATTTGATGAATTAGCTAAACGTTATGAAAATAGAAATGGTGGATACACTAGAATTCTTAAATTAAAAGAAAGAGTTGGAGACGACGCTCTAACAGTAAAATTAGAACTTGTTTAAAGTTCTTTTTTTTGCTTGTTTTTAGAACAATCAATTGAAAATAATGTTTTATTATGGTATCATTAAAATAGACTAGAATAAGAGGGTGTTTCATTATGAACGATAATGCAAGAGTATTAGAAGATATATCTGTTTTAACTTTGATGTGTCACGCCAAAAATGACGGACCTACTCTAAAAATCGAAGAGAGTGAAATTAAAAACAAAATATCTGAATATGACAACGAAATAAAAGAAATACAAGCAACAGCAGCCGATGATTCTTATGATTCAAGTGCTGAAATGGCTGATCGTAATATTGAAATAATAACAAAGAAGATTATTCAAGCCTTAAATAACGATATTAAAAACGTAACTACAAATCTAGAAGAATTAAAAGAAAAAGAAAAAGAATTAAGCGATACATTATATGGACTTAAAAGAACTAGAACTAGTTACGAAAAATACGTTTCTAGTTTAAAAGACAGACTTACTACAACATCTGATACTGAAGCAATAGAAAGATATAATAACATAATAGCAAGTACAGACGATAAAATAGCTAGACAAGATGAAAAAATTAAAGAAGTAGAAGACAAGCATTCAGAAATAGAACAAGAAATGGAAAGCGTTGCTGAGTCTTTAAGAAAACTTGAGGAAAGATTAGAAGTTAAGAAAAATCAACTTACCGAAGCTCAAATAAATCTTGAGAAAAAAGAAATATACATAGACAAAGCTAAAAAAGAAAAGAATGAAAAGAGAATTTCTGAATTAGAAAATAAAAAAGTAGAATTAAATAAGAGATTAGAGGAAATAGTTAAAGATCCTAAATACTTAGAAATAAAGATTAAAGAAGTATTAGGAAATGGCGATATATTTGATGCTAGAAACTATTTGATTGAATTATTATCAAAAGCATCAAAAACACCATATATGGACGAATATCCAGATAATGCTTTGGAAGAAAAACTATTAGAAGCTACCAAAGAAAGAGATGACTTTGCTCAAGAAATTGATAATAAAACATATGATATCATGGATACTGTAACTCCAGAGCAAATAAGAGTGTCATTCTTAAATGATAGAATAGCTCATTGGCAAGAAGAAATAGTTAATCTTCAAGAAAAAGTATCATTAATAGATAAAGATGAAACATTTAACTATTCTGAAAAAGAAGAAAAAATTGATGAATTAATTCAAAAATTAAAAATTGAGACAGCCGAGTTTAAAGAGCAATACGAAAATGAATCAGCCAATAACTTAAGTAATAAAGCAATACTAAAAATTACTTATGAAGAAAAGAAAGCTGATCTAGATGCTGCTGAAGAAATAGCATCTAAATTCCGTAAAAACGAAGCAGAAGATGCTGAAGAAGCTGGTCGTATAGTAAAAGTAGAAATCAAAAAACTTACTGATGCTATTAACGAAGCTCAAGAAGAGATTCAAAAAATAAATGAAAGAGTTCACAATAGAAAATCCGGAACAAAAGATTTATCTGCTAAGAATAAAGATAGAGAAGAACTTACTCGTCTAGCTCAAACAGTAATAGATATAAAACATAGATTACAATTTGAAGATAGAGTATATGATATTGCTTCTCGAATAGAAACAGAATTAGGAATGAAACTAATTGATGCCATCTATAGTAGAGAAGATAAAGATAGACTACAAAGTGCAACAAAAGTAACTGATGATATGGTGCCAAAACCTACTGTAGTTGAAGAACCTGCTCCGGTAGAAGCAGTTCCTGAAGAGCCTGTAACAGAAGCTCCAGAAGAAGAAAAAGATGTTCCAGAAATAGCTGAAGAAGTTGTTGCTGAAGAAATAGCAAAAGCACCTGAAATCGCACCAGAAGAACCAGAAACTTCTGAACCAGTAGTTGTGGTTCAAGAAGAAGACGAAGATGACGAAGACATCGATGATGAACCTCTTCCGACTTTTGAACCTGTAACACCAGATGTTACTGAAGAAGTTGCTTCAAGCTCAGAACCAGCTGAACCAATTCAAACAAATGAACTTCCATCTATTGAAATACCATCAGTTACTGAAGAGGAAGCAGTGTTACCTACAATTAATAGTGAAACAACAGAAGAACCAATAAGTATAGATAATACAAATATCCCAATTGCTGAAGCAGCAAACGAAGATATAGTTGTTGAACAACCTGTGGTAGAATCAGAACAACCTATGATACCAATCGCTGAACCTTCAGCAGAGGAATATAATTATTCTCCTGCAGATGTTCCAAAAGATATTGAACCAATAAAAGAAGATGTGTTTAATACATTCCAAGGAACACCAAGTGAAGAAAATAATGAACTACCTGCTGATGTAAAAATACCAGAAATTACAGAAATGAGTTCAGAACCTATTAGTACAATAGCTCCTGATAATATTTCTGATAATGCATAGGGGGAGATAATATGAGTTTAAAACCAAATACAATAATTAGTTTAGAAAATAATGAAAGATATGTAGTCTTAAATGAAACTATGTATGGAGGTACTAAATATTTCTTAGTAATGGGTATTGATGAAAAAAAAGATGTCATACCTACTAATGTTGCCATCGTAGAAGAAATAATAGATGGTAATGATACATATGTCGATAGAGTAAGAGATCCAGAATTAATCATTATTTTAACTAGAATATTAAAATCACAAATATAAGGAAGTATTAAAACTTCCTTTTATAATACAATATAAACTTGTTTAATATATTGTTTTATGTTAGAATACATCTAGAAAACGTTGAAAACGAATTTAGTAGTTATATTAAGTTCCTAATTTAGAGATTGAGTATCACCGGCTGAAAGTACTCGAGGATAAATAATAATAATGAAATTCATCGTTGGAGTTTTATCGTATATAGTACGTTATAACTATGAAAGAGCTAGAAATCTAGAATTAGGGTGGTACCGCGGGTATATCTCGTCCCTTAGTTTTGGATTTTTTTTATTGGAGGGAATAAAATGAAGGAAAAAGTAGAAAAATTAAAGAAAGAAATACTAGAGAAAGTAGCTAAAGCAAAAGACTTAAAAATAATTAGCGACCTAAGAGTAGAATATTTAGGTAAAAAAGGACCGATAAATGAATTGACATCTCATATGAAAGAATTATCAACAGATGAGAAAAAAGATTTCGGAAAGCTTTTAAATGACATTAAACAAGCTGTAACAGAAGCACTAGATAATAAGAAAAACAAATTTGAAGAAGAAGAGTTAAATAAAAAACTTGCTTCAGAAAGTATAGATATTACTTTACCAGCTACCAAAATACCTACTGGTTCACCTAATATCTTAGAAAAAGTTATAGAAGACTTTGAAGATGTTTTTATGTCTATGGGTTATGACATTGTTGATGGACCAGAATTAGAAGAAGATAGATTTAACTTTGAATTACTTGGTTTACCAAAAGGCCATCCAGCTAGAGATGCTCAAGATACTTTCTATGTTAAAGACGATGAATTACTACTTCGTTCTCATACCTCTCCAGTTCAAGCCAGAGTTATGCTAGCTAAAAAAGGTATAGAACCAGTAAGAATTATCTGTCCAGGTAAAGCTTATCGACGTGACGATGACGATGCAACACATTCTCATCAATTTACGCAAATAGAAGGCTTAATAGTTGATAAGAATATCAAACTATCTGATTTAAAAGGAACAGTAACAGTTATCTGTAAAAGACTATTTGGTAATGATACAGTAACAAGATTTAGACCTTCATATTATCAATTTACAGAACCATCAGTAGAAATGGATATATCTTGTTTTAATTGCAAAGGGAAAGGATGCAACATCTGTAAAAATTCTGGTTGGATTACTATAGGTGGAGCTGGAGTAGTTCATTATGATGTACTAAGAGGTTGCGGTTATGACCCAGAAAAATGGTCAGGCTTCGCCTTCGGTTTTGGTGCCGAAAGATGTGCAATGTTAAAATACGGAATAAATGATATTAGAACATTCTATAATACGGATTTAAGAGAAACTAAAAACTTCGATAGAAGGGAGGTAGAGTAATATGATATCAATGAATTGGGTAAAAGATTATATTGATTTAAAGGGTGAAGATTTAAAAGAGCTTGCTACAAAAATAACTAAAGCGGGAGTTAATATCGAAGCAGTTATTACTAATCATATTGATAATCTCGTAATAGGAGAAGTATTAGATTGTATCGATCATCCAGATTCTGATCATCTACATGTTTGTCAGGTTGATGTAGGAAATGAAACTAAACAAATAGTTTGTGGAGCTCCTAATGTAAGAAAAGGATTAAAAGTAATAGTTGCTCTACCTGGAGCTATCCTACCTGGAGATTTTGAAATTAAATCAGGAAATATTAGAGGTCAAAAATCAGATGGAATGATATGTGCTTTATTTGAATTAGGTTTAGAAGAAAAAAATGAAGAAACTTATAGCAAAGGTATTGCTGAACTAGATAGTGATGCTCCTGTAGGTGAAGATGCTCTTGATTACTTAGGTTTAGATGATACATTATATGAACTAGATGTTCATAAACATCGTAATAACGACTGTTACTATCATATTGGTTTTGCACATGAAATAGGAACAGTATTAGGTAAAAAGGTTACATATCCAGAAAGTGAATATAAAGAAATAAAAGATGATGTTAATAACTATATTAAATTAGAAGTAGAAACTGATAGATGCCCTTATTATTTAGGTAAAATGGTTAAAAATGTTAAGATAGGTGAATCTCCAGATTGGATTAAAAAAAGAATTACTGCAGCTGGAATGCGTCCTATTAATAACGTTGTAGATATTTCTAACTTTGTAATGTTAGAATATGGTCAACCTACTCATTTCTTTGATGCTGATAAATTAGGTAAAAAGGTTTTAGTAAGAGATGCTAAAGAAAATGAAGAAATAATAACTCTAGATAAAGAAACTAGAACATTAACACCTAATGATATAGTAATAACAGACGGTAAAAAACCAACATGTATCGCTGGTATAATGGGTGGAGAAAATACCGAAGTAGATGAAAATACTAAAAATATCTTTATAGAAGCAGCTATTTTTGATGCTTTCTCAATTACTAAAACCTCTACAAGATTAAATCTAAAATCAGAAGCATCTAAAAGATATGGTAAAGGTTTAAATTATGAATACACTATTGCTGCGATGGATAGATGTTGTTCACTTCTTGAAAAGTATGCATCTGGAGAAGTCCTAAGTGGAAAAGTACTCCACGATAAAGTAGATAAAAAAGAAAAAACTATAGATGTTACAACCGAAGAATTGAATAACGTACTTGGAATGCATATGACAGATAAAGATGTTGAAGAACAATTAGACAAATTAGATTTTCCATATGAATTAAAAAAGAATGTATTCCATATTACTATACCAAGAAGAAGATTAGATGTAGATCCAAATAAAGCTGATATAGCTGAAGAAATAGGTCGTTTATATGGTTATAACAATCTAGAAGATACTCTACCAGTAGTTGGTACAAAAAGAGGAGTATACGTAGGAGATGTAGCATTAAGAAAACAAATTACTAGACGTTTAAGAACTCTAGGATTAAACGAAGTAAGAACATACACTTTAGTAACGGAAGAAACTGCTAATAAGTTTAACTATAATAACAAAGAAGTATTATTACTACCTAATCCTATGTCATCAGATAAAGCTGCATTAAGACTCTCATTAATACCTTCTTTAATAGAAACGTATGAATATAATAAAGCTCGTAAAATAACAGATATAAACATCTATGAAATAGCTAAAACATACGATAAAGAATACAAAGAAGACCATAAAGTAGCAATATTAATGAATGGTAATTATATAAACAATTCAGTTAATAAAGTAACTGTAAAAGTAGATTTCTATATCTTAAAAGGTATAATAGAAAATCTATTAGAATATTTAGGATTTAAAAATAGAATTTCATTTAATAGAATAGAAATAAAAGAATTACATCCTGGTATATCTGCTGAAATATTAATTGATAGAAATCAAATAGGTATAATAGGTAAAATACATCCAAGATTAACTAAAGATGAATTATATGTTGCTGAATTATCTATGACTAAATTATATGATTTAACAATTAAACCATTAAAATTTAAAGAAGCTTCTAAATTCCCAGAAATCGAAAAAGATGTTGCTTTTGTAATATCAAGTGAAGTAGAAAGTGAAGTAGTAAAATCACAGATTAAAAAATCAGGTGGAAGATTATTAGATAGTGTTGAGGAATTCGATATTTATAATATGGATAAAGAAAAATCTATTGCTTATAAATTAGTATTTAAAGATGCAACTAGAACACTATCTGATGAAGAAGTAATGGAAGTATTTAATAAAATAATTAAAGAAGTAGAAGCAAAGACAAATGCTAAACTAAGAAGTTAATTATAAGGATTATCTAATTTTCACAAAGAAAATGGCTAGATAATCCTTTATTTATGGTATAATTAATCTAGGAGGTTAAAAAATGAAAAAAAATGATAAGATAAAAATAGCGTTAATAATACTATTCTTTTGTTCTTTGTTAACTTGGTTTGTTTCGTCTGGAACATTCTCAGCTGAAGGAGCTTATACATCAAATGCTATATCTAGAGCTGGAATATTTGATCTTTTCCTTGCCTTAATGTATAGCTTCTATTATAAGATAGGTGATATCTTCTTCTTATTATTACTAGGAGGTTCATATGGTGTCTTATGCAAGACTAAATCATATCGAAAATTAGTAGACAAAGTAGTTGCTAAAGTAAAAGGAAGAGAACATATATTTATACTAATTACCAATCTTATAATGGCTCTTATAATATCATTTACTAATAATGCTTTAATATATTTTGTATTTGTTCCTTTTATAGTAACAATACTATTAAAAGCAGGTAATGATAGAATAACAGCAATAGCTACAGCATTAGGAGGCTTCTTTATTGGTGTAGCAGGAATGACATTTGGTACATACGGTGTTAAATACTTAATAACTGCTTTTAGTCTTAAATATGTTCAAGGTATTGGTTTTAAAATAGCTTTATTTGTCATATCTTATATTCTTTATAATTTATTTGTTATCTTACATCTAAACAAACAATATAAAAGAGTAGATGAAACAGAATATGATATGTTCAATACTGAAGAATACGAAGAACCAAAGAAAAAATATCAAAGAACTAGTTTAGTACCTACATTAATAATGATAGCGTTATTAACAATTACTCTAATAATTGCTTATATTGATTGGGAAACAAGCTTTGGAGTTAAACTATTTACTAATATTGAAACTAAGTTTGAAAACTTAACAGTTAAAGGAATACCACTACTATATAGTTTCCTTGGTAGTACTCAAGCCTTTGGTGCTTGGTCAGACTGTGTTGGTGGAGGAACCATTATTTTCATAACTACATTTATCATCAGTTTAATGAATGGTATGAAAATAGATGAATTCATAGATAATTTCAAAGACGGATTATTTAAGTTCTCTAAAATAATTCTTATTTATGTATTAGTTTATTCAATATTCATTATTATAATGTGGTATGGTTGGCCAACAAGTATTATTAATCTATTATTAGGTAAAGGTAAATTCAACTTATTCACTATGATATTAGCTGGTATAATATGTTCATTCTTCTTTATAGAAAATAATTATACTGGATACTTACTTGGTGAATTCTTAGCTGGATCATTTGCTAAGAAAGCCTTAGTAACTACATTAGTATTAAATTCTACTTCTGCCATAGTTATGGCTATAGCACCAACAAGTATAATATTAATGCTTGGTTTAACATTATTAGATATACCATATAAAAAATGGGTACAATTTATTTGGAAATACGTATTATCATTCTTTGCAATAATGACAATAGTATTTGCCATAATGTGCTATATGTAAACTCTTCTAATTGAAGAGTTTTTTAAAATTGGAGTACTTATTTTAGTCCATATATGGTAAACTTATAATAGAAAGAAGGAATAGGATGCAATACTTAATATTTACTTTTATTATCTTCTTAATACCTTTAATGGCTTTTATAAAACTATTAAGTACTTATAATGTAACTAATGAAAAGAAGAACTCTAAAACTATCAGTGGTTTTGAAGTAGCTAGAAAAATAATGGATAAAAACAAATTAGAGGATTTATATATAGTAGAAAAAAGAGGAAGTTTTACTGATACTTATAATCAAAATCAAAAAGTAGTAAAATTATCTACCTCAGTATTTAATGACGAAAACTTATACTCCTTAGCAATGTCTTCTTATATTGCTTCCTACGCAGTATTATCTAATAAAGAAGATAAAACCATAAATCTTAAACTATCCTTAGATCAATTTTTCAAACTATTAACGTATTTCTTTTACATTGTCTTCTTATTTGGAATATGTTTAAATCTAGAAGGAATTCAAAAAGTAGCATTCTTGATTCTATTAATAATTATTATATATAGGGCAATAGGTATGTTTATCGATAAAAAAACAATCTATTTAGCATATGATGAGTTAAAAGAACTAGATCTATTCACACAGGAAGAGGAGAAAGAAATAGTTAATATTTTAAAAACAATTAAGTTTTATAATTTATCTAGTATTATTTTATGTTTACAAGATGGTATATCTGCTATAAAAGAAATAATAGATAATTCTAAAAGATAAAAAGGAGAGAGTTATATGAAAAATAATAACAAGAGTGTTACAAAATTCGTAATAATTGTATTTATTATAATAATAGTAGGTCCAATGATTTTATCACTCATTAATGATGGAGTAGAAAGTATATTTGAATATACTACCAGAGAAAAATATTTTACGATTCTCTCAGCTAATGCTAACGAATTCTATGATAAAAAATTATATGAATTTGCTAAAAAAGAGAAAATAGATTTAAAAATAGAACATCATGATGACTTAGAAATAATAGATATTCTAAATACTAATAGTGACAATTATGATGCAGTATGGATGGCTAACTCTATATGGCTATATATGTTAGATAATTCTTACTTGGTTAAAAATAGTAAATCAGTAGCTATCTCTCCAATAGTAATGGGAGTAAAAAAAGATAAAGCAGAAAGTTTAGGTTTAGTTAATAAAAAACTATATAATGAAGATCTATTAAAACTAATCAAAAGTGGTGAATTAAAATATGTAATGAACTCTGTAACGAAAACTAATACAGGAGCCACTGCATATCTAGCTTTGCTAAATAGTTTAGCAGGAAGTCCAGAAGTACTAAAACTAGAAATGCTAGATGATGCATTCTTAAAAGATGATTTGAAAGAATTCTTTAAAGGTGTAGAACGAGTTAGTGGTGATGAAGATTACATAAAAACAATGTTTATGAATGGTGATTATGAAGCTGTAATTGATAACGAAAGTTCACTAATCGCTTTAAACAAAGAATTAATTGCATCTAATAAAACTCCTTTATATCTAATATATCCTGCTGATGGAGTTGCTATAAATGACTTCCCATTTGGATATGTAGATAGAGATCAAAAAAAAGAAGAACAATTCTATAAGATACAAAAATTCTTAAGAGGAGATACTACTTCTAAAGAGCTAAAAGAAAATGGTTTAAGAACTTGGTTTGGCGGTATCACTACTAATGTTAACTCATCAGTATTTAATAAAGATTGGGGAATAAATACTAATGAATACCTAATGCCATTAAAATATCCAAGTAAAAACGTAATTACTAGAGCTATAGAATTATATGTTGAAGAATTAAGAAAGCCATCACATACAGTATTTGTTCTAGATGTATCTGGTAGTATGAGTACTAATAATGGTTTAGTAGAACTAAAAGAATCAATGAACTATATATTAGACAAAGAACAAGCTAAACAAGAAATGATACAATTTTCCGATCAAGATAAAATTACTATCGTAACATTTAATAGCTCAGTAAAAGATATATCTAATACAGTTAAAGGAAACGAAACAGATGATTTAACAGCATTTGTTAATGGATTATATGGCTCTGGTGGAACAAATATATACGATTCTTCAAAGAAAGCATTAGAAATATTAAAAGATGAATCAGATGAATATATCAAAACGGTAGTATTAATGACAGATGGTGAATCAAACGCAGGATACTTTAGCGATTTAAATAGCTATTATAATAATAATAAACTAGATATACCGATATATAGTATTACATTTGGTAGTTCATCAGAAAGACAATTAAGAGAAATAGCAAACCTTACAAATGCTAAAATATTTGATGGTAAAACAGGTATGATAAGTGCTTTTAAAGAAGTAAGGAGCTACAACTAATGAAACAATTTCAAAAAAGATATATTTATGCAGCATTACTGGCTTCTGGATTTTTTCTAGTATCATTAATAGTATTCATTATGTTAGATATTAATATTGTACTTAGCTTTATATTAGCAATAATACTTACTATATTAATGTATGTAGGTGGTATAAACTTGTTTAGAAAAAAAGATGTAAGAGAATTAACAAGTGATGCCGTAAATAACTATTACTTCCTTGCTTCAAAAATACAAAGCGAAGCCAATAAAACAGAAGATAAAGACATAATAGAAAAAGTAGAAGAAATAGGTAAACTTACAGATAGTATTATTGTAAGTCTTACTCAAAGACCAAAAAAAGTTGAAACTACATTTGATTTCTTTGATTACTATTTAGATATAGCTTATAAGATATTATTTAAGTATAATAGTATTAGTAATAAAAAGGAACAAAGTGATAGTGATAAAAAATATATTAAAAATACAAAAGGATATATTGATAACATACTAGATGCTTTTACAAAGCAATCTAAAAATATGCAAGAAGCTAAAATGTTAGATATAGATACTGAAATAAAGATATTCGAAAAAACAAGTGGTATAAACAAAGAAAATGTTAAAGTAGGTGTTAAAAATGATTGATGAAGTAAAAATAGTAAAAGAAGGAACAAAAGAAAAAATAATAGGTATAGGTATTATAGTTGGTGTAATATTACTTACTATTATAATAATAGCAGTAGCAACTAATCATAAAAAGAATACTGCTTTAACAACCATATATGTAGCTACTGGTGGAGGTAAAGAAGATTTTATTGCTGATAAAGATATAATAAATATAATGGAAAAAGAATATAAACTAAACGTTATATATGATTCTTGGTCTAACGGTAAAACAGTAACAGCTCCACTGGTAAGAGAATATGTTCATCAGGGAAATAGTAATATTCCAGAAAGTTCTTGGTCAGTAACTTGTAGTAATTGTTCTAAATATGATGTTTTATTTACATCTGATGAAAGATTCTATGATTACTATAGATTATCTCCAAATAAAGCATTAGGTGAAGCAGATAGATACTATGTAAAAGATGGAAGTCTAACATTAAATACACCAATAGTTATTTATAGTTGGAAAGAAGTAGCTGATGCTCTAATAAAAGAAAAAATAGTTACTAAGGATGAAAACGGAGTCTATTTTATAACTGACACTAATAAATTGTTAGATTATATAGTAGAAGGAAAAACATGGAGTGATATAGGTTTGGATTCAATATATGGTAAAATAAATATATATTCTACTGATCCTGTCACATCATCACCCGGAGCTACATACTATGGTCTATTATTATCTATAATGACAAAGGGAGACATGTCAGAAGAAAAAATAGATGCCGCTTTACCAAAACTAAAAGAGTTTTATCTAAAATCAGGTTATATGAATAATACACCTGCTGATCTTTTCGAAAAATATTTAAGAGAAGGTCAAGGATCAAAACCAATGATAGTGGATTATGAAAAAAGTATAATGGAATTAGTAACATCAAATAAAGAAGCATATGATGCTGTAAAAGATAAACTAGTTATACTATACCCTAAACCAACTATATGGAATTCACATTGTATAGCAACATTTACTGATGCTGGAAATGAATATTTAAAAGCATTTGAAAATAAAGATATTCAACAAATAGCATGGTCAAAATATGGATTTAGAGTTGGTATTAGTGGTGGTAGTTATGATGTTACTAAAGTAGAAGTAAAAGGTATACCAGATAGTATTACTAGTGTTACAAGCGGATTAAAAATGGATACATACAACAAGATAATAGATTATTTAAAAGAAAGTAATTAAAGGAGGAATTAACATGGGATTTATTAAATCTATTCAATCAACAATCGGAAATCAATTTGAAGAAAACTTTAAGGAGATTATAAAATCAGATAATCAAGATAAAAATGTACTTATTAAGAAAGTAACATCACCTACTGGTGTTATTACTGATAAATCAAGATTATTTGTAGAACCAGGAGAATGTGCTATCTTAGTAGACAATGGTGCTATTAAAGATATCGTATCTGAACCAGGTATGTATTTTATGGACACATCATCTCCTACACTTTTCCAAACAGAAGTATTTAAAGGATTAGGGAAAACATTATTAGAAGGAATTAAAAGACTAGCTTATAAAGGTAGTGTTATTCAAGAACAAGCAGTATATTTCATTTCATTAAAAGAGATAATTGGTCAAAAATTTGGAACAGCAACACCTATACTATATAAAGATCCAGAATGGGGACCAATAGAGATAAGTGCTAATGGAGAATATGCTTTTAAAGTAAATAATCCAGTAAACTTACTAACTAATATTACAGGTACAACAGAAAAGTTTACTGTTAGTGAATTAGTACCAGATATAATGCCATTTATTCAAACTGCTATAGTTGAAGAAATAGCTAATTTAAAAGTTAGTTTTGACGAAATAACATCTAAACAAGCAGAATTAGGTCAAGGCCTAACAGATGGACTAACAGAAAAATTAGAAACACTAGGTATTGAAATAACTAAAATAGTAGTTATGTCTGTAGATGTTCCAGAAGAAGTTAAGAAGTCTATGAGAGAAAGAACATCTATTAAGATGAAAGCTACTTCAGTAAGTGATTCAGAAGCTGATGTTTATGCTAAGCTTAATCAAGCAGAAGCTGTTAAAGACCTTGCTAACAATCCAAATAATGCCGGAGCAACAATTATGGGCATGAACATGGGTCAACAATTCGCAGCTAATATTCAAGGAAGTTTAAATCCAAATAAAAATGACAAAAAAGAATAATCGCAAGATTATTTTTTTTTGTTAAAAAGAAGGAAATACACTCCTAATCGCTAATATATATAGTAAAAGGAGTGTTATATTAAGAATTACCAAAAAAAATTGCTTATTAATATGGTTTATATATCAGAATACTATAAATATATGATATACTTGGATAGTAAGAAGGTGTTTAAATGGCTGATATGGTAATTGATACTAGTGCTTTAACTACTAAATCTAGTACTTTAAAAAGCTTAAGTGATAAAGCTAATGATATTTATACATCTTTTGGTAAAAGTGCTATAGCAAAAGCACCATCTCCAATAAGCGGTTTAAAAACTATAGTTGATACTCCATTAAAAAGGTATAAAGATGGCTTTAAAAATGCTTATGATTGGTTTATCGAATACATATCAGGAATAGAAAAAATAGATGGAAACCTATCTAAATATGAAGGACAAAACGTAACAACACCAACATCTTTTAATGCTAAATTTGAAGATCTATTTGGTAAAGTTACAATTCCTACTATCCAATCGAGCGGAGATACAACATCTAAATACAATACTGCTTCAAATACTACCAATACATCTAATAACAATTCCCAAGAAACAAGTAATACACAATCGTATTCAAACAATAAAAGTAGTTCTAAAAAGAAAAAGAAGAAGAAAAAAAGTAGTAGTAGCAGTACTTATGGAACTACTACATCTTCTACAACTACTAATAACAATGATTCAACAACTTCAACCAATAATTCAAATACTTCAACTAATACTACAACAAATACCTCAACTACTACTACAACGAGTACAACAACAATTAATACTAATACAGCTACTACAACAACGAATATAAATGTAGGAGACTTAGATATGACTAATTATCCAAAAGGTAAGAGCAAAGAAGATGGTATTAAAAGAGCAATCTTAGTAGCCAAATATTTAATGAAAAATGGTGGCTTTACTGCTATTCAAGCGGCAGCAATAGTAGGTGTATTTATAGATGAGAATAATTGTGATCCTGGAGAAGTAATGGAAGCTGAAAAAAACGGTAAAGGAGCATCTGGAACCGGGGGAAATGGTTATGGAGCAGGAATTGGTTCATGGACATTTGAATCAACAAAAAAACAAGCTCTAAAAGATGCTGGTTTTTCAGAAAATACAAAAATAGAAAGCTTAACACTTCAACAACAATGTGACATGGTTATAGCTACTAGTCAAAAATCTCAAAAGAGATATTATGATGCTCTTAAAAGATGTACAACAATTGAAGATGCTTCAGCTACAGCTGTATGTATAACTGGTGGAGTTGGATTCTCTAAAAATTGGAGTACTCATCCAACACCTGCTGAAGCCAAAGCACTTGCAGATCATTACGGAAGCAGTAATGATAAAAGATTTGGTAAATCAACTTATCACTGGAATTTAGATAAACGTAGATTAAATTATGCTAAACAAGTTTTACCACAACTTACTACACAAACAACTACTTAATACAATAAAAGTTCAATTTAAATTGAACTTTTTTTAAATTCTAACTAATCTTTTTTAGAAAAAATGAAAAGTATAACAATACAGTTATACAGTTGATCTTTCATATGCTATATAAAAAATACTATTAATAAAATAAATTAATTATAGTATAATATTTATAGGTGGGCAAGTATGAAAAAGAGAGAGAAAACAGCATTATATATAAATATATTAATAATCGTATTAGAATTAATTGGATTAATTACTAGTATATCTAATAATCATAGATTATTATTAGAATACTATACGGAAGACTCTAATATATTTATGTTAATAACATCCACCATATTCACTTATTATTTGATAAATAAAAAAGCTATTCCCAAATGGTTAAGTATAATAAAACATATGGCTACATTAGGACTTACTATTACTTTTCTAGTAGTAGTACTAGTCTTAGCACCAATGTACAATTTTAACTATTCATGGTTACTATTTGGTGGTTCAATGTTATACTATCATACAATATGTCCAATATTAGCAGTAATTACATATCTATTTTTTGAAAAACACAATATTAAGAAAAAAGATATACCATATACAATGATATTTACTACACTATATGCAATAATTATTGTTATATGTAATATATATCATGTTATAGAAGGGCCATATCCATTTTTAATGATTTATAAACAACCACTCTATATATCAATTTTATGGTTAATACTAATATATGGAGGAGCTTATATAATATCAAAAGTATTATATAAAATCAGAAGAAGCCATTAGAAATACATTAATATATAAGCAGTATAATGCACAATCAATTGGAGTTGAAAACATGAAAAATAACAAATTATTCTTTTATCTATTCCTGCTATTACCACTCCTTGATGTTATAACGTCTCTATATACTAGGAATATAAAGGGATTAATGTCGCCTGGTCTTATAATAAAAGGAATAATTCTACTTGTATTAACTATATATACACTGTTCATTACAAAATCGAAGTATAAAAAGACAGGAATATTTGTAGTTATCTTGGTTTTAGTATATTTAATAGGTTATTTTGTAACAAAACCATTAAATATTCATAATCCTTTTATTCTACAAGAAATGAAGTATCTATTCAGACTTGTTTTCTTTCCACTTATATTTTGTAATTTACTTTGTTTCTTTGATGAGAATAACTTTAATAAGAATTTTATAAAAAAAGCAATGCTTTATACCCTTGGTATATACGCATTTCTACTCATAATACCAATAATAACTAAAACAGCCTATAATACTTACCCCGTTGATTGGAAAGGGTACGTAGGTTGGTTTTATGCTGGGAACGAAATAGCCAACATAATGGTGTTATTGCTTCCATATTCATTGTACTTATTAGATAAGAATAAGTATTCATTTCTAGCCATGTATCCGCTATTTGCTATTACTATGACAATAGGAACCAAAGTATCAACATTTGGACCATTAATCATAGCTATACTAGCATCTTTATTATTCATACTAAAAAAGAACCGTAGAAATGCAATAATATGTATTAGTATAGCATTATTTTTAGCAATACTAATACCTAAGTCATATGCTATAACAAACTATAAAATAGCCTATAGCAATACCGAAAAAATAGAAATAACAATAGACGAAGAAAATAAAAAAGAAATAGATATAATAAATAAAAAAATATCCAAATTCTATGATAAAAATCAATTTAATGGAGTCTTAAAAAATCTTCTAAATGGAAGAGATATTCTTTTAGCAAACACATTAAGTGTTTATAACGATAACAAAAGTATTATCAATAGATTATTCGGCATTGGTTTCTCAAATACTAAAGCAATAAACAATAGTAATGTAGCTAGATTAGTTGAAATAGACATACTAGATGGTTATTTTCACTATGGAATAATAGGTTTATTAATAATGATTATGCCGTTCTTGATAACAATTAAGTACTTAATAAAATTAAGAAAAAATATTAGTTTATTTTCTATATATTTAATCTTTACTATTCTTCTTATATGTGGAATATCTACCTTTAGTGGACATGTTCTTGCTGCTCCAGCAGTATCAATTTACTTAGTAATTACTATATTATTATTATTGGATAGCTTAAAAGTATTTAAAAGAAAGGTTAAGAATAATAATAAGGTATCAATATTAGCATTACACATGGGTTATGGCGGAATAGAAAGAAGTATTACTAACCAAGCTAATATGATATCAAAAGAATATGAAGTAGAAATAGTTAGTCTATATAAGTTATATGACAAGATACCATATAAGATGAATGATAATATCGTAGTAACTTATCTAAGTAATTTGAAACCAAATAGAGAAGATTTCTTAAAAGCATTGAAGAAAAAACAAATCTTTAAATTAATAAAAGAAGGAATTAAATCATTATATATTCTTTATAAAAAGAAAAGTCTTCTAGTTAGATATATTTATAATTGTGATTCAAAAGTAATTATATCTTCTCGAGTAGAATTTACAGAATTATTAAATAATTATGGAGATAGTGAAACAATAAAAATAGCAGAAGAACATTCATATCATGAAAATAATAAAAAATACTTAAATAGAGTAAAAAATAGTATGGAATATATAGATTACATGATTCCAAGTAGTAAATATATATCGGAAGACTATAAAAAGATAATACCAAAAGAAAAGATAGTTTATATTCCGCAAGTAGTAGATATTGAAGTAGATTCTGTTAATAAATGTGATAACCTTAACATTATATCTGTTGGAAGATTATCAAAAGAAAAAGGATTTACAGATTTAATAGAAATAATGAAAATTGTTTCAGAAAACAACAAAAAAATACATCTTACCTTAGTAGGAGAAGGAACTGAAAAAAGAAAAATCAACAATCTAATAGAAAAATATAATCTTAAAAATGTAAAACTAACAGGATTTTTAGATACTGATGAATTGGATAAGGAATACAAAAAAGCATCCCTATATGTTATGACATCATATAAAGAATCCTTTGGTTTAGTGTTGATTGAAGCCATGAGATATGGTATACCATGCTTTGCTTTTGATGATGCATTAGGTGCTAAAGAAATAATTAATGATAAAAATGGTATAATAATCGAAGACAGGAACAAAGAAGAAATGGCTAAAAAGATACTAGAATACTTTAATGAAAGTGATCATTCTAGTATGATTGAACAAGCAAGAAAGAAAAGTCTTTGTTATGAATTTTCTATAATTCAAAAAGAATGGCTTAAATTTCTAGATAATATAAGTAATTAAATAGAAAATATGATTGGTTGTTTAGATATCTAAAAAATGATATAATACCAAAGAGGTGTTTAATAGAAAATGACAATAAAAAGAGTTCTACAAAATTTTAAAAAATATCAATTTCTTTTAAGCGAATTGATTAAAAGAGATTTTAAAATAAAATATAAAAGAAGTGTATTAGGAGTATTATGGAGTATACTATATCCATTGTTAATGATGAGTGTAATGGCACTGATTTTCTCTAATATGTTTAAATTTAGTATGGAAGGAGTTAACTATTTAGTTTATTTGATGAGTGGATTAATAATATGGAATTATTTCTCAGAAGCAACTAATAGTTCTCTAACTGCTATTGTAGGCAATTTTTCACTTATCAACAAGGTTTATATTCCAAAATATATTTTCCCCATTGCAAAATGTTTGTTTGCCGGGATAAACTTTTTGTTTACTCTAATACCTTGGCTTTTAATAGTGTTAATAAGTGGGAATCCAGCAGAAGGTACTAAATGTACAATAAATATATATTATTTACTAATACCTATTATCTTTCTAGGAGCGTTAATGTTTGTTATAGGTGTTTGTTATTTGTTATCTACGGTAACAGTATTCTTAAGAGATGTTATATATATATGGGGGATAATGTTAACAATATTGAACTATTTTACTCCTATATTTTATTCTTTAACCATTCTTCCAAAATCATTACAGACATTGTTCAAATTCAACCCATTATATATTTATATAAATTCATTGAGAGAGATAGTATTATTTAATACACCCCCAACAATTGGTTATTTATTAACAGGATTATTAGTGGGATTTGTTACTATGTTAATAGGAATGCTTGTCTTTAGAAATAAACAGAACAAGTTCGTTTATTATATCTAGGTTTAAGGTGATTGTATGATAAAAATAGAAAATGTATCGATGAAATTCAACCTAGGAGTTGAAAAAGATAATTCTTTGAAACAAACTTTTATTAGATTATTAAGCTTTAAAAAAAGAAAACCGAAGGAATATTTCTGGGCATTAAAAGATATAAATGTGAACATTGAAAAGGGAGAAGTAGTAGGAATTGTTGGAACAAATGGAGCTGGAAAAAGTACATTGCTAAAAGTTGTTTCAGGAGTTTACAAACCAACAAATGGAATAGTTGAGGTAGATGGGAAAATATCTCCAATGATAGAATTAGGCGCGGGATTTGATGGAGAATTAACAGCACGTGAAAATATATATCTTAATGGAGCAATATTAGGCTATTCCAAAAAATTTATAGATGAAAAATTTGATGAAATTGTTGAGTTCTCGGAGTTAAGAGATTTCTTAGACGTTCCTGTAAAAAACTTTTCATCAGGTATGACAGCTAAATTAGCTTTTTCCATTTCAACGGTTGTTGATCCAGAAATACTTATAGTTGACGAAATACTATCTGTAGGAGATATAAAGTTTCAAGAGAAGAGTAAAAAGAAAATGATGTCTATGATAGGCGGAGGTACTACTGTTTTGTATGTTTCACATTCTTTAGCTTCAATAAAAGATTTATGTACAAAAGTTATCTGGTTAGATCATGGAAAAGTAAGAAAAATTGGAAATACAAAGAAGATTTGTGATGAATATTACGATGAAATAATGAGTTAATTATAATTGAATAGGAGGTTTTATAATGATTATAACTAGGACACCATTTAGAGTAAGTTTGTGTGGAGGAGGAAGCGATATCAAGTCTTTTTACGAAAAGAATGGAGGATGTGTACTTAGTACAACAATAAACAAGTACATGTATATTACATCTCACCCATCTTTTGATAAAAAGACAACAGTATTAAAGTATTCCAAAACGGAAACAGTACAAGATATCAATGATATTGAACACAATATATTTAGGGAATGTTTAAAACAAGAAGGATTAGAAGGGTTAGAAATAACATCTATTGCCGATGTGCCACAAGGGACAGGATTAGGTTCTTCAAGTTCTTTCACAGTTGGTTTGATAAACAATCTTAAATGTCATAAGAGAGAATATGTGTCAAAAGGAGAAATTGCAGCTATGGCTTGTGACATGGAAAATAATGTTGTTCATACTACGAGTGGAAAACAAGATCAATATGCAGCCGCATATGGAGGTTTAAATTTTTACACGTTTAATAAAGATGGTTCTGTAGATGTTGAACCAGTTTTACTAGAACCAGAAGCATATAAACAATTAGAAAAAAATTTAATTATGTTATATGTTGGTGGGGAACACAAAGCATCACAAATATTAGAAGAACAATCCAAAAATATTGTAACTGCCGCTGATAAAGAAGCTGGTCAAAAGAAAATAATGGAAATGGCATATGATTTAAAACACGAATTAGAAAATAGTAATATTGATGCCGTTGGTAAAATATTGGATGAAAATTGGAAAATAAAAAGAACTCTAGCCAGTGGAATTAGTAATCCTCAATTTGATGAATGGTATGAAAGAGGAATTAAAGCTGGAGCTACTGGAGGAAAATTACTTGGAGCAGGTGGAAGTGGATTTTTCTTGTTCTATGTTCCAGAAAAAAATCAAAAAAAATTTAGAAAAGCAATGGCAGATTTACCAGAAATGGAATTCAAATTTGATCATCAAGGTACTACAGTTATTTTTATGAGTTAGGAGGAAAAAAATGAGAGCATTAGTTACTGGAGGAGCAGGTTTTATAGGTACTCATTTAGTAGAAAGATTATTAAATGACGGACATGAAGTAGTTTGTGTAGACAATTTTACACTAGGAAAAAAAGAAAATGTTGATAAATTTAAAGATAATAAAAATTATAAATTTTATGAAATCGACATTAATGATACAGAGAAATTCTGTAAAGAATTAGAAAAGGAAAAAATTGATATTGTATATCATTTAGCTGCTAATTCTGACATTCAAAAAGGTGGAAAAAATCCATTAGTTGATTATAATGATACATTTATGACAACTTTTAGTGTACTTGAATATGTAAGAAGACAAGGTATTAAGAATTTATTCTTTTCATCAACTTCTGCTATATACGGTGATGAATCAAACAAAAAATTAACAGAAGATTTAGGTGGATTATTTCCAATTTCTTACTATGGTGGAGCTAAATATGCAAGTGAAAACTTTATTTCATCATATACATATATGAATGATTTAAACACAATGGTATTTAGATTTCCTAATGTTATAGGACCAAATTTAACACATGGAGTTATCTTTGACTTTGCTAAGAAATTAAAAAACAATCCAAAAGAATTAGAAATACTAGGTGATGGAACACAAACAAAACCTTATATATATGTTTTAGATTTAATTGATTGCATAATTCATATGACAAAAGATATTCCAAAAGGAGTAAGCATTTTTAATGTTGGTGTTGAAACAGCGACAAGTGTAACAAGGATTGCTGATATTGTTTGTGAAGAATTAGGTTACAAAGATGTAAAATATAATTATACAGGTGGAAACGTAGGATGGAAAGGAGATGTGCCAAAATTTCAATATAATTTGGATAAGATTCATAAAGCTGGTTGGACAGCTACTCATACATCAGATGAGGCGGTTAGAGAATCAGTAAGACACATAAATGATTAGGGGGAATACAAATGAAAGCTATTATACAAGCAGGAGGAAAAGGAACAAGAATTAGTTCAATAACTGGTGATACGATTCCTAAACCAATGTTAGAAGTATCTGGTTATCCAATCCTTTATCATCAAATAATGAATTTAAAGGAATCAGGTATTACAGATATAACAATAATTGTTGGACATTTAGGAGAAATAATTAAAAATTATTTCAAAGATGGAAAGAGTCTTGGAGTAAATATATCATACGTAACAGAAGATCCTACTAAACCACTAGGGACAGCAGGTGCATTATATTATTTAAAAGATAGCTTTGAAGATGATTTTATCTTCTTATTGGCTGATGTATTTATAGATATTGATTTTAAAAAAATGGCAGAATTCCATTATTCACATGGAGCTGAGGTTACTCTATTGACCCATCCTAATTCACATCCATTTGATAGTGATTTAGTAGTAGTTGATAAAAATAATAGAGTCAAAAAATTTGATCATAAGACCAATGATAGAAGCGTTTATAATTACCATAACTTAGTAAATGCTGGAGTAATGATATTTTCTAAAAACACATTGCAATTTATCCAAGAACCAAAAAAATATAGTTATGAAAAGGATATTGTTGTTCCATTAATAGAACAAGGAAAAGTATATTCATATAAATCAAGTGAATATGCTAAAGACATGGGAACACCAGAAAGATATAAACTAGTTCAAGAAGACTATAATAATGGCTTACCAAGTCAAAGAAATCTAAGAAATAAACAAAAGTGTATATTTATTGACAGAGATGGAACCATTAATGAATATGTAGGTTTCTTAAGAAATGAGAACCAAATGCAATTAATTCCTGGAGTTGCAGAAGCAATAAGAAATATCAACAATTCTGATTATTTATGTATTGTTATTACAAATCAACCCGTTATAGCTAGAGGCGAAGTAACAGAAGAACAATTAGAAAATATTCATATGAAAATGGAAAAACTATTAGGAAATGAAGGAGCATTTATAAATGATTTGTATTATTGTCCACATCATCCTGATAGAGGATTTAAAGGGGAGATACCTGAATTAAAAATTGTTTGTGATTGTCGCAAACCTTCTACAGGTCTTATAAAAAGAGCTGTGAAAGAATATAATATAGATTTAAGTGAATCATATATGATAGGAGATTCAACATTAGATGTTCAACTCGCTAAAAATGCTGGATTAAAAAGTATTTTAGTAAGAACGGGACAAGCTGGCAAGGATGGTAAATATGATGTTGAGCCAGATGAAGTATACGATAGCTTAAACGAAGCTGTAAGTAATATATTTAGTAAAAAAGAAAGGGTATTAAAAAAATGACAAAAAAAGTTGATTTTAAAAAAGCAATAAAAGAATATTATGATAGGGAAATTAATGTAATTAATAACTTGAATTTAGATGAGATTAATGATGCAATGAACGCAATCTATAACACTTATATGAAACAAGGAACAATATATGTTTGTGGTAATGGAGGTAGTGCTGCAACAGCATCTCATATGCAAAATGATTTTAACAAAGGAATTTCAGAATATGTTGATAATAAATTTAGATTCTGCTGTTTAAATGATAATTATCCAACTGTTATGGCTATTGCTAACGATATTGGATACGAAGAAATATTTAGATTTCAATTAAAAAATAAACTTAATAAAAATGATTTATTTATAGGTATCAGTGGATCAGGTAATTCTAAAAATGTTTTATATGCTGCAGAATATGCAAAAGAATGCGGTATTAAAGTAATTGGAATTACTGGATACAAAGGCGGTAAATTAATGGATATGGCTGATTATAAAATGCATGTAGCCGAATGTGACATGCAAATTGATGAAGATGTTCATATGACATTTGATCACATGATGATGAAAATATTCCATAATTTCCTAATTAACGATATTATTTCTGGTGAAAATATACAAGATAAACATAGTTAAAAAAATATTGGTTTTTACCAATATTTTTTTTAGGATAAATATAACATTATAACAAATTAAATTGTTATGGAATGATTTTTTTAACAATAGGTATTTTCTTTAATATTAAAGATAAAATAGAAGAAACTATATATATCGATATTGTTCCAAAAACCGTCCATTTTATTGAGTTAATATTAATGTTGTAAAAAACAGGAATATACTTGCAAAAATAGTTATGTATCAAATAAATACCAAATGCTGAAGAAGAAACTATGGTTACAATTTTATTCGCCACAGGATGGTTACTTAGATTTTTACATAAATTTTTGATTAATACAAAAACGGCTACTGAGTAAATAACAGAGGTGAATAAATTCCAACCACAATAGTAAAATTGAACAGATCCAACTTCAAATGAATATTTACACATAAACGCATATCTGATATAGGCACATATTATACCAGAAAGATAAAGAAGAATTCTAAATACTGGTTTTAAATCATTTTTGTCTAATAAATAACCTAAAAGTACATATAATACGTATATACCACCAATAGGGAATAGGGCATCATTATTCATATAAATATCAAAATTAGATGATAACCAAGGATATACGGAATAAGAAAGAAAAATAAACAAAGCTGCAAAAGAGTAATATTTCCTTTTTTTATTTTCAGGAATCAACGAAATAAAAGGTATTGACATATATATTCCTAATATAGCAAAGAAAAACCAATAAGCATTATTATACTTATTTGACAAGAAAGCATTTATGACATCATTTAAACTTGTTATGGTTTCATTTTTAATAAATATTGCTAACAACATTCCAACAAAGAACCAAAATACGAAGGGTATTAATACTTTTTCAATTCTTTTTTTTACATATTCTCTAGTTGTATACTTTTTTCTATAATCCAACAAATTAGCACCTGATATCATAAAAAAAACAGGGACATCAAAATAAAAAATTATTTCAAACAACAATCTAATTCGCCAACTTCTATCGGCTGTGAATTCAAATAAAACATTATTACAATGCATACAAACAACACCAATAGAAGCAAGTATTATTAAAGCAGAAATATATGGTTTCTTTTCTTTCTTCATTTTTCCACATCCTTATTAATAGTTTTACATATGAGAGTTTTATATTTATAAAAAAGCAATCACATCACTCAATTAATAGAGCAACAGCAATCGTATAATCTTTTTCATGTGATATAGATATTTTTATATTTGAATAATTAACACAATATGGTGCTCCATCTTTATCATTCAATACTTCGATATCTGTAAAAACAATTTTTTTAGTATCTCTTAATACTTTCATAATGGCTTCTTTAGCAGCAAATCTACCGTATAAGTAATTAAGACCATGTTTTGTATATTCAAACTTTTCCTTATCCGTTAAAACAAAATCTAAAAATCTTTCATTTACATTCATTAGCCTATTATTGCTTACAATATCGCATCCAATATTCATATCTAACACCACCTTTATTGTAATACATTTTTACTTGAAATGAAATAGTTGCTACTATATAATTAAAAAGGAAGGTGATAGTTTGAAAGAGCTAGAATGGCCATTTGACGTAGAATGGTTAATTAAAAATAAGAAAAAAATAAAAAAAGAATTATTACAAAAAAAGGGTTTAATAGATAAAAAAATTGCAATACTTGGTGGTTCAACAACCAGCGAAATAAAGAATATGTTAGAAATATTCTTGCTTAACTACGGAATAAAGCCAACATTTTACGAATCAGAATATAACAAATATTATGAAGATGCAATGTTTGGAAACGAGGAACTAGACAAATTTGAACCAGACATTATTTATATTCATACAACAAATAGAAATATTACTGATTATCCAACAGTTTTAGACGATGATAAGACAATTGAAGAAATGCTTAAAAGTGAATATATTAAATATGAAAAAATGTGGAAAAAATTACAAGAAAAATTTAATGCAACAATTATTCAAAATAACTTTGAATATTTATATTATAGATTGATGGGGAATAAAGATGCTAGTGATATCCATGGTAGAATAAATTACATAACAAGACTAAATCAAAAGTTTTATGATTATTCAAATAAAGAGAACAACTTTTTTATCTGTGATATCAACTATATCTCAGCTAGTTATGGATTAGACAAATGGTCAAATCAATTTTATTGGCACATGTATAAATATGCTCTAGAAGTGCCTGCTATTCCATTATTATCATTTAATGTTGCTAATATAATAAAATCAATTTATGGAAAAAATAAAAAAGCATTCGTATTAGACATGGATAATACTCTTTGGGGTGGGGTAATAGGTGACGACGGAGTTGATAATATAGCTATTGGACCAGAAGTGCCAAGCGGACAAGTTTTTTCTGAATTTCAAGAATATCTTAAGAGCCATAAAAATTTAGGTATTATTTTAAATATTAATTCTAAAAATGATTATGAAAATGCGATAGCAGGATTAAATCATCCAGATAGTGTGTTAAAACCAGAAGATTTTATAATAATAAAAGCTAATTGGAATCCTAAAAATTTAAATGCAAAAGACATAGCAGAAGAATTGAACTTAGGTGCTGATAGTTTTGTGTTTGTAGATGATAATCCAGCTGAAAGACATATAGTTAAAGAATATATAGATGGAATATCTGCACCTAATATCGGTTCTCCAGAGGATTATATTAGAGTTTTAGACCATAATGGATATTTTGAAATAACTAACTTTTCATTAGAAGATGTTAAAAAAACAGAATTATATAAAGATAACGCAAAAAGAAGTCAGATGATGGCTACATTTGATAACTATGATGATTATTTAAAATCGTTAGAGATGAAAGCAGAAATAAAAGAATTTGAACCAATATATTTAGAAAGAATTTCACAATTAAGTAATAAAAGTAATCAATTTAATTTAACTACAAAAAGATATTCTTTATCAGATATTGAAAAGGTAAATAGCGATAAAGAGTATATAAAATTATATGGGAAATTAGAAGACATATTTGGAGATAACGGTTTAATAACTGTAGTTATAGGACACATTAAGAAAAAAGAAGAACTTCATATTGATTTATGGATAATGAGTTGTAGAGTTTTGAAAAGAAATATGGAATTTGCTATGATGGATGAATTAGTAGCAGCATCAAAAGAAAAAGGAATCAAAAAAATATATGGCTATTTCTATCCAACTCTAAAGAACAAAATGGTTAGTGACTTCTATGATATACAAGGATTTAAACAAATATCTTGTGATGACGAAGGAAACAAGACTTATGAATTAGACGTATCAAAATATAAAAAGCAAAATAATGTAATAAAGGTGGTGAAATAATGACAAAAGAAGAAGTATATGAAAAACTAAATTCGGTTTTTAGAGATGTTTTTGATGATGAAAGTATTACAGTAAATGATAATACAACATCTAATGATATTGAAGATTGGGATTCTCTAGAACACATAAACTTACTTGTAGCTATTGAGCAGGCTTTTAATATAAAGTTTAATATGGCGGAAGTAACTAATATGAAAAATGTAGGAGAAATGGTAAATATAATACTATCAAGAGTTAAAGAATAATAGAATTTATTATTCTTTTTTTGACATAAAAAGACAAAAATTTGATATAATTTAATAGGAAGTGATTAACATGAAATTTCACCATATAGGAATAGCAACTAACAATATTGAGGAAGAAACAAAAAAATTGAAAAATTTTTTTGATATAGATTCAATAAGTAAGACGGTTTATGATCCAAAACAAGATGCTTATCTTTGCATGATAACTTTAATAGATGGGACTAAAATAGAATTAATAACAGGAAAAGTTGTCGAGAATATTTTAAGAAAAAAACAATATTTATATCATACATGTTACTCTGTAAGTGATATAGATGATATGATTTCAAAATTACAAGATGATGGAGCGTTATTGGTGTCCCCTCCAAAAGAAGCAATATTATTCGACAATAAAAGAGTAGCTTTTTTGATGTGGGATTTAGGATTAATAGAACTTGTTGAATGTGAGGAATAGGATAATGAGCTTAACTAGTTTTACATTTTTATTTTTTATTTTATTATTATTTATTATTTATTATATTGTGCCAAAAAGAATACAATGGCTTGTTTTGTTAGTATCAAGCTTTTATTTTTTATTAAATGATTTTTCTTGGATTAACCTATTGTATATAGGTATCATATTAATTACATCATACATAGGAGCAATACTAATTGATAAAACATCAAATACAAAATGGCCAAAAGTAATCTTAATAGTATCAATACTAATAATACTTGGAGTGCTATTTTATCTAAAATATTCAAACCTGTTACTAGTAACAATAAATCATATATTAATATTGTTTAAGGTAAATTACAAATTCGAACTTGTAAGTAGAGTATCACCTTTAGGAATATCTTATTTTGCATTAATAATGGTTAGTTATATTATAGACACATATAGAGGAATTAATAAGCCAGAAAAAAACATATTTAAATGTGCACTTTTTATGACATATTTTCCAATATTAACTTCTGGACCATTCGTAAGATATAATAATACAATAAACAATTTATGTGATAAACATAAATTCAATTATGATAAATTCTGTAAAGGATTAATTAGAGTAATATGGGGATTCTTTAAAGTACTAGTTATTTCACAAAGGCTATCTGTATTTGTAGACACAGTATTTGGGGCATATAATGAGTATAATGGCTTTTATATATTGATTGCAGCTATATTCTTTACTTTGCAACTATATACTAATTTCTCAGGATCAATTGATATTATAATGGGTGTTTCAGAATCGCTAGGTATTGATTTACCAGAGAACTTTAATTGTCCATTTTTTTCCAAAACTATTACAGAATTTTGGAGAAATTGGCATATAACTTTAGGTGCATGGCTTAAAGATTATATTTTTTATCCATTACAGATGTCAAAGTTTATACAAGGATTAACAGTCCGTACAAAAAAGATTTTTGGTAAGAAAGCAGGTAAGAAAATACCACTATATCTATCAATGCTAATAATGTGGATAATTATTGGTATCTGGCATGGTGGAGCCTATACATATATTTTGGCATCAGGCATTTTTCAATTCTTATTTATTTTATTTGAAGATTTATTAGCTCCTTTTTCAGACAAAGTTACAAAATTATTAAGGATTAACAAAGATACTTTTAGTTATAAGTTTTATCAAATAATAAGAACCTTTTTATTGTTTTCGCTTTCTATGGTTTTCTTTAGAGCAAACACGGTTCATGAAGGAATAATGATAATAAAAAATATGTTTAAATGGAATCCATGGATACTAATAAACCATAGTGATTTATATACTTTAGGACTAGATATGTATGATTTCCATATATTAAACTTATCTATAGTAGTACTATTAGTCGTTGAATTATTAAAAGTAAAAAACAATGTAAGAGACAAGTTATTTGAACAAAATTTATTATTTAGATGGGGAATCATTTTTATTCTTCTTTTCGCAGTAATCATATTTGGTTGCTATGGACCAGGTTATGATACTACAAGATTTATATATAAACAGTTTTAGGTGATAATATGAAAAACTTTATAAAAATGACAATTTTTATTATATTATTCGTTATTATTTGGAAATGTGTTTTCACAATAGTATGGTTTGGACATAATTCCATTTCATATTTTTACAAAGAACCAAAAGAATCGTTGGATGTTATTTATATAGGTTCAAGTAATGCATATGCACATTTTAACACGGTGTTGGCATATAAAGAATATGGATTTGCTACAGGTATGTTATCTAGCGATGGCCAACCATTTTCTGCAGTAGAATATTTAGTAAAAGAGGCAAAAAAATATCAGAGTCCAAAAGTATATGTTATCGATATTACGTGTTTAGCGAATGATTTGTATAATTTTAGTACGGGAGATATTAGAAAAGTTACGGATGCAATGAAGTTTTCTAAAAATAGAACTGATGCAGTAAAAGGTATGTTAAAATATTCTAACGAAGAAAAAAGTGAATACTCCAGTTATTATTTCAGTTTCCTGACTTATCACAATTCATGGAAATATCTTGGGGACTATAGCTTTAGAAATATTAATTTATATAAAGGCCATTTATTAAGCGATGCAACTGTTCAAGTACAGCCGATAGAAAGAACGAAATGGGTTAAAGATTCAGGTAATATGACTAAAGAAAATCAAGAAATATTTGATAAGCTTATTAAATATATAAAAAAAGAAAAACTTAATGTTATTTTTGTAATACCTATAAGAGACTTTTTAGTTGAACATATGAGTGTACTTAATCAAGCAACAGAAATAGCAAATGAAAATCAAATTAAAATAATTAATTTCAATTTATTGGATGACTTTGACGTAGATTTTCAAAAAGACCTGTATAATGATGGCCATATAAATGTTTTTGGAGCAACAAAGTATACAGAATATTTTTCAAAATATCTAAAAGAAAACTATGATCTTCAAGATCATAGAAAAGACGAATCATATAAATCATGGGATAAAGAGTATAATAGATATAAAGCGGCTTACAAGAAATTAACAGGAAATAATTTTGAAAAGCTAATTAAACAAGGCGAATAATAATATGAAAAAGCATTACATGATTGATATTTTAAAATTATTGTTTGCAATGTGTATAATAGGAATACATACAGGATTTCTTTTGAAATATAATTATGGATATTATATCCACAATGTAATTTTTAGACTTGGAGCTCCGTATTTTTTCATAGTACCTGGTTACTTTTTAGGAATTAGAATCAACTCGAATAATAGAAAAGAAGTTATAAAACAATTTATAAATTAATTATTGCCTACATATCTTGTTTTAGGAATTATTTATGCAATTATAGGAATGATCAGGTTTGATAGCTTTAGTATATATAACACTCTTTACTATATTTGGTCATCTAATTACAGGTAGAAGTCTTTCAGTAATGTGGTATGTAGGATCATTAATTACCTCTGCAATAGTATTAATACATATGAATAATAAAAATAACGCTAAAATAAGCATAATAGTAGCACTTATTTTGTAGTTTTATTATTCAATACTTATTCTTTTGTTTTAAAAGGTTCTCAGCTTGAACAGATAGTATCATTTTTAACAGAAATATTTAGTAATAATAGTAATTTCCTTTTTTGCGGATATTTCTATGTTGGTCTAGGATATTATGTAGCAAGATATAGTAAAGATAATTTACAAAAAAAATATCAATATAAAAACAATTATATTAATTATAATGTTCAATGTATTATTTTTTGAAACAAAGTTTATTCGAAGTAGACTAGATTTAATTACTAATTGTGATTATTATGTGTCTCACATAATTTTAGTGCCTCTTTTGTTTAATATTACATTAATTAAAGAAGGTAATTTGAATACAATTATTATAAGGTAATTACCAAAATATATTTATTTGTTTTTTTAAACAAATATAACAAAAATGAAATCATAAATAATGATGAAAAGTTTTTCACGTATACACTATTAATAACAATAATACCATCGTTTATTTACATTAATGCAAAAAAATAATTAAAGATAAAAAGACGAAAAATAAATAATAACCAATTATAAGGAGGATATACATGGATAAAATTAAAAGAGTAGTAAATGTTGTAATTCCAACAACTATTTGTAATTTTAAATGTCACTATTGCTATTTGTCACAAGAAAATGCATTTGACACTAATATTCCAAAATTACAATACGATATGGATACAATAAAAAAAGCATTGACTGTTGATAGACTAGGAGGCAAATGCTTAATTAATATATGTGCAGTAGGAGAAACATTATTAGCACCTTATCTATACGAGTTAACAGATAACATGTTAGATAACGGACATTATGTAGCTATCGTAACAAACGGATCGATTAAAAAAGTAATTGATAAAATATGTACAATAGATGAAGAGAAAAGAAAAAGGTTATTCTTTAAATTCTCATATCAGTATTTAGAATTAAAAAGACAAAACCTTATAAAAGTATTCTTTGAAAATGTAAAGAAAGTAAGAGATTCGAATATTTCTTTTACAGTTGAAATAACAGCAAACGACGAGTCAATTAAACATATCGAAGACATAAAAAAATATTGTATGGATGAGGTAGGGGCATGGCCACATGTCATAGAATCTAGAGATAATTTACAAGCGTACAAAAAACTCACAAAATTGGATAATAAAAAACACATGGAAGCTTGGAATTCTTTTAAAACACCAGCTATTAAGTTCCAAGATACGGTTTGGGGAGAAAAGAGGACAGAGTTTTGTTATGCAGGTGATTGGGAAGTAAATTTATATTTACAATCTGGTTATATGACTTCTTGCTTCGCTGGGGGACCTATTATCCAAAATATTTTTGAAAATGTAGAGGAACCAATTCATTTTAGAGCTATTGGCAAAAAATGTCCGTGGTCACATTGTTTCGCATCACATGTGCTGTTAACTTATGGAGTAATACCTGAATTAAAGGCCCCGACTTATGAAAAAATAAGAAACAGAAAAACAACCGATGGAAAAGAATGGCTAGGAAAAGAAATGAAATATTTCTTTAGTCATAGACTAAACGAAAATAACCAAGAATATTCAAAAGAAAAGAAAGATATAATAAATTGGTATAATAGTCTTATATTTGAAAATTATAAGAAAAACTCTAAGATTTCTAAGTCATTAGAAACAATATTAAACAATAATAACATTAAAAAAATAGGAATATTGTATGAAGATTCATACACTGATGAATTTTTAGAATTAATAAAAGATACAAATATCAAAGTTAATTTTAGTCTTAAATTAGAGTACTCTATTATAGATAACAAAATTAGGTCTTTTATTGTTCATAGGATTAAATACCCATATAAGAAAATAAGATTTAATAATAAAATACCTGATATGAAAATATATGATAAATTACCGTCGTATGACGCTATTATCGCATTAAGTATTGATAAATATATGAAAGCTAAAAGTATGTTGAAAGATAATAAACCAATTATCTTATTAACAGATTTGAATTAATAACAGGAGGTTAACATGAAAAAAAAGAACGCAATAATGATTGCTGACACTCGTTCAGCATTAATAGGAAATTTGCTAGTACAAATACAAGAAACAAATAAAGATTTATTTGAAGAAGCTATCATTTATTATGATAAGATAGATGAAAAAGAAAAAGAAATAATGAATAAAATTATGCCGTGTAAATTTATAAAGTTTGAATATGATTTACCAGAAAGTGTTAAATCAAAACCAGCATTTAAAAAGTTTTCTCCACTTATGTTTGCTAGATATTACATGTTTGACTTATTAGATGACTATGAAACAATGACGTGGATTGATACAGACGTTTTAATATGCGGAGACATAAGCAGTATTATTGATAAAGCCAAGAAAAACGGAATGAGTGCTAATTTTGAAGATCCGATTAATAAATCCTATCTAAATACAGATACTGTAAGAACCAGCTTTTCAACACCACTAGAAGAATACGACATGACAAAATACAATATGAGTTCTGGATTAATAACAGTATCAGATAATCTAAAAGATCGTAAAAAAATGACAAAATGGTGTTTCGATAAAACTATTGAATATGCTGATAAATTAGTATTACCAGATCAAGGTGTTTTAAATATATTAATCCAGGAATTTGATATTAACGTTGCAAGTGTAGGTGAAAATGGAGCATATTGCTTCTATCCAACTTATAAAAGGGATGACAGTAAAGCAAAAATAATTCATGCGTGGGGAGCTAGAAAATTTTGGAAAAGTTGGTACCTATACAAAACTTATCCTCAATGGCAAGAGTACTATAATAAGTGGGTAAAATTAGGAGGAAACGATTATTTTGGAGAAATAAAACCTGATGTATCCATTGTTATTCCAACGTTTAAAACAAATGTTAAATATTTTGATTTAGTGCTAGACGATTTGTTAATAAAGCAGGTACAAGCTTCAAATTTTCAATATGATAATTTTGAAATCATAATTGTTATAGATGGTGAAGTAAGTCCAGAATTCGATGAACTAATTGAAAAATATGATGATCCTAGAATAGTAGTGATAAAGAATAAAGAAAGAGCTGGAATAGCAAAAAGTATTAACATTGGAATTAAAGAAGCTAAAGGAAGATACATAGCTAGAATTGATGATGATGACAGGATTATGCCATCAAGACTATTTAAACAAGTATGTTACTTAGATGAGCATAAAGATATTCAGTTAGTATCATCTTATTTTAGATATTTTGGAGATATGAATGAATCTAGAATAACACTTGATGGAGAATTATGTAAGGCATGGAGTATTTTCACTTGCCCGTTTGATCATCCAACAATTATGTTCAGAAAAGACTATTTCTTAAAAAATAAACTACTATACGATGAAACAAGAAGTCATGTTGAAGACTGGGAGCTATGGCTTAGAGCTTTTGATAGCGGAATGAAAGTTGGTGTAATTCCAGAAATACTATATTGTCATAGATGGTATAACGGACAAGCAGGACAAAACAATAAAACAGTTGATATGATGCGAGAACTTGTTAGAATTAATTTTGAAAAACTAAAAGTTAAACTTACGAAAGAAGATCTTGTAATCGTCTCTCCATGGCAAGGTCGAGTAAATGATGAACAATATAGTAGACTTGAAGAAATATATGAAAAAGCAATTAAAAATAATAGAAAAATAAAAAAATATGATGAAAAGTCATTAAGAAAAGTGTTTGATTATCGTTTGGAGGAAGCTAAGTCTGGAAGATTAGAATCACTAATATACAAAGAAGAGACGAATCTAAATCCAGAAGCTAAACAATTGATTGTTCCAGAAAAATTATCTCACAAGATAAAAAGGAAAATTTTATCACCATTCTATAAGCCGTTTAAAAGAGTACACTATAATATTTCTTCTGAAGCAGTAAGAGATAATTTACTATATACATATGATAGAATAGAAAATAAATTAAATAATATAAAAGCAGACATAGATACTAGCATGAATAACAATCTTTTAGCAATTAAAGACGATTTGCTTCGAGAAATAAACAAAGATAATGAAGTAGATAAAATATTAAATAATGTAAAAGTATTGAATAAAAAACTAGAAGGAAAAATAACTTATTTACACAATCAAATCTATGATATAGAAGAAAAAACAACTAATTTACACGATCAAATCTATGATATAGAAAAAAAATATGAAATATTATATGACCGTACGATGAACAATCTTTACTTTGATAAAAAAATAATACTTTTTGGTACAAGCGAACATAGTAATATTGGAGATGCAGCAATAAGTGTTGGAACATATGAATTTATTCGAAAATATTTTAATGACTACAAGTTGATAGAAGTATCAACATATGAGTTTAATGATATAATAGATTCAATTAAAAACATAGTGAATCCAGATGATTTAATCTTCTTACAAGACGGTGGAAATCTTGGTAATAAATATTTGAATGAAGAAAATGTTCGAAGAACTGTTATCAAAACGTTTGTAAATAATAGAATATTTATTCTTCCACAAACAATATATTTCGATGATACTAAAGAAGGAAAGAAAGAATTAGAAATAAGTAAAGAAATATACAATAGTCATAAAAAATTAACAATTTTTACAAGAGGAAAAACAAGCTTAAAACTAGCTAAAGAGTATTTCTACAATGCTAATTGTATTGAATCTCTTGATATGGCACTAAACGTTTCATATGATATTAATAGTAAACGTGAAGGAATAATGTGTTGCATAAGGGACCTAACAGACGAAAGTGGAATGGATAAAAGACAATATGATGAAATCTTTGAGATAATTGAAAAACATGATAATAATTATGAAAAAACAAACAATTTATGGAAAAATGATATTAAAAAGTGTAATCGAAATAGTGTTGTTTATAATCAATTTCAAAAATTTGGCAAACATGAATTAGTTGTTACAGATCGACTTCATGGTTTGATTTTTTCAATAATAACGAATACACCATGCATAGTCTTTAGTTCATACAATTACAAATTGAAAGAGTATGTAGAAATGTTAGGCGACAGAAAAGATATAGTATTTTTAGATAAAGACATTGACTCACTTGATTCTGTTATAACCAAAATGTTAAACAATAAATATAATATAAATAATGAATTTAAAGAAAACTTCAATAATGTTGCAAATATTATTAAAGGTAAATAATTATGAAGTTTAGTATTATTGTTCCAGTTTATAATGTTGAAAAATATGTAAATAAATGTTTGGATTCCTTAATAAATCAAACATATCAAAACTATGAAATAATAGTTGTATGTGATAAATCAACAGATAAAAGCGAGAAAATAGTAGATGAGTATATAAAAGAAAATAAAAAAATAAAAAAAATATTTGCTGAAAATACTGGACTAGCTAAAGCCAAAAACATAGGAATAAAAAATGCTAAAGGCGACTACATAATGTTTTTAGATGGCGATGATTATTATGAAGAAAAGTTGTTAGAAACTATAAAAAACAATATTGAAGATGGCTTAGATTTACTAAGATTTCAAGCCAGAGAGATAAAAGATACTATTAAAATTGATTATAACGAAAAAGGAATAAATTTAACCACTGGAATAAATGCATTTAATGATATTATTAGATATCACTATATAGAAAATTCATGGTTGTATGCATATAATAGAAAATTTTGGAACAAAAATAATTTTGCATTTATGGAATATTGCATAGCAGAAGATTATGGTTTGACACCTTTAATAATTGCAAAAGCAACAAAAATGAAATCTATAAATTACATTGGTTATAATTACGTTCAAAGAGATAATAGTCTTATGAGTAACACTGATTACAAAAAAAGACTAAAAAAAATGGATGACATGCTTAAACAAGCAGATTATCAAAAAGAGCAATTAACTACCATAGAAGGTAGTAATAGAATAGTTGAATTTATTAACAATTCGTTAATATATTACTCTACAACGCTAAGTTATAACGATTATAAAAAGTATACTAAGATACTTAAGAAGAAAAAATGTTATGAACATTTAAGAGGTAGTAATGTAAAAGAAAAAATAAAAAATATAATAATAAAAACAAATGCATACTTCTTTTTCCATTATTTAGCGAGGTAAATATGACAAAAGTAAGTATAATAGTTCCTGTATACAATACAGAAAAATATTTAAAAAAATGCATTGAATCCTTACTAAATCAAACTGAAAAAGAAATAGAAATTTTAATACTTAACGATGGATCTCCAGATAATTCAGATAGTATTATTAAGTCTTATGATGATTCAAGAATAAAATACATAAAAAAAGATAATACTGGTATAGGTTCAACAAGGAATCTTGGAATAGATAAAGCATCAGGTAAATATGTTATGTTTATAGATTCAGATGATTATATAGAGAAGAACTGTGTAGAAATAATGCTAGAAAAAGCAGAAGAGGATAAATGTGATATAGTCATAAGTGATTACTATGAAGATAGAAATGATGAAGTAAAAGAAATTCATTTCAAACAATTCTCAGATACATCTTTAGATAGTAATCCATCTATATTGAATAATGTTAATCTAGGTCCATGTAATAAAATATACAAAAAGAACATCTTAAAAGGTATAAGATTTGAAGAAAAATTAAAATATGAAGATGCTCCATTCGTAATTAAAGCTTTAAAAGCCGCTAATAAAATAGGTAAGATAGATAATTGCCTATCACATTATGTAATACATGGTAATAGTCAAACAACAGTTAGAGATAAAAGAATATTTGATATATTAGAAATAAGTAAAATAATTATTAATACACTGAATGATGAAAAATATCATGAAGCTTTAGTAAATCTTATAGTAATGATACTAGCTGATTATACAATTCAACAAAGATATATTAAAGATAAACAAAGTAGAGATGACTTTATTAATAAGGCCTTTGAATTACTTGATAATTTAGATAAAAATTGGAGAAAATGTTCGTATTTAAAAAGATTTAGGTTACATGAAAGAATAATAAAAGTAAATAAAACATTAACTAAACTATATTGTGATTTATACGCTAAGAGAAATAAATAAAAAACCTTATGATATCATAAGGTTTTTTGTTAGAATGAAAATATCATTTTATAATAATAATATGTTAAAATATATATAGGGAGTGAATAAAGTGAAAAGAATTATTAAAAATTTATGAATATTTTTTATTACTTTTTTTCTAATTCTTCTTCCTTTTCTTAACGATATAATATCTATCTTGTTATCAAAAAGATAACAATTATTATCATATTACTTGTTATAAGTTTGCTTTTTATAAATAAGGAGAATAAAAAAAATACTCATAAAAATAATAATCGCCTTATATTATGGAATATATATGTTAATAGAAACATCCCCAAGATATGCATATATATTACATATGCAAGTCTTTTTGACAATAGGAATAAGTGTAGAATATATTATTAATAAAATAGAAAGATTAAAAAAATATTGAATTAATATTGAATTAATATTGGAAAGTTAAACGGGAATTACTTACCATTTACTAGCTTGATATAACTCAAGCAAGAAAAGAATTGAAAAGAGATGATGTTATGACTAAACCAAAAGTATTATTTATATCCAGTACAGGCGGACATTTATCAGAAATGTTACAGCTTAAGAGTATGTTTGATAAGTATGATTATCATATTATTACTGAAAAAACAAAAAATAATCTGTCTCTAACCAAAAAATATAAAGGTAAAGTAAGTTTTCTTTTATATGGAACAAAACATAACATGCTAACATATCCTTTCATCTCATTAATAAATATTATAAAAAGCTTTCATTACTATATAAAATACAAACCAAAATATATTATCACAACTGGAGCTCACACTTGTGTACCTATCTGCTTAATAGGTCACTTCTTTGGAAGTAAGATAATATATATAGAAACATTTGCTAATATGGAAACTAAAACAATGACAGGTAAAATATTATATAAATTTGCTGATAAATTTATAGTTCAATGGAAAGATATGAAAAAATTATATCCAGAAGCAGAATATAATGGTTGGATTTATTAGGGGGATATTATGATATTTGTAACATTAGGCACTCAAGATAAAGAGTTTACTCGTTTAATAGAAGAAATAGATAGATTAATAGAGAAAAAAATAATTAAAGAAGAAGTAATAGTACAAGCAGGTTGTACTAAATATGAATCAGATAATATTAAAATGTTAGATTTAATACCACATGATGAATTTGAGGAATATGTTAATAATTGTTCATTACTAATAACTCACGGAGGAGTAGGATCAATTCTAACTGGAATAAAAAAAGATAAAACAGTAATAGCTGTACCTCGTTTAAAAAAATATAATGAACATGAATCAGATCATCAACTACAAATAATAAACGAATTCAATAAACTTGGCTATATAATTGGAACTAAAGATGTTAAAGAATTAGAACAAGCATTAAGAAAAGCACGTATTTTTAGACCAAATTCATTTGAATCTAACAATAAACACTTTATTAATAACTTAGAAGAATATATAGAAAAAGAAGAAACAAAAAAAGAAGAACAAAATATTAATAAAATATTGTTAATAGGTCTAGTACTATTAATATTTAATATCTCCATAAGAATACTATTGGAATCATTTCTAATAACTGAAAGAGGATACGAATTATTGTCACTTATTATTGGTTGGATATCTACAATAATTATTGGAGATATATTAAGAAGAGATAAAAGAATACTATTAAGTGTTTGTAAGAATAGTAAAGCAATGCTAATAGAATTCATACTAGTATTATTAATAGTAGTCTTACCAAATATTACCAGCAATATAGTTAAAATACCTATTTATATTGTTACATTAATTATTTCTTATATTGCTAACTATCTAATTAATACACTAGTTATTAGAAAAAAATAGAGTTGTAAAATATAACTCTATTTTTTAATTATAGTTTAACTACCCAAATACATGTGCTATAATTCAATTGTAAGATGGTGATATATTGAAAAAACTATTATTTATGTTAATAAGTATTATCTTATTAACAGGTTGTGACATATTAAAAAAAGAAGAAGTCCCTGATGGATATGAAAAAGTAAAAACAATCGAGTATGGTCAAATAGATGCTGATAGGATAGCATATAGAAATATGCTTATAACAAACTATGCTAAATATCAAGAAATAATAAACCATTACAACGTTGAATCTAAACTAAAAGAAGAAGATTTTGAAAAAAATAACTATATAGTATTAATAGGTGAAGATAGATACTGCGATGGTAAAATAGATTCATTTAAAGGCATTAAAATAGAAAAAGACACAATAAATGTTAAATTTAGAATAGAAAAGACTTGTAAAGAATGCTCTATTAAATTTTATCTATATTTAATAGAAGTAGAAAAAGAAAAAGTACCAGTAGAAAAAGATGTAAAATATTATTATGAACCAATAAAAGATATATATTGTGATAAGGAGAATAAGAATGGAAAAGAAAAATAAGAATAAAGATATAATAATTTATTTACTAATAACTATAATAGTATTATTACTAATAATAGTAGTATTATTGTTACAAAAACCAGAAAAAGTAGAAGAAGTAGTAACTCCTACTACTTACAAAGACTCTATCTATAATTATAATACTTATGACAAAGATAATAATTATGCTAATAAGTTACTTACAACATATGAAGAATATAAGAAGATGACAGATTATTTAAATATTTCTAGTACTTTAAAAGAAGAAGATTTCAAAAATATTGATTATTTAGTAGTAGAAGCTGTAAATGATTATTGTGGAGGAAAAATAGAATCTTTAGAAAAAATAAGTAGTAGCAAGGATGAAGTAAGTATTAGAGTAAACATTAAAACATCTTGTGGCCCTTGTCCTGAAGAGGGGAACCTTTATCTAATAGAATATCCAAAAAATACTTTATCAGCTGGAGTAAAAGTTAATTTAGATTATAAATCCACTAATAAGCCAGATTGTGATCCGATGGTTTCATATAAACCAATCATCTATCTATATCCAGAAGAAAAGACAAATATCAAAGTAGAACTTGGTAATAAAGATAAACTAACTACTACCTATCCTAAATATATAGATAAATGGGAAGTAACAGCATACCCTAATGGCGATTTATATGACAATAATAATAATTACTACTATGCTCTATATTGGGAAGGAATAAATACTAGTGCAAAAGGTATAAGAGATACGGGCTTTGTAATTAAAGGAACTGATACAATTAAATTCTTAGAAGATAAACTATCTATTCTTGGATTAAATGATAGAGAAAGAAATGAATTTATCATGTATTGGTTACCAAAATTAGAGAGAAACAACTATAACTACATTTATTTTGAAACAATAGAAGAAATTAACGATAATATGCCGCTATCTATATCTCCAAAACCAGATACTATAATAAGAATATTAATGGAATATAAACCATTAAAGGATAGAATAGAAGTAAAAGAACAAGAATTAAGTAAACAAAATAGAAAAGGCTATACATTAGTTGAATGGGGAGGAACAATTATTGAATAAGAAAATGAGGGAATTAATCTCTCATTTTTTAATATTTGGTTATTTGTTATATCTTTAACATTTTTAATGCGATATATCTTCTTTAGCAAATTTTGACAGAAAACAGCATATATATTAAAATTAATACAGATAAGAGGGGGTAAAATAATATGAAAGGTGAAATGATTAGAGGAAATAAAAGACCTAAAAAAAGGTATAAAATCGTAAATCCAAAGAGATTTTACTCGATTTTAGCTGCCTTATTATTACTATCTATAGGAGGAACAAAAGCTATTACTGCTTTAAACTCAAATTATGCATTGGTAGAACACCTTACAAAACCTGAAACAACAGATGAAGCCGAAGAAGTTATAGAAGAAGTGGCTGAAGAAGTAGTAGAGCAACCAGTTGTAGAACAAGTAGAAGAACCAATTGAAGAACCTATTCAAGACGTAACAGTTCTTTATACAACTGATAATGTATATATAAGAGAATTACCTAATACATCATGCGCTAAACTAAAACTATTAGATAAAGGTACACGCTTAATTACCGAAGGTAAATATGATGATGATTGGTATATTATAAGTTATAAAGGACAACCAGCATACATAAATGCTAATTATGTCCAAGAAAAAACAATTCAAAAATTTATTGCTACCAAAGAGATAGTTGAGCAATGTGGATATCAATATAATCCGGAATTATTCGATTATTATGTTGAATTAACTCCTAAAAAGACAGTAAACTTAAGAAAAGAGCCAAGTACAAATTCACGTACTTTTACTAAAATTTCACCAGGTGCACATCTACAAGTTTTAGGTCAAGATGGAGATTGGTTTATTGCTAAATTTTTCAATATGACAGTTTATGTACATTCTTCTTATGTTAAATTAGGAATAGGTAAAAAACCAAAGGGAGAAATCAAAGAATTAGGATATATCCCTGAACAAACCATAGCATTTGAAGAGCCAGATTATCAAAAAGATTCACTATTCCTTGCTCAAGGAGAAGTTGTAGAAATATATGGAGAATATGGAGATTTCTACCTAATTAAAAATACAGATGGAGTAGGATACGTCCAAAAATCAGCAGTTAAAAAAGTTACTGAAAAAGGAAAAGTTTTAATAGTAGAAGATTTATCAACAAATTCAGCAACTGCTTATAGGATCGGTGAAGATGGAAGTGTTAAAGTAATAATAGAAGCTCCTACCATCACTGGTAAAAAAGGACACGAAACACCAACTGGACTTGCTAAAATAATTAGAAAATATGATTATCGAAAAGATGGTAAAAGACACGAATTAAAAGGTGAAGACGAAAATGGACCATATAGTGTAGAAGTAGATTATTGTCTAAAACTACAAGCTGCTAATGGTTCAAATCATTTTAGTGGTATTAATATTCATACTAGTGGTGATGCTGAAGACAGCTATGGTGGAGATAAATACTTATCACATGGATGTATAAGAAGTACTGATGAATTATTATTAGTATTATTGGATGAAGTTGTAGTTGGCGACTTAGTATACGTAAAAAGATAAATTATTGATTTAAATTATGTAGTAAGTAATCGTGCCGACGAATTCCTAAGAAATCAAAATAATGAGATATTAATATCTCTTTTATTTTTGGCTTTACTATGATACTTTATTAAAAAGGAGAAATTAATATGAAAGAAGAAAAGAAAAAGATATTATGCAAGTATTTCTTAAACATAAAACCATTACTATTCATAATAGTATTATTCATATCTATATATTTATCATTAAAAGAAACAAAACTAATATTTGCCGTTGGCATTTTATTATTAATAGGAATAATATATATAGCATCACTTGTATTAGAACTAAAAACTATAAAAAACATATACCTATATAAAACCAGAGAAAAAAATTTTTCATTTAAACCATACACTATTACTAAAGAAGAATTAATAGAAGAAATAAAAATACATGGTATACCATTAACATATATTGAAATGAATATGAATATATACGCTATAGAAGTAGGGAAAAACAAAGATAAATATCTATGTTACTTGGATAATAATGAATTCTATTCGTTAGAAGAATTCTTAAATCATGAAATAGATAACACGTCAATTAATAAACAAAAAAAGATAAAAATACTAGCTTATAACAATCAAGATCCAAGCATTCTAAAACACCGCTAATACCAGGTAAATGCGGGGCTTTCAAATTATAACTTTTCATTATCGAATTATAACTTTTTAGTATAACCAAACAATTGAAAAGCAAACGCATGTATGCTATAATTTAAACATGGTAAGAGGTGAATTTGAGAATGAAAGGTAGGGTAACATGGTGGAATAATTCTACACATTGCGGATTCGTGTGTGTTGACGATGAGGAATTCTTTGTTCATTTAGAAAACAAAGATATTTGTGTTCACGATAACGAAGTGATAGAATTTTCCATACAAAAAAGAAATGAAGGATTATTTATTTGTGACATAAAAGAGATCAAATAAATGATCCTTTTTACATTAATTTAATAATTATTGACATCCTTTCGTATTTTTTTACCAAAGTATGATATAATCTCCTTAGAATAAGCTGAGTAATAGGAGGTATTAATATGGCAACAATAAAAGTATCAAAAAGTGAACTATCATCGGAAATTAACAATTTAATAACAAGAGTATCTACTTTAAAGAATGTAAAAGATGGCTTAATTAATGTATTAGGTACGATACCAAATTGTGAAGGTATTAATTTATCTGATTCTGGATTGGTGCTAGCTTCTAACATAAGAAATGTTGTTCAGGATGTTGAAGTTGCAGCCGTTAATATTAATAATTACTTCCAAGCTATTATGAGAGCAGATTCTGGCGATGATAACGCTGTAGCAGTTACAGAAGTAGTTTTCTCAACGAATGTTACTTCAGATGGATCACGTGATGGCAATATTATTGCTATTTGGCGATTCTTAAAAGCCAAAGGTTTATCCGATAATGCTATTGCTGGTGTACTAGGTAATATTTCAGCTGAGTGCGGATTTAATCCAGCAGCTATAGAAAGTAATGGCGAAGGACATGGCTTAATTCAATGGAGTTTTGGTCGAAAGCAAAGATTATTAGCGAGAGCTAAAGAACTTGGAGTAGATTGGACTAATCTTCAATTTCAATTAGAATTTTTATGGGATGAATCCTTGGATCCAAATAGCTCATATGGTAAGAAACTTGCTAAAGTTGGTTTCTATGATAGTAAGATATCCATCGAAGATGCAGCATTTTACTTTCATAAATATGTAGAAGTATCAGCAGATAGCAAAGCAAGAATTCAAAAAAATCGTATTAATAAGGCAGTTCAATTATTCAACGATTATAAACAAAGAGTATATGAAGGTCAAACAGGAGCAACAATTTATCGTAGCAATGCAACTAGTTTAGCTAACATAGAAAAATCATATGGTACTGGAGGTATAAAAACTACAGCTGCTATCACAACAAATAAAGGAATAAGTTCATTATCTACTACAGAGGATAAAGATAAAAAAAATGAAAAAAAGTATGATGGAATAGAAGTTCTATGATATTTACAATAATAAAGTAAATTAATTGTCTAAATTTACAAAAAAAATATACTAATAAAAATCATAATGATAAAATTGAATTATAAGGAGGCTAGGAAATGGCAAATTCAATAATGTATGACGTAAATGGAATACTTGATGTAGCAAACCTAATTGAAAAAGGAAACGATGATTTTAGAGAGGAATACCAAAATATCTTAAATCAAATTAAGTTTTTAAGAGAGTCTTTTACAGGTACTGTTAGTGATAGCTTTGGAAAACAAGTAACTGATAATGACCCTTATTTTAGAAACTTAATGGATTTACTTGAAGAATGTACAAAAATATTAAAAGATAATGCTGATAAAAAAACTATGAATGCGGAAAGTTTAACGCAACAAATCCAATCAGGAAATTATTTTGAGGGAGGTAATTAAGATGGCAGAAGTAATAGATGTTGGTGGTACTACGACTACAAAAGATGGTGTAGTAGGTAGAATTAATCCAGATGAAGCTAGATCGAGAGCAGAATCATTAAGACAATCTGCTGACCATTTAAAAAGTATTTTAGATGCAGTTAATGAACAAATGAATAGAATTGGTGATTCTGAAAATGATCAGGCTGTATCATATTCCTCAAAATCTGATAAAGAAATAAGATTAGAATTTGAAAGATTATATGGAGAATTTCCTCGTTTTTACAATGCAATAATTAAAAATGCTGATGATATAAGAGATATTGCTAACGGAATGGAAGAAGAATAAGAAAAGGAAGATTAATTATGGATGAGTCAAACTTATTAACTGCTGATACCAGTTTACAAGTAACAATTGAACAAGAATTAATAGAACAAATACATAATTATGATTTTAAAGTTCAAGATATGAGAAGCGTTTATAAAGAAATGGCTTCCTCTTCTTCATGGAAAGATAGCAAACTAAAAGAAGCATTTTTAGAAGAACTAGACAAATATATAATAAAATTTGAAGAATTAAAAGAAAAAATGAACTCACAGATCAAAAATTTAGGAAATAATACAACAAAAATAGATCAAATAGAAAACATTTTTTCTTAATAAGAGGTGTTATATGAAAGATACCACAGAATATATAGACATTGAAGCATTAACTATATGGCAATCAAAACTAAAAAAAATAAACGAAGAATGCTTAGAATGTCTAGATAATTTTTATAAAAGAAGTTTGGAATTAAGAAGTGTTTGGTCTGGTAAAGCAGCCAGTAGCTTCGATAACAATTTTTTTGAAAAAATTAATGAAACAAGAGAAAAACATAATGAATTAACAGATTTGAATTCCTTTTTACTAAAAATTGCTAATACAATAAAAGAAGAGTAGGTGTTAATATGAACTATGCTAGTTTAACTGCTAAAATTAATAGTGAAATCTTAAAAATCAAAGAATCCATGGCTAATATATCAACAGCCAATTTTGATGGATATTGGACTGGAAGTGCCCATGATAACTTAACTGGAAAACTTAAAATTTCATTAAAGAATTTAGAGAATCAATTACAACTAGTATCTAATTTCGCCAATGCCTTATCAAACTTAGATTATTATAAAACAAAAGGAAATGAAATCGGCAATTTAGAATATAGTAGAAACGCTAATAAAGTTGCTTCCTTACAACAAGAAAGAGCAACTCTACTAAAATCTATCATTAATTTAACAGGTCAAATTAAAGCTTATCAGCCACAAGACAAGGTAATAAAATATACAGGATAAGATGTAAAATTATCAAAAACTACTTGAAAACAGTCGATATAGTTGATATTATTTAAATGATAATAGAAGTTATTATTATAGATAGAAGGAGATGTATATTATGGCATTAAATAGCGGATTTGATGCAGTTGCTATTACTGACGCAATCAAAAAAATGAATGCTTCAGCTAGTGACTTAATGAGAGCATTACACGAAGATATGAAATCACAATTTATTGAACCAATGGGAGGGATTTGGGCATGTCAGGATGCAGTAGATTTCTTCCAAAGTTTAAAAACAACAATGGATGGTTTGATTACAAAATCGGATAGTACGTTTCAAAGTGTAGTAGATACTATGAATCAAGGTGCTGTTAACTGGGCAAGAAATACCGGTAATGAAGGAGCTTATAACCAAATTCCATATCATAATTATACTGGAAGAACAGTTGTAGATATGATTAAAGAAAACATTAATAACCAAAGAGGTATTGATAAAGGAGCAGCAGAAGACATCCTAAAAAAATTAACAAACATTAAAACTGCTTGTGACGCTGCATTAACTTCAGCAGCATCAGCAGTAGCAGGTGCTAGTAATAGTGGATTTATTGGTGGAGATCAAGCTGCAAATCTAGAAGCATCACTAAATGATATTAAAACAACAATTAATAATTCATTAGATGAATTCAATACTACTACCTCACAAAGCATTAATGAAACGATTAAAAAATATGGCTCTCTTGAAACTAAAACAGCTGATACATTTAATGTAAAGAAAAGTGCAGCGGCTGGAGGAGTAACACAGAGTACAAAATAATTATAAGTTGCGAGATAACTAATATGGGTAAAACCATATTAGTTTTTTGGTGTTAAAAAGTATAATAATATGATATGATTATAATAGGGTGATACTATGAAAATACTATTATTTTTAGATGATAAAATAGTTTCATTTTATTTATCTACCCAAATATCTGGTAGTTATAGTTTTGATGCTGATGAAGACGAGGAATCAAAACTTATAAATATTGAAGAAAGAAAAGGGAAATGGATATTATATTCTACAGAAGAATCTGTAATCGTAGATAATGAAAAAACCATAGATCAATTAGAAGTAGAATTAAATAGATACTACAATATCAAAAGGTACAATAAAATATATAATATTTATATAAAAAAAGAAGATGAAAACAACATAGAAGTTTATAAGTATGGTAAAAATATTCATTTAAATATCGGCACAAAAGAAGACAATTCTATACGTGTTATGAATAAGTTAGTAGGCGATACCACAATAGATATCGCCTATAGTGATATGAAATTATGTTTAAAGCAAACCGATACAATAGTATATGTTAATAATAAAAAAATAAAAACTAATGATTATATAATAGAAGATGAGGATCGAATTAATATCTATGGTTTAGAAATATCATTCTATAGTAATCTATTAATAATAGATTCTCCAAAAAAGAATGTTGCAGTCCTTGCACCTAAAGCAGGTATTGTTAAATTCTCATATACACCAGAGAATTATAAAAACATAGATATAAAAGATGTTGATTTATATAACAAAGACAATTATTTTTCTAAGTCTCCAAGAATTAGAAGAAAAATAGAAGAAAAAGAAATAAAAATAGATTTACCACCAAGACCAAAAGAATTAGAAAACATGCCTTTAATACTAACTATTGGTCCAATGATATCAATGGGGGTAACTTCTTGTGTAACACTTATTAGTACACTTGGAAGAATATCTAATGATTCTAATTATACACTTAACGAGGCATGGATTGTAATTATTCCTACAATAGTGACACTTGTTACTACGGCTTTCTGGCCATTAATAGTAAGAGCATATAATAATCATAGTAACAAAGTTGATAGAGAAAAACTAATTAAAGACTATTGTGAATACTTAAAAGAAAGAAAAGAAGAACTAGAAAAAGAAGTAATTCTAGAAACAAGTATTTTGAAGGAAAATCTACTAACATGTGAAGATTGTATGAAAATAATAAACTACAAAAGAAATAATTTCTGGGATAAAAGAGTTGAACAAAGTGACTTTCTAGAAGTAAGAGTAGGTATAGGAGATGTACCATTAAAAGTTAAACTTAATATTCGTGAAGATGAGTTTACTGTAGAACAGGATTTTCTAAAAAAAGAAGCCATAAAATTGTCTAAATCATTTGAAAAAATAAATAATGTTCCTGTAGGTTTTTCATTATTTGAAAACTATTTAACTGCTGTTATGGGCCCAGAATCTCAAAGATATAATTTTTTAAATAATATAATTCTTCAGTTAGTAACATTCTATTGCTATGATGAATTAAAATTCATAGTATTTACATCAGAAGAAAATGAAAAAAAATGGGAATACTTAAAATATAGTAATTACATATTCAATAACGACAAAACACTAAGATTCTTCTCTTCCAAAATCGAAGATGGCGAAAAAATAGCTGCAGCTCTAAATCCTGAATTACAATATAGAATGGAAATAGCAAATAATAAACAAGAGTATATTCCTTTTAAACCTTACTATATATTGATAATAGATGATTATAATACCTATAAAAAGTTAGATTTTTTAAGAGAATTAACTGAAGTAAATAAAAATGTTGGTTATACAACCATTATCTTAGAATCATCTCTAAGTAAATTACCAAGTAAGTGTTTAAACTTCATAAATCTATCTGAAGGAAAATCAGGTATTTTAAAAAACTCTTTTGATAATCAAGAGATAGTAGAATTCCAAGATGAAATAAACGATAAAATTAATATGAAAGAAATACTTAAAATTCTATCAAATATACCTGTTGAAATAGAAGGAGCTCAAGCTCAACTTCCTAATTCTATATCTTTTTTAGATATGGAAAAAGTTGGTAAGGTAGAACAACTAAATATTTTAAATAGATGGTCTACAAACGATTCGACCAAATCATTAAAAGCAGAAATAGGTATCAAAGAAGATGGAAATTACATGTACCTAGACTTGCATGAAAAATATCATGGACCACACGGTTTAATAGCAGGTATGACAGGTTCTGGTAAATCAGAATTCATTATTACTTATATTCTATCAATGGCTATGAATTATAGTCCAGACGACATTTCTTTTGTTCTTATCGATTACAAAGGTGGAGGTTTGGCTTATGCTTTTGAAAATAAAACAACAGGTGTAGTACTACCACACTTAGCAGGGACAATTACAAACCTTGATACAAGCGAAATGAATAGAACATTAATTAGCATTGATTCTGAAGTAAAAAGAAGACAAACAGAGTTTAATAAAGCTCGTGATATATTGGGTGAAAGCACAATAGATATTTATAAATATCAAAAGTATTATCACGAAGGCAAATTAAAAGATCCTATACCTCATTTGCTTATTATTTCAGATGAATTTGCTGAATTAAAATCTCAACAACCTGATTTTATGAATAACTTAATAAGTGTAGCTAGAATAGGTCGTTCACTTGGCGTTCACTTAATACTAGCAACTCAAAAACCATCAGGTGTTGTTAATGATCAGATTTGGTCAAATGCTAAATTCAAAATTTGTTTAAAAGTACAAGATGAAATCGATAGTAGAGAAATGCTCAAAAAAACAGATGCTGCAAATATCAAACAAACTGGAAGATTCTATCTACAAGTAGGTTTTGATGAATATTATGCACTAGGTCAATCAGCTTGGTGCGGAGCGAAATACTATCCTTCAGAGAAAATAATTAAACAAGTAGATAAGAGCATTAACATTATAGATAACGATGGTATGTATATAAAAAGTATCCAAGCAGACTCTAAACACGCTAAATTACAAGCACAAGGAGAACAATTACCAGCTATCTTAAATGAAATAATAAAAGTTGCTAAAGATCAAAATAAACAAGTTAACAGATTATGGCTCGAAAATATACCAGAGACAGTTTTAATTGAAGATCTAGAGAAAAAATATAATTACGAATCAAAACCATATGAAGTTAAAGCTATTATCGGCGAATATGATGCTCCAGAAAAACAAGAACAAGGTTTAGTTGAATATAATCTATTAGAAAACGGAAATACTATTATATATGGTATAGATGGAATAGAAAGAGAAAAATTATTATTTTCTTTAATCTATTCTGCTACTAAGAATCATTCTTCAGATGAATTGCAAATATATGGATTAGATTATGGTTCAGAAGCTCTTCGCTCATTTTTGTCCTTGCCTCACATAGGAGACTTTGTCTTCCCTGATGAAGAAGATCGCTACAGAACTTTAATTAAAATGATTAAGAAAGAAGAAACAGAAAGAAAGAAAAAGTTCATAGATTTCGGTGGAACATATAAAAATTATATTAATAGTGGTAATAAAATGCCTACAATACTTGTAATTATCAACAACTTTGAATCCTTAAGAGACAGTATGGAAACAATAAATGATGATTTACCTGAAATAATAAGAGATTCATCTCGTTATGGTATATCGTTTGTAATAACAGCAAACGGTCTTAGTTCTGTAAGTTCCAGAGTAAGTCAATTATTCCCTAATATATATACACTTCATTTAAAAGATTATACGGATTGTTATAGCTTCTTTAAATCTAGAAATAAACTTATACCTAAAGATTATGTAGGTCGTGGCTTGCTTGAAGCAGATGCTCTACATGAGTTTCAAACCGCATCAATAGTAGAAGATGAAGCTAAACAATCAGAATTCTTGATAAACTTCATAAATGAACAAAAAGCTAAAAATAATACTTACGCTAAACGTATACCAACAATGCCTGAACACATTACATTTGAAATAATAGAAAAAGAATTAAGCGATATGACGGCTATCCCAGTAGGAATAGGTAAAGAAAGACTAGATATCAAAAGATGTAATTTTGATCAAAGAATATTTAATGTTATATCTTCAAGCAAGTTAGAAAATACTCAAGGATTAGTAAGAAGTTTAATTAGAATATTTAAAGAGATTAAAGTAAAAACAATAATAGTTGATACATCAGACTTATTATTAGAGGATAAAGAATTTGTCGATAATTATTTCAATAACGATTTTGATAATATAATCGGAAAACTAAATGATTTCTTAGATAAACTAATAGAGGCAAATAATGTACCTAAAGTAAGTAATGTCTGTTTAATATTCATGGGATTAGATAAATTACTATCAAAATTATCAGATAAAAATACCTTTAGTGAATTGTTCAACAAGATTAAACAATATGAAAAAGTTAGTACAATTATAATTGAAATTAATAATAAATTAAGAAATTGTATCTACGAATCATGGTATTCAAGTTGTGTTGATAATAGTAATGGTATTTGGATTGGAACAGGAATGCAAGATCAAAATGTCTTCAAAAACTCCACATATTCAAAAGAACAAAATAGAGAATATAAAAATGACATGGGCTTCTTTATCTATGATGGTATAGCTTCACTAATGAAAGTTTTAGATTTTTATAATATTAATACAGGAGATGAAGAAGATGAATAATAAAGTCCTTATAAAATTGATAGTTCCTGTATCTGGTAAAAAATATGATATATTTATACCTGTAAATGAATTGGTATGGAGAATCAATAAATTAATTGTTAAAGCTATATCTGATATAGAAGGAGGAACAATTAATCCTCAAAACAAATATATCTTTACTAATAAAATGAATAATAAAATATACGAAAGCAATGATATAATAATAAATACAGATATAAGAAATGGTACAGAATTAGTACTAGTTAAAGTAGATTAGGGGGAATAGTATGGAAATAGATAAATCTATTAAAATAGATCTACCATCAACAAAAGAACAAATTGATACTAGTGAAAAGATAGAAAACAATGTAAAAGATGTTGATATTGAAAATAATAATATTATATCAGTAATAATCAATACTGAGAAATATCAATATATCCCAAGCTTTAATACCAATCCAATTTATGAAAATGTTGATCTATCTATCTATATAGATAAATAATAAAAACTAAGAGAAATCTTAGTTTTTGCATTAATTAGTAACTTAATATAAAAAAATATACTTTAATTCATCCTGATGCAGTATCTAATTATCAAGGTAAATATAAGTGAAAAAAGAAAAAGTAAAAACAAATAAAAAGAGATTTAAAATCTCTTTTTTTATCTATGGCGTCCCCGGGCAGAGTCGAACTGCCGACCTACCGCTTAGGAGGCGGTTGCTCTATCCTACTGAGCTACGAGGACAAATGACATTAATATAATAACATTATTTTATCTAAAAATAAAATAAAAGCTACCAACATTTATAAAAATAGCTTATAATATAGATAGTAGAGGAGTAGATAAATATGAACATTAGTAAAAAAGCTAAAATATCAATTTGTGTCTTACTATTTTTAATAGGTTTAGTAGGATTTACTCATACCCAAAAAGGAACCATTTCATACGCTGCCGACCAAGTAGCTTCTAATGGAAGAGGTATTACAAACATTACAATTCCAAGCGATTCTAAAGGAGCTATAGGAGATAAAATATATGTTAACTTAGAAGCAGATATGAATGTAGTTGCTAATATTTCTCTATTTTTAAAACCTACTAAAACTAATGGTGGTACAGTTGTATACTTAAAAAGTAACACTAAAGATTTAACTAGAAATACTTATTTTATAATACCAGAAGATGTAGTAGTAGGAGAAGAATATGAACTTACTCAAGTAACAGTTTACAAAAAAGATCAATCTAGTCAAATATATTCAACAACTAGTGGAACAGATTATCCAGTATTAGACACTGGTAGTAAAAGATTCTTTACAGTATTAGAAAAATCAGATGATTCTAAACCTAAAGTAGAAAAAGTAGAACTAGATTCTTTTGCATTTACTAATAACGTAACAAAAGAAATACAAAAAATACCAGTAAAATTAGATTTCTATGGTTTAGTAGATTGGGGATCAATTTCTTTTGAAAGTATAGAATCTTCAGATATAAGTTTTACAGCATCAATTCAAAATATAAATGGTGAACAATATATCAACTTAAGCAATAGTAATTCTTTCCCAGGACCTGGGGAATATAAAGTAAAACAAGTCTTCTTATGCCATAACGAAAATGGTTGTACAGTATTTTCTAGTGATGCTTCATATCCTGAATCTGAAAGCTTTACTTTCCCAACAAACTTAATAATTGAAGCAGAAGAGGAAGAGGAAGAAGAACCGGAATTAGACGATGATGGCAATGTTGTTGCCACTAATTATCTAGTAGACAAAATAAGCTTCTCAAGTAGAAATGTTGGCTTTGGGGATAAAGTATCAGTAGAAATTGTTACAGAAAAGAAAATAGATAGTATTCTACTATTCTTAGAAGATGGTGGTGACAATTCAGTTTCTGCTTATGTTAAAGATATTGGTGAAAAACCTTACTTTATAATTCCTTCTAACGTAGAAGATGGTAAATATTATTTAAAATCAGCTATAGTAAAATCTTCATCTAAAACAGAATATTTTACTACTAAACAAGATAGTATATTAGACTTGAATTCATCTATAACAGTTAACAATTCTAATATAACTAGAACAAATCAATTAATAATAAATAATGATACATATAAAGAAGCTGAATATACTGCTAAATTTAAAAATTTAGATGAGGACGCTATAATAAATGTTACAGCTTCTTCTAATTCAATGATAGATAAATCCTTATTTGAAGCTATAAAAGAAACAAGAAGAAAATTAGTAATAGAATATAAAGAATCAGAATGGGTATTTAGTGGTACTGATATTAAACAAGCTAAAACAATAGATGCTAGTATCATGATAACTAATGTTAAAGATTCTGCATATTATGAAAATCTAACAGAAAAAGACATACCAGATGATGCAGCAGTAATAAGTTTTGTAAATAATGGCGAATTACCTGGTAAAGTACTAATGCGTATTAAATCAGAAGAAATAGATACCTTATTTGCTAATAAAAAAGCTAATGTATATTACTATGATGAAGATGAAGATGATCTTCAAAAAGTAGCATTAGAAGTACAAAAAAATAATGGTTACTATGAATTCTATATTAACCATAATTCAATTTACGTTTTATCTACTAAAAAAGCTAGTGATAATAAAGTATCTAAAAATAATGATTTATTAGAAATGAATGATGATTTATATAAAGAACCTGAACCAGTAGAAGAAGAAAATGGTATAGATATTTCAACAGTACTATTAATAATCTTTATAGTATTATTAGTAATAGTATTTATAGTATCCTCAATAAAAGGATCAAGCAAAAAAACAGATGATGATTACGAATAATCATCATCTTTTCTTTTTATTCACTTTTCATTTCAAATAAGATATCTCTAAGTTCCATAGCTCTTTCAAAGTCTAACTTCTTAGCAGCTTCCTTCATTTCATTTTCTATTGTAAGCATTATTTCTTGTTTTTCTTTCTTACTCATCTTAGTAGAGTTTTTCTTTTCTAACTTCTTATCTTCAACATTACTAATTACTTCTCTTATTTCTTTAATAATTGTCTTAGGAACAACACCATGTTTGATATTATAATCTTCTTGTATCTTCCTTCTTCTTTCAGTTTCTGCTATAGCTTCCTTCATAGAATCGCTCATACTATCAGCATACATTATTACCTTACCATTACTATTCCTAGCAGCTCTACCAATTGTCTGTATTAAACTCCTTGTACTTCTCAAGAAACCTTGTTTATCAGCATCTAAAATACATATTAAACTTACTTCTGGTATGTCTAAACCTTCTCTAAGAAGATTTATACCTACAACACAATCATACTTGCCTAATCTTAATTCTTGTATTATTTTCATTCTTTCTAATGTTTTTACTTCGCTATGTAAGTAAGCAACTTTAATACCTACATCTTTTAAATAATTAGTTAATTCTTCAGCCATTCTAATAGTTAGGGTAGTAATCAGTACTCTTTCATTTTTTTCTTTTCTTTCATTTATTTGAGCTATTACATCATCTATTTGACCTTCACTAGTTTTTACTTCAACCAAAGGATCTAATAGACCAGTAGGTCTTATTATTTGCTCTACATACTTATTATTTACATGTTCTAATTCATAATCTCCAGGTGTAGCAGATATATATATAACTTGATTGATCTTGCTTTCGAATTCTTCATATTTTAAAGGTCTATTATCTAAAGCACTAGGTAATCTAAAACCATAATCGACTAATGTCTGTTTACGCATTCTATCTCCATTATACATACCTCTTACTTGTGGTAGAGTAACATGAGATTCATCTACTACTAATAAAAAGTCATCAGGAAAGAAATCTATTAAACAACAAGGAGTTTCACCTTCACCTCTTAATGCTAAATGCCTAGAATAATTTTCAATACCACTACAAAATCCTGTTTCTTTAAGCATTTCTAAATCATAATTAGTTCTTTCTTTTAATCTTTCTTCTTCTAATAATTTACCATTATCATGTAATACTTTTAATCTCTCTTTAAGTTCTTCTTCAATTCTTCTAATTGCTTCATCTAGTTTATCTTTACCTGTAACAAAATGTGAAGCAGGAAATATACTTATAGTTTTCTTACTTTGTATTACTGTACCTGTTAATGGATCAAAGGTAGTAATTCTATCTATTTCATCACCAAATAATTCTACCTTAATACCATAGGATTTCTCATTAATAGGAATAATATCTATAATATCTCCTCTAACTCTAAAAGTACCTCTATGAAAATCTAAATCATTTCTTTCATAAGTCATATCTATTAATTTATTAATAATATAATTTCTCTTAATTTCTTCACCAACTGTTAAAGTTAGCATCATTTTTTCATATTCTTCTTTTTCACCTATACCATATATACAAGAAACAGAAGCAACAACTATTACATCTCTATTATTAATTAAAGCACTAGTTGCTCCATGCCTTAATTCATCTATTTCATCGTTTATAGAAGCATCTTTTTCTATATATGTATCACTTTGTGGTACATAAGCTTCAGGTTGATAATAATCGTAATATGATACAAAATATTCTACATGATTATTAGGAAATAATTCTTTAAATTCACTATACAATTGACCAGCAAGTGTCTTATTATGAGCAAGTACTAGAGTAGGTTTATTAACATTTTTAATCACATTAGCTATAGTAAAAGTTTTACCAGTACCAGTAGCACCTAATAAAACTTGTTCCTTTTTACCTTCCTTAATACCTTCTACAAGCTCTTCTATCGCTTGTGGTTGATCCCCACTAGGTTCATAATTGGATACTAATTCAAACATATAAATACCTCCTAAATAAAGATATATATCGCTATTAACGATATCATTATTTTAATAAAAAAACAAGAACAGTTGTAGTAAAAACACCAATTGTATGAACTGTGTTGTAGTTTACACACATTAACATTATATTTACTAAATGCCATTTACAATAAATGTAAAAGAATATATACTTAAATCAAGATAGTAAAGTAGAGGAGAGTACTATATGAAAAAGAAATTTTATCTATTATCAATCTTAATATTAGCACTTATATTATTACCAATGAAAGTAATGGCTGCATCCCTGGTTAGTAGCATAGAAGTAGAAGGTATAGGAGCTTTAAATTTGGAACGTAATAGTTGGAATCTATCTTTTACAACCACCTTAGATTACGCCAATATTATTGTTACTCCAGCTAATGAAAATGTTTCACTAGAAGGTGGCGGTAAAGTAGAAATTGATAATGGAGCAAATACAATAGTAATTACTGCAAAAGATGGAACAAATACTGAAACATATACTATTAATTTAAATGTTACAAAAAGTGGAGGATCATCAACTAGTACTGCAACAACTACTACTGGAGAATCTACAACTGATCCAGTTAAAAATCCTGATACAGGAGGATTTATTAGTTATGAATCATTATTAATAACTGTTTTAGCTTTCGCAATAACATCACTTTTAATTAAAGTAAAAAAAGTTATTCACAAGATAAATTAAGATAGATTACTATCTTTTTTTTTGCTATTATTATAATGGGTGACTATTTATGGCATTAGATGAAATCAAAGAAGCATGTGGTATTTTTGGTATTTATAATTTAAATGGAGAAAATGTAAGTGATACCATTTATTACGCACTACTCGCCCTACAACATCGTGGTCAAGAGAGTTGTGGAATAGCAGTAAGCAATACTAATAAAGAAGAAAAAAACATTACTTCTTATAAAGATATGGGCTTAGTAAATCAAGTATTTACAAAAGATATATTATCAAATTTAGAAGGAAATATAGGCGTAGGACATGTTAGATATTCTACAACTGGAGACAGTATAAAAGAAAATGCTCAACCACTAGTATTAAACTATATAAAAGGTACATTAGCTGTAGCTCATAATGGTAATTTAATTAATACCAACGAATTAAAAGAAAAACTCCAAAAAAATGGTGCCATTTTTCATACAACTATAGATTCAGAAACCATAGCTTATTACATAGCTAAAGAAAGAGTTAGAACTCATTGTATAGAAGATGCTATATCTAGAACGATGAAAAAAATAAAAGGAGCGTACTCACTCATAGTAATATCTCCTAGAAAACTAATAGGTATTAGAGATCCACATGGTTTTAAACCTCTATGTCTAGGTAAAAAAGATAATTCTTATATCTTAGCTAGTGAAACTTGCGCTCTAGATACCATAGGAGCAACCTTTATAAGAGATATTGAACCAGGAGAAATAATAACAATAACTAAAGACGGAATAACTTCTAATAAAAATAATTGTATATCTTCAAATAGACATGGTAGATGTATCTTTGAATATATCTACTTTGCTAGAGAAGATAGTTACATAGATGGAATTAGTGTATATAATGCAAGAGTTAAAGCTGGTAAATATCTAGCAATGGATTCTAGCGTTGATGCCGACTTAGTTATTGGTGTACCTGATTCTGGTAATGCTGCAGCGAAAGGCTATTCTACCCAAGCGGGGATTCCCTACGGAGCTGCTTTTGTCAAAAATAGATATATAGGAAGAACATTTATAAAACCCGATAAGAATTCTCGAACTCTTGCCGTAAAACTAAAGCTTAATGTTTTAAAAGAAGTAGTAAAAGATAAAAGAATTGTTTTAATAGATGACTCAATAGTAAGAGGTACAACTAGTAAAGAAATAATAACTTTACTAAGAGACGCTGGCGCTAAAGAAATCCATATGCGTATAAGTTCACCACCATTTTTATGGCCATGTTACTTCGGCATAGACGTACCAGAAAGAGAACAACTTATAGCATATAAACATACCAAAGAAGAAATTCGTAAACTTCTAGGAGCTGATAGCTTAGAATATCTTAAAGTAGAAAGATTACCCCAACTAGTAGATAACCTTAAAATATGTAATGGTTGTTTCACCGGTAAATATCCAATTAAAATAAATAGAAAAGAAGATAGAATCTAAAACATTCTATCTTTTGTATTTTTAAAATGATATAATAAATAATATAAAATAGGGAAGAAGAGTGTGAGTATGGAAAATAATATAGATAGCAAAGAAAGACAAAATACCATAGCAAAATGGACTATTATGATAAGTTTACCTGTTATTTCGTTACTAATCTTATTATTTGCTTTGTTTTCACCAGGTAATAAACCAACAGCAAAGAAAATAAATAAAACTCAAGAAGTAAAACAAAAAGCTAATTTTTCTATAGTTGACATTACATCTAAATCTACAGGTAATTATATCAATAATCAAGAAACTTTCGTTGTAAAAACTGAAAATGGTAGTTTAGAAGAATTACAAAAACATCTTTATTTAGATCCTCCTCTAAATTATACAATAGAAGAAAACAAAGAAAACGAATATTCTGTAATAGTAAATGACATACCAAGTAACACTTTACTAAACCTAAACTATGTTAACAATGAAGTAGTTGATTACAAATGGGCATTTCAAAGCACCAAAGACATGGTTGTTACTTCCATTTATCCAGATAATAAAGCTACGAATGTTAGTAACTATACAAGTATAGAAATTAATTTATCATACGCTGATGTTACAAATCTAAACCCTTATTTCCATATAACACCAGAAATAGAAGGAACCCTATCTCATATAGGAAAAACTTGGATATTTAAACCATCAAAACAACTAGAATATAATAAGACATATGAAATAACAATAGATAAAGGCTTTACAAATGGTACTTATACTGCTAAAGAATCATATAAATCATCATTTTCAACATATAATATAGAATATACAAGTGATAAAGATAGAGATTATTACTCTTCTATTACTGTAGATAAGATAAATACTTTCTTACCATCTGAAAAACCAATATTTAAATATAATAAATACTTGGAGACAAAACCTGCTTCTATAAAAATATATAAATTCAAAAACTTAGATAACTTCATGAAGTTTTTAAATAAAGAAAACAACTATTCGATAGAAGACTTAGGAAATTATGGTTTTCAACCTATATATAGAGATTGTTATGTATTAGAAAAAGAATTAGAAGTAGGATATTACTTAGAACAAGTTACTTTAGATGACAATAAAACAACATTTAATATACCAGTTCAAATAAATGAATTATCAGCTTATGCTTTATCTACCAAAAACGATATCTTAGTATGGGTAGCTAGTGGTAATAAACTACTAGAGGATATAAATGTTAAATATCTATCAAAATCTTCAAAAACGGACAAAGACGGTATAGCAATTATTAAGTATTATAACAATGACTCTGACAAAATAGATTATGTATACGTAGGAGATAATAATCCACTAGTAGTTGGTATCAATAACTCTTCATATATTGATTACCCATCTTCTTATATATATACTGATAGACCATTATATAAAAATACTGATAAAGTTCAAATATGGGGCTTTATACCAATCGATTTCTTTACTGAAAAAATCGATTATAATGATTTTGCTCTAACTTTTGATGATAAGAATCTCCCAATTACTATCAATAAGGATGGTTCATTTATAGGTAAAATAAATCTAAATAATGTGAAAGACGATTACTATGACTTAAAGTTATCGTATAAGAACCAAACAATCGGATGGCGCTATATAAATGTAAAAAATTATGAAAAACAAAATTATGATTACGAAATAAATTATGATAAGAACGTCTTAGTCAAAGGAGAAAAATTCGTATTCGATATTAATGTCAAACACATAACAGGAATAAGTGTACCTAATAAAGAAATAATAGTTCTTTACAATAATAAAGAATATGTTGCTTATACTAATGTAGCTGGAAATGCTCATTTTGAAATAGAGCCAACAGATAAATCATATTCATCTTCTTATTATAATACTCATTTTATTACTATTAAAAATAGCGGTGCTGAATATAACGATTACAACTTTGGATTTTCATTCATTGTAATAGATAAATATGCAACAGATAGTTACAATGACAGAATATCTAATGATAATAATAAAATAACAGGAACAATAATTAATATTAATCCTAATAAAGTAAAAAAGATAAGTAAAAGTTATATAGAAGACGATTTAGAAGATGGTAAGTTTAATGGAACAATCAGCTTAGATATAATTGAAAATACTAGTACTAGAGTCCAAACTGGAACAACGTATAACTCATTTACAAAAACTTATGAGCCTAATTATTCATACAATAGTCAAGAAAAAACCATTGCTACAGACACAATAGACATCAAGGATGGAAAATTATCATATACGCCAAGTATAGAATTCAAAAATAATACTGAAGACGTATCATATTGGTACGAAATAGAATTCAACATTCCAGATGGAAAAGGTAATACAATTAAGAGAAGTGTTTCTATAAGTAACTATGAAAATAATGATACTGAATATAGAAGAGGATATAGAGTTGGCTATGCCCAAGAAGCAGATGAATATAATCTATATAGATACTATTTAGATGTAATGAATAAAAAATACTCAATTGATGATTCAATGGATTTTGTTTTAAAAGATTATACTAATATAGATATAAAAGAACAAACAAAATTCTTGGAGATTAAGTATAAAAATAGTATAACTGATACTAAGATTTATGATGGTACTGAAGATGTGAAAAATGTCTTTACTGATAAAGACTTCCCTGGAATGAAACTTACATCAGCATTACTACTAAATGGTCATTTCTATCGTTTACCAGAATTATATTACGATTTTAATGAAGAAGATAGAAAGCTAAACATTGATATTAAACCAAATAAATCCGATTATAAACCACAAGAAGAAGTAGAAGTAACAATAAATACTAAGGATAAGAATAACAATGGAATAAAAACCAGAGTATTAGTAAGTGTAGTAGATGAAAAAGTATTCAAAACAGAAGAAGATTTGACGAATATTCTTGAACAAATATATACAGACATATATTATGATTCTTACACGTATTCTACCTTTAGAGATTATGAATTATTTGATTCTGGTGGAGGAGCAGGTGCTACTAGTGGACCAGGAAGAGCAGATTTTGGTGATACCATATACTTTAAAGAAGTAGAAACAGATGAGAATGGTATGGTTAAAGTAAATTTCAAACTTAATGATTCTATCACCTCATATAGAATAACTGTTCATTCTATAAATAAAGATGACTATGTAGGAGTTAATAAAACAAATATTACATCTTCTATACCACTAGCCATAGAATTTACTAAACCAAGGGGATTAAAAGATTCAGATGATACAGTAATTAATGCTACATCTATAGGAAATACTACAAAAGATATAGAATATACATTTAGTATCAATGGTATTTCTAATTCTATTAATAAAACAGCTAGAGTAGGAAATACAGTATATGCTAACTTTGGTAAATTGAAAGTAGGCACTTATAAAGCTACAATTAGTGCTAAATCTGGAAATAATACTGATAAGGTATCATATGATTTTGAAGTATTAGAAACACAACAAGAAATATCTAAAAAAGAAACATATAATATAAAAGATACTCAATCTATAAAACCAAAGAAGAATCCTGTTACTTTAGACTTCTACCGTGAATCGTTTAAAGATAATATAAACTTTTTAAACATATTAAAAGAAACGAACGAAGACAGATTAGACATACTAATAGGTTACTATAAATCTTTAGAATTAGAGGATAAATACTATTTAAGAGTATCTTCAATAGGTAACGTAGATATCACTAGATTTAAAAATGATAAAGAATTAAAATATTTACCTGCTGAAGCTTCATCAAAGATATTAACTGCTTTAGTAACATATTATAGTCCATCTACCTTTAAAGCAGATGCAGCTTACTTTAATAGCGATTTAAGTAAAAAAACAGAAGTTGAAGAAGTTATTGATGATTATTTAATACTTGCAGCTTTAAAAGAGCCGGTATTGGATGATATAAAGTACATATATGATGCTTATCCAACTATTTCGGAAGAAAAAAGATTAGAATTAGCTTTAGCACTTTGCTTCTTAGGAGATTATACAAAAGCCAAAGATATATATGACAAAATAAAAGATGATTATGATGCATTAAAAACTCATGCTAATTGGGAAAGTGTATTACCAATAATATCTACGTTTGTAGATAAAGAGAATGCTAAAGAAATTATTGATAGTAGTTATCAAATTAATATTTCCGATAAATATGTATACTTTGCAATGATGTCTTACTTAGAAAACAATTCAATAGACATATCTAGTGCTGAAGAATTAACAATATCTTATGGTAATAAAAAAGAAAAAGTAGTACTTAATGGTTTAACAATTTCTAAAATAACATTAATGGATGATGATTTGAAAAACATAAAATTTTCTTCAAAATATAATGATATTTTAGTAGATTATTATTACGAAGGAGAACTAAAAGAATCTGATAATGTTAAACAGGATATAAAAATTAGTTTAAGTAATAATAATCCAAAATTATTTAGTACTTGTAATTTAGTAGTAGATTTATCCAGAATTGATTCTTCAGGTATATTAAAAGTGTATCTACCTAATGCCCTCAAATTGAGTGGAACAAATACTAACCAAAATGGAATATATCTAAGTTCCAATCAAATAGATTACTTAACTTACTATATAAGTAAAAAACATGATTCCAAACTAGTAATACCATTATATCTATCTAATCCTGGTAATTATCATATTGAAGAAATGATCATTAAAATAGGAGATACCTATCACATATCAAATTCGTTAGATATTAATATTAATGAATAGAACTTGTTTCTATTCATTTTTATATATATAATTATATTTAGGTGAAAAAAAATGTTTAGTAAAAAGAAACAAATAGCAGTATTAATACCATGCTATAATGAATCACAAACAATAGAAAAAGTAATAAAAGATTATAAAAAGGCTTTACCAGAAGCAGATATTTATGTCTATGACAACAATTCTAAAGATCATACAGATGAAATAGCAAAAAAAGCTGGAGCAATTGTTAGATATGAGTATCGTCAAGGTAAAGGAAATGTCATTAGAACTATGTTTAGAGAACTAGATTATGATTGTTATCTGATGATAGATGGAGATGATACATATCCAGCAGAGAATGCTAGAGAAATGTGTGACTTAGTACTTAGTGGTAAAGCCGATATGGTAGTAGGAGACAGATTATCTTCTACATATTTCCAAGAAAACAAAAGACCATTTCATAATACAGGTAACAGAGTAGTAAGATGGTTTATAAATAAGATATTTAAAAACAATATAAAAGATATAATGACTGGCTATAGAGCATTCTCTTATGAATTTGTTAAAGGATTCCCAATCCTATCTAAAGGATTTGAAATAGAAACCGAAATGACTATCCATGCTGTCGATAAGAATTATAAGATAGTAGAAATACCAGTAGAATATCGAGATAGACCAGCAGGAAGTGTCTCTAAACTAAATACCTTTAAAGATGGCTTTAAAGTATTAAAAACAATAGCTAGATTATTTGAAGAATATCGTCCAGCCTTATTCTTCAATATCTTTGCGAGCATTCTATTATTAATATCTATTATATTATTTATACCTATACTAATAGAATATTTTAAAACAAGTTTAGTACCTAGATTCCCTACATTAATACTTTCACTAGTATTACTAGTACTATCTATGTTAATGTGGATAACAGGTATAATCCTAGAAATAATAAATAAGAAACATAAACAACTATATGAACTATATATGAATCAAATAGAGATGATAAAAAAAGATTAATATATCGCTTTTGGAGTGATAATATGTTCAAAAAAGTATATGAAGAAGAAGTATATGAAATACTTAAAATAGATAATAAAGAAAAACAATATAAGAAGAAACTAGATTATTTATCAGATTATCTTATAAATAAAGTAAAAATATATGAATTATGTGATTTTAAAGAAGATAAATGTATAGCTAATAGATTAAATAAATCGATAGAAAAAGAAAATGGTTGCTGCTATATATTTAGAAAAGGACAATGTCCTAATCTAAAAAACAAAAAATGTTCAATTGATTGTATATCTTGTAAGTTACTATTATGTTCGTACTTAGAAAACAAATACGGAATGATAAAAATTGAGGATATCTTTCCCTTAAAAAAAATATTCAATAGAAAACAAATAGATATTATAAAAAGAAGCTTCTTTAAAGGCAAAAAAGAAACACCAAAACTATTATTAGAAGTAAAATAAATCTAAAAACAAAAAAAGAGTAATAAAAACTCTTTTTTTATGGTATAGTAATTTCGGTGATAAATATGAAGAAGATTATTGTTGGTCAATCAGGAGGACCTACAGCAGTTATTAACTCCTCAGTAGCAGGAGTATACAAAAAAGCAAAAGAATTAGGAGTAGAAACAGTATATGGTATGGTATATGGTATTGAAGGATTCCTAAATGAAAACATCATTGATTTAGATGAATATCTATCTACAGATGAAAATTTAGAGTTACTTAAAAGAACTCCATCAGCATTCCTAGGTTCATGTAGATATAAACTACCTAAAATAGAAGATGCTAAAGATGTCTATGAGAAGATATTTAAGATATTAGACAAATATGAAATAGATGCTCTATTCTATATAGGTGGTAATGATTCTATGGATACAATAAAAATGTTATCTGATTATGCTAAATCTAATAACAAAAAACAAGTATTTATAGGTATACCTAAAACTATAGATAATGATTTACCTATTACAGATCATTGCCCAGGTTATGGATCATCTGCTAAATATATAGCAACAAGTTTAAAAGAAATAATTAGAGATAATGCATCATTTGGAGTTAAAAAACCTACTGTATGTATTGTTGAAATAATGGGTAGACACGCTGGTTGGTTAACTGCTGCAGCAGAACTATCTAAGGATGATACTTGTGAAGGAGTAGATGCTATCTATTTACCAGAAATACCATTTGATATTAATAAATTTATTAAAAATGTAGAAAAACTATCTAAAGAAAAGAAATCAGTTGTTATTGCTGTATCAGAGGGGATTGCTGATAAAGATGGTAAATTTATTTGTGAATATGGAAGTAGTGATAAAAAACTAGATGCCTTTGGTCATAAACAATTATCAGGTTGTGCTAAAACTTTAGCCGACTTAGTAGCTGAAAAAACTGGTTTAAAAACTAGAGCTATCGAGTTTTCAACACTACAAAGAGCAGCAACTCATTTAGCATCCCTAACAGATATAAATGAAGCATTTAATTGTGGAGCTAGAGGAGTAGAGGCCGCAAATGAAGGTAAAACAGGTATGATGGTTATTATGGAAAGAAAACAAACTCGTAAATACGAAATAGAATATAACTTATACGATATACATTCTATAGCAAATGTAGAAAAGAAAGTACCTAGAGAATGGATATGTACTAAGCATAATAAATTGAAAGATCCATATCTAAAATATGTAAAACCTTTAATAGAAGGAGAATTGATACCTATCTATAAAAATGGTTTACCAGTTCATTTAATAAGAAAGTAGTTAATCTACTTTTTTTAATTTATTTATGAGATAATAAATATAGAATTATTATTAAAGGTAGGCGATTATAATGGAAGAAATAAAAAATAGGTTTGCAATACCATTTAGTGAATATATAAGTAAGTATAATAGTAAATTTACTATTGTAATTACCAAGAACCAATATGCTATAGAAATAGGTGGTTTTATTCATGAACAAATGGTAGCAGACTTAATGAGAAGAACTAGACCAGATATAAAAACCGATTCATGGGGAAGAGCTTTAGATGAAGAAGAAGCATACGAAAATAGCAGTATAATTGCTATGGGATTTCCTGGTTATATAGGTATAGAACTACCTAGAAAAGAGCCATTAAGTATAGAACAATACATGTATCTAAGAGACATACTATTAGAAATAAAAAAGTATAATGATAATAATCATGAGAGAGGATTTGGAACGGATTATCTCTTAGTAATGATTAATGGAGATATTGCAAAAGTAAATCCACTGTATAATCAAAACAACATATTAGAAATAATAGAAGAACTAAAAAAATGTGTTGTTGAAGAATTAAATCCACCTTCTAATGAAATAATTATTGGTATAGATTTTAACAAAAATAAAAGATCAATTGAAGAACTTAATACTAATTTAGATGAACAAAATAATAAAGGAAGAACTATTTAAATACCTTAGTATAATTCTAATACCAAATATGATATAATATATAAAGAATAATAAAGGATGTGATACTATGCAAACAACTTATATTTTTGGCCATAAAATACCTGATACCGATACAGTATGTTCTGCTATTGCATTATCATATCTTAAAAACAAGTTAGGAGAAAAAACTGAACCAAGAATATTAGGAACGTTAAATAGAGAAACCAAATTTGTTCTTGATTATTTTGATATTCCTGAACCAAAATTTTTAAATGATGTTAAATTACGTGTTAAAAACATGAATTATATAAAAGAAGCCTATATAGAAGAGAATAGTTCTATTTTTGCTGCCTATGAAAAGATGAAACAACTAGATGTTAAAGGTTTGCCTATAGTAGATAAAAATCAAAAATTAACTGGATATGTTAATGTAAGAGAAATATCTAAATTCTTAATAGAAGGTGATTCATCTTCTCTTATAACCACCTATAATGATATTATTATGGCTCTAAATGGTAAAAATATATTAAAATACCATGATGAAATAGAAGGAACTGTAACAATAATTCCTTATATTAATATAAATAATACTAATTATAAAAGTGATATAGTAATAGTTGATAATAAATATGGATTAATAAAGCAAGCTATAAAGAGTCATGTAAAACTAATAATAGTAGTAAATACTAATACTATATCTAAAGAACTAATAAAAAGTGCTAGAGCTAACAAGGTAAGTATAATTACAACCAATTATGACTTATTTAAATGTTCTAATCTCTTAAGATTATGTAATAAAGTAAAACTAATTAATATAAATGAAAAACTAATATCATGTAAGATATCAGATTATCGTAATGATTTTATTGAATTAACAACTAAATATGGTCATACTAATTATCCAATAACAGATAATAAGAATATCTGTTTGGGTATGGCTAGATTACTAGACATTAATACATTTAAAAAACAAAGAGTAATATTAGTTGATCACAATCAAGCTTCTCAAAGCGTTGATGGCTTAGAAGAAGCCGAAATAGTTGAAATAATAGATCATCATAATTTAGGAACAATAGGTACTTCAACACCTATTAACTTCCGTATATCACCACTTGGTTGTACTTGTACTTTATTATATAAACTATTTAAAGAAGCTAATGTAGAAATACCTAAAAATATAGCTGGTATAATGTTATCATCTATAATATCTGATACATTATTACTTAAATCTCCAACAACAACTAAAGATGATATTGAAGTAGCAAAAAAACTAGCTACCATAGCTAATTTAGATATACATAAATATGGAAGAAAGATGTTTGAATCATCATCTTCAGTACAAAATATGTCAGTAGAAGAAATAATACATTCTGATATGAAAACATTTAAATTTGATAAGATTAACATGGTAATAAGTCAAACAATTACTATGGATTATGACAGTATAGCAAAAAGAGAAGAAGAATTTGTATCTAGTTTAAACTCTATGTGTAACATAGGTAATTTGGATATAGCACTATTATTCGTAACAGATATCATTAAAAATGGTTCATATATATATTTTAATTCATCTAGTAAAAACATATTAGAAGAAGCATATGGAATAGACGATATTAAAGAAGGTAATTATATAGACGGAATAGTATCTCGTAAAAAGCAGATGTTACCTCCATTAATAGAAATAATAGAAAGATGATACCAAGTTGGTATCTCTTTTAAATTGTTCATAAATATTGTAAAATAAACATGAATAGGTGTGATTATAATGGAAACAATACAAATAATAAACGATGATTTTAAAGCTTTTATCCATTTTAATAAAAA
>JAEEGL012017766.1_pt1 | contig 69914 bp, 63 predicted proteins | sample 9134231 | NCBI WGS metagenome assembly JAEEGL01 (sample SAMN16246548, study PRJNA631951) | gut metagenome | biome: gut microbiome; feature: rumen; material: fiber-attached | host: Bos | place: Iran: Karaj | collected 2018-10
GAGAGAACGGCGCAGTCGTCGCCCACGCCTTTCTGTGTGCTGGTGTTCTTTGGCTTGATGTCTTTTGTCAGGTGCTTGATGAGTCCGAACTCACCCAGCTTGGAAATGTCTGTCATCTATATAACTTTTATTTATAAACCAAAATCAACACAGAGATACAGAGGTACAGAGTTTTTTTATATTAATCTTAGTGTTTCTTTGTCTCTCCGTGTCTCTGTGTTGAATTTCGGCCTTTCAACTTTAATCTTATAATCTTTTTAGCTTCTGCGGATAATCTCACGCATGATTTCCGTCATCAGGGGCTGAGCCTTGTTGGCGGCTATCTGCACCTCTTCGTGCGACACCTCGACGGGCACGTCGAAGCCGCCCAGGTCGGTTACGATGGAGATGCCGAACACGCGGATGCCGCAATGGTTGGCCACGATTACTTCAGGAACGGTGCTCATGCCGATGGTGTCGCCGCCCAAGATGCGGTACATGCGGTACTCGGCCGGAGTCTCGAACGTTGGTCCCTGCACGCCTACATACACACCATGCATCAGCCGGATGCCCTTTTCGGCTGCAATCTCGTCGGCCAGGGCTATCAGCTGCGGGTCGTAGGCCTGGTGCATGTCGGGGAAGCGCGGTCCGGTGGGGAAGTTCTTGCCGCGAAGCGGATGCTCGGGGAACAGGTTGATGTGGTCGGTGATGACCATGATGTCGCCGATGAGGAACTCAGGATTCATGCCTCCGGCGGCGTTGCTCACGAAGAGCGTCTTGATGCCCAGCTCGTACATCACGCGTACGGGGAACGTCACTTCCTTCATCGAGTAGCCCTCGTAGTAGTGGAAGCGGCCCTGCATGGCCACGATATCCTTGCCGCCAAGCTTTCCGAAGATGAGCTTGCCGGAATGTCCCTCGACGGTGCTGACGGGGAAGTTGGGGATTTCGCTATAGGGGAACTCGTAGGTGTCAGTTATTTCGGAAGCTAATTGTCCGAGGCCTGTTCCCAGCACTATTGCTGTCTTTGGGCTTGTGGTCATCCTTTGCTTTAGCCAGGATGCTGTTTCTTGAATTTTTTTGTACATAATATTCAGATAAATTTTAAGTGACTGGGTATTAATTTGTTAGATGATTGGACTTAAATTTGAGGGACAAAATAGGGACAAAATGTGGGTTTTTAACATTTGTTTATTCCTTATTTTGGGGTACCCTTCATGTTGCAAAGATAGTGAATTTATGAGTAGAGTGATTTTGCATTTTAGGAATTTTAAGAAAAAAGTGGGCAAAATGCAGAAAGTGTTCAAAAGTTTTGTTAATGAAATCATTATTTGCAGATATAATTTTAGTAATAAATCGGTGTTTCCTAACTTTGTAAAGTCAACAAATTCTTACCTTGAATAGATTGTATTTTACTATAAATGAACAGCGATAACTCTTATGATGACGAGCCTGTGTACTATTGCAAGAGATGTCTGTCACTAAACATAAGGCAGATGCCATGTGTAAAGAATCAGGATTATTGCGGAGAGTGTGGTACAACTGATATCAGTACTACAAGTATAGAAGAATGGAAAGAGATGTACAAGAAGAAATATGGGCATGACTTCATTATCAAGAAGGAACTTAAATGGCCCTACTGGTGTTAAACAATTAAATTAAATAAATCAAAATCATGGAAGAGAAAAGTAAGACTGTGGAGATGAAACCCACACAGAAGAAAAGTGAGAAGCTGACTTATGAGCAGCTTGAGAATGTTGCCAATGACCTGAATATGCAGTGTAAGCAGCTCTATGCCAAACTGCAGAATGCTCAGAAGGTAATCAATGAGTTCAATGACTTAGGTCTATTATTGGAAATTATTGGCAAGGGAGAGTATTTCAGCACTGGTTTTGTGGAGAGATGCTCTGACATGGTTGAGAAGCTTGTATCAAGCACTCTTGACAACTATGACAAGCTTGAGCAGGAAGCTCAAAAGAAGTCTGAAGAAAGCAATAACTAATGGGTAAGGCTATGGAGAAAGTAACCAACTACATCCAGATTAAGCCAAATCCTAAGCTGAAGATGTCTCCAGATGGTGACTTCTTTAAGGTGTGGGTGGCTTTCTTGAAGCCTATCCATGACCTTACCAAGAAGGAGATGGAGGTTCTTGCTGCCTTTCTTCAAGAGCGTTATAGAATTAGCAAGAAGATTTCAGACCTTGACATTGTGGATAACCTCCTGCTTTCAAATGAGACAAGGAAGACCATCTGCAAGAAGTGTAATATCAAGCCAAAGCACCTGAATGTGATTCTGTGTAAGTTCAGGATGAATGGAGTTATCAGGAATGAGAAGATATTCCTTAACCTGATTCCAAGCATAGACAAGGATGGTGCAAGGCTGATGATTAATTTCAGCTTTAAGGATGAACAGCAATTCATTAAACTTGGCCCTAAGGCAAACAGCAAGAAAGCTTAGTATTCCTCTGGAATTGGTGGAGAAGATATACTACAGCTACTGGAGCTTTATCAAGGATACGGCTATCAGCCTTCCCCTTAAAGAAGGAATAGAGGAAGAGTTATCTGTCCCCACCAATTTCAATATTCCCTATATAGGGAAACTCTATGTTGATTATGACAAAGTCCGTAAATACAACAATCAATTAAATTATTATCAAAATGTTAAAAGTAAAAAAGATTAAGCCTATTGGCTGTCAAGTGTTAGTAACTAAGGATTTATATGGCTGGGATGACTTTGATGAGTCAGGAGTCCTTATCCATCAGCGTGGTGACATCAAGCAGTATCAGACAGTGATTGCTGTTGGAGATGATGTGAAGTTTGTGAAGCCAGGAGATGTGGTAAACATCAACTTTTACAAGTATGCTGTGTTTAAGGAAGACCCCAACTCTGTAAAGGCAATGGCTGATAATCCTATTGTGGGACTCAGACTTCATGAGGTGGAGATGGTGGACAAGGATGGAGAACCTATTACCTGTATCCTTATTGACCAGAGGGATGTCCACTATATCATGGAAGACTTTGAAGAAGTGACCTATAAGGGTGATACCCTGATTGGTATCAAGAAGCCTAAGCAGGGACTGATTCTTCCTAATAATAAGATTAAGGTGGAATGAAGCTCTTCAGGTATGAGAACTATGAGGTAAGGGTGGCTCCAGAGGCTTTGATGCTCAAGCCCTTCAAGAAGCTTTGGACTAGGGATAAAGGAAAAACCAAGGACAAAGCACTTCAGGAGCTGTCTTTCCTCTATTTTTACTGCGATCCAAGGTCTGACTATCAGTATATCACTGATGATGACAATAGGATGGAAGCAGTGAAGAAGGGACTAGGATATCCAGATGATTGGAAACCCGATGCCCTCATTAAGGAAGCCATCATATTCTACAGGACCTTTGACTCTTCTTCAGCCATCCTACTTAGGGCAGCTATGGAGGGAGTAGAAAAAGTACAGAAGCTTCTTAAAGACTTGGAGCCTGATGATACTAAGAGCCTGAAAGAGTACCTTACTACTCTGAAGATGGTTCCTGAGGTTGCCTCCATGATACAAGAGGCAGAACAGAAACTGAAGGAAGAGAATGAGTTTGGAGAAGCTGCTGGAGCTATAGAGAAGGGAATGTTTGAAGATGGATTGGATGAAGTTGCTGACTGGGTAGACCAAAGAAACAAGTCCTAATAATCTTTAAATTGTTTGTAGGAGTATCAGGCAATGGTTATCTTTGCGGGGAGTTGGGAATAAGCCTGACTCCCTACTTATTTGTTTAACACCTAAATCATCTTTTATGAGTAACGTACTTCATCTAATTAAGGAAAGTTTTGAGACTTGGTATAACACAGAGATTGCCAAGGATTCCCCAGTATCAGTAGTGGTTAACTATAGTGATACCCAGCCCTATTCTATCAAGGCCTACCATAAGGCCAGCCTTGATTTGCAGTTTATAGTTATTGAGGGTGGAGTAGCCCATACCCAGCCCATAGTATCTTTGGCAGAAAACTATAATCATGGAGAAACTTCTGAGGAGGAAGCAAAGGACAGTATGATAAAGAAATTGCTGGTAGAACTATATGGGTTCTGGAGTTAGAAAGTTGCTGTATAATAGCAACATACTGTTAAATTAAAGGGCAAGTCTAATATGGCTTGCCTTTTTTATTTAGGGTAAGTAGAAAATTAACCCGTTTACCTACTCTTTTCTTTCTTTTTATTTTTGCATGAGAAAATAAAATAAGTAAGATGGAAAAGTATTCAGAATGGATTCTCAGTTTTGTGGGAGGAATAGTTGGTTGGTTTGTTGGAGTATTTGACCCAGCCTTCCCCCTGATACTGGTAGCCATAGCATTTATCTTGTATGATTCCTGGACAGCATACGAGTTAGACAAAAGAGTGAAGAAACGCTATCCAGACAAGAAGAAGAGACCTGCTAAATATGTGAGCTACAAGGCATGGGGAATGATTCCAACTATGATTGAAAGCTTTATTATTATCCTGTTGATGTTTGCAGCCCAGAAATGGGTGTTTGTAGACCTCTATGTTCCCTTAAGTTACATTGCCACAGGAGCTATCTGTGGAGTACAGCTTCTCTCTATAGCAGAGAACAAGTGCTCATGCAGACAGCCTGGAGACAATGGCTATCAGATTTGGAAGGTAATGGCAAAGGTCTTGGTTGACAAGACAGAGAGACACTTTGACGTAGACCTGAGTGACCTCAAAGAAGACAAGAAGAATGGCAGACATTGATAAGCTGATTCCTCATATTATCAGGTGGGAAGCTGGAGTAAAACAGCTTTATGGAGAAAGCTTGGAGAGGCTCTTTGAAAGGGCAAGAAGGCCAGGCTATGCCTATGACCCAGATGATAAGGGAGGACATACACAGACTGGAATAACCCTGAATACCTATATCAGGTTCAGGAAGTTTGCAGGAAGAACCAAGCCTGCACTTAAAGACCTGAAGAATATTACCTATCAGGAATGGAAGGAAGTGCTGGTTTCCCTATTCTGGGACAAAATTCATGGTGGAGCTATCAAGAGTGACAGTGTAGCCTGCATGATTTGTGATTGGTATTGGACCTCTGGAGCTTGGGGACTGAAGAATTCCCAGAAAGTATTGAAGGTAGCTCAGGATGGCATTTTTGGCATTAAGACACTTGGAGCCATCAATAAATGGCCTGAAGGCCCTGAAGACCTTTGGAAGGAATTGAAGAAAGCCCGCATAGCCTATTATACAAGGATAGCCACAGGAAAGCAGAAGAAGTTCCTGAGAGGATGGCTTAACAGAGTAAACAGTTTAGAATACAAGGATTAATATGGATGCACAGGAACCTTATATGAATGATGAACCCAGATTCCCAGAGATGTTCTGGCTATTCTGGCTTCTTATTCTCATACTGATAGGACTGCTTACATCATGCAAGACCAAGTATGTAACAGTTCCTGAGATTCATCAGGTTGTCGTGGAGAAGCACGACACACTTACTTCTTGGGATTCCATCTATCAGAAGGACTCTGTGTATATGTGGATGCAGGGAGATACTATATGGAAGGAAAAAACTATTATCAAGTACAGGGATAGGATAGTAGGAAAGACAGTATACCGTGACTCTGTCAAAGTAGACTCTGTCAGGGTTCCCTATCCTGTGAAAGAGAGTGTGTCAAAGTTTGAAAAACTCCGCCTGAGAGCAGGTGGTTTTATAGTAGGTATATTCATTTCTATAATATTGTTTTTAGTTAGAAGTTTTGTGAATCGCGCTAGATAGTCTTTTTCATAGGATTAGTGATAAATGTTAGGTTTCTCCCTCCTGTCTGGGAAGATGGGAGGGTTTTTTAAATAAGGAGAGAAAATGGAAGAGAGTAATGAAAGATATGACTTACTGGTCAATGAATACCAGACAGGTATAACCAAAGACCTGCTGGACAAATATCCCAAAGAAGTACAGAAGGACTTTTGGGATATTGTGCTGACAGTACCCTTTGTCAAGAACCTTGTTTCTCCCTATAGGGAAAGAGCCAAAGACAGACCAAGGGATGAAGAAGGCAGGATTATAGTAGACTTGGCCAATCCTCATATACTGGAAGACATGGATTATTTCAGGCCTTCAGCCTTGAAGTATATGAAGGATGGCAGGTATACAGACCTAAGGCCAAACAGGAATCCCAATTCTCCATACGGAAGATGGCTCAGAGAAGAAATCAGGAGATGCTGGGAAGGCTATGTAAGACCTTCAGATGGAGAATGGGTTACAGGCTATATGTATTTCTACCTGAACTATGTGCCTATGATGATTACCAAGGCAGACAAAGATGGTAAGAAGAAAAGGGCTTCACGAATAGAAGGATTCCCTAATGTGTGGGAAGCAACCTATTGGAGATTCCACTATATAGACCAAGCCAGAAATGGTGGGTTATACAACAATTTTGAAGGAGGAGAACACTGTGTAGAATTGTCTAAGCGTGGTAGTGGTAAGTCATTCTGCCTGGCAGCTATCATGGCCCATAACCTTATTATGGGAGAGAATAAGGAAGCACACAGGAGAACTACTACTATCCTGACAGCTTATTTAAGGGAATATCTGGCAGAAAAAGATGGTACTTTCTCTAAGTTTGTACCTATAAAATCCTTCATGGCAGAGCACTTTGACATTGCAAGAAGAATGCTGGTAGACTCTCCTAATAAGATGACCTGGCAACAGGGATATAAAGACAAGCTTACTGGAGCCAATAAGGGAGACCAGAACATAGTACTGGGACTTTCATCTAAAGATGATGAAGCAAAGATTCGTGGTAAACGTGGTTATATATTGTTTGAAGAGTTTGGCTCATTCCCCAAACTGATAGACGTATATAATAATGTACGCGATGGAATGAAGGAAGGTAAGTCTGTATATGGTCTTGCCTACCTTGTGGGAACTGCAGGTGATGAAGCCTCAGACTTTCATGGAGCTCAGGAGCTGGTGTATAATCCTAAGGGCTATGATGTATATGCCATACCCAATGTGTGGGATAAACCCAATCAAGGAAGACCTTGGTTCTCTTTCTTTACTCCAGCCTATATTAACCTGAAGGGATTCTATAATAAGGATGGTGTTACTGATGTTGTGGGAAGTCTGCTGTTCCTTCTGAATGAGAGATGGAAAGCTAAGTACAACACCTCAGACCCAAAGACCATTATCAAAATAGTATCCAATATGCCAATTACTCCCTCTGAATCTATGATTCAGGGAGGAGTCAACCAATTCCCAGTGACAGACATTGAGAACAGGATTATGGAAATCAACTCTAATCCCAACTTCTATGACTCCACCTATGTTGGACAGCTGGCCCTTAGTGAAGGTAAGGTATCCTTTGTTCCCACCTCTGATGCTCCCATAAGATACTTTCCCCACAAGGATAATAAAAACATGCAGGGAGCCATTGAGATATTTGAGATGCCACAGAAAGATGCTGATGGCAATGTGTTTGAGAACAGGTATATAGCAGGGGCTGACCCCTATGATAATGATGAATCAACCACAGTGTCACTTGGTTCTATCATTATCCTTGACCTGATGACAGACAGAATAGTGGCAGAATATACAGGAAGGCCACCTATGGCAGATGACTACTTCGAGATATGCAGGAGACTTTGCCTGTTTTATAATGCAAGGCTGAATTATGAGAATAACAAGAAGGGACTTTTTGGACACTTCTCTACCATGAATTCCACCTACCTGCTTACAGACACCCTGGAGATACTTGTAGACAAGCAAATGATGAAACCAGGTGGGGCAGGTAATACAGCCAAGGGTACTAATGCCTCACAGTCAATCAATGGCTTTGCCAGAAGCAGAATAGCCAAATGGCTGCTTACTCCACAGACTGAAATTGTTGTGGAGAATGGAGAAGAGAAAGTTATTACCAAGCATAATCTGGACTTTGTCAAAAACAAGGCTCTGCTTATAGAGCTTTCACAGTGGAATCCATTTAAGAACTTTGACCGAGTATCAGCTTTGGGAATGCTGATGCTGCTCAGGGAAGACAGACTCAGGCTTATGGGAGGAAAGTATGATGAGAAGAACACAGACTATGATGACCCAGATGATGTGCTGAATGATGAGTATTGGAAGAACAACTATATAGAAAGTGAACAGGATGAATATGTCCCATTTGATTTTACCTGAGGATAATGATATTGTATGCCCTGAGATAGCAAAAAACTTATCTTCTTGTTGAGGTTAGCCTAAAATACTATTTTTGCTGAAAATTAAAGTTGCAAGAATCATTATGAGTATAGCAATATTTAGCGGGTTTCCACGCCAACAGCTTTCCTTCAAGCAGAAGGGCTTTAAATGGGGAAAGAAGTGTGTGGACTTTGCAGATGCCAAGGGCTCCATATTGAATTTCTCTCCTGTAAGGAATTCAGTGCTTCACAAGCGTATTAACTATGACCTTGTGAATATGAAGCTGCATAAGGAGGATATTGCCTATGTCCTCAATCCAAATAACCTGAAGGCTAACTTTGTGTCAGACAGGCTTCAGCATTATCCCACCATTAACTCTTATCTGAATCTTCTGCAGGGAGAAGCTATCAGCAGGCCTTTTGACTGGCATATCATTGTTACAAATCCAAATGCAGTTACTGACATAGAGAACAGGAAGAAGGAAGCAGTGCTGCAGAGCCTTCAGGAACTGATAGAAAACCAGTCTATCTCAGAAGAAGACTTCCAGAGAAGGCTTGGAGAGCAGAATGACTATTTCCAGTATCAGTATCAGGACATGAGGGAAGCAAGGGCTAATGAGCTCTTGAAGCACTATGACAGGCAGTATGACTTCCGTAATACCTTTGATACTGAAGGAATCATGGATGCCCTTATTGTTAAGGAAGAACATTATAGGGCAGACATTGTTGGAGGAGAGCCAGTGCTTGAGAAGCTTGACCCTCTGAAGCTCAGGATATTCAGGTCAGGAAATTCTAACAGGACTGAAGATGCAGACATGATAGTCTATGAGGACTTCAAAAGCATTGGATGGGTATATGATACCTACTATGATATATTGAGCAAGAAAGACATTGCTTATCTGGAGAAGCTGGTATCAGGAACCAGTGGAGACAGCAGTGATGAGTCTATGTGGGATGACAGGTTTGCCTACATGGATCCTGAGGTAGGTAATGAGCTGGTGAATAATCCACACTTCTTCTCAGCCATCCTTGGGGAATATGGCTATGTGTCTTCAGCACTTCCCTATGACAGTGAAGGTAATGTGAGGGTGCTGAATGTTTACTGGAAATCAAGAAGGAAGATTAAGAAGGTCAAGAAATATGACTTCCAGACAGGAGAAGAAGAATTCCACTTCTATCCTGAGAACTATATCTGTAACTCAGCACTTGGAGAAGAAGAAGAGATATTCTGGATTAACGAGGCTTGGGAAGGTACAAAGATTGGCAATGAGATTTATGTGAATATCAGGCCAAGGCCTATTCAGTATAACTCTATGAGCAATCCTTCAAGATGCCACTTCGGTATTGTAGGACAGATATATAATATAGGTAATAACAACAGTCCTTCGATGGTGGATATCCTGAAGCCATACGCCTATATGTATGATGCCACTATTGACAAGCTCTATAAGCTTCTGGAATCTAACCTGGGCAAGCTTACCATCTTTGATACAGCTTCCATACCTGATTCCTGGAATGTGGAGAAATGGCTATACTTTGCCAAGGTAAACCACATTGCCATCAAGAACTCCTTTAATGAAGGAAGAAAGGGCTCAGCTACTGGTAAGCTCTATGGAGCAATGAACAATAACACTACAGGAGTAGTGGATGCTTCAGTAAGTCAGGAGATACAGTTTAACATCCAGCTTTTGGACTGGCTTGACATACAGATGGGTAAAGCCTGTGGTATTACCCCTCAGAGGCTGGGACAAGTTGCTAACAGGGAAACTGTTGGAGGTGTGGAAAGAGCTACTCTACAGTCATCTCATATTACTGAGGCAGTGTTTGCAAGGCATGATAACCTGAAGAAGAGAGCACTTGAGTGCTTTGTAGAGACCTCTAAGATAGCCATGAAGGGCAGGAAGAAGAAGTTTGAATACATTACTTCTACTGGAGCCAAGAAGATTATGGAGGTTGATGGAGATGAGTATGCAGAGTGTGACTATGGAATAGTAGTAGATAACAGTCAGAGCACACAGCTGTGGGGACAGAAGCTGGATACCTTGGCTCAGGCAGGTCTTCAGAATCAGATGTTCAATTTCTCTACCCTCATGAAGCTGTACTCTACAGAGTCTATGTCAGAGAAGATAAGGATGATGGAGAATGCAGAGAAGAGAGCTCAGGAACAGCAAGAACAAATGCAGCAGATGCAACAACAGATGCAGCAACAGCAACTGGAAGCAGAAGCACAACAGAGGCAGCTTGAAATGGAGCAGAAAGACCTGCAGAACCAGAGAGACAATGACACCAGACTCCTTGTTGCCCAGATTCAGGCTCAGGCTAATATTGACTCAAGTGTTGCAAGGGCATCTGGCTTTACAGAAACCCCAGTACAGCCACTCTCAGAAAGAGACAGGGCTGAACTACAGCAGAAACTCCGTGAACAGCAAGACAAAAACAAGCTGGAGCATGAGAAGTTACAGCTAGAGAGGGAGAAGATAAAGAGTCAGGAGAGAATAGCTAAACAGAAAAGTAATGCATGATTGTTGTAGATTGATGGTAATTTAATTAGTTTTTAAGTTTAAGTATTTCATTTCGATTGGATTTAAAAAGTTTTTTGTATTATTTTGTTAGAGATTAATAGATTTAGGTGTTGTGAGGTAGGCAGTACGAGAGTATAGCCTACCTTTAAATATTAGTAGAAAATTTACCTTTTTGTGAAAATTTTTATGGTTTTTTATCTTTGCAACAGAATAAATTTAAGGAGATTAAAATATGGAAGGTATTGGATTGGATAATATGCTTGGTGCAGAGGAAGTAGACAAGCTTTTCTCAGAACAGGCAGAACCTGCTGAAGAGACAGCAGGAGTAGAGGGCAAAGATGAAAATCAGCCCGAAGAAAATAGTGAGACAGATGAAACTGCTGAGGTAGATTTCTCAGATTTACTGGGCAATGTATCAGAGAGCGTAGGCAGTGAGGAGAATACAAAGGGAACTGGGGATACACCTGAGTCAACTAATGACTCTGGTACTCCGCAAACAAATCTCTTCTCTTCCATTGCCAAGGCATTAAGAGACGAAGGTGTTTTCCCTGACCTTTCTGATGATTCTCTGGGCGAGGTAAAAGATGCAGCTACCCTGAGGCAGATGTTTGACAATGAGGTTGCCAAAGCCTTGGATGAAAGACAGCGCAGGATAGAAGAAGCCCTGAATGGTGGTGCAGCTCCAGAAGAAGTACAGGCTTACCAGCAGGCTCTCAATGTAGCACAGTTCCTTGATAGGAAAGACACCTATGAAACCCTCACAGCTGAGGGAGAGGAAGGAGAGAAACTCCGCAAGCAGGTGATGTATCAGGACTATGTGAACAGAGGCTTCAAGCATGAGAAGGCTGTGAAGATGGTTGAGAAGAGCCTTGATGATGGTACTGACATTGAGGATGCCAAGGAAGCATACGAAAGCTGTAAGGAGTTCTATAAGGGACAGGTGGACAGCTATCAGAAGGAGCTTGAAGACCGCAAGAAACAGCAGAAGGCAAGTGAGCAGAAACAGTATGACAGCCTGAAGAAACATATTCTGGATACAGAGAGTTTCTATGATGGAGTCAAGGTGGATAAGCAGACACGCCAAAAGGCTTATGACAGCATTACCAAGCCAGTGTACAGAGATGATGCAGGAAACTACATTACTGCTCTTCAGAAATATCAGCGTGAGAATCCCATAGAATTCATGGAGAATGTAGCACTGCTGTTTGCTCTGACAGACAACTTCAAGAATGTGGACAAGCTGGCTGGCTCAAAGGCCAAGGCAAAGATTAAGAGCAGTTTTGACGAGGTTGCCAATATCCTTAATAACTCAAGGAGGAATGGTGACGGAACCTTAAACCTGGCAAACAGTGCTCCTGACACCTCAGGAAGAGAAGGCTGGGAATTGGCTATATAAAATTAAACTAGATATAACAGGGAAAACATTTTTAACGATTAATTATTTTTGATTATGGCAGGACAAATTGGAAAATTTACGATGCAGCATTTTACTGCTTGGGCACCCAACATTACCAAGAAGACCCATATCAATAGTATTTTCGGCACCCAGACCCAGAAGGTCAACAATATGTGGGTACAGCTGATGGCTTATGAGCAGGGTAAGACTCTTGACACTATGTTGAACAGCCTTCCTGTAAAGGAGTTTGATAATGGTGAAGAGTACATCTGGAATGTAACAGGTTCTACAGAGCGTGTTATTCCTCTGGTAGAGTGCCGTGATGAGAATGGTGTTGTTGTTACCAGTTCTACTACTACTAATGTAGGTGCTGGCACACAGCCTTTCTATCTGGTGTTTGATGAGCACTGGTTCTTTGATGGTGAGACCATTGAAGGTAATCTCGGTAACAGGTATCCCCTGCGTATTCTGGGTGATGCCCGTGAAGAGGGTACTCGCTATGTGTACAAGGTAGAGACTATGGGTGGTATCACTGATGGTGTACCCGCAGAGAGGTTGCTTCCTGGTGAGCAGTTCTCTTATGGTGCTGCCTTTGTAGAGCGTGGTCTTTCTAGGAAAGTTGGTGGTATCCGCCATGCTATTCCTGCATCTCTGAGGAATGAGTGGTCAATGATTCGTATTCACCACAAGGTATCTGGTGATATGATGGATGACAAGCTGGCTATTGCTGTTCCCATGAATAAGGGTGGTGGTGCTAAGCCTACTCCAGTGAATGCTTGGATGCTGAATGTGGACTTTGAGCTTGAGAAGACCTTCAACAACTATAAGAACTATGCTCATGCTTGGGGTCGCAGTAACCGTAATAAGAATGGTGAGTATCTGAACTTTGGTAAGTCAGGTGATGTCATCAAGACTGGTGATGCCCTCTATGCTCAGATTGAGAATGGTGGTAACATCATGTACTACAATGACTTCTCTCTGAAGGCTGTTGAGGATGCTCTGTACTATCTGTTTGCAGGTAAGACAGATTTCAACAAGCGTCATGTGGTTATGAGGACTGGTGAGCGTGGTGGTGCTAAGTTCCAGAAGGCAGCTCTTGCTCAGGGTTCTGGCTGGGTAGCCAACATGGATGTTGATGCTGTTAGCCTTGGCCTGATGAAGAAGGCAAACAATGCTGCTGCTCCTTGGGGTGGTGGTCTCTCAGTAGCTGCTCCTCAGGTATTTGAGTACATTGCTCCTATGGGCATCAAGATTACTCTTGAAATTGACCAGACTAAGGACAACATCAATGCCAGTGGTATTAAGCTGACTCATCCTGAAGGTGGTCTTGTAAGCTCTTACATCTTTGATATCCTTGACCTGGGTACAGGTGTTGAGCCCAACATCCAGAAGTGTAAGATTAAGGGACATCCAGATGAGTGGCGTGGCTATGAAGCTGGTATGCGTAACCCCTTCACTGGTGCTTGGAACAATGACCACATGAGCAATGATGAGGATGCTGCTGTAATCCATAAGATGGCAGACATCGGTATTGTTGTCTGGGATCCAACTAGGACTGTAAGGATTATGCCCGATATCCTTGAGTACTAATATGTTGAGATGAGGGGTAGGGTGGAACTGACACGCCCTCCCCAAATCTCTTTTTAAGACCAACATTAAAAATCAATATATAAAAATGGAAGAGAAGATGGAAAACATGAAGAATTGCCTTCGCAATGAGAGAGTAATAGTAAGGAAGCTTCCCAAGAAGACAGGGTTGGTACAGGATTCCAATCACATTATGGGAGATGGTATGCATGAAAATGCATTCCGTACTTACTGTGTTCCCAAGCTGCAGAAGAGCAACACCTTTGTGAATGTCCTCACTAATGAGGAAAAAGATTGCCTTGAAAAGGCTATGGGTCTTGAGCCCAATGCCCTGAGTGTCTACAAGCAGCCAGCAGAGACAAACTTCTGGAGTACTGCCAATCCCACAGGCTTGGGTTCAGTAACCCTTCATAAGAGAGACAATATCTTTGACTTGAGTAAACCCGTAGACTATGCATCAGTGAAAATTCTGCTGGCCAACAAAGACAAGATTTGCCCTTCTTGGGAAGAGTGGGAAACAAGGCCCAAGGAAACCTATGAGTTTGTAATACTCAGGGAGAACCAGGAAAACCAGCTTACACAGAGTAATACTGATGTAACTATTCAGGCAGTGATGAAGCTTGGTAAGATTGGTGAAGACTACGATGTCCTTAAACTGGTTGTAGAGACCATGATGGGCAAGAAATATGCAGACAAGACAACTAAGGAATGGCTTCAGACACAGGCTCTTGACATGATTAAGAGTACTCCGAAGAATGCAAGGATGTTCCTCAGCATTGTGGAAGATGACAGCCTTGACACCAAGGTGATTATCCGCAAGGCTATCAGTAAGGGACTTATTGCTGACAGAGGTGGCTTCTTATATCTGAAGGAAGGCAACCAGCCTATGTGTGGCAATGGTGAAGACCCAACAGTCAATGTTGCTGCCAAGTGGCTTGCCAAGCCTAAGAATCAGGAAGTGCTGTTCAGTCTGCAGGCTAAGCTGAAAGAAAAGTAGAATAAACTAAAACCTTAATATAATATGACAACAACAGAGTTTTCAAACCAGTTTGATGTTCTTTACAATAATATCACTTCAAATCAGGCTCCTGGTTTGAATGAATATGAAAAGAGCCTCTTTCTGACCAAGGCTCAAGATGAGATTATCAAGAATTACTTTACTGCCAATAGTAAGGGTAATAACATTGGGCAGGGATATGATGACTCTGCTAAAAGACAGGCTGACTTCTCTGTGTTGATGAAGACTGCAGCTTGCTCCAATGCTGACTTAAGTGGAGATGCGCAGACTATTACCTATACAATTGGAGGGAATCAACAGAGCTATGCAATTACCAAGATAGACCCAAGGAGCAAGGTTTTTGCCTTTCCTACAGACACTTTCATTGTCATCAATGAAGTCCTAGAGTCTAGTGGTACTCCAAAGGAGTATTTCCAAGTAATACCTCTTAGATATGATGAGTATACTCGCCTAATGTCAAAGCCTTATAAGAGACCATTGAAGAATCAGGCATGGAGACTGATTAATTCAGGAACAGTTAACTCTTCTACTTATTCAAAGTTTATTGAGATTATTGCTGCACCTGATTATGACACTATCACCAATGTTAATCTTATCTATCATATAAGGTATATTAGGAGACCCCTCCCAATTATTTTGGGCAATATTGATGATCTCACCATTAATGGATGGAAATATAAAGCTACTAGTCCAAATGCTTCTAATAAAGAAACAGATGGACATTGTGAGTTAGACCCCATCTTGCATGAGGATATTCTTCAGAGGGCAGTAGAGTTGGCTAAGGTGGCTTGGACAGCTACTGGTCAGGATAATGCCCAGATGGTGATGGCAGCAGGACAGAGGAGTGAATAATAAAGATTAAGGAAATGACAAACGAGGATTTTAGTAATGGGTTTGACACTTTGCTGAACAGCTACTCCACAGTGGCAGAGTTTGGCAGCGATACCTCAAGCAGGGATATCAGGCTTGATGAGTATGAGAAGTCACAGTTCCTGACTATGGCTCAGGATGGTGTCATCACAGACCTTTACAATGGCAGGAATCCTCTTGGAGAGAGTTTTGAAGAGACAGAGCAGCTGAGAAGGTATCTCTCTAACCTGGTTAGAGAAGACTCTCTGGAGCCCATTGAGAATTCCTCAGGAACTCCAATAGGCATCAGCAGCAGCTCTACCTTCTTCTCTCTGCCAACAGACCTCATGTATATCACCTATGAAGCTGTAAAGCTCTCTAGTGGCAAATGTGATGGTCTTACTAATATTGAAGTAGTACCTGTAAGGCAGGATGAATACCATAGGATTAAGAAGAATCCCTTCAGAGGTCCTACAGACAGGAGAGCCTTAAGGCTTGACTTGGCTGATGGAGTGGTGGAAATAGTCTGCAAGTATCCAGTAGAGTCCTACTATCTGAGATATCTTGTCAAGGTTAACCCAATCATTCTGATTAATTTCACAGATGGCCAGACCATCAATGATGAGTCAATGGCTATGGAGTGTGAACTGCCTGAGGTGCTGCATCAGAGAATTCTGGAAAGGGCTGTACTAATGGCCTTACAGAGCAGGGGATACAGAGTCCCACAATCAACACAAGAACAAGTATAATAATTAGATAACCGCCATGAGGTTACTGTAAGACTGATTGGCAATGTTGAATTTAACGGATTTATAGATTATGTTTACAGAAAATCAAGTTAGACAGTTTTATGTCGTTCCTACTGGCAATGCAGACAATACAAATGTCAAGGAACCTGTTAAAGTAGACGGAAATGCTTCACCTGCTGTAAAGGCAGCAGATCTCAGCAACCTTGCTACAGGTGCTTGCCAGTTTGTTGTTAACAATGCTGGAGATGAAGCATACATGCTTTATAAGGGCCCTTCAACTGATGGCTTCCAGAGGTCTGACCTTATTAAGAGGTGCAATGTAATAGATGTACGCTTTACTGATGCTGCTGACATGGTACACAAGAATAAGAAGGCAGTCCTTACTTTGGATTCTAGCCTCATTTCTAGCAGCAAGGTAGCAGAAGGTGAGTATGTTCTTAACGTTGAGATTAAAAACTACATTGCTCTTGGCTACAACTCTACCAAGGTTAAGTTTGCTACAGTTATTAGTGATGGTAACACTTCTCCCTCTGACTTCTATAAGAAGCTGGCTACCAATCTTGCCAAGAACTTCAAAAGGGAGGCTGCTCCTCTGGTAAGTGTTGGTATTAGTACTGCTGCCACAGGTGCTAGTCCTGTTCTGGTAGGTAGTTCAAGCTGGGATTCTACTACTGCTGCTGCCATTGTTATTGAGGAAGTTGCTCAGCCTTGGAGGCTTGGTGCTGCAAAGGTAGAGTATGTAGACTTTGAGGTATATCCTTCAAATATTAATGAGAAGGCTTGGGGTAAGGTACAGTTTGCTGGTAGCTCTAAGTATACTGATGGTACAGCTTCTAGTGCTACTGTTACTGCTGGTGCTACTCAGCCCAACTCAAAGGCAGTTGCTGATATGGAGTACTTCTTCCATAAGGAGCGTGGTGATGTTTATGGCTATGCTGGATTCCCCTACAATGTTGATACAACCTATCAGGTAGTGCCTGGTTTTGCAGATGGCTATAGCATGGTGGATATTCACTACTATTTTGAGGGCAACAGCCACAATGTAGGCCATAGTGAGAAGACCTTGACTGTTGTAGGTAGTAAGGCAAATCTGAAGAGGTTGTTTGGAGCTGCTGCTACTACTGGTCAGAATGCTACTGCAGCTACTGGTCTATATGCTTTCCTTGATGGCACAGGTGTTGAAATCAAGAAGTCAGCAAGCTGGGGTTAAGTCATTTTCGTTATTCATAGTTATTTTTTAAAACGCAAAAGGGGGATTAGGGAAATAGGTCCCTGATTCCCCTTTATTATTAAAGCAGAATACTATGGCAAAATACAAGGAGATAGTCTACATGGTCTTAGATATGCTCAAGGAAGTCTCTGATGACAGTCACTTCACTGAAGAGCATATCATCTTTCTTGCAGGCAGATACAGGAGTTTTCTGTTAAAGCAGAAGTATGCACAGGACTTGAAGAAACAGGTTCCTGAGAGCAACTATCAGACTCTCTGTCTGGAGCTTGAGCCTACAGAAGCCATAGAAGGCTACCCATGTGAGGGTGGCTATTATCTGCGTACTACAAAGGAAGTGCCAGTTACCCTTCCAGTGGGTACTACAAGACTCTACACATCTGGCAGCTACTACAATGGAGAGATAACCTTTGTGACTAAGGACAGGTTTAAGTACACAGGTCATAACAAGTGGATGAAGAATATGATTTATGCCACACTTGACCCAAGTAACAGAATCTACCTTACATCACAGAATCCGCAGTTCATGTATCTGAATGAAGCCCAGTTACAGGGAATCTTTGAGAATGCAGAAGAAGCTTCAGAGCTTGAGTGTGGTGGAGAAGATGGCAAGGAGTGTGATATCCTTGACAGGAATTTCCCATTAGAAGATGCTCTCATAGCCCCTCTTATTGAATTGGTGGCCAAGGAACTCTCTCCCTCAGTTGTAGCCCCAGAGGATAAGGAAAACAATGCTGATGACAATCTGAGCAGATGATGAGCTACCAGGCATTCTTAAACAGGCTGCAGAAGAGAGGTTCAAAGCCTCATACTATCAGTCACTGCCTTGGGGCAAGGGATGCATGGAAGTGGGTAAGGAAGAACAAATGGAGACTGTTGGACCACACTACTGTTTCTCACACTCTCTATAGCTGTGTCATAGATTCTGTCAACGAAATACTGGTAGAGCAGATATTGGAAGGACATAAGGTTGATTTACCCTGTGGAATGGGAAGCTTCTATCTGGCAAGTATTCCAGCTAGGATAGCCATAGAGAAGGGTGAAATAAAGACCAACTATAGGACAGACTGGCTGAAGACTCTGCAGCTGTGGTATGTGGATGAGGAAGCAAGGAACAGTCATAAGACTGTGAAAAGGGTTCAGGATGAGATTACCTTTATAAGGTATGACAAGACTAGAGCCAACTATACCAACAAGAGATTCTACTTGTTCAGGGCTAACAGGAGCTTTGTAAGGAAGATGGGCAGAGCTATAGAGGAGAGAAAAGTCAATGTAATGAAATTAAACACAGACTGATATGGTCAGAAAGATAGAATACATAAACATAAGGGAATTGCTTTCAAGGGTATTGAGGCATCCACTGCTTCAGGATTTCACTCTTGAGCAGGCTATTCAGTACACCTTGGACTTTATAGGGACATTTGGCTTTCCAGAGCTGTATGAGGATAAGCAGGCACAAGTGCCTATCTGTGACTATAGGGGAAAGCTTCCCTGTGACCTTGTAGAGGTAATCATGGTGAAGGACTGCAGGACAGATGTTCCACTGAGGTCAATGACTGATGTCTATAATCCAGGTGGAAGGCTGTATAACCATCTTCAGCATGAGCCAGCATTCAAGATACAGGGCAGGGTAATCATCACCTCATTCCCTAAGGGAGATGTAATCATAGCCTATAAGGCCATACCAGTTGATGATGAAGGATACCCCCTGCTGGTTGACAACTCTAAATACCTGAAAGCCTTGGAGCTGTATATCAAGTGCCAGCTGTTCACCCAGCTGTTTGACTTAGGCAAAGTAACACCTCAGGTACTTCAGCACACAGAGCAAGAATATGCATGGGCTGCAGGACAGCTTGAGGAAGAATTCAAGACACCAAGCCTCTCAGAAATGCAGAGCCTTACCAATATGCTTAACCAGATTATTGTAAGGAAGAATGAATTCTACAACAGATTTGAGAGACTTGGCAACAAGGAGATTGGGAGAGTGAGAGGTTAAACGTTGAATATTAAAATAGAAAGGGAATAGATATGAGTGAGGCAAGAATAGGAGCACTAAAAACTAGAGCCGAAGAAGTTAGAGATGAACAAGTTGATAGTGCTAACTCGGCAACTAGAGTAGGCCAGCTTCTTTGGGATATGATTGACTACATGGGAGACATTGATGGCTCTAGTAGTAGTGAGGATGTTGATGTTGAACTTGGCAGTTCTCTTTCAGCTATTAAGAGTCTGACATATCCTCCTAATAATAATAGTCTTCTTATATATAATAGTGGTAGTACTACAGGTTGGACTTATATTGACAAATCTGAATTAGGTGGAGGCGGTGGAGGAGGCCAAGGCCAAGGCATTGATTTAGATGCTATGTGGCAGTCTCTAAGTGGTGATGACAATACTAAGGTAATTCATCCAAGTCATCTTAACCTGAGTAATTATGTAACTAAAACAGGAACTACCTGGTGGGGAGCAAGTCTTGTAGGCAATGCTGTTTCTGGAAATATGAATCAGGTTGGAACCATTCAGTTTACCAATGGTATAACATTGGAACCTATAACTGATAATGGTCAGTTCTACCTGAAACTTTCACATAATGGAGGAGGAACAAATGTAGCCCATTTCTATGCAACTGGAGGTGTCTCTGCTCTTGGAATGGGAAGCAGTGGCTCTGGTGGTGGAGGAGGAGGTGATGATACTTCTGGAGACCCTCTAAATTATATTCTCGGAGATGTAAACAGTAGTAGCAGCTCAGTTCCAACATATTATAATGGGAACATGTATGCTCTCTTGAAGAATGGAAATACTGGAGCTTGGAGTATTTCTCCATTAACATTGAATAGTTTAGGGGATGTTGTTATTACAAATCCTAGTGATGGACAGGTTCTTACTTATGATATAAGTGACCATAAATGGAAAAATGCTGCTGGTGGTACAGGAGGAGCAACTACTTTGGAGGGATTGAATAATGTTAGTAATGCTACTCAACCTCAAAATGTGAACTCTATTTTATACCGTCCATCTGGCAGTACATCTAATCCCTTTAATAACTGGAAAGATGTAAAATTCCAGATATACGGAGAAATTTTGCATTCTTATACTCCTACGGCTGCTTCTAATGATGGTGGTATTCTTACTCAGATAGATTTAGATACTAAGTCTTATAGACTTCCTGTTTATACTGCAGGCGTAAGTAGTAATAGCAGTGATACAAGCAATAGGTACTATTTGACTGGGTCATTAATGGTTGAAGGAGAAACTACCGCATCCCATTCAGATGACAGAGATTCAAATGGTAAATGGAAGCACAATTTTGATAAGACTTATTGTAGTCCTAAAGTATACATGAAAAATGGTAAGCTCTATTCTGGGTATGCTGGAAGTGGTACTGAAGGAGACTATGAAGTTCTAACTAAAAATAATTTCAATCTTACGGCTTATTGGCCCACAGGAAGATCTTTTGTAATCAATGAATACAATGGAATGACAGCAAGTAGACTTGCCAACAATCCTCAAAGTTGGACAGATATGTATGTTTCTTGGGGTAGTGGAAATAAAGATTACTATGCTACTGACGGTTCAAAAGATATTAATATATGGTTAAAAGAATACCTTCCGAATACAATAACTGGAGGTACAACAGCAGTAAAAGAATATAATAGTTCTACACAGCAATATATAGGAGTAACTAGAAATATTTGGGGACAAACCTATATAAATAATGGTGTATTCCAAAATGTTCAGGGTGATTTAATAGTAGAAAAAGATACTACTACTAATAATGAGTCTATAAAACTGTCTCCGAATACTCTTAATGTTGAAAACCCCAAAATTTATATGTTGGGAAGAAATATTCTTGAGTATGAGCGTAGTAAAAACAATGTCTCTGTTGATACTCTTGCTATTGGATTTGGAGCCGAAGGTAATAATTTAACACATACAAATATTATTGGTAAAAACATAGAACTGACTTCCACTGTTGGTAATGTATACATTCCTAATGCTAGTACCCTAGCTAAAGGACTTAGAATTGGGGATGCAGTGCTTTATTGGGATAGTCAGAATAATTCTTTGGCTGTAAAGAAGTATGATGATTCAGCTTGTAATTTCTATGCTTTTGGAGGTGTTAGTGCTTTAGGTATGAGTAGTGGCATAGGAACTGTACCTACTATGACATTTGGAAATTTGACTGTTAATAATACATTAAATGTAGGAGAAATTTATCTTAATGATACTATATATGCAGAAAATAATGATATTGATAGTGTAGGAGCTTTAGATGCACAATCTATAAACACCTCTTCTATAACTATAGGTGAAGGAGTATCAGTGACTAAAATTGCTTTAATTAGCAGTAACAATAAATTAAGATTTGTTATTGGAAATCAAAATTACGATGTTTCTTATACTAATTCTTAATACATAAAACTATGAATACAATAACATTAATTTTAGCAATAGTAGCACTGGGTGTTAGTATTACAGCACTGGTGGTAGCCTTGTGGAAGAAGGAGACTTTAATTGAGTCTCAATCAGACTCTAATTGCAACTCAAATGAAGTTCAAATGGGAGACAATCAGACTTTAAATCCAGACCCAGGTAATGTGACTACTATAGAGAAGCCCTATCTACCTGTGGATGATATATATGTAATCAGTGAAAAGAAAGGAGGCAAGTCATGAGTTATAATAATAACAATGATTTAACAATTAAAGATACTGCTGGACTTACTGATGGTGTCAGCATTCATGATGGACAGCAAGCATTAAGTGCTCAGACAGGAGACTTAGGAGGCCTCTGTACTGATGAAGATATTAACTGCTATGCTAAATACAAACCAGTAATTTATTTAGAATCTTCCTCTGGTGCTCCAGTAGTTAATACACTTGACCAAGGGCATATAAGTGGTACAACTGGAGGTTGGGAATGGAACACTAATAGTACTTGGTGGAAGGGTTGGATAAATCCTACCAATCCTCTGCTTTCTGGTCATATATATGATTGTGGTTTTTTCATTAAAACTGCATCCTCTACACAATTGGCTCAATCTTATCAGGGGGATAATCCAACTCAAAACACTTATAAATGGGTTTATTCTCCTCCTGCGGAAGGTCAAGGTTTTAGGATAACTGATTTTCTGGGCTATTATGTGAATGCAAGATATTTATTTTCAACTTTTGCAGTAGAAAGTTCTTATAGTCTTGGCGATACAGTAACTTTTTCAATTGATAATGCTGCAGGAACAAATGATAAGTATTTAACTTTTGCGGATTTTAGAACTATAAAGAATTGTTATTTTGGAGTAGTAATTTGGCAAGATGCTTCTCCAAATACATTATATACTAAAACTTCTGGTGCTACTGTAGAAGAGACCGTAACAGCTAGTAGTGGAAATATATTGTCTGTTAGTTTTACACCAGGGCAAACAGGTACATTCAAAGCAGTTCCTTTCTTTGCTCCAAATCCTAAAACCCAATTCAATTCAAATGCTTTAGCTACTGTATATCCTTTGGTAATTGCTTCTCCAGGTACTTTTAGTGTAGTCCAAAATAATCAAGCATGGATAAACCTTAATAGTGCCTCTTGGCAGTTATCTTTTGGAGGAGATAGCTATTCTATAACAATTGAATATGAGACTTTGAGGGATCCAAATAGTGGAAACTACCCTGCAATGAATGGGAATCAAGTTGCTGTTTATGAAACCACTATTTCTTTCCATCATGATGGTGGAGGAATTGGAAGACACAGTAGTTCTGTAGACAATGTAAGGACTTACAGATTTGTTCCTACTAACTCTTCTAAAATGCCTGTTGTCATTAATTGCAATGATACACAGGCTGGTACAGCGTCAGAAACTTTTACTTGCTATAAAGATAATCGCGACAGCAAAGAGATAAATAATCTAACTTGGGATGATTTCACTTTTGAAAGCGGAGATTATATAGTTGTAGGATGCAAGGTATATATCACAACTTGGGATGCTAATACTCCAGGTACTGTAGGTTCTTATAAATCTAAGAGTATATTAATACCAGTTAGCAATGTTGGCTCAGGAAGTGGTAGCAGAAGTGGAAGTGGTGGTCACGTTTTAATAACTGATGATACTCCAGGTTCAAGTAGTTCTGGCAGTGGGCCTGATATAGAACCTGGTGGTTGGGATACAGGACAAGGTTAATTTTAATAATTTCTTAATATAAAATGGAAGAGTATGAAGACAAATGAGATTTTAGAGGCTTACAAGGTGCTGCAGAATGCTAAGTACCAGAAGCTGAGTGATGATGGTAAAGTGAAAGTGTGGAAGATTACAAGGCTATTGAAGCCTGTTGCCACACAGTTTAAGGAAGACCTGCAGGATGCACAGCAGAAGCTGATGCCTGATGGTGATTTCATTCAGAGGCTTGGTAAAGCTATGCAGTATGAGCAGGACAAGAAGAATGAAAGAACTCCTGCTATTACTGATGAGGAGTATCAGGCAATTGTGAAGGAAGTGAATGAATATAACCAGCTGGTGAACAAGGCTGTGCAGGAGTATTCTGAAAAGGATGTGGAGCTGGAATTTGAAGCACTTAGTGAAGAGGACTTTGGAAAGCTGATGGCCAGCAATGACTGGACTATGGCTGAAGTGGGAAAGATTGAATTCCTGGCAAAAGAATAGATTTAATTAACAAGTGTTTTTATGGGAAAGAAACAGATGAGCTGGAAAACCAGGGGGATGAACAGAGACCTCAGTGTCTCTGCCTTCAACCCTGAGTTTGCCTTTGAAAACAGGAACCTCAGGCTTAGCACTAATGAGAATAACACTATGCTGAGCTGGGTGAATGAGAAGGGTACACAGGAGATGGTACTTGATATAGAGTACTATGATTCCTTGGGTACAAAACAAAAGGCATCAAATATTTTTGGCCGTGTAATTGGGACAGCTATATTAAACCGCTATCTGGTACTGTTTAGTCACAGTAATACAAAAGACTATATATACAGACTGGAAAGTGATGGAGGTCATTATATGTTTGGCAAGATTCTATATAGTGGCAATCTTGGCTTTGACCTTCAGCATCCCATAGAAACACTTGTTAGTTATGAAGCAGAGACTGTACAGAAAGTCTATTGGACTGATAATAAGAATCAGCCAAGAATAATCAATGTTGCAGCTGACGATGAAACTGTTCTTAAATGGAATAGTGACTCAGCAACTACTGTATTTGACTTTGTGAGAACTCTTAAGCTGGAAGAGACAGTTGAGATTAAAAAACTTGTTGGGGCAACAGGAATGTTTCCTGCAGGTGTAATCCAGTACGCCTTTACCTATTATGACAAATATGGACAAGAGAGTAATATCTTTTACACCTCTCCATTGCTGTACACATCTCACAGAGACAGAGGTGGTAGTCCTGAAGACAAAGTGGACAATGCTTTCCAGATTACTATTAGAGATGTAGACAATGGCTTTGAATTCCTGAGAATCTATTCTATTTTAAGAACCAGTGTAAACGGGACTCCTATTTGTAAAAGAGTTCAAGATATTGAAATTGGCAGTCTTCCTGATATTAATTTTGTAGATACTGGAAACATTGGAGATACCATAGACCCAACAGAACTGCTTTATAAGGGCGGAGAAGAAATTACTGCAGGAACTATAGAACAAAAAGATGGAACCATATTCCTTGGGGATATCAGCATTAAACGTACTCCTATTGAATATCAGGCAAAGGCTTGGGTTTCAAGTACGGGCATTGAGACTAGTTATAGAAAATTTGCCCCTACGGTAATTAATAAGGGTTCTTATGCCTATGCAAATCAACTGACTTCTTCTTATGTCAGGTCTGATAATACAATTCAGAGTAATACTGTTTCTTGTAGTGGCTTTAAGAAAGGAGATAAATACAGACTTGGATTACAATTCCAGTATAAGACTGGCAAGTGGAGTGAGCCTGTATGGGTAAAAGATGAAACAATGGATAAGTCTTTTACCATGGATACAGATGGTACTATAATTAATGCACCTGTATTCCAAACCACCTTAGCCCCAGGCACAACTTCAGAACTGCTTAGATTAGGATATAAGAAAGCAAGAGCTGTATGTGTTTATCCAAGTGTACAGGACAGAAATGTACTTTGCCAAGGAGTGATTTGTCCTACCCTTTATACTGACAACCATAAAAATAAACCAGATGAAATACATTCTGATTATATAGGAGATTTACAGGCACAGTCTTCATGGTTTTTCAGAGCCCAAAGAACAGAAGAATCTATATTAAATAAACAAAAAGCTTTGATGCCATATTGGATTGTCGATACTCAAAGAGGAGAAGATTTGCCTTTGTATTATAATTCAAAAGGAGCAGATACCACACTTAACCCAAGACCTGAAAATATTAGAAAGGCTGAAATTCAAGGTGATTTCAATATGCCTAATAGATTTAGAATTGGCCAAGACCATATCACTTTCCATTCTCCAGACATTGAATTTGATACTCAGATGGCGAATATAGAGTTTGAAGGAGCCAGTTGTAAACAAGTTGGGTATGCCAAATTTATTAGAACTCTTTCAGATATTGATATTCAGACAGAAACTCCTACAATTAGTGGTTCTGGAGCAGGATTTGTACATAAATCATTTGACTGTGAAGGAATGTACGGTATAGCATCTGGTGCCTTCTATGATGACTATATTGTAGATGATATGGGAGAAACTGCAGGTATTGTACCTTATAATAAAGAAGTTTCTCCAGTCAAATGGATGGTATATCTTTGGAACAGGTCAGGAAGTCTTAATAATGACATGAACAGACCTGCAGATAAAGGGATTCAAACAGCTAGATTAAAAAAGAAAATTATATCAAATCTTAGATATTCAACAACAATACCCGCTTCTTCATTTAATAGTTTTACACCCGCTCATATTAAAGTATTCTCAAGTGACCAAGACACCATAATTAAGATGGATGAGGATATCTATAAAGGTAATATAGATTCTATATTAATACCAGATAATCCAGATGGAGCTTACTTTATAGGGGATAATGATGAGGGCTATGACTACACCTCTAAAAGATTTTCTCCCTCTTTTACTGGTGAGATCAGGTATAGACTACAAACAAGAGATTTTGAAGAATCTGGGATGTCTCAAGAAGACTGGGAATCGTGGATTGCACATCATGACTCTGAAATACATGGTATCCTTCACTGGGAAAATAGCAGTAGTGGTTTAAAATGGATTCTTAAAACAGATGATTTGGGGGATGACTTTGATGGTCTTACTTCTGATAAATCACCTATTAAGATGAAATATAAATCTACTCCACATTTAGTGATTAAAATGACTAATGAGGGTAAAAATAACTTATCTTGGGATAATGCGTATAATCCCGCGATACCTGTAGTTGAAATTATTCAAAATAATGTGACCAATGCTTTTGGAGGTAATACTTCAGATGCCTTGCAAGCAAATGACTGGCTTCCATGTGGAGAACCTGTGAAGCTTTCTGATGGTTCTTGCCTTGTAGAATGGAGCTATGGAGATACCTATTACCAGAGATGGGATTGCCTGAAGACTTATGCATTTACTGAAGAGGATGAGAATCAGGTGGTGGAGATTGGCTCATTCATGCTGGAGACAAGGACTAATATTGATGGTAGGTATGACAGGAACAGAGGACAGAGTAATAACCTGTATATGAGTCCTAGGAACTTCAATCTGATTAATCCTGTATATAGTCAGCAGAATAACTTTTTCACCTATAAGATTCTGGATAAGAGCTTCTATGAAAATAATGCTTTCCCCAATCAGGTGACTTGGAGTCTGACTAAGCAGAGCAGTGCTGATGTGGATATGTGGACCAATGTGACTCTTGCTAATACTATTGAGATGGATGGTGACAAGGGTAAGGTGAACAAGCTTATAAGGATGAATGACCAGCTGCTGTGTTTCCAGGATACTGGACTTAGTCAGGTGATGTACAATGAGAACATGGCTTTGACAACTACAGAAGGTGTACCCATTGAGATAGCCAACTCTGGAAAGGTTCAAGGTAAGAGGTATCTGAGTAATACTGTGGGATGCTCTAATAAGTGGAGCATAGTGCCTACTCCTTCAGGTATCTACTTTATGGATTCTCATAACAAGAGCATCTATATGTTTAATGGTCAGCTGAACAATCTCTCTACTGCAGCAGGCTTTAATACTTGGTGTAAGGGCAACATTAACCTTACCAAGGATGGATGGAACCCTGAAGGATTTGGAGACTTTGTAGGCTATTATGACAAGCTTAATCAGGATGTATTGTTTATCAATAGCAGTACTGCCTTGGCATACTCTGAGAAGATTGGAGCATTCACTTCATTCTATGACTATGGTGGAGCATCCTTCTTCTGTAACCTTGATGATACAGGATTGTGGATTAAAGACTATACAGAGCCTGGTACAACAGTTACTAACAGTAAGATATGGCTGCATCAGGGTGGAGAATACTGCAACTTCTTTGGAGAGCAGAAACCTTATGGAATGCTTCTTGTAGGCAATCCTGAACCTCTTACTGACAAGATATTTACCAACCTGGAATTCAGGGCTTGTGTAGATGGAGAAGGAGAATTCAAGATTGTTGATGAAGGTACTGAGACTGAGCACAAAGAATTCTCAGGTAAATTCTTCCTGCCATTTGACTATCTAGAGACTTGGAATGAATATCAGCATGGTGTTGCACAGCTTCAATGGAAGAATGGTGACAAGCTGAAGGAAACCATGAGGCATCATCTTCTGGATAATACAGCACATCTGGCAAGGAAGTTCAGGATATGGAGATGTGATATTCCAAGAGATAATGCAGAGACTGTGAATGTGTTTGACTATACCTTTGATGATACTTTCCATAATACAAGAGTTGGAGCAAGGATAGATAGGATGAGGAATCCTTGGCTATACATAAAGCTTAAGAAGGATAGTGATACTGATAAGAGAGTAGAGATACATGATATGGTGATGACCTATTATAATTAAATAGGTATTATGAAGAGTAATAGGGAGGTATAAGTTTTCTGCTTATATCTCCTTATTATTTTAGAAATAGGTTTCTTGCATAATAATAGAATCGTTATTTTTGCAAAAATAGTATTCATCATGATGAGAAAAAATAAGCTATATACAGTGAACCCCTGGAACAGAAATTTGTTTGTTATAGGGGGGCAAACCAACAATGTTAGCTCTGCTACTAATTGGAGTCCAGGCAACACATTTACTGTACAGCCCCAGAATTATGTAAAAGGTATGGACTTTACTACCAACTATAATAATGTTGGACAAAAATTCAATGCTATAGTAGATTCTGGCAAAAATGGATTAGGCAATTGGAAAAATGTTGGCGGAGGTAGTAACTCAGGCTCTGGTGGTGGAAACCCTGGAATAGAGAATGTGGATAAGCTTGGTACTGCTATGGGTATAGCAAACTCTGCTGCTGGAGCATTCACAGGAATCCAGACTGCCTATAGTGGTAACAGGCCTCAGTACTCTGCAGATGCCCAGAATGGATTTGCCCAGCTTGATACTTTACTCACAGGTGGTAAGAAGAGCAAACTTGGTACTGGACTTGTGAATGCTGGTGCTGCTGTGATGAACAGAGGTGGTATGCTGTTTCATGGTTTAGGAGCACTGGCAGCAGGTGTACTTGGAACAGCTGGTACTATCATCAATAATGGCTGGGGATATGAAGTTGAGAATGAAGATGCTGTGAGAGAGAATACTGGCAGACTGAAGAATCTTAATTTCAATGCTGTAAATACTGATGACCTAGTAGACCAATTTAATCAAGCAGGTATCAGGAAAGTTGGTCTTGGTGAAGTATCCAATGGCTTATTTACTAATGAAGGAACAAGACAGGCAGAAGAACTAAACAGACAGCAGAATGAAGCCTACGAATATGCATTAAGTAGTTTCAGGAATGCTGGGCGTAATATAGACAGGGACTTATATGAAGACTATATGAGGAACTATGCTGCCTATGGAGGCCCTCTTGATACCTCTAACTTTGGTGGAGCATTGGGACTTATGCAGCAGAATCAGTATATAGATGCCATTAATAACAGAAGCAATGCTATTGCAAAGGCTAACACTATGCAGGCTCCAACATTCTCATTCAATAAGTTTGATGATGGCGGATTTGTAGATGGCTTTATGCAAGACCCCATTGCTGCTGCCATGAACTATATTAGGCAGAAGGATGCCGAGGAAGCTCAGGCTGAAGCTCAGGCTGCTCAAGAGGCAAGAGAACAAGATTATGCTGATATGCAGACAAGATTGATGAATGCTGAGACTCAGAATCAGGGACTACAGGCTTTGCTTGAAGACCAAGGTAGGAGTATTGCTTCTCTGCAGGAAGCTCAGGCTTTGCAGGCTTCAGCAACTCCACAGACTACCAATTGGCAGGAGCCTATGATGGAGGCAGCAAGAGAGGTGGTAAGAAATAATGGTGGTGCAGGTTCTCTAAAAGACTATATTAAGAAGAGTGAGAAATTCAGTCCTACAGCATATCAGTTGGAAGGAGAAGCCCATCCTACTATTGGATATGGATTCTATAATGTATATCCTGGAACTAACAGGAAGGTGAAGAAAGGAGATGTTTTAAGCCAGGCAGAAGCAGACAGATATCTGGATGTAGCTATTCAGGAAAGGGCTGATAATCTGGCTAAGAAAGTACCTAACTGGAATAAGCTGACATCTAACCAGCAGGATGCCCTTATAGATTTGGCATTCAATGCAGGAGATAATGCAAGGCACTTTAGGAAAGGCTCTAAGCTGATGACAGCATTGGCTAATGAGGATTGGGATGCAGCATCTAAGCAGCTTGCTACCACTTCAAAGAATCCTAACTTTAAGAGAGGAATGCAGAACAGGAGTAACAGAAGAAGGAATATGTTTGTAAACGGAGACTATAGTATAAAGGCATTTGGTGGAGAGCTTGGTACTAATGGTACAGATTGGTTTAATGGTCTCCTCCAGGTAAATGCAGGAAACACACATGAGAGGAATCCATTTGGTGGTGTACCTCTTGGAGTTGACTCACAAGGAGTTCCCAACCTTGTAGAGGAAGGAGAGACTGTATTTAATGATTATGTATTCTCAAAGAGACTCAAAGTGCCTAACTTCATGTTGAAGGACTTAGGTCTTGGTGGAGCTATGCAGAAGGGAAAGAAACATAGGATGAGCTTTGCTGATGTGAGTAAGAAACTTGCAGAGGAAAGTGAGATGAGACCTAATGACCCCATTAGTATGAATGGCTTGAATGCATCACTCTCAAAGCTTATGGAGATTCAGGAAGCTGAGAGGATGAAGCAGCAGGCTAAGATGCAGAATGAAGTATATGACAATGGCTTAGTTGCTGCTTGTGGTGGACATTTGAAGAAATATGGGCATGGTGGCAATATTCTTGATGGTAAGCATGGAAAGAGCAGACTAAATACTTACAGTTATGACCCCATAGAGACATTTAAATATTGGGATAAAGATGCTGAAGACTATGATGAAGGCTATAGAGACTTCATTGAGAATAAGCTCAACAATGACTGGATTAACAGAGTAATGAAAGGCCAGTATGGAGACATGAGCAGGTATAAAGGAGCTAACAACTTTAACCCAACAGTTGAAGAAGCATGGCAACTTGGTCTTGATAGAAAGAACTCAGACTGGCATAAAGCAATGGCGGCTGCTTATGATGAGTATAAAGCAGGCATTGACCCAATAACAGGTAAAATTGTACCTAGCAGTACAAATGCTGCCAAAATTGCTTTTCCTGAAATAACTCCCAAGAATCCAGAAACAATATCTATTTTACCTCCCTCTACAGCTGCCTCAGATGTAAGTGAAGAGGATGGTGAGAACAGAGGATTGTTAAGTAGAGTATTTGGTAGAGACAAAAATGGTAACTATCAGACATGGATGAGATATGCTCCAGCAGTGGGTGCAGGAATATTTGCCCTGACTGATGCTCTTGGTATTACCAATAAGCCTGACTATACATACGCTGATAAACTTGAAGCAGCAGCTAACAAAGCTGGCTATGCTCCAAATATCCAAGCTCCATATATTGGGGACTACATGAGGTATACTCCATTTGACAGACTCTTCTATGCTAATCAGCTGCAGGCTAATGCAAGGGCTACTGACAGGGCTCTGATGAATAACTCTGGAGCCAATAGGGGTACTGCAGCAGCAGGTCTTCTTGCCAATGCATATAATACCAACAATAATCTTGGTAATCTCTATAGGCAGGCAGAAGAGTATAACAGGGCTCAGTATGAGAGGACTAAGGAGTTCAATAGGAGAACCAATATGTTTAATGCCCAGATGGGTCTTGAAGCTGATCTGGCTAATGCAAGATATAGGCAGCAGGCTTCTCAAATGGGACTCTCAGGATTAGCTCAGGCAGCTGCTATGAGAGAACAGATTGATAATAGGGTTGGTGCTGCAAGGAGTGCTAACATTACTAATCTGCTTAATAATCTTGGTAATATTGGCAGAGAGAACTTTGCTCTTAACCAGATTAACAATGACAGAAGTAGCAGGTATGGAGCAAGAGCTAATGGTTCTTCGTTCTATAAGCCTGAAGAAGCCAGAAAGAGGAATAGAAAGAACGGTAAAAACAGTTAATAGAAAGGAGAAGAGATATGCCTAATTACACACTAGTAGCAAATTCTACATTCCAGCCTTTTACTTATCAAGAGCTGATGATGCCTATAGAAAGGCAGAATCAGTATTTTGAAAAGCTTGCTGAGGAATATGATAAGATGTCTTCTCAGGCAGATGTGCTTGAGGCAATGGGCAGTAGTGACCTGGATAAGGGCTCTAATACCTATAACAGATATAAAGCCTATAGTGACAATCTGAGGAAAGAGAGGGATAATCTCTTTGCCAATGGACTTAACTTTGAGAGCAGGCAAAGGCTGTCTGACTTAAGAAGGATGTATAACACAGAAATTGTTCCTATCCAGAATGCATGGCAGAAGAGAGAACAAGAAGCACAGCTTCAGATGAAGGCAAGGATGGATGCAGCAGCAAGGGGAATTGATATCAGATTCTCAAGGGATGCTGCCAACAGTTCTCTGGACAGTTATATGCAGAATCCAAACCAGACATTCCAGGTTATCAATGGTCAGCAGATTACTAATGAGGTGGCCAACCAATTTAAGGGACTTGCCAGTCAGGTACAGAGTGATGGCAATGGTAATTACTTTATTAAAGGAAAGCCTCTCAGTCAGATTGAGTACAGCATCATTACTCAGAAGGGTATGGACTGGAATCACTATCAGGATTTCATGAATAATCCCAATGACCCAAGGTTTGCTAATATTAGGAGTATTATTAATAATACTCTTAATGCTCATAATATAGATGCCTTCGATAAAAATACCAGAGATGCCATGTTTGCCTATGGTGCTCAAGGTGTTGCTGCTGGTGTTGGTGCTAGGGATGTACAGTTACATACAGATGCTTATGCACAGGATATGCTTAACTTTAATCAGCAGGTAGCTCTTAAAAATATAGAGCTTCAGAATGCTTTAGCTTTGAGGAGAGAAGACGCAAGATTAGCTGCAGAAGCTGCTGCAGGAAATGAAGATAGCGGAGATAACTCTATGGGAGATACCATAGCCTTAAATTTCAATGACCCTACATCAGCAGGACTTTCCATGAAACGTAAACTTGCAGAAGCAACTGCAGAATACATCTATAATGTAGGAGGAGGAAATGCACAGTCTAAGAAGATAAGAGATTACTGGGAAAAGCACGGAGGCAGAGAAGCAGCTATAAAACATTGGGAGACTAATGGTTTCAATGGAAGTGAAGAATGGATAGGAAGAGGAAACTCAAGCATATCAAATAGACTTGGAAATTATCTGAAGAGAACAGTTATAAACAATGATGATATTGTAAATATCTGGAAAAGTGGATATGCTAAAGAGTCAAGAGCACCTCAAGGAGAAAACTCGGCATCTTCATACAGAAAGAACACTTATGGAGGCTTAGATATGTATGGCAACCAAATTACAGAGGCTGATTATTCAAGTACTAGAAGGGTTCCAGGAAGAGGAACAACCAAGGGCGTAAAAGCAGGAACTAAAGACTGGAAAGACTTTGATAACTTGTCATCAAATGGTTATGAAGTAAATGCAGTTGTGCTTAGAGATGATCCTACAGAGCTTAAAGAATGGCTTGACAGGACATTATCAAGAAACATGCGTAATGGTAATGTAAAACTGTATGATATAGAAAAGATAGATGCCGACAACAATTATACATACAGTAAGCAAGGAAGTACTTCAAGGAAAGATTTGCCTCAGGATAGTAATGGAAAGATTGATTACTCTCAGATACATAGGGCAAAACTAAGTAATGGCGATTATCTTCTGTACTGGGATGATGGAGAGGAGACAAAGCAGAAAGTGCTAAGACTGCAAGACATCAGTAAGGAAGCGAGGTCTGATGAAGATAAGAAGAATCTTGTACTGCAAAGTATAGAAAATCTGTACAATCAGAATAAAATATCGAAAGCAGAAAGAGAAAGACTGAAACAGGGATTAATTAATCAGAATCTTGAAAACAGTATGGATATACTTCGCACATACAAAGTAGAACCAAAAAAGATGTAATATGGCAAAGAAGATAACAGAAACGGGACCTGTAGGTTTAAAAGGAGTACGAAATTCTGACCTGTATGGTGTATTAGGGCAGCTGGCTCAAAATGGAGACAGTGATGCATTAAATATTCTCAATGCTGATAACTGGAAACCAAGCAGACCAGCAACTACGGGAAATACTGATGCCTATTTTACTCCACAACAATATGAGCAAAAAACTGCCTATAGCTCATTAGGCAACTCAAGATATGATAATCCTTACATCCTTGGAGGAGATGAAACTGATGTCAATGAAATAAGATACGAAAACCAGCCTTGGTATGATACTCTTGCTAATGGTGCTGTGAAGATGCTGGGAACTGCAGGTACCACATTCCTGTCTTCTTTGATAGGAATTCCTGTAGGTATAGGTACTGCTGTCTCAGAAGGAAGATGGTCTGGACTTTGGGATAACTCTTTACAAAAAGCCTTTAGTGATACTGACAAATGGTTTGAGGATAACTTTACCAATTATAAAAGTGAAGAGCAGCAGAATTCTCCTTGGTATAGTCCTACCAACTTGCTCTCTATGAACTTCTGGGCAGATGATGTCATTAAGAATGTAGGCTTCACATTAGGTGCTGCTGCCTCTATGGCTGTAGGTTCTGGTTCTCTTGGATTAATCAGCAGAGCATTTGGTGCTGTAAATGAAGCAAGTAAGGGAGCTGGAATGGCAGGTAAGTTTGCCTCTGCATTATTCTCAGCTACTGGTGAAGGCATGATTGAGGCAAGGAATGGAGTAGAAGAAAGAAACAAATTAGAGACTCAGAGACTGAATGATGCTTTGGCTCCAGAAAGACAAGCCCTCGAAGAAGAGTTTAACCTTATCAATGAGGAATATAATGCCACTAAGGGACAGACTCTTATAACAGGAGCTGATGGAAGAGCCTATGACCCTGCTTATTTGAGGTATAATCAAAGAATGCAGGAACTTGGAGCAAAGAGAAATGACCTTAACCAAAGATATGAAGCAGGACTACAGCAGATTGAAGAGAGTGGAAGAGAGATGGGTAACAAGATTCTTCTTGGAAACCAAGCTCTCTTGACTGCTGGCAACCTTATTCAGTTTGGCAAGATGATGAATAAGAGCTTTGACAATGCCAGACATGCTGCTGAGATTACATCAAAGTCAACAAAGCCATTTGGGGTAGCCGCAAAGAGGGTAAGTGATAGTATCAAGGATGGTTATAAGGTTGTAGGAAAAGAATTTGGAAGAGCACTTGTTGCTCCTAAGAACCTTCTTAAAGAAGGTATGGAGGAAATGAACCAGCAATGGATTCAGAATTCTGCTGGAGCTGCCTATAATGAAAAAGATGTAAATGATTATTGGAGAGCTAGGTTAGACCCAGACTCATATAGAGAGACAACTCAAGACCTTTATTCTCTTGGTAACACTATTAGCCAAGGATTTAAAGAAAGTTGGGGAGATGTAAATCAATGGGAACAATTCTTTGTTGGTGCTATTACAGGTTTATCTGGCAGCTATGCTCCTACAAAAATATTTAACCAAGACCAAACTAAGTCAAGGTTAAATCCTATGAGATACGGAGAATGGTCTGGAAGTGCAATCCAGGATGTTCGTGATTTCAATAGGGAATACAATCAATATGAAGAGAACATCAATGACCTGAATAAGATTCTTGCACAAGAAAACTTTGGAGAGAGAACAAGAAGTTTGGTTGCCCACACTTACTTAGAGCGTCAGAAGGATGATGCTGCCCTTAAGGGAGACATGAAAATGTGGAAAGACGAAGATGACAAACAAGCCATTCAGGATATCCAGGCATTCCTCAGAGCAGGTAAGATAGATGACCTCAGAGCTATCTATGAGGAGATGGGCAAGAATATGAGTGATGAGGATATTCAGGGAATCATCAAGGCTACTACTCAGGAGATTAGTGCAGAGAAGGATAAGCAGAATCATGATGACGCCATAGATGCCAAGATTGCTGAACATAGGGCAAAGATTGATAATCTAAATGAGCAGGCTAATAAGATAGCTGAGGATGCAGGATTGTTGGAAAGCAGTGATGAAATAACTGCATACAATAATTCTGTGCAGCCTGCCATTGAGAAACTCTATGAGGATGTAGACAAGGAATATGCTGCCATAGATGAACTGGAAAGGCAGAAACAAAGTTATGCTGGACAGACAAGGTATGTAAGCCCTTATTTGAATGAAGATGGTAGTCAGAGAAAGAGTAATGATGAAATCAGAGAAGAGATAAAGCATAACTCTGAAGCTATGAACAGGAAGCTGAATTCTTATCTGGATTCAGTGGAAGAGGTTAACAGGAGGACTGGAGGTAATCTGACCAAAGACCAAGAAGATAATCTTGCATACCTGCATAATATGGGCAGGTCAAGTATTAGGAGGGCAGATGATATTGTAGAAGGAATCAGACAAGATTTGCCTGCCAAGTTCTTATTTAAGACAGACAAGACTCCAGAACAGCTTGCTAAGGAATATGCTAGTTCTGACTTGGCATTTACCAAAGATGATGATACTCCAGAAGGATATGTAAATGTGGATGCCAGTATGCTGGCTGGACATAACTTCACTGACTTTCTTATCAGGGATATTATATGGGGAGGAAACCAGAGGTCTGAATTTGGTGAGACAGCAGATGAAAGGGCAGCCAGAGAGGAAGAGGAAAAGAATCTGGATGAGGAGGAGAGAAATAAGCGTAAGACTGCCAGAGAAAAAAAGAAATATGATGAAGCTAAGAAGAATGCTCAAGAGCAGAATCTGACTAACTGGCAACTTATGATAGATACCTTTGCTGACAACTATAAGAAGAGAAATAGGGCTACAGAGACAGAGACAGATGAAGCCACTGGTGAATTCATTGGCAACATTGTAGATGCCTTAAGATTGATGCAGCAGGCAGGAGGGTTTGAAAAGACTCTGAATGACTATATGAGGAATCCACAGAAGGTGGATGAAGCAAAGGCTAAGGAAGAGAAAAAGGCAGATGCTAAGAATAAGAAAGACAGAGTAAGGGAGAAGCTTGTAGGTAAGACTCCTTCAGAGATTAACCAGGGAATACAGGATGGTGATATTGGTGCTGATGATATTGCTGCTCTGTATGAAGTAGATGATGATGACCCTGAAATAGCTGCTGCCAAAGAAGCTACAGAGAATGCTGATAATGTAGAGAAAAAGAAGGCAAGTCTCAAGGGCAAAGTACAAGACCAGTTAGGCAATGAGGAGTTTGAACTTGCTGGTGATGATATATTTAATAAGGTAGAAGACGCTATAGACAGAGTGGCTGCAAATGCTGATAGTGATGTAGAGTTGAACTATGATACTATTATTGGTGAGATAACCACAGACAGTCCAGAAGAAGCAGATGTAGTTGGAGACTTGCTTGCAGCAGCCTTTGAAGCACATCAGGCAGACGAGGATAAGAAAGATGATATCCCAGATGTATTTCCTGAGACGAATGAGGATTCTGAGGATACTGGACATGATAGCACTACTAAGATGCCTGCAGAGACTGCAGTACCTAAAGTAGAGGCTACCCAAAATAATGATGAATGGGAACAGCCTATTCCTACAAGTACTCTCAACTCAACTGCTGTCAGCAAGGTGGAGGAGGAAGTAAATAAGGAAGATTCCAGCACCTATCAGTCAGCTCCTTGGAGAAGCACTACCAGAAGATATGGAAGACAGAGGATTTCTGGAAACAGATGGGGTACAGCAAGAGTTCCTTATCATGAATTACCAGATGCTAAAAACCCAAAGAGAAGCGAGGCTATTTGGACTTATCTTAAAGACAATGGGGCTTGGGACAATGTAGACAATGCAGAAGCAGATAAAATAGTAGCAGACAAAACTACAATCCATTTTATGGTAAGGGACTTCACCAAAGAAATTTTTGGAGAGGAAACTCGCTTTGAAGACTTAACTGAAGAACAGAAACCAGAAGCCCTTGTTATTCTCATGCTTGATGATAGAGGTAAAGTTCTTGGAGACTTGCCTTTGGCACAGTATGAAAAAGGATATAATGATGATACTTCACTTATTAAGTCTCCGCAACTTAAGGAATTGAAGGCAACTCAGGAGAAACTCTTTAAGGCATTTGAGGAAAAGAGGAAGAAAACTGGATGCATTCAAGCTATTGCAGATGGAAAGCTTCATAGAGATGGTGCAGAGAATCTTAATCTTACCTTTGGCTCAAGCAGAAAGCCTCTTCTATCTAAAATCTCACAAATACTGAATGGCATAGTACCATTTGGTAATGAGATTAATACCCTAAATGATATTATGGGTAGCAAAGACTTATTGCTTGGAATATCTGTTACAGGAGAGACTATTGCTACATCAAGAGATAAAAAGGATAGGAGAGGAGGTGCTGCTAGGCCAATCAGAGTAGCTAATGTAGGACAGTCTTATATCCTTATTCCTTCACCCTCTGGAGCTTTAATGCCTGTACCTTTTTACACAAAGCCATTTGATGCCAAAAGTCATGCAGACACACAATTGTATAGGATACTTGGTGAAGCTCTTACCAATTTGGTAAATAATGCTGGTAAGAGTGACACATCTACCTATAAGGAGAGCATGGATGTACTTGAAGGACTTCTGCAGGTAAGAGCTCAAGAAGGAGCAAAGACCACTGTAGAAGTAACCAAAGATAACGTAACTTTGCATCTCCAGAGTCTTACTAACCCAGACCAGCATATAGACATTAAGGTTGTGAATACTGGAAATGCCAAAGATGCTGCAAAGGAATTCCTTAACTATCTGAGTGGTACTCCGATTAACATCAGTCTGCAGTTTATCAATAGTAAGATTGGTGTGAAGAATGGAACAAGTGCTCCCTATAACAGGGTTATTGGAGAGATAGCAGATGCCAATCTTCCTAAGGATACTACACACACTGTTAATAATGCATTCCTCATCAAGCTTACTACAGATGCAGGTACTCAGAGGACCGAAGTGAGATATCAGCAGTCGGGTACTCAGACTTTCAATGTTGGAGACAAGACTGTGAAAGTTGATATTGACAAGTTTACTGCCTATCAGATAGATCCAACAACCAAGGAAGAGACTCTGATTGAAGGAGACGAGGAAGTAAATAATCTTTTGGCAGAAATTAAAGCTTCACAACAGGCAGATAAGACTAAGCCATTCAAGATTGAACTTGATGGACAGATTAGGACTTATGACCCTGTGAAGAAAGAGTTTATCAGGACTTCACAAGGCTCTGGTGTTAATGCTGGAGAGGCTTCTATTAACCAGCAGAAGGAAGATAGGAAGAATGGGAATGCTGGAGAAGCATCATCCACAAAGACTACAACACAGAGAGAAGCTACTGTAGAACAACAGCCTGCTGAACACAGGGATGGGGATATTACTTCTGAAACTTCCACAAAAAATGGAGTAACTAAAACAGTCTATACTCAGTACAGAAAAACCAAATCAGGAGCAGTTAAACCTATAGCAGGAAAAGGAGGACTGTTAATTGATGCCTCTTCTATTTCCGAAAAATCTCTAGAAGGAGCAGAACATTATGAAGAAATAAGACTTTTAGAACTTCGTGAACTGGGAGACGGGAATATTGCAGGTACTATCTGGGCAAAAGATGCTGATGGATGGGAAAAATATGAGGTTAAATTCACAAAAGACCCAAGAACCAGCAATGAAACTATTTCTCAGCCTGTAGAAAGAAGGGCTAAGACTATTGAGGAGATTGAGAAAGAAGTAGGAGAGGCTGGAATTATTAATAAGAGGAATAAGGATGCTTGGGATGCTATTTCTGACTCTCTTAAGCTGAAGATGGTAAATGAGGGAACAGGCATTGTTCTTGAGTATGGAGGTAATGAAGTTACTCTTGACTATAGGGACTTTGAGCAGATGAAGAATGCTTTAAAGGAAGCCAACAAATATGCCAAGAGTGGCTCTATGACAGCCAGAGAGGGTGCTAAATACAGAAGAGTAACTACAGAACAGAAAAGGAAAGCCAATATTAGGAGAGAGAAAGAATGGTTGCAGAAGAACCTTCCAATGTTCAGTACTGAGGAGAGACTCCATCTTATTCAGGGACTCCTGGAAATTCCTGGAGAGAAGAACTGGGCTTGGGGAAGATTTGAGAAAGGTATTATTACTCTATCAGACAGAGCTGCAAGAGGTACCCTCTATCATGAAGCCTTCCATGCAGTTACCCAGACATTGCTTAGTGATGATGAACTGAATGCTCTCTATGATGCAGCAGTAAAACATTATAAGGAAACTGATGTAGCCTATGTAGAAGAGTTGCTTGCTGAAGACTTTAGAAGATATGTACAGATGGAAGAGACTCCAGTATTAGGTCCTATCAGAAGATTCTTCAGAAAGATAATGAATGCCATCAGGAATCTCTCAGGATACAGAGCTCCTATTCAGGAACTGTTCTATAGGATTAACAATGGAGAATTCAGTGAGTCTATTCCTATGGAAACCAGGAATGGAAATGCTTTCTATTCAAGAGTCAGAAAAGACAGACTATTGCCTGAAGACCATCCAATGCATATAGCTATAGAGAAGGCTTTCAACAAACTGAATTGGGATGGCAATAAAGGCAAACAATGGACTTCATTCAAGAATGCTTGGATAGCTGAAGGCTATACTCCTGTAGCAGAACCTCATTATTTAGAAAATGGGGCAGGATTAGGATATCATTTTGTGGGAGTGAGAACCAATGCTGATGAGGAAATATCCAAGAGAGAAAGAGCAAGAAATAATAGAGCAAGGAGAGAAGCAGAAAGACATCAGGCAGAACAATCAACAAGAGGTGTTAGCACGAGGTTAGAATGGGATAGGCTCCCTGCAGAAACTCAAATGAGACTAATGGATGAAGGTATACACAGAGATAATTATGAAAATATGTCCATAGGAGAACAAGGACAATATAAAGAATGTAGAGGCTAACAATTCATTATATAAAAAATGGCAGGAGGTATAATAAATAAAACCTTCTGCCGTTTTTTGTGTATGGAAGATATTTATGGAATAGAAGAGTGTTGTAACACTCTAAGGCTTGCCTTTTTACTTGACAGACCAAATAATGTCAAAGACATTAAACTTATGTATAATGTAAAAGAAGAGGATGCAGAAGAATGTATTGTAGCTGCATATATAAATATATGGATTGATACTTTAGAAGACTCATTTATTCTTGATGTATTCTGTGATGCTGAAAGCTATGACAATAAACCAAGAAGTGAAGCTGAAGACAATCTTCAATTTCATACTTATGAAATCTTACAAAGGTGGATTGACAACAAAGAGTATGAACATTTTTGGAAATCAGTAGACTTTGAGAATAAAGACTGGAAAAGAAAAGAGGAGTAGTGAACTCCTCTTTTTCTTATTTGTAGTCTTTTGAATAGTACTTAGTACCTGTGTCAAGGTCATCCAAGAACTTCTCAATTTGTCTCCAATGAGTCATTGGTGGAAGTGGGAGTTGAGCCCATCTCTTATATAGATGACTATGACCCTTATAAGGACCGCTCTGAATAAGCTCACTCTCATCTGGGAACCAGTTACCTGGATTAGCAGTAGTAACCATAGCCTGAGCCAAACTATTAGCAGCAGAGAGAGTTACCATTGGAGAGGTTATCGTCTTATAACCCTCAGTAAACATCAGAGGACCAGGTGTGAGGAATCCTAATTCATGCACTTCCCTGTTGAGCATATACTCTGCAAACTTTGCAGCCCAGCTTCTGTCTGGGTCTTTGACTCCACTTCCAAGCATCCAGAGTAAGAGCCACAAGCTGAATGTCTGAGCCATTTCAGTTAATGCTCTTCTACAATTAGCTCTGTCTTCCTTACTCAATTTATCCCACTCTGAAGTTATCTTAAATCCAGATTTCCAAACATCGTGAGCTAACCTGCCAAAGGTTCTATAATAGCCTTCTTCTTCTTTACCAATATCAAGAATAGGTCTCTTACTCTCAAACCTTCTCATCATCTGAGGCACAATCCACTTACGCATTTGCTGAGCAAGCTTACCTATCATAGTTCTGTTGGCAGCATTCTGGTCTTCGTCATTATAGATACCCATAAGAGTATGGTTAATGTGGGCTATCTCCCTGCCAAAAGCAGCAGCATTGAAATCTGAACCATCTAAGTTCTTAGTTCCAGGTTTCATTCTCATTATTTTGTAGCCATTTTTATCAGTAACAATCTCCTTGGCATCCCATACAGACATCTCTACACCATTAACCTTGACCTTCCTTCTTTTAGCCATAGCAATGGCAGTTCTGTTATAAATCCAGTGGTCACCCATGCCTTGTTGAACAAACAGCCAGTTCTGACCAAAGAATCTTCTGAAGATACTCTTCATCTGGACATTATGGACTTTATCCTTAGCATTCTGCCTGACATTAAACAGTTCATCAAAGAGAGCAATCTCACTTTGCTTAGTCCTATCAGTAAGTTCTGCAAGGAAAGCAGGCATTAGTTTACCATATTCTATATCAGCAGAAGCCAATTCCTTTGCACCAAAGAATTCTCCAGCAGCGGCTTCAATATTCTGCATACCTACAGCAGTAGCAACATTGGCTACACCTGCTAACCAGTTACATCCAAGATAGGCAGTAGAAGTAAGTCTCTGGAATACACCTACAGCTTTCTGGGCATTGGGACCAATGATATCATCTTCCTTAAGATACCTGCCATACACCTGACATTCCAAATAATCACGGAGTTTCTTCTGGAAATTGGTGTTAGTACCAATCTTGATGTTTCTCTTAGTTACTTTACCAAAGGCATTAATTACCTCTTCCTTGGCCTTAGAGCCCACATTCTTGCTGAATTCTTTACTAGAAAGGACGTCCACACCAATTTCAAGAGGGTCATAAGTCTTATTAATCTCCTCGTAGGTATTTGCCATATCAGCATATACCATCAAATCTCCAATAACATCATCAGAAAGCTCATCTGGATTCTTAAGGCGAGTAGTGTACAGCACTGGAAGGGTAAGATACTCTTCTCCTGTGAAATCAGTAAGACCTTCAGTTTTCTCTCCCCAAAGCTGGTCATCATCTTCAGTTCTCTTAAAAGTATTCCTCAGGCTTTCCTCCAGGTTATTATAAGCCTGTGATGGGTCTTTGGCAGAGTCTAAAAATCTCTGTGTGCCACTTCTTCTTCTCTGTATGGCCCTGAAAGTTTCCCTGCGATTCTTGGGAAGCTTCTTCTCAATCTCGGCCTTATACGCAATTATTTCATCCAAAGTTTCTTTTTGGGCTCTGGTGAGCTTGTTATACTCAGGATTAAGATAAGTATCATTGGGATAGGGCCTGTTGAAAATATCAAAGTTAGCATGAGAGTCATACCAGGCTTTTCTTTCAGCTTGCATCTTACGGGCATCTTCTCCTAAAGGATGCCTGCCATACTTTTTAATAAGGCCTTTTCTCATCTCCTCCTCTTCCTTCTTGAATCTTCCATGACTATACCTGGAGATGTAATTGCCAGTCTTATGTCCTTCAGCATCTCTTTCAAACATCCATTCAAAGGAAGTGATACCACGCTTTTCAGCATCATCCCTAATCTTCCATATATCACGGATACTCCCCATAGACTTAAGCCTTGCCTTATCCTTGGCATTCTTTACAGCCTTGTCAAACATCTGCAAGATAATAGAGGAAGAATTACCCATAGAAGTAAGCCACCTGTCAAACTCTGAGATATCAAAGTCATCGCCCATCAGAACATCCTTTAACGGAATAATGTTGCCATCTTCATCTCTGAGAGGGGATTTCTCATAGATTGGAGCCAAGTAATCAGAGAAAGCAGATAAAGCCTGATTCTTAAATGAGGTAATACAAGACTCATAAATGTCATTTATCTCCCTCCATAGCTCCCTCAGATTAACATCCTGACCATCTACAGTAATGACAGCTTCATCACCAATCTCATCAAGTATTTTGTGGAATCCGCGGATAAAGCCAGCATAAGAATCTATGGTAGCCTTGATATGTCTTAGCTGTTTGAAGTCTTGAGTCTCAAGAGTGCCTGAAATATCTAGTTTCTCCATAGCATCCTGAAGGTCTGCAAGAGCCCATTTAGCATAGGTATGTACACCTTCAAGTTTTTTATCATCGCTGATAAGAGCTTCAAGTTTGATAATACGCTTCTTAATATCCTGAGTCATCTCCTTTGGAGCTATCTTACTACGCTTTCTCTCTATTTCATTGGCATTCTGAAGAAGCTTGATTACTTCATCAGTTTCTTCCCTGACCTGATTAAACCTGGCATTCCTGCGAGCCTTGATAATTTCTTCTCTCTTGAGTTTCTTTGTTCCCTGGAGTACATCTTTGGCAAGTTCTCCAAGAGTGCTATCTACGTCATTTTTAGCTTGTGTAATGGCATCAGAATCCCTTCCCTTGAATATACGCTTAATCATATTTACAAGGCGTTGTACAAGAGTTTTAAGGGGTCTGGATTGAGAATTCTCATCTGATGGGGAGGTGATGGAGGTATTTTTTAATTTATCCTGCAGTACCTTACCAAGAGCCTCCTCTGCCAGAGTCTCTTCAATAGACATCTCATTGCCAAAAGCATCATAGTTTGGATTCTTTGTATAGAAATCCCTGTTTCTGTCATACTCATCACCCAAAATCTCCCTTACAAGAGCATCATTATTAATGAGAGTATTAAGACTGCGCTGAATTAGGGGCTCATCCCTGAACATTCCTATAAGAAGGTGAGAAAATTCCTCAGAAAGAGCTAATTCACCTTCCATGCCATCAGCAATATTGATTAATCCCTTGAATCCATCAGCTATAGAGGATGCCTTAGAGAAATCAACCCTACCATTAACTAGTTCATTGGCTTCCAGTAAGTCAACTGTCACTCCAACATCTTCAAACATTTCTGCAAGAGCCTGATTCAGTCTTGTGACTCCATATTGATTACGGAATTCATCAGCATTCTGAGCATTACTTTCCCTGATTTCAACCCTGATTTCAGTATTGTCATCAGACGGAGTAACCACAGCTACCAAATTGTCTCTCTGTTCAGAAGAAGTATTGAAAGCCTGTGCTGAGAGAATAAGACGGTTAAAGTTTTCCCTTGTATTGGCTACATAGGGATAGCTTTTCTGCTCTGCCTGAATAAGCCTAGAGGCCCCAAGCAAATTTTTTATATAAGGTACAGTGACAACACTCTGGTAGGTAGGAACACCCTGGCTGTCTAACTCTATTCTATCCTCATATTTCCTTTGGAAAGATGGAGACAAGACCTGTGTAAAGACCTTGGCTGCTGTTTCATAGCCAAGTTCTTTACGGTAAGTCTGAAATCCTTTTAACTCTTCACCCTTTTTATTTCGGGGAATATAGCTACAACTTAAAGGCATATTTAGAAATTTTTTATATTAGTCATTAACAGAAGGGACTTTCAAGACTGCTCTTGCCCTCATTCTCGTAGTTCTCAGATTCAGAAGCAGGTGCTTCAAAGAGATTATCAAAGTCAAATTCTCCAGAAGTATCAGAAGTCTGAGTATCAGTATTGTCAACTGCAGGATTCTCATTACCACTGTTATGGGCAATATCAGGACTGGTATTCTCATCAACACTGGTTTCTCCAGATTCATGCTGCTCTTCAGTACCCAGATACTCATCTGCAAGCTGACTAAGACTCAAGTTTATATTATACACAGGCCCGCGACTACTTGTGGGATAATCCTCCAGCATATAATATCTGGCAATATTCCTTTCCCTGGCATAGGCATCTGCATCCAACTCATAGACATTACCATCATAAGAGATGAATGGATAGGGCTTAACACCTGTCATCCTTGGGTCTGGACTAAGAATAGTATTAGTGAACTTTCTATGCAGGTTATTATCACTCAAGTCAACAACAATGCTGCCACTGTTTATCTGCATTTTTTTACTCTTAATACTATCTACATTGAAGGCAGCATCCTTGTGGGTAATCAGGAACTGATAGATAAAGTTCTGCTGTTGTTCTTCAGTAAGAGGAGTATCAAGCTGCTGCAGTATTTCCCTAAAGGCAGGGAACTGAGACAAGAAGTAAGTAGACAGCCTTGTAGAATAAGAGTTGTGAGAGAAGTTCAAACCTGTATCATAGTAGGCATACAGCAACAAGCGCTTAGCCAACTCTTGTCCTTCCTTTGAAGAAAGCAAGGCATCAAACCTTCTGGAGATAATATCTCTCTGACCCTTAGCCAAAGAACCCACATCATCAAGGACAATCCTCTTGGTTACTGCTCCTGTGTACTTATCCTTTATAATTTCCCTCTTAAGGATATTTCCCAAAAGACGGCGTATTTCCTCATTCTCCTGAAGAATCTTTGCAAAGTCATCGGGGAAGGTATTCAGGTAATACTCTCTCTTAGATTTCATGGAGGTATGCTCACCATTTTCATTATCCTCTTCACCAAACAGAGGAGATGCAGACAAAGAATAGGTAATGTAATCCATGTAGATATTGTTTACCAAGTCCTCAAGATGGTCTCTGCCAGTACTGCTTTGGTTATAGAGAATAGGCTTTACTATAGCATCATCAAAGTTATCCCTGAGCATGAAGAAATAAGGAGATGCCAAGTCATTCAGAGAGTTGATTCCAAGACCATACATAGCATGGAGGAAAGCCATAGGCTGTTTTCCCAAAGCCTCTCTTACATTCTCTTCTCCCTTGGATACATCTACTGTAGTGTTATTGATTACCTCATTGATGGGATAGAAGGGGAAATCACGTTGTTTCATTTCAGCATTGAATCTCTCTACCATATACTGCTGAATCCTTGCCTTGGCAAATGTATTCTGCATGGCACCATTAGGAGAGTCTGCACGGGATATCATTGTCAGTCCCTCCATAGCTTTGGCCTGCTTAAGAATCCTGTAGCACATAGCATCAATAGCCTGCTGCTCACTGTAGTCAATGCTCTCTGGGTCAAGGATAGCCTTTACCAGGGTCTTTGTATTAACTTCACCTGGATGCAACATCCTGATATTACCAGGATAGTTCCTCTCCATAGTGTCAGCACTGAAGCCAGACTCTTCCATAATAGGCTGGTTGATAATCAATACTGCCTCTTCATGAGTTAATCCAAGACGAAGCATATAACCAATGATAGGAGCAGTCTTAGAAGTAGAGCCTGCATCTGAAAGGTTGGGATCTTTACCATTATCAGCAGAAGCACCAATCATTTCACCACAGCTCTTAAGACGCTTACCATTATCAGAAACATCAACATCCTTGATAACTCTGCCATTGACTGTGAATCTCTGGAACTCCTTCAAAGTAATGTCAGCCCTCTGATATTTAGCAGCCATAGAAGCCTGAATAGCATAGATACCAATCTGGTTAGAACCTGCCATATTCTTAGCATGAGAATGGGCAAATGTCTGAGGATAGATTGGAGCATCAGGACTACTATATTCTTTAATGAAGTCTTCTTTCTGGTCTAGAGAGAATCCCAATACAGCATCTGCAGCATCATCTATATCACCATAAGTCTGTAGTAACTGTGTTGAAAGTACAGGGTCTTTGATTATCCTGTTCAGCTTGGCAGCATTCTTCAAGTTGTCAAATCCCTGTGGGTTGAGAAGGGACTGATTTCCAGCTTCAGAGGTGAGAATACCATATATCATCTGGATAAGCATATTATTCCTTGCCTTTCTGCCATTCTGTTTTGGAGTAAGGTTCCAATTATATTCCACACGCTTAATCTTAGGCCTCTCACCCTTGCTTGTCCACCTGAACCTGTTTCTATTCTCCTTAAACCACTCCCTGAAGGCTTCAGGATCTGCCTCTGACAATTCATCATCAAGACTTGGGTTAGAGAATACACTGGTAGGAAAATACTCTTCTTCTGCCCATGCTTTTCTGGCTTCTTCCATATCATAGTTCTGGATATAGAATTCAGAAAGCATGACAAACATCTTATCAACGTCGAAGTCAGAACCTGCAAGAGTAGTGATTTCAGCAGGAAGTATGATGGCAGAACCATTCTGCTGAGGAGTGAATCCCTTGATATAGAGAGGAAGCATGGAAGACTTATTCTCGGTAGGAATACGATATCCAACAGCCTTTCTCAAATCCTTAGGAAGGTCATTCACATCAAAATACTTTCTGCCATCTTCATCAGTCTTAAGAAGAGGTCTGAAAAAATTCTCTGAAGTGAGAGGCATCAAACATTGTGCTCCAATAATCTTACCCTTACTATCTTTGAGAAGCCTTAATTCCTCATCTAAGCCAATGCCTGCAGCCTGAATAAGAGCAGCACCATTAATCTTCTGCTTAGTAATCCTATTCTTAAACAGAGATGTAATTAACTCCTGCATTAAGGTAAACATAGTAGGAGAGTTTGGAGAGATAGTGAAGTTACCATCACTATCAGTCCTGAGGGCATCTACAAAGTCCTTACCATATTTAGGATTACCCCTTACAATATCAGTAACAGCTTCCATAAGAGATTCCTTTGAAGAGAATATGCCCTTCAGACCATCTTTATTCCTACTGCCTTCCCTGCCATCACCATAGAAGTCTTCAATTAAGTTCTCATCCAACAGTTCATAATAGAAATCAACTACTGCATCCTTGCCTCTGAAGGTATGGTTACTACCTTTTACCTTTACAGTCAGTGTAAAGTCATCAGGAAGGTCAGCTACTGCAATATTCCTTGCCTGAGAACCAAAGGTGGCCTCTGCGTCAATATGGTGCTCTGGAGTAGGCTGTGCCTGGTAATAGTTATCAAATGGAATAGTGTGGACTACTTCAGGATTAATGCTTGTGTTGCCATCTGCATCCTTGACAAGAGCTGTCTGCTCAAGAATACTTATAATCTCCTCTTCAGTAGGACGGAGAGATTGCATTACCTTATCATATTCTTCCTGAGTAATCTTTTCACCAACCAGCTTCTTGTCCATCTGCTTCTTGATGGCCTTGTAGTTAGTCTCTGCATTCTCTAAAGTATTAGGAGCTTCAGCAACACAGTCATATTCATCGCTATTCAGCATCTTCATAACCTTGTCAGGATTAAAGCTGATATTGATAAGTCCCTGATTGCCTACCTTACCCGCAGACTCAAACTGAATCATATCAATAAGGTATTCTCCATTAGAGTCCTTGGTCTCCATAAACTTTGAGAGAGCCTTGTAGACTGGAGAATTAAGGTCATTGGTAATCAAGTCATACATCATCAAGGCACAGATTTCAGAGTTCTTATGTTGCTGTGGTACAGGGATTACTCCACCATTACCATCATTCCTGTCAATAACAGTATAGACAAAAGGCTTAATGGTCTGGAAGATAGTATCAAAGTCTTCCTTTCCCCACTCTCCCTTCTCAAAGTGCTCAAGAGCTTCTTCAGCCTTTTCATCCCATCTGCCCATCATATCCATGACAGACCTGAAGGAGTGCATAGACCTGATAGCCTGAGCATCTGCTACATTAATATCTGTAAAGGCACTCAAGATGTGCTCCTTGTCCTTATTTGTCAGATTGGGATTACTATTTATAATCTTAGCAATGGTATCATAAGAAGGAGATGTGATGATGTCATCAGCAAGCAGGATGGTGTTTTCTGTCTTCTTACCATACCTTGAATTAGTATTAAGCTGAATACCACCAGCATAGACTTCCTTGAATCTCTTCTGGAAATCAACATCGCTCTTGTAGAAAGCAAGGTCAATAGTAGTAAGCTGAATAATAGCAGCATTGGCATAGGTCATATTCATAAAGCCCCTTAAGAACTCATCAGTATCAAGATGCTCTGTATCATAATGGCCTACATTCTCCCTTAAGTATTCCAAAGCCTTCTGATTCATAATAGCCTTAATGGCATCTTTCTCCATATTGGCTATGTCTTCCTCAGAGTAGGCAACAGTAGAACCATCTTCAGCCTTGTTATCTCTCATCCTTGTAATGGCATCAGTGAACTTCTCACCATTCTCAAAAGTGAAATCATTTAACTCAGGGATAAAGCAGAACTTCTTTCCTCTGCCTCCTTTGCCATCAATGACATCAAAATTGGCAATAGGCTTTATATCACCTCTCTCTATAGCTGCCTCTCTTTCTCCAGCATACTTGATTCTCCACATCTCCTGGTCTACAAGTCCAACAAATGCATCAAGTACTTCATCATTGCTGAGCACAGGGCCTTTGACAGTCATAGACATTGGAGAATCAGAGAATATCGGAGCAAGATAGAATGCATAGGGCTTAGTGCTGTCAAAGCTTCTATTCTGAACCAGCCATACATCATCAGGAGTCCACATTCTGTAGTCTCTTACCTCCTTGGTCTCTCCCTCCTTGAATTCAGAAGTATTGTTGATATTCCTATATGGAAGAGTATCTGTGATATCCTGAGCATTATAGAGATGCTCCAGCCACTTGTTTCTCCATGTATTTGTCTTGTGGTTATAGAACCACTCATACTTCATGAAATTCTCCTCAATGAAAGCCCTTCTCTCATCAAGGTTAGGATTATACAGTCCCCTGAAAGTCTTCTGAAGATAGTTATCAGCAGAGTAGCTATACCTGGTTTTCTTAGAAGCAGAATCATAGAAAGACTGCATATAACTCTCATCAGTAATCATTCCCCTGCCATCAAAGAACTTGCCCCATACAGGTTCTCCTCCAGTATATCTCAAATCCAGGAAGTAGTTAAAGTCTTTAGCCTTCTCATCAGAAAGACTGGAAACTAAATCTGCTACATAATGAAGGTCTTTCAGCATATCCAGCAAAGTCTTTCCCTGTTTTTCCTGAGCTAGGAGAGCTACTACATTATCCCTATTTGATGAGATACCAAAAGAGTTAAGCAGGAATACAACCTTGTCTGTAAAGTCATTAAACTCTTTAGTAACTGCCTCTGTTGTTTCAGAAGTAGAATCAGATAAATCACTATAAAGACTGTAGGCGTGCTCCACACCACCATCATTAGTTACATCAAGAATACAGTCCTTCAAATCATCTGCATGTTCCCTATTAATGGTAGTATCCTGGTTGTAAATACAAGTATCTGTCATGACAATACCATTATTAAAGTTAGCTGCCAGCTTATCTTTCTGACATCTTGCTTCCATCTCAGTATTCAGAGGAGTGATTCCGAAATAATCAGAGCCATCTCTTTGGGTGCCTGTCTGGATTTTTGCATAGGGAATAAATACCTTTCTGAAATTGGTGTAAAACTGAGATGCCATAGCTCCATAGGTAGATGGATAGGCAATACAGGTATTCCAGTCCTTATCAAGATAGTCATCAGCAAGGCGGGTAATAATCTGTCTTACCCAAGGATACTGACTGCTCATCTTTTCCAGTACAGGAAATACAGGATAGCCATTAGGGTATCTGTCACCAAATTCTTCCTCGTCCTGAATTCTTATTGGAGAACTTACTTCTGGCAACTCATCATAGCTGTGTACAACATACATGAAATCATCGGGATTCTGCATGTTTTTAGCCAAGTAGGAGAGGAGAGTAGCATAAATCTGACCACTAGAGTATTTACGCTCTTGTCCTAAGTCATCTCTGTCAGCATCAGACCTTTTTATATTATAAAGCATTCTCCTCACTCTCTTAGAAAGAGAAGAAGCAGGGTCTTCAAACCTAACCTGGAATAACCATCCATCATTGCCACTTACTGTATGACCAGTCTCATCATTACCATCATTTTCCTCTTCTATAGCTACCTCATCTGGAGTAGTTTCAACAGTCTGTAATCCAACAATGCGGATTCCTTCCTGTTCTTCAATTTCCAAAGAAGCCTGATTATTGAACAAATCATCAAAGTAGTCATAGGTATTCTGCCAAAGCTGCTTTTCTACTCCATCATGCCTATCAGCAGCATCCTTAATCTTTCTTTTAACTTGTTCAATAATAGCTTTTATTCCCTTAGTACCAGTCTCAGCATCCTCAATTCTCTGAGATGCATACTGCCTGCCATTAACAGGGTCACGGAGCAAATTTTTTAAAGTAGTTGCTTCCTCCTTGTTCCTTTGTGCTTCTCTTTTTTGGTATCTATTACTGCTGCTATTCTTGAGAATATCGTCATATTCCTTTATTTCCTCCTCAAGCCTGTCTAACTCATCAAGAATGTAATCATCAAGAATATCAGAGAAATAAGAAGCAATCATTGTACCCCTGTCCTTAATCTGCTGTGGGGTAAATGTCTGATAGAATTTTGTAATAGGGCTATCTGTAACCTTTAAAGCAGTCTTAAAGGAATCAGACTGTGGCAAAGGCTTTGGTTCAGACACTTCTTGAATATCATCCTCATCCTCAAGAGCCACTGCCCTGTTTGAAAGCCTTACTGTGTTTTGGGAAGGTGAAGATGGAGAAGAAGTATTTATAGAGGCAGCTTGAGAGGGAGATGAAATAGATGAAGGGTTAAACCTGCTTTCAAAAGCTTCTCTATTTGCAATATCCCTACCATCAACTGTTCTGAATACAAATCCTTTAGGAGCATGGACAGATGCTGGAATACCCAATCTTTGAGCTGCAATAATACCAGCTTCATCTACACCTGTCTGACCTCCACTTCTTACTTCTTGAATCTCTACTCCATTATCTTGTAGGTACTTAATCGTACTATAAAGAACATCATTGATTTTTTCTTGACTTACTTTAAAAGTATATATGCCATTTCCAGCAATATTCAATTTAATAGGTCTGCCAACTTTTTTTGCTTTTTCTACAACATCATTAAGAGCACTATAATCTACGGTTAATTCTTCGGGATCTTCGAGAGAACCTTTATATAATTTAGCAGCTGTATATTTTTCGCCAGCTACCTTTTTAGTAAGTTTCTCTCCAGCAGTGCTAAAGTCTGTAGCTAAAGCAAGAGTAATATCAGACCAATCTGCATTTTCTTTAGTTCTTTGTTGATATCCACCTGTGGATTCTGTAAAGGCTACTGTTGAAGGTGAAGTGCTGCTAGGATTAATACCATCTGCAAAATCCCTAACAGTCATGTGATTGAAATCCTTAAGAGTGAGTTTGGCAATTTCCTCTTGGGACCAATTACCAAAGGTTGCCTTCAAGTCTTTCCAGGCATCAAGAATCCATTGTTTGAGTTTATCTATAATACCTTTATTACCCTTCTCTTCAGCTATCTGATTGAGAAGCTTCTCACCATTTTCTCCTACTAATCTGGCATGAACTTCAGAAGCAATAAGGCTCTCAAGCTTACTGTCTGTCATACCACTGAGAGCCTTCCACTTCTTACCATAGTTATCAGAATCTTCAATCTCTTTCCACAGAGCAAGATTCTTCATAAGTTCTACACCTCTTTGCCAGAGCTTTGGATTATTCTTAGCCGAAGCCCTGTCCCAAAGATGTGTATATTCATGGATAGGATGTTCTGGAGATACTACTGTCTCATCAAGATAGATATCTCCATTAGGAGCTACAAAGCCAAATATTTCTCCTTGAGGAGTTAAAAAGAATGACTCCTCACCATTATTTATTGGAATATAACGAGGACTATTAGTGCCATCACTATTAGGAATTTTTATCCAACCTGTTCCGAAATTTTCTTGGCTATTCTGATTACTCTGTCTTCTGAAGGTTTCTCCGTATGATGCTTCATTATCCAATCTAGCATTGTCATCATTTGATCTTCTGTCCTCAGCATCAATGCTATCACTGTTATGGTGTCCTTGTTTACTAAGATGTTCTTTAGTCCAGCTATCAACATCTTCTTGGTTTCTGATATTACCATTTTCTATTTCATTTTTAGTTGTTTCTATTTCTTCTTTACTATAATTTCTAGTGTCTATCCAGAGTTTTACTTGAAAGCCTTTAAGCTCCCCAGTTTCTTTATCTCTGTATAAACCCTCTGCATCTGAATGGTCTGTAAGATACAATCCTTGTCCTGTATCTATTAACGTTCTTTTTGCCCTATTTATTTTTTTGAGCTGAGTAAATATATCTTCTTTCTCGTCATCAGATACTGTATCAGTTACATATTCTGTATCTATTTTAATTGCCTCTTGAATACTATTATACCCATGCTCATTAAGATATTGAATCATCTCTTCCCTGTCATGAACAGGAATGCCCATAGATTTAAGATGGTCAATAAGTTGCTTGGTTGTATATTGTGATTCCTGAGATGGTGTAGCTACAGGATTGCCTACTGCCATTTGTAAGGCTTCTGCTTTCAAATCCCTCAAAAAAGACTTGCCTTCTTGGTTACGAAGTTTCTCAATGAAATTCACCAAGGACTTCATTGCAGGAACATTGTCAGGATTCTTTGAATTAGTGTTGTTATATAGTCCAATCCACTCAGCACACATCTGGTTATTAAAACCATTACGCTGACATGCTTCTGGATATTCTTGTTGGATTTTACTTGCCAGTTCCTCTATAGCAGGAGTGACAACAAGACACATATTGCTCATAGAATATATTTTATTATGTTTTGCAGCAAAGATAGTCCTATTAGTGTAATAGTCAAAATGAGTTATTAAAACTGTAATTTGGGTGTTAAGAAAAAAATAACCCCTTCTCCCATCAGGCTAAACCTGACAGAAGAAAGGGGTCCAACAAAACAATACAACAAACTGGGATTATTATTATACCTGAATAAAAGGAACTAGCATTCCATCAGCATTTACCACCATGAAATCACAGTTAGAAATCCTATTAGGTACTTCTGCATCAGCTATTCCTTCAAAGTGTTTTATGAGCTGCTTGAATAGTTCCAGGTCTTCAGGGTAAATAGTAGTATTATAATTTCCATACCACCTATACCATCTTTCTCCAAACAGAGTCTTAAGCATAAACTTTACTGGAGTAGATGAAACAGCCTTATTATATCTCCATTGCCAATTAGCCATCATGCCAAATATATACTTGATACTATTCGGGTAATGCATATAGTCCATCATGGAGAGAGCCTTCATAGCAGTGCTCTTAGTGTCATCATCAGTACTTGTGAGCATATCATAGACAGATACAAGGCAATCAAGAGTAATCTTATTGTTCTCATTACCAAGAGACTTCTGCACAGTTTTCTCATAGACAGTCTTATTCTTAGGCAGAGTGCCTGTAATAGCCCCTATAAGGACACTATTACTCTTGGGTATAGAAATCACACCACCTACATACTCAAGAGTTGCATCTAGAATACCTGGAACCCTATCAAAGGATTCTTCATAGCCAGGTTCCTTTAACATCTCCCTGAGAGTTTTGCCTATGTTAGCCTTAAGAGATTCCCTTGTTGTGAAATCTAGAGTAAGCAAAGGCATCGAGCCAATAACTCCACCACTCTCATTGATAAATACAGCTTGGTCTCTCATATAACCTGTTCCTTTGACATACTCAGGCACTACCACAATATCTGCAGTATAAGGAGAAAGACTCTTCTTATACTTGTCAGATATCATAGTGCGGGAAATCTTACATTCCTTGTGTATAAATGCCTTCTTGGCTGTCTTTAAAAGCTCTGGATGGTCAGTATATGGAGGAGTATCAAAGACAAGGTCTCCAAATTTATCTTTCTTGGCTCCATAGGTGTTGAACAAAAGAACATTGCTTCCTTGTAAACGACGTGCAGAGAAATAATATCTTGGAACATTTGTCTTATATAAAAACTCATGGTCAACCTCATATACTGCACAGTCATCAAACCCATATAATACAGTGTAACACTTATCTACAGTTGGTCTCATATCAAATCACAATTTTATTACGAATCTTAGAATTAAGAAGAAGCTTGGTAGTCTTGGCTGGATACTTGCTGATTGCTGTCTTGATAACATGGAACAGCAAATCATCAGAGAACAGCTTACGAGGATTGTCAATGAAATCCAGAAGCCTGTCCTGCACAATATCCTGCTTGACACCAGGCTGAGAGAAATAATACATGATATAATTCAATAACCTGATAGCCAGAATTGAGGCAATCTCAGTCTTGAATCTTTCACCATCATACACACAGTCATGAATCTTAGGCTCTACAGTCTCCCATTTCTGCATCAGCATATCCTTAGGCTGCACCAGCTTGTCCAGCTTCTGAGAGATGAAAGTGGTGAAGAGAGTACCCACCACATTATCCTTGTCATTAAGGAAACATCCCTTTGAAATATTCAGAATCAAAGCCAGGGAATTGTCGTCATTCCAATCCTTGATACCTGAAATAGCCTTACAGAATGTCGTGTATGCTCTTGGATTAATGGTCTGCACATTGTTGTGCTTCTTGAAGATTTCATCCCAATACATCAAAGCAAAATTGACAGCTCTGCCATCCACATTATTAAATTCTGCCCAATTAGCCCAGTCTTCCCTATTAGCTTTCATATTAAAGTTAATATATCTAGTAGACTGAGCGGTATCCTGAGAATTAACATTGTATGAACCATCATCAGGATTGTTAGAGAGAACTATGGAAGTGTTCTTTGGAAGATCCCAAGATATGTACTTGCCTTCATTAATTAAATCCATTGTTGCTTGGATAAACATTGGACCACATCTATTAAAATCATCTAAAAGCAAAATAATACCATTAGGATTTTCTTTTCTCGGTAGCCATGCTGGTGGAGCATAACTCATTCTGGTGGTACTTGTTACCTTTACATTCTCAGGAACTTTATTCAAAAGAGACTCAGGCCACCATCTTGACTTAGTCTGCCCATCTGAGGTTTTCCACTGAAGCAGCACTTCCTTTTGAGGATAGCCAACTAAATCACCCACCTCCTCCAGCATTGAAAGGTTGAGCTTACATAATGTCATACCTCTTTTTTTAGCTACTTGCTGTACTACTGAGGTTTTACCAATTCCAGACTCCCCCTCTATACCTATGGCTATTGGGGTAAGCCCTTTTTCTTGTAGCTCCTTGTTATTGTCAAGGAGATAGTTAAACACACCAGAGAATTCACTGATGGTCATTTCATTTAAATTTGCCATTTCTTAAATGTTTATCGTTATGTTGTAAGGATTTATAAAGCAACTAGTACTACTTTGTCATGAAGGTGAAATCTTTCTGGAACAATATCCTTGAAGAATAGTACAAGTCTGCCAGCAGTATATACAAAATCTGTACTTGTAATATGATTGAGTGTAATCTGGTCTCTATCTACCAATATTTTATGACAGAAAGAAATTGCCAGCCTGTATATGCTTCCAACACTCTCCCAGGGAGGATCATCAGAGTCTTTCATTATGACCATACTATAGTCACCTAATTCTACTATTTGCATAGTTGCTACTTTTTATCATATAATTCACAGGGAACAAAATAAGACATTCCCTCAGACTGTATACACTCAGGGTTTTCCATGAATTCCTGACTTTCAGGCCATTCAAGGAGATAGTATTTCTGTTTATTCATAACCAATTGTTTCTATATAACCAGCTTTATACAAAGTCTCCGCTGCTTTCTGTATCATTTTTAAAGAAAGCACATAGGAATTTAGTATAATGACAGGATAAATACATCCCTTTTTAAAGATTTCACCAACCTGTTCATCAAAATATAGGACACTTCCAGAAGGAGAAGGTATTATTTCCTTTGCTTCATACCACTTAGAGGATTTAGTTCTTATGAAAAAACCTTTAGCATCACCAATATATTTTTTTATAAAGATGGAATAATCCCCTATATCAGAAACTACGACAGTGGTTTCTTTCTTCATACACCCCCAATAAGGACTATTAAAATAGTCTACTATTCCATTGCGAGTATGTAGTTTACCAAGAAGATTTATTTTACTCATGCTCTTTAGGGATATACAGTACTTTTCCAGGATATTCCTGGTGCATACCATTAGAAGTGATTACCCATACCATACCAGAGGGCTTTCTCTCAGGCAGACAACATTCTCCATCAGTAAAATAGATGAGGGAAGCATATTCCTTCCTGTGCTTGACATAATAGTCTACAGGAGGATTGAAGTCAGTACCACCCCTTCCTACAATCTCAGGAATCTTCTTGCCATCATACTCTTCAATCTTATTGATTCTGGCATCACACTCAAGAATAGTAACCCTGGCTCCAGCCTTATAGATATACTCAATCTCAGAGAAGAAATCCTGCAGTTCCTTATTAGATACAGAACCCGAAGTATCTACAGCAACAAGAATACTTACTTTCTTCTTATGCTGAATTCCTGCACTATCTACAAATCTCTTAGAAGGCTTTCTGCGAGTAGTCCTGATATTAACATCATAGATAGAACCAAGCATCCTACGGAAATATGCCTTCCAGTTAAACACTTCTGGCTTCTTCTTTTTGAGCTTCTCTATAATCTCCTTCATATTGTCAGGAATAGTGCCTCTCATCTTGACTACCTCTTCAGCAGTGGTTTTCAGAATAGAATTGATATTATTCTGCATGAGCTGTTTATTGGCTTCAGGGAGATTCCTGAATTCCTTCCACTCATCATGACTGTCAAAGGAGTTACATACTTCAGCTAGGCCATCAGGATATTGCTCCTCTTTCTTTTCACCTCTCTCTTGCTGCCCTGTATTGGAGTCCTGCTTATTCTGAGGTTCAGACTCTTGTTCTTGCTGAGAAGATGATGATGGACTCTCCTTTTCCTCGTCCTTATTATCTTCAGGAGCTTGATTTGAGGGAGCTTCAGAGGGTGATAAAGATGAAGAGGGCTGATTCTGACTCTGAGGTTGGGGTTTAGAGTTAGAGCTCTGACTACCCCCCATACCACCATTACAAGGCTTCTGAGGATTTTGGGCAGCAGCCTTTTGTTGGTTCTGCCATTTCATCAGAGCTTCATAATAGGTTTTAGTACCCAAACCATTCTCAAGATGTATTCCAGTTGTCTGAGATAATAATTTGGCTGTTACTCCACCTTCAGGAAGATGCTCTATATAAGAATTAACCTCTGCATCAGCTGCAATATTGAAATACTTAGGGTTAGGGAAAGAATCTGCCATAAACATGTGCTGAAGAGCAATATGAGATAACTCATGCTCTAGCAATGCTATTTGCTCATCATCAGTAAATTGTTCCCAGAAATCAGGATTGATATTAAGCTGACAATTAATGCCGCTTTTAGAGACAGCCAGAGTATCTACCTTGGTAGTAATTACCTTAGGCAGACTTAGGCAAAATAGTCCATAGAAAGGGCTTTTTATAAGTAATCGCTTAAAACTTTTTTCTATATCCATAATTTAAGTATTAATGTATTTCCATTTAAAGCCTTTACAAGACTTAGTATTATCTCTGCAACATCTAGTTATATTTGCAGCATAAAATTTAATAGCTTCAGCAGCCTCTTTAGCAGATGGATACTCAGCAACAACAGCACCAGTATTCTTGTCTAATTGTAATACTGCTTTACTATGACTTAAAGACATCTTTTTTCTAGATATAGCAGTATGGTGTTTACCTGTATTTGAAATAGATAATTTTCGTCTTGTTTCTTTAGAAGCTTTTCTTCCAGTAATAGCCTTTAATAAAGCTGCTTTTGTTCTGGGGTGCATCGGCTTTCCTTTTTTGCTTTCAGAAAGGTGTCTTCTATGCTCTTCAGTAACAGGCCCACACTCTCCTCCAAGAGCAATATTATAAGAAATACCTAAATCTTTATAGTGCTGTATTAGTTTCTTTTCCATTGTAACTGCCTGATTCATTGTTAATCCATGTGCAACAATTACATGTTTAAGATTATTCCAACCATATTTATTTATAGCATGTTTAAATTTGACACAGCTTTTATATCCATCCCCATCTCTCCATCTTCTGTTGGCTTTTTGATGAGTAATGCCAACGTATACTTTACCAGAAGGAGAAATATGCTTATAAACAATATAATTGTTACTAAGCCGATACAACTTTTTTCCCATCTTCTTTAATTTATGAGCAATCTTTTGAAAGCTTTCTCAATCTCCATGTCTGTCTATAATTTTGTTCACATTCTTATCAACATAGTCTATCCTAGATTCCATTCTGTCAGCTTTCTTGCTGATATATGCTACAGACATAGAAACTACAAAGACAATAATAAGTGCAAATACGAGAATAAATTCCCGATAGTTAATCTTTTTCATACTTTAGTTATCAATAATTAAATACTCATGAACATAGATGAATTCATCTGGGTTTCTTTCAGAGATGCTGTCATTGAAGTCCTCTACATCTTTCTTGGTCTTAATTTTACCATCTGTTATTTCAGAGAGCCACTGATAGGCTTCATCATTATTCTTGAAATACTCAGACTTGTAATCACCATTGATGCAGGTATCCACATATACCTTGTCTTCAAAGTAGAGTCCTTCTCTGTCATTGGTCTTATAGATACCCATTCCTTCTTCTTCTACTGCCCAATAAACTTTTATTTCAGGGAATTTCTTTTTGAGAACTATATCAAAGTCAGTGATATCCCAAGCTTCCTCAGCCCAAAATCTTAAATCATCACCACTCCACCATGGTTTCTCATTGATAAATCCTCTCATATAGAGACCTTTTTCCCTGTCTTGGTCTCTGCTAACCCACTCAGCCCCCAGAGCATTGAGAATATCTCCTTCCCAATGCTCATCTGCACCTTCAGATACAGAGTGGCTGATAATGGCTTTCTCAATCTTCTCAAGTACCTCATTAGGTCCTGAAATAACATAGTTTGTATATGCCCAATTTGCCATAGTTATTTATCTTTAAGTTACCACGCTTCTATTAGATAATCTCCTTCATTAGTTTCCTCAAATTGAGAAGCTGTTTCTTTATCTACAGTTGTATCAATAGTTGGTTCCTGCATCGAACATAAATCATAGAAGATCCAGATATTCTTTTCAGGATTAAGCTCTTGGAGTTTTTCAATTAATTCTTTTACTTTCATATCACTTCTCCTTTTTATCCTTTTTATTCTCAGTTTCCCAAGATTTCCATCTCATACGATACTCTTCTATAGCATCATAATTACTTATATTGCTCATAGTTATTTCTCTTTAAGATATACTATATTGAACATATCTCCATAATATTCCATAAGATAAGAGGCAATTGTCTCTCCTGCTGTTTCATTAGTAAAAGTCATGCCTACCATTATAGTTCTGAAGGCTTGGCACAAATCATCTACTGAAATATCAGGATAAGGGAACTCAATGATTATTTTCTCCTCACCACTTACTTCAGCAGTAATCCTTGTAAAATTAGCATTGTCCATAGTTACTCTTCAATAAAGATTTTATAATCACCCTCATGTTCAAAGTCTTCAAAGACTCCTTCTATATAGTCCTCTACAGTAGCTACAGGAGTTTCTTGGATTGTTCCTACACTAGCATAGGGATTATCATATAGATAGATAATATTTCCAGCAAACTCTTCTTTTTTGACTGAGTAAGAAGAAACTTCTCCATCCTCCAGAGACTCTGTGCAGAATTCCCTAGGCTTATCTAACTCTAAACCTCCAATAAAGGATATGAATCCTTCTAAATCAAGATATTTTTTCATTGTTATACTATACTTAAATTTTCGGATACTATTCTGATAAATTCCTGCCTGGTAGCTTCTCTATACTTAGCTATTAGCTCTTGAATTCTTGGATTGTCAGGATGTCTGCTTTTTATACCTTTCCAAGATTTGTATAAAGGGTCTTTTCTATGACAAGGTAAATAGCCATGCTCTTCAGTATATTTACATACATCGTCTATTATTCTATCTAATTTCTTAATTTTACTGTATTTAGATATAATATCTTTATATCTTTGTTCTTTATAACATCTGTTTTTTAAACATCTGTATGAATGATAGGCATTTTTATCTTCAGGATTGGTACGCGAAGGAAGTCTGTTGTGTACTTTACAGAAATTAATAACTATGTTATAATGATACTCTACTTTACTGGCTTTCTTTTTAGCTTCAATGCATTCATCATAGAGCTTTTTTATCTCAGGGTCTTTTAAAATCTCTTCTTTGTTTTTGGCAAACATTCCATACAAATTAGTTTCACTGTTGTCTCCGCCATATCCCCTAGGAAGTCTTTTATGCTCATTTATAAAGTTAATGAAGCGTTGTCTAAATACAGCTCTTATACTATTAGTACCATATTTAACATATAGGTCTAATGCCATTGAATTTCTGTCAATAAAACTGCTTACAGCACGCCAATTCAAATAATCATCACGCTCTTTAGCACTATTCTTACTAGGAGCTCTTCCATATTTTTCACAAAACTTTGTTGCCATCTCTATTCTTGTATCTAAGGGAATCACTGTAGGAGACAGTTTCTCAATCATTTGTTTGACATTCAAAGTATAATCAAATATCTCAAACTTATGAGCATTTTTCTTCTTATCCTCTTTATCCTGGTGCTCTTTCTTCTCATCTTCTTTTTTTACCTTATCAAACATTTCTTGGATAAAACTAACAGAAGTAGTAGAGATATTATCTACCATATCTAATACAATTGGATTACTACTATTAGCAGAAGTCAAGCATCTGCCAAGTTGCTGAAGATAGATAATCTTACTGGAAGTTGTTCTGAGCATCAATACAGCATCCACATTAGGAATATGTACACCTTCATTGAGGATGTTTATGGCAAACAACAGTTTTACACCTCTGCCTTTATCCTGGTAGAAGCCTTTCATCTGTGCCATCTTCTCTCTGTCCTCCTGATTACTATGAATCATATAAGAACCAGATATTCTCAGTCCAGCACTTCTGAGCCACTGTTTGGTAAGAGTCTGCATCTTCTGAAGGTTTCCAATATGAGAGCAGAATACTATAATTCTATGAGTCTTCTTGTTAAGGTGCTTTTTGAGAATAGTTGCCATTCCACTTGATTTCTCCCATTCCAGTTTTATAGTATTAGCCCGAAGTAATTTCTCCTCTTTCTTCTTTTTACTATATTTCTTGCTGTTCTTAATTTTCTCCGTAAGGTCATTAATAATACCATCAAGAGAATAGAATCCTGTAATATAGGTAGGAATAGGAAGAATATTCTGGTGCCATGCATCAGCAATAGAGAGGGTACTGGCAATATTATCATCAAACAACTCCTTTGCCATATCCTTCTCATTGTCCAGATATCTTATAGGAGTAGCACTTGTACCAAGGACTTTAGCTTGAGGTTGAGATTCCAAGAAAAGATTTACAGCTGTTCCCCATTCTTCAGCTCCTGCTCTATGGAACTCATCCAGTACAATGATGTCGTACTTGGTTTTAATCTCAGAATAATGCAGTAATAACCAGGCATAAGTCATATAAGACACACTTTTATGGCCTTTAAGAGCTTCTTCCTGCTGGTTAAGCACAAACATATTGGGAGCAAGTACCAGCACCTTTTCAAAATGCTGGCACACTGCTGCCACAATATATGACTTTCCTGTACCTGTAGGATGACAAATACAAGTTCTGTTGCTTGTCTTGAAGGCTTCCATTACCTTCTTATAAGCATCCTGATTATGGGGATACAGTTGTGTTCCCATATTTATTCTTCTTCAGAATCGAAGTAATAGTCTGAGGTAATAGGCATAAATTGCAGTTCAAGAGAGTCTTCTAGGATATCCACCATCATGTGACCACACCAGCCTCCAAGACCAGTTATTCTGTCATCATCACTGATGCCTTCCCACATTACACGCTCTTTCCAAGCTTCTTCTAAAGTCTTCTTGGCGTCTTCTTTGAGTTCTTCAATTGTTGGAATATGTCTGCCAGACTTTCTTATTCCATTTGGAAAGGTAATATCCAGTATCTCCATAATAGCGTGGGCCTTCACAAAATCAAAATTATTCAGTATTTTAGCAATTGCTTTCTTCTTTTCTGCTTCTGATAAATTATATTTTTCCATATTGTTTTGTTTTTAAATTATTTCTTGCTTTAAAACATTCAGATTATCAATAATATTCTGGCGAGAATTAATGAAGTAATAGTCACCATCACAGTTGATACCAAAGAGGATGATGTCATTATTGTTATAGGCCTTCTCCATAATGTCAAAGATTTCCTTGGTCTTATCAAAGCTATAGTATGAGTTCTCTAATACCAGAAACTGTTGAATGTCCTTCAAATCACTTTCAGTGTTTATCTTGACACCAATGATATCATGGTCCTCCATTCCACCCATAAGATCCCAAGCATTCTCCCTGCCTGTTGTGAGTTTAGCAATTCTTGCTCTCAGTACTCCATGAGCAGACCTTTCATATTTCTCACACTCACTTTTTTCGTGAAACTCTGTACCATCTACAGCTTGGTACACAGTGTAACTCTCAGTTCTTTCTTTCTTTACTTCTTTCATAATTGTTGAATTTAAAAGTTATTCTCTTGGTTCTTTAAATAATTTACACATGAATTGGTAATATTCTTCAGCCCAACGTTCTACTTCTTCAATGGTATCCTTATCATGCCAAGCAAAACAAAACTCCAGTCTTTCATCAATAGTTCTGGACATATCTACATGGACTTCTATTCCTACACGATTTCTCTCTTTTTCTGATAGTCTATCCCATAAATCTTTCCTTGAAGAATAGTCATAAATAGATAGAATTATCTGATAAGCATTCCTATTCTCTTCCCACTGATTATCCTTTTTGTGAAAGCCTTTGCCTATGATATAATCTTCATGATGCCAGTGCTGATTATATTTCTTATAACCTCTCTCATAAAGCAGGTTGGCTAGTTTGTCAAATTGTTCTTTATTCATTTTACAACTTATCTTTTATTCTCTGATACTCAGCATCAGGAATACATCTCCATTTTTTCTCCGAAACTTGGACAAGCCAGTCTCCTTCCTTCGCATAGAGTTTCTTGGATTCAAAAGTTCCTGCAAATCTAAGACTTCCAGAAACCATCTTAAAACACTTTGTTATACAAGGCAATTGTAATACAATGCCAAAAGTTTCCTTAGTTATCTGAATTGTTTGCATCATCTATGATTTTATCCTCCTTGTTCCAATAATAGAGCAAGAAACCAAGATTAAATAATACTAGCATAGTGCCTACTGCCACTCCTATTAGAAATTCTATCATAGTTTTCTACTTTTATCTATTTCCTTTTTAATAGTTTCCATTTGAGTGATAATGTTCTCAATAGTCTTATAAGGATATCTATTGGCAACATCCTTAAGTATTCCTATCTGGAATAAGAGTTTGTTGTATTCAAGTTCTGACATAATTAAAAGTATTCGGATTTAACAAAGTAAGTACAGCCATCAGTAACAGACTCCTCTGGATAAAAGAAGCTTGCATACTGATAGCCTTGATTCTTTAACTCCTGACCAAGCCAATATCTGTAGCATTGGTCTTTTTTCTTACACTTGTCTTGGGAACAGTGCATATAATCGTGGTTATAAACTGCCATGTAAATCACCTTCATCAAAATATATTTTTTCTGGCACTTTCATAATGTTATTTTTTTAATATGGTAAATAGGGTCTTATATATTTACTTAATGGACCGAACTGGTCAATATCAGCTCTTCGTGAGATAAGTTCATAATCAGCAACAATTTTATCCATTTCTCTTTTCATACTATTGATTCGAATGAATAATTCTGTAGCAACTTTACCTTCATCACGTATCATACATTCTTTTTCAAGAGTTTCAATCATTGAATGAAGATAAAGAATAGCATCATGGACTATTTTTACATCCTCATACAATTCACCTGTCATTTTGAATGCTTTCATAATTTTTTCAGATATTTTCTAAAGTCTTCTATATCTTTTTCTGTAAGAATAAAACCTTTATCATTGTCGTATAAATATTTTATAACGTTCTCAATAAAGACATTCTTTCTCCAATTATAATATTCGGCAAGATGTTTAGTCAATTCATCCCAATGGACTAACTCTCCATTCAAGCTAATCGGATAACCCTTTTCTTCATAAAGATATTTAACAAGAGCATCTTTGCGAATGTATTCAACATCATCGCTACAGCTTTTATCAGATAACCACTTTTCATCTAGTTCTCCACTAATAGGAATCTTTAATAAATAAACTTTCTCTGGTGCTTCGTTTACTTTCATAACTTTATTTTATATAATTTTACTTTATTATTATAAACTCGTAATCTTGTAATCACCTTCTTCTACAAATAGTTCATAAGTTGATATATTAACGCCTTTAATTACTGTAACCACATGAGCGAATGTTAAATAGGTTGGCATTACATAGTCAATAGGTAAGTGCGGTTCATTAGGGAACAACGGGGTTTTAATTGTTCCTATTGGAGCATCCCCATTTTCTCTCAGCATCTGTCCTATACGACCATAAAGGTCACTAAGCATCATATAATGTTTCATAACTTTTATTGTTTTATTTCATAATACATAAGTTCCAATGTTTTTAATGAATCCCAGGCAATTTTGTCGGTAACTTTGGGCGTGTAATGTTGTACCACAAAGAGAAGCGCATCCATCTGTTCTTTGGTGGGCTTCCACTGCTTCTGAGGTCTGATGGATTTGAGCCAATTTACATCTTGCTCCTGTTGGTATATCTCATCAGTATCTCCCTTTCTATTCTTCCAAATAAAATCAGAAATACGATTAATTCTCTTTTCATCCTCTTCACTCCACTCTTGTCTTAGATGGACTCTGTATTTGAGAGATTCGAGCCAAGACTCTGTTTCTTTCAAAAGAGATTTGCCAAGTACACCGCTAAAATTGTCAGACCGTAATTGAGACAAAATGATGTCCTTTACGTTTTCGTCCCCTTCACTCCACTCAGCAGGATTTTGTTCTATAGGCTTACCAAATTGTGGGTCAATAGAGTTATAATCTTCAGAAAAATTTTGTTTTTCAATCCAATGCTTTCTTTCTATTCGTTTCCCCTCTGTATAACCCTGTTCGTATGCTTGTTGAATAAAGGAATCTTCTTTACCTTGCTTTTCAAGCCAAGCAATCCAAGAGTTATATTTATTATTCTCTTCCTCTTCATATTTATCTCTACAATCTGGTGCAGAGATAAAAGAAGACTGCTGGTCTCTTATATATTCAATAATTTCTTTCCTTATTTTCTCATCCTCGGACTCTTCTATAAGGAAAGGAAAACAAGTTTTCATCATCATTTTCATGTCTTCATTACCATTTTTGTAATAAATCATTGCGTATTTCAAAGCCTCGTCATAGGCTTTTGCTTTTTCTTCTTGTGTCATAATTCTTTATTGTTAAGTACAACATTCTTGAATTGCCACCAATCTTCTATTGCCTTTCTAAGATGGGAAGCATCAGTACTTAGCATTTGAGCAGCATAGTACATTGCATCTGCAAGTTTAACTGCCTTTGAGAGTTTTTCTGCTTGTGTCATAGTTTCAATCGTTGTAAATTTGCTTAATTGCCCTACCAATAAGTAATGGTGTTATAAGCCACCCAAGAACAAAGCCGAAAACCACATTCATCACTTTCACTATAAACCATTCTTTTGTGTCCCACATCCAAGAAGTATAAATACATCCCGTAAAAAACACATATAAGAAAATAATATGTTCCATATTTTATTCTCCTTTTAATGCTTTCAAAGCGTCTTTCAATTCATCTTTCAAATCATCAAAGCCACATTCCTTTAATGTTTCTTTTGTAGTATCTCTGACTAATCTAATCATATCACCTAATATTCCCATATCTTTATCCCTCCATATACTTTTTGAAATCATCTTCCCAACCGTCAAAAAGACAACCACCATTTTCGTTGTTATACTTTATCCACTCACAAGCCTTGTCAATCATCTGCTCTTTCTGCCATTGAGCACCTACGATAAAGAAACTTATCAATTCCTTATGCAAGTCCAACTCATGCGGTATGAGTGGTTTGTTTTTGTCATAGTACGTCCAAGCTGCCTCTTCCAAGTCATTGCCCAGTTCACTGTCTGCTTCTCCGAAGGAAATATCAAACCCATTAGGATGGGCAGCGGTAAAAGCCTTGCTTTTATCTTCGACTTCTTGCATTGCTGACTCCATGTCGGCGGTGGTTCTTTTGACAGACTCTTCAGGGGAGTCAATGAAATTTTCAATCATTGAAAGTCCGTCAAATATACCCTCGTGATATGAAGACAAGAAATTTCTGTTCTCATCCATAGTTGTCTCTTGCAACCTATCTATATCAGCTTTGATTTTTTCTACTTTGTTCATGCTATTTGTCCCATTTAGATTTATTAATCTGTTCTTGGGTTATATTAACCCATCCATCATTCATTCCCTCTGTAATAAGGGCTGTAAGAGATTTAGGTAGGTCTTTCTTTGTACCACACCATAGGTCTATAACCTTAGTTCTGAGATTCATCAATTTTTCAGTTTCTCCCTGCTTTAGTTTATTGAGATACTGAACATGAAGTTCTGCTATCTCTGCAAAGGAAATCTTATCTGCTCTCATTAGTTCAAGAATCAGCCATTGGAGTATTTCCTTTTTCTGTTGTTTAAGAAGTTCTAAGAGTTGTTCCATATTTTATAGAAGTTCTAAAAGGATGAAATCACAATCTTCATTGCCAAATGGCACATGTATAACAGGAGTTGAAGTATTTTCCTTTGTACTTTCTAAGATATAATGGTCTGTAATATTGCGGATGATAAATATTTCATTGCAATAAGATACCATATCTTCGATTTTAAATTTTGCTTTCATAATTGTTTTGTTTATAGTTAATAATTAGTACCCTCAGTAGGACTCGAACCTACAACTTGAATTTAGAAGATTCATGTTTTATCCCTTAAACTATGAGGGCAGATGCCCCTACGCTTAGGGGCTGATAACAAAAACACATACTTAACAAATAAAATGGCACACACCTTCACAGGCTATTTCTTCTTAGGTCTCCATATCTCAAGAAGTGTGTAAACCCTTTCTGGATTATTGACTTCTACAAAGTATGGAACCTTGTTTACATAGGCTACTTGTTCTACCAATATCTTTCTACCTGTTGGTATAAGTTTTACTATCTCTTTCATACTATTCAAATTTAGATGGATACTTCATAATATCATCCCAAATACCAGCTTCTTGCATAGCTTTTTGAGCTTTCTGCATAAGGTCTAACATATCAGTTCTTATATCTCCAAATATATCCATAAGCAGTATTGGCTCTACCTCTACAACATGCAGTAATATTACTATTTGAAAACCCTAATTCTTGTCCTGCTCTCAATGAACACTCCCATTCTTTGAGAATAACTCCGTTTTTATCACATTGCAAAACAGGGATTCTTTTTGATGCTCCTGCTACAATTTGACAATTACTGTAAGTATTGTTTTGAGAGTAAGAACACCATTCAATATTATCTACATTATTGTTTGCTTTGTTATAGTCCTTATGGTTTATGCAAGGGTAATTATTAGGATTTGGAATAAAAGCCTCTGCCACAAGTCTATGAATATACTTTTTGCACCCTTTTTTGTTTTTAAAAAGAGCTACTTGACAATATCCGTTATCTTTTATGATAGGTTTCATTATACGTTCTTTTAACGTTAGAAATCCTGACTTTTTAGACAGAGATTTTACTCTTCCTAAATTACTAATCTGATATAATCCTTCATAGTTTGATATATCTTTCCAAATCTCTTGTAATTCCATAGTTTTCAAATTCTTTCCATGCTTTTTGCATTAATACTTTCATATCTGGAGCAACTTTACCAGTACTCTCATATAGCCTCAATTCAAATAATCTAGCCCAATCAGAAGCAAAGCCAGTCATAATGAGTTCTGTCTTAGTGGCATTAGGGAGTACATCTCTTGCTTGCTGTGGAGTGTAACCTTGTCTAAGAAGATAAAAATATGCATTTTCTATCTCCCATAATCTACTGCACATATACTGCTCATTGAAACCTTGAACAGAGGACAGTTGAAAAGTCTTTCCTCCAAGAGCTACTCTATTAGAGCCATCTCTAATTTCCCCATCATAGTTTCCTTCTTCTTTGAGCGTCTGAAACCAAGAAGGAATGA
>JAEEGL013258002.1_pt1 | contig 69869 bp, 59 predicted proteins | sample 9134231 | NCBI WGS metagenome assembly JAEEGL01 (sample SAMN16246548, study PRJNA631951) | gut metagenome | biome: gut microbiome; feature: rumen; material: fiber-attached | host: Bos | place: Iran: Karaj | collected 2018-10
TCTGTCATGACTAAAACTGCATGATATAGGTATCACATATAGGTACAAGAAAAATACAATAGCAGCTACAGTCGTTGGTGATTGTAGCTGCCATTGTTATAGTATATAGGTGTTAACACCTGTAGTTTATCGAATGCTTACCGATGTCCCTTCCTTTCCGCTTCGGCTTCGGCTTCATTCTTGGCCTCCCGAAAAGCTACTATCAAAACGTCCATTTCAGCGCGATGGTGGGATTGATGAATGTGTCGCGGTTGTTGTAGGTGTTGTAGATGAAGTTGTGGCAGATTTCCACCTCGGTGCCGATGCTTAGGTTGGTGTTCTCCAGTCCCTTGATGCTGTTGAAGTTATACCAGAATTGCGGCTCGGAAAGGATGACGAGTTGGCCGTGGCGGTTTGTCGTTTCGCCACGCCACAGGTCGATGAAGCCAGAGAAGGTGCAGGCCTTGTGGGCGAAGGTGATGCCCCACACACCTGTGAGTTGCACGCTGGCATAAGAGTTTGTGTTCTCATAACTCTTGAAGAAGTGCTTGTACATCAACTGCACGGAGTAGGTCTTGGAGAAGTCAGCATTGTGTCCGTTCCATGCAGGGCCGATGAGGGCTGCCTGTTGGAAACTGCCGAAGCGGTTGAGACCGCCGTCGTACTCGATGTGGGCGGCGAAGGGTGACTTCTTGCCCAGATTGAACTCGCGGGAAACTTCGGTGTAGGCTCCTTCGGTGAACTTGCGACTGAAGTCCACATCGACGAAGTAGAACCATGACCCCCACTGGTCGGCTTTGAACTGCTCGATGGTCATGGTCACTTTCTGGCGACCAGTCTCCTCGTCGGGATAGATGTTGCGACCGAAGTCGTAGTGCAACTGGATGTTCTGTGCGTTGGCGCTGATGGCAGCAAAGAGTGCCATCACCATAAGAATCACTTTTTTCATTGTTGGATTATTTTTAGAATCGCCCAGCGCGTGGGCTGATTAGTTGGTGAATTATTCGATGTCGATGTCGATGCGGTGGGGCAGGATGGCGTTGAGGATAATGCCGACGATAGCTGCCAATGCCAAGCCTGAGAAGTGGATGGAGCCGATGGCCACAGAGTCGTTGGCGCCATACTTCACTCCGATGGCGATGACGAGGATGAGGGCGGCGATGATGATATTGCGCATCTGTACAAAGTCAATGCTTGCCTCGACCATGTTGCGGACACCCACAGCGGATATCATGCCGTAGAGGATGAGCGATACACCGCCAATGGTGGCAGCAGGCATCAGTCCGATGAGGGCGCCAAACTTGGGACAGAAACTCAACAGGATGGCCAAGATGGCAGCCAGACGAATGACGCGCGGGTCGTACACCTTCGTGATGTTTAGTACTCCGGTATTCTCACCATAGGTGGTGTTGGCTGGCGCACCGAAAAGGGAGGCAAGAGTAGTGGCAATACCATCGCCTGTCAGGGTACGATGCAAGCCTGGATCGACAAGGAAGAATTGGCCCACGGTGCCAGAGATGGCACACATGTCGCCAATGTGTTCCATGATGGTGGCGAAGGCGATGGGCATGATGGCGATGATGCTGGAGGTGATGAGTGTGTAGTCGGGATTGTCGAACACTGCCAGCACGGTGTTCTGACGGACCACGGGCAGTCCTATCCATGCAGCCTCATGCAGGGCGGTGAAGTCAATCTTCCCCATACAGGCAGCCACGGTAAAGGAGGAGAACACGCCGAGCAGAATGGGCACGATGCGGATGATGCCACGCCCCCACATGTTGCTCACTATCACCACAATGATGGCCACCAGCGAGATAAGCCAGTCCTCGCTGGCGCTGCTGATGGCGGAGCCGGAGAGGCACAGACCGATGGAGATGACCATGGGGCCCGTGACAACGGGGGGAAAGTATTTGAGTACACGTTCGGAACCGAACCACTTGATAAGTCCTGCCATGAGGAAGTAGCAAAGTCCTGCACAGGCCACGCCGATGCAGGCATAGGAGAGCGAGATATTTTCGGGCAGCCCCTTCTCCATGCCGAGTTGCTTGATGGACATGTAACCACCAATAAATGCGAAAGAACTACCGAGGAAGGCTGGAACTTTCCACTTGGTAATGAAGTGGAAGATCAGGGTGCCGATGCCTGCAAAGATCAGAGTGGTAGATACGTTCAGGCCTGTGATGACTGGTACAAGAATGGTGGCACCAAACATGGCGAAGAGATGCTGAATGCCCAGGATACCGAACTTGACGGGACCTAAAGTGCGGGCATCATAAATGCCCTGTTGAAGTTGTGGTTCCATATTTTCCAATTACATAAAGATGTATCTCATCAAGAAAATAACTGCGAGCACTACCAGCGTGACGTTCAGATTCGCCCACTTACGGGCAATGGCATTCAGTATCACATACGAAATAATGCCCAACAGGATTCCGTCGCTGATGCTGCTCGACATGGCCATAGCAAACAATGTGATGAAGCAAGGAAGTCCCTCTTCATAAGTGTTGAAGTCAATTTGCACCACACGCATGAACATCATCAGCCCGACAATAATCAATGCAGGAGAAGTGGCTGCTGGCGGGATGGAAAGGAAGAGTGGTGAGAAGAACAATGAAATCAGGAAACATATGGCGATGGAGAATGCTGTCAGACCCGTTCGACCGCCTTCCGTCACACCTGATGCCGATTCAACATATGTGGTTGTGGTGGATGTACCTACACAGGCACCTGCTGTCGTTGCAATGGCATCAGCCAGCAAAGCCTTGTTGAGGCCAGTGATCTTGCCATTCTTCTGAATCAGATTCGCACTGCCCATTACGCCAATCAGAGTGCCGATGGTGCCGAACAAGTCGATGAAGAGAAACGTGATGACCATCAGTAGCATGTCGAGGGTGAAGATGTTGTGCCACTCAAATTGCATGCACAGCGATGACACATCGGGCGGCATGCCGACGATACTTTCTATGTGAGTCAGTCCCATTGGAAGACCGATGAGAGTGGTGCTCAGAATGCCAATTAGCAAGGCGCCTTTCACCTTGTAAATCAGCAGGGCTGCAGTCAGAATGATGCCGATGATGCATAGCAAGGCACTTCCTTCTTTTACCTGTCCTAGCGCAATCAGAGTCGCTTCGTTCTCTACGATGATGCCCGAGTTCTTCAGTCCCAATGAAGCGATGAACAGACCGATGCCCACCGAGATGGATGCCTTCAGTGAGATTGGTATGGCGTTCACAATCCACGTGCGCACATGGGTCAAGCTCAAAATGATGAAGATGATGCCCTCTATGAGAACTGCTGTCAGCGCAAACTGCCACGAGTAGCCCATCGTAAGGCAAACAGTGTACACAAAGAAAGCGTTCAAGCCCATGCCTGGAGCAAGTCCGAAAGGCTGTTTGGCATAGAACGCCATGATGAGGGTTCCGAGGACTGAGGCGATAATTGTGGCGGTGAACACGGCTTTCGTGTCCATGCCTTGACTAGCTAAAGCAGAAAAGATGTTTGGATTGACGGCCAAGATGTAGGCCATCGTCAGGAATGATGTGATTCCCGCCATCACCTCCGTTTTCACTTGATGCTTCGTGGAATCGAAACCGAAAAGTTTTTGTAGCATCATTTTGGTAAAAGTTTAGAAAAAGAATTAATCGTTTTCGACGGCAAAGGTACAACATTTTTTTTGTGTAAGAAAAGAATGAGGGAGAAATGTGGAAAAGAAAAAGGTACTGCCTCCATCGTGACATTTGCAGCTCCTCCATTGTGACAATTGCAGCTCCTTCATTGTTACATTTGTAACACAGCCACTGTTACAAATGTAACACCGTAACTGTTACAAATGTAACACAGACGCTGTTACAAATGTAACACTTTCTCTCTCGCTTTTGTGTAACATTCGCTTTCCTCTCTGCGGAAACCGGTTTGGGTCGCTGAGGGCTTGCCTTTTCCTTCCCACGTTGTTACAATTTCGTCTTTTTTTCTTTTTTTTCTCCTGGAAAACAGTCTGTTGCGCCTCTTTTGCTGTAACACAGCCTTGTTTTATTGCAAAATCTTTTGTACCTTTGCATTCGTGTTTAATCAATCCTACCTTTTACCCGGCATGAAAAAACTATGCTTATGAAACGTTTGACCATCTTGTTGCTCTTCTTGCTGAGCGTCAGCGGAATGATGAAGGCCCAGCACTTGAATCTGTCTGATTCCATCGTGACAGGGACGGAAGAGTATGTGAACCTTGTGCGCCTGATGCAGAAGGTGTGGACTTTCAACCATGAGATTCCACAAGAGAAAGTGTATCTGCACTTTGACAACACGGGTTACTTCAAGGGGGAAAAGATGTGGTTCAAGGGGTATGTCATCCGAACGGATACGGGTAAACCCACGGATATGAGTTCTGTTTTGTATGTGGAGTTGGTCAATCCAAGTGGAGAGGTGGTTCAGAGCAGGAAGGTATTTATTGAGAAAGGTGAGGCGGTAGGTGACTTCTCACTCGACACACTCTACACGACGGGATTCTACGAAGTACGTGCCTATACGCGCTACATGCTGAACTGGGGCGGAACAGGCATTTACTCCCGTGTGTTCCCCATCTTCAAGCAACCTAAGCATGAGGGTGACTATTCTCGGATGGAGATAGATAAGTTCTCTTATCGTAAGCGGCAGCCAAACTATCGCGAGGTCCCCTACGAGGTGTTAACAGAGGATAATCAGAAGAAGAATAAGAACCAGCTGACAATGAAGAGATTGCCGCATGGAAAGGTGCATGTAAACTTCTATCCAGAGGGCGGTAATTTGGTGGAGGATTTGACATCGCGTGTTGCTTTTGCGGTGAATGATGACGAGGGACGTATGTTCGATGTGCAGGGTGTGATTTTGGACGAGAACAAGGAATTGGTGCAGGGAACAGTGACCTACAAGGATGGACGTGGCTATTTCAGCCTTACGCCTGATGATGAACCGAAGTATCTGCAACTGACCACGGCTGACGGGAAGAAGCAAGAGTTTGAGTTGCCGGAGGCTCTGACGGAAGGGGTGGTGATGACTGTGAACGCGCTGAATGACCCTGATGTGACGGCAACGCTTTCGGCTTCGATGGCAATGCAAGACAGGCTGTTGGGTTATACGCTGATGCACGATGGTCGCATTGTGGATTGTGACACGTTGACATGCCGTCCCGTGACGGTGCTGAAATGGGCACGAGAGGTGCTGCCTGCCGGGGTGAACCAACTGACACTGTTTGATGCGGAGGGGCATGTGCTGGCTGAACGTTTGTTCTTCATCTGTCCGAAAGTGAATGTCGCGAATAGGGTGGAAGTGACGACACTTACGGATCACATGGTGCCATGTGGAAAGGTGCAGCTGGATTTGCAGGCAGAGCCGAATGCCAGTTTGTCGCTGTCTGCTATGGACATGGCCACCATGACGAATGGCAAGGAGGGAAATATGCTGACATGGATGTTGCTGTCGAGCGAGGTGAAGGGCTACATTGCTCATCCTGACTATTACTTTGAGAGCGATGATAGGGAACACCGTGTTGCGGCAGATGTGCTGATGATGGTGCAGGGGTGGCGACGCTATAGGTGGCAGTTGATGGCTGGAAATGAGCGATTTAAGCGCATTCATCGTATAGAGGATAAACTCTACATTCACGGTAAATTGATGCAGGCTAAAAGAGATGTGCCCGTGACGAATGAGAAGTTGCGTGCCTATCTGATTTGGATGAACAGAGAGGACAAAACAGCCTCGTGGGTGTATGGCGACTGCGTGACGGACAGTGTGGGCGGTTTTGCCTTTGCCATGCCCAATGCGTGGTTTGAGTGGAACCTTCAAATTGTCGTGAGAGATGCGTATGATTTTGGTATGGACAACTCAGGCAAATATAAGGGAGCGAAGCTGGGAGTGAACGACCGCCGTCTGGAATACAGGGTGATGCTGGACAGGAATTTCTCGCCTCAGCCTCGATGGTTGTCGCCTGAAGAGACGGACACGTTAACTGGTGTCAGCCCGAATCTCTATGCCGATGTGCCAGACTCAGTGTTTGAGGCTTTGCAGGATATACAGATACGGAAACGTGCACATGTGTTGCCAGAGGTGAAAGTGAAGGCTTATCGTCGCATCTTCGAGGATGCCCGTGCGGCATGGGAGAGTGAGAGCGAGGGACAACATTGGGCAAGTATCTATTATGATGTGGACAAGGAAGTTGACCGCATCTACGACAATGGTGGTGCCATTCCTGGTTTGTATGAATGGCTGTATGAGCGCAATCCGCTTTTCCGAGCAGCGGGCAGCGACAGATTCCTGCCTACGCAGCTGAACAGCAATATCGAATCGGTAAAGATGGAAGGTGAGCAGACGTTGACGGTGAATGAGTTTGGCAATCCCTTCGAGAATCTGAATGCATATAAGGATGGCACCATCTATCAGGTGCATGCAGAGGGAACGAAGGTGAAACGCTCGAAACAAGGGGCACAAATCTATGATGATGGACTGAGTTATAAGGGAAGACCCATTATCTGGATATTGAACAATGGTTTTGCAGGCATCACCAGCACAACGAATCTGAGGATACGGGATTTGATAGTGCATCAGGCCACAATGGAAGACTTCCCTTATTTCCTGGATGAGGTGAAGTCCATCTATCTGACGGAGAATGTCAATGCCGCTGACCGCTATATCTATAGTTCTGATTTGAAAGGAAGAAGTCCGGTGACTCTCTTTGTCTATACGCATCATCAATTCAATTGGAAGAAGAATGGATCGCGTCGAACCCATTTTCAGGCATTTGACAAGCCTGACACCTTCGAGATGGACGACTACAGCAAGTTGCCACCCATGGAGGATTTCCGTCGTACAATATTCTGGTCACCAAACATCAAGACGGATGCCACAGGACATGCTACGGTGGAGTTTTGGAACAATTCGTCAGCCCGTCGGCTCTATATATCGGCAGAAGGGATGACGACAGAAGGAACATTTTTGACGAATGAATAGGCGTATGCGACAAGTGTTTCTCCTCTTGATGATGTGTGTGGGTGGTTTCCTGAATATGGAAGCACAGGACTCGCTCGAACTGCAGCCATTGCTAAGGGAAATGGTAACGTTGAAATATGACAAGCCTCAAGGGTATGATTTGGGCGACACTATTCACTTTGAGGCTCTGGTGATGCGGGAAGGCAAGGAAGGAGGAACGGATTACAGCCGTGTGTTGTATGTGGAGTTGCTGAATCCACGGGCCAGTGTGACGGCAAGGAAAATACTTCGATTGGAGGATGGACGTGCCAAGGGTGCAATATGGGTGGATTCGTTGTATGGCTCAGGTTTCTATGAACTGAGGGCATACACCCGTTACATGACGAATTGGAAGGATGTGAAGTATTTCACTCGGGTGATTCCTGTCTTTGCGGTGGAAAAGACGGAACGAAAAGGGGAGGTGAAGGAGGAGAGAATCATCTGGACGCAGACAACAAGGACTGTGGATGATCGTAGTCCTGCCGCACAGAGGTTGTTGACATACTCTGATACGGTGTATTCGCTCGTTCAGCCTGTAGAGAAGAACCTGATGGTCTTCGGACACATAGAACCGAAGTGGAAACAACAAACGGAAGATGACAAACGTTTGGAAGGACGTGGGATGAAAGTGTCCATCCAACAGGGAAAGACGGTTTATGTGGGTGATGCTGAGACTGATTCGTTGGGTCGATATGCTTTGCTCTTTCCTGATGTGCAGGGGGATTGGACGTTGAGAATCCGTGAACAGAAAGGACAGCGGGTTCTGAATCGTCATTATGTAATGGTGGATTGTATATTTGCTCCAGCACCTCGGCCTTTGAGGGCGTCGGAGTTGGCTCCTGTCCTGTATGGCGTGAAGAAGTGGAAGAATGACTCGTCAAGAGAAAAGTGGATGTCACGCTTCTTGAATAGTGATGAGGCCAGCACGAGGATGAAGAATTGGGGAGCTGTTTCTTTAGGGTTTTATGCTTATCTGGGAAAGGTGGATCGCCGCTTTGAACGTACAGTAGGTGTGGCTTCGCCCACAATCTTGAATGTGGCGCGTGATAGTGCGTATAATAAGTATATGGATATCAACTTGATGGGATATGATTCGAACGATCCGAGAACGGTGTGTGTGGATGGTCCGAGTTTTCAAGGACGTCCTATCGTGTGGATTGTCAATGGGGCATATCGTCTGGTGACAGGACTGAAGAAGGGAATCACAGACTTTCAGGTCTTGCGTCCTACGCGACGTTCGATGCCTATCTATGTGGATGAGGTAAAAAGTGTATATATCACAGATTGCCCAGATGCATTTCATCCTTATGTGCGCTGTTCGGTGTTGGAAAAGAAGCGTCCAGTGACTGTGTTTGTGACGTTGCACGAGAACTATGTGTGGGATGATTCGGGGCTGTTCAGTCAGAGTTTTGTAGGTTTTTCAGAGTGAAAACGTACTTTTTTACTTACTTTTCGGTTGGTGATGCATTTTTTTCATATCTTTGTTCCCAGAAATGATGTGAAACTAAAAACTAAAATAACAATAGACTATTGTTTCGGTATGAAGAGATTCTTTTTTCTGTTTTTTTTGATGATGGTCTGTCTCCTGTCGTGGGCACAGCCTAATTGGCGAGAGGTGATGGAGGTGATGGAGCGGGCTAATGCACACTTCATGGCAAAATACCCTGACCCGGGAAAGCCGACTTTCGTGAAGAAGGAGCGCCCGTCAAATCTATGGACACGGGGTGTATATTTTGAGGGACTGATGGCCTTGACGGAACTGGAATATCTGACGAAAGGGAAAATGTATGAACCTTACAGGAAATATATTCGAGATTGGGGAGAGGCGCACAAGTGGACACCGCGTAATGGCGTGACAACAAGGGATGCTGATGATTATTGTTGTTGTCAGACCTATCTGGACATGTATATGCACGAACTGGGTGTGAACTTGGAAGGGGGGGATGAAAAATCTGATGTTTCAGGGGAAAAGTTCGCTAAGGCTCATGCGGATTTTCTTGTGGATCATGCCGACATGGTGGTGCCAACGGTGGAGTGTATGGACAATGTCATAGCGGCACATGGAACACCGTGGGTGGCTGGAGGACAGACAAAGTCGGAGGGCAGCAATGGCGATTGGACATGGATTGATGCCATCCAGATGGGGCTTCCGGTGTTGTCGAAATTGACCCGACTGTATCATTTTGAAGGTGATACAAATGCGTCGCGCTATGCAATACAGGGGTGGGCTATGTATGAAACTTCCCGTAATGAGATTGGAGGAGGACTTCTGAATGTGGAGGATAGCTTGTGGTGGAGAGACAAGGATTTTGTGCCTCCTTATACGGAACCGAATGGAGAGGACTGCTATTGGAGTCGCGGTAATGGATGGGTGTATGCTGCGTTGGTGAGGGCGATGGATGCGATGCTTGTGGCGAAGGGGACGAAAGAACCACAATGTTGGGAGCCATTGGGTACTAAAAAGTGGAGAAATATAGGGGAAGATGCACACTTTTATGACTATAAAAATGATTATCTGGCCATGACAGAGGCTTTGGTGAAGTGCCAGCGAAAGGATGGGTTCTGGAATGTTTCGCTTCATGATGAAAGCAACTATGGCGGTGTGGAACTGTCAGGCACGGCTTTATTCATTTATGGCATGGCATGGGGAGTACGTCACGGCTATCTTCCGAAAAAGAAATATACTCCTATCATCTATCGTACTTGGGAGGCAATGATAAAGACTTGTCTTCATGAAGATGGTTTCCTGGGATATGTGCAAGGAACGGGTAAGGAACCGAAAGACTCGCAACCTGTGACTTATGAAAAAGAACCTGATTTTGACGACTATGGTTTGGGTTGTTTTTTGTTGTGTGGCACAGAGGTGGCGCGATTAGTAATTGTCAATTAACGTAGTGGACATATGAAACCGTATGTGTTATATATAATAATGTGTGTGTGTCTTGTGGCCTCGTGCTCTCAGGAAAAGAGGGCCAAGGGTAAGGTGACGGCGAAAGTACAGAGTGCGCCCTATGAGTTGCTTGTGGTGGCAGACAAGGAATGGTTGAAGACGGGGGCGGGGCAGACCTTGGTGGATGTGGTGGAAGCGCCGATTGATGGACTTCCGCAGGCGGAACCGAATTTTCGGGTGACGTACATCTATCCTGATGCTTTCGACGGAACATTTAAGACTTACGCTAATATTGTGAAGGTCCGGATTGGCAGGAAATACGTGGAAAAGGCAGGGATGGCGATGCAGTGTGATGTGTATGCTCAACCACAGGTGCTGCTCTATTTGGAGGCACCTGATGACAGGGCTTTTGTAGAATATGTGGAGAAGAATCGTGCTTTGATTCTCGAAAAATTAAACATGAACGAGTTTCAGCGTGAACGTGCTTTGTTGAGTAAGCATCATAATAAGATGGTGACGAACCAGGTGAAGAAACTCTTTGGTGTCACACTTCATGCGCCTAAAAATATTGATGATTTCAAGAAAGGGGAGAACTTCCTTTGGGCTTCGGACAGCAAGCAGGAGTTTCGCCAGAATGTGTGTGTATACACACTGCCGATGCAGGACATGACGATGGAACGTTTGGTGGAGGTGCGTGACTCAGTGATGCAGGTAAATATCCCTGGTGGCAGAGAAGACCAATGGATGGAAACTGACCCGCGAACGGTGTCGGCCAGTATGGTTCGGTTTGACGGCAAGGAGATTTTCTCTGTTCGTGGATTGTGGGACATGAAGAATGCAGCTATGGGAGGTCCTTTTGTCTGCTATGTTTATCCCGATTATGCGCATAACAGCCTGCTAGTGGCAGAGGGTTTTGCTTTTGCTCCAGAAGAGAAGAAACGACTTATTGTCCGCCAGTTGGAGGCTGCGTTGCAAACCGTGAAATGGGAGGACTGGAAATAGGTGTCTACTCACATTTGGGTACTATTTTCTAGCCCAAACATCATTTTCTCTACCTAAAATTTGGTAAGTAAGGAAAAGTTTTCCTACTTTTGCACAGTCAAAAAGACAAAAGTGATTCTAATAATAAAATAAAAGAGTAAAGATTATGGCTTACGTAATTAGCGACGATTGTGTAATGTGTGGAACTTGCGCAGGCGAGTGCCCATCTGGTGCTATCAGCGAAGGTGATGGCAAGTATGTAATTGATGCAGATGCTTGTGTGGACTGCGGTACTTGTGCCGATGCTTGTCCAGCAGGTGCTATTGCTCCAGGCGAGTGATTGGCTGAAAAGTTAAAAATTACAAGTTAAAAACTAAAAAATTGCTACCGCAGCAGTGTGTCAAATGGTTGACATACAAGCGTGGTGGCAATTTTTTAGTTTTTTTAGCTATAGTTTTTAGTTTTTTTTTGTACCTTCGCCCCCGAATTCAACTAACTATTTATGAAACCTACTTTTTATTGCCAAAAACTTATATGGGCATTAGCCTTTTGGGGTGTGTCATCATGCTTGTCGGCTCAGTCTATTGATTTGAGTGGTGAGTGGCAGTTCCAAATGGACAGAGAAAGCAGAGGTGTGGTCGACGGATGGTATAAGGCCGACTATCCATTGAATGATCGGATGACGCTTCCTGCGTCAATGCCTCAGCAGGGAAAGGGCGATGACATTAGTGTGAACACCCAGTGGGTGGGATCTCTCTATGATTCCAGTTATTTCTTCAATCCTTACATGAAGAAGTATAGGCAGCCAGGGAAGGATATGAAATTGCAGTTCTTCCTTACGCCAGACAAACACTATGTGGGAAAAGCATGGTACAAGAAGGTTGTGATGCTGCCTGAGAGTGATGCTGTGCCGATGTATACACTCTATCTTGAACGTCCTCATATCACAACGGCAGTGTGGGTGAATGGTGAAAAAGTGAATGAGGGGCTGCGCTCGCTTTCTGTACCACACGAGTATTATCTCTATGGCTTGTTGAAGCCAGGAGAGAACACTATTGCCATCTGTGTGGATAATGACCCGGAAACGGTGAAAGTGGGACAAGATTCTCACTCGGTGACAGACCAGACACAGGGTGACTGGAACGGCATTGTGGGGAAAATGGAACTGAGGCCATTTAATCTCATTGACTATGTGGCTGTTTATCCAGATGTTGACACTAAAACCGCTCGGGTACACCTGGAGATGCTTGATTGTTCCCCGAAAAGGAAGGTGACGGTCACGCTAAAAGCCACAGCATTCAACACTGATAAGCACCACACCGTAGCAAGCAAACCTGTGGAAGTGACACTCGATAACTCGAAATCGGTGCCGCTTGACGTCACACTGTCTATGGGTGATGGCATGTTGTTGTGGGATGAATTCCTGCCGCAATTATATCGTCTTGAGGTGGAAGTGAAGACAAAGGATGGTGCTGTCAGCCGCAAGGAGACGGTCTTCGGTATGCGCAAGATGGAGATACGGGATAAGATGTTTTATGTGAATGGTCGCAAGACCGTTCTGCGTGGTACTGTTGAAAACTGCGATTTTCCCAACACGGGCTATCCTCCCATGGATGTGGAGTCTTGGATGAAACTTTTCAAGACCTGTAAGGCTTATGGCCTTAATCACATACGTTTCCACTCCTATTGTCCGCCAGAGGCAGCATTCCTCGCTGCTGATATGACAGGTTTCTATCTTCAGCCTGAAGGTCCCTCTTGGCCAAACCACGGCGTGAAGTTGGGACGAGGCGAACCCATTGATACTTATTTGATGGAAGAAAGTGTAGCTATTACCAATGAATATGGCAATCATCCTTCCTTTACGTTCTTCGCCTTTGGCAACGAACCTGCCGGCAATTGGGTGAAGTGGTCGACAGAGCATGTGGCTAAAATGAAGGCACATGACCCCCGCCATCTTTATTGTGGCTTTTCTGTTGGAGGCGGTTGGGCATGGCAACCAGGTAGTGAGTTCGCAGTGAAAGCAGGTGCGCGTGGCTTGAATGAATGGATGACTCGCCGCCCCGAATCAATCGTGAATTTTGAGAGGAACATCACTACATACAACGGGAAGGATATGCCGAACACCACAATCACCATGCCGTTTGTGAGTCATGAGACAGGACAATGGTGCGCTTTCCCGAATTTCGACGAAATAGACAAGTATATAGGAGTGAATAAGGCTAAAAACTTCGAGATTTTCCGTGATTTGCTGAACGATAACGGGATGGCATCTCGGGCACATGATTTCATGATGGCATCGGGCAAGCTGCAGGCACTCTGCTATAAGGCTGAGATAGAGCGCACATTGCGTACGCCGAATTACGCGGGCTTCCAACTCCTGTCGCTCAATGATTATTCAGGGCAGGGAACAGCGCTTGTAGGTGTGACGGACGTGTTCTTCGACAACAAAGGCTATATTTCAGACCGTGAATTCCGCGAGTTTTGTTCGCCCATCGTCCCGTTGGCAAGATTGCCAAAGTTCACTTATCAGGCCAATGAGACGTTTGAGGCTGATGTGGAATTGAGCCAATTCTCTGATAAGGAACTGAAGAACGTGACTCCGCATTGGATGCTCAGCTATGCCAAACAGACCTTTTCGAGAGAGAACGAGATATATGCAGCAGGAGATTTTCCCACACAAGACCTACCGATAGGTTGCAATATAGAGCTGGGAAAGATTGCAGTTCCACTCCAGAAGGTTACGGAACCGACGAAGATGACATTGACTGTCACCATTCCTGGTACGGATGCCCAGAACCATTGGGACATTTGGGTGTATCCTGCTCCCCAAACAGGGCAGGTGAAGTATGACAAGAAACTATATCCGGAGAACGTTTATGTGACAGATTCACTTGACGAAAAGGCTATGAAGACGTTGCAAAAAGGAGGGAATGTGCTTATTTGCGCTGCGGGTAAGGTCACTTATGGCAAGGAGGTCGTGCAGCAGTTTACTCCAGTGTTTTGGAACACCTCATGGTTCAAGATGCGCCCACCGCATACCACAGGCATTTTTGTGGAGAACACCCATTCCATTTTCGAACTCTTTCCCACCGATTATCATTCCGACATGCAGTGGTGGGAACTTGTCAACCGCGCGCAGGTCATGCAGTTTACTGACTTCCCTGCCGATTTCCAACCTCTTGTGCAAAGTATAGACACATGGTTTGTCTCGCGCAAGATAGGCATGCTCTTTGAGGCAAATGTGGGTAAAGGAAAACTTGTGATGACCACTATGGACATCACACGCAACCTCGAAACTCGCATCGTGGCGCGCCAGATGCGGGAGTCCATTCTTCATTATATGCAGTCGGATAAGTTTAATCCGCAGTGGACCATCGATGCTCAACTTGTGTCCGACCTCTTTACGAAAGTGGCGGGTGAGGTGGATATGTACACTAATGACTCGCCTGATGAGCTTAATCCAGCATTGGATAATTCCATTAAGACTCAATAAAAGATCATGAAGCAAACAATCATATTTCTTCTGTGTGCAGTGATTTCATTGCAATCCCTTCAAGCACAAACCTACTCGTTTGATGGTCGTGACAAGACTGCTGTCCAAGTAAAGCCAGACGATGTCTTCACCCCTGCACGAGGGTATGGTTACGACTTTCTGGCTGTCATTGAGGAAGCGAAGAAAGCTCAGAACGATACGTTTCATCTCTCAGATGGCATTTTTTATTTCTCATGTGCTCTTCCTGATGGGAACTATCGTGTCACGGTCACTTTGGGTTCCAAGAAGGTCAAGGGTAGTACCACTATTAGGGCTGAGTCCCGTAGACTTTTTGTACAGAATGCTGTGACGAAGAAGGGGGAGTTCAAGTCTTATTCCTTTGTTGTCAATAAGCGCAACACCACAATTGTGATGCCCGACGGGAAGACGGATCGTGTGCGTATCAAGAAACGTGAGGAAACGAAAATGAACTGGGATGATAAACTGACCATTGAGGTGAATGGTGACGCTCCCGCACTTTCTTCCGTCAAGATAGAGCCGGCCAACGACGTGCCAACGCTTTGGTTGTGTGGTAATTCCACGGTTGTGGACCAAGACTGTGAACCTTGGGCCTCGTGGGGGCAGATGATAACACGGTGGTTCACCGACCAAGTGGCTGTGGCCAATTATGCGGAAAGTGGTGAGACAGCTACATCTTTCATTGGTGCTGGACGATTGAAGAAGATTGTTTCACTAATGAAACCAGGTGATTATATTTTCATGGAGTTTGGACATAATGACCAGAAGGAGAAGCGTCCTGGCAGTGGGGCTTTCTACAATTATGCTTATGCCCTCAAGCAGTTTGTTGACGAGGCTCGTTCAAAAGGAGTCACTCCGATCTTTATTACTCCCACGCAACGTCGCTCTTTCGACAAAGAAGGTAAGATCCAGGAAACTCATGCTAATTATCCTGAGGCGATGCGCTGGGTGGCTAAAGATCTTGGCGTGCAAGTGATAGAACTGCACGACATGACGCGCATGTTTTATGAGACTTTGGGAGTGGAAGGGAGCAAGCATGCTTTGGTGCATTATCCTGCAGGCACTTATCCAGGACAAGCCAAGGCGTTTGAGGACAATACCCACTTCAATCCTTATGGTGCTTATGAGATTTCCAAAATGGTGGTGATGGGCATGAAGCAACTAGACCTTCCCGTTCTTCAGCATCTTCGTGGCGATTTCGAACTTTTTTCTCCTTCTGAGCCCGATGACTGGAAGGTTTTCCATTGGAATGATAGCCCTTTCATCGATATTGTAAAACCTGACGGTAACTGATGGAAAAGAGACGAAAATAGAACCGTCGTTTCGAATGAATAGGCACTGGGGAAATGAATAAATAGGTAACGGAAGTTTCAATTCACAGGAAACGCCGTTGCCACGAGCGTACTGGTAGAGAACTCGGGGAGAGTTCTATGCCAGTATTTTTTTTTGCTAATTTTTGTTTGCTTTTCTAAGTTTTTTCCGTAAATTTGACGAATATTTGTAAAAAAGCATCCTGAAAAGATGGCTTTTAATAGTGTAATTCCAAGGGGAAGAACCTCTAACACGCTGACAAACACGCTTCTACGAAAAGAGGGGTGAAGTAAAGGTGTGTACCTTCCCTAAAATGGCCAATTGTGCGCATTCTCCTTCAAAAGGTGAGTGTGTAGCCTTTTTGAAAAGTTAAAAAATATTAAATATGAAAAGAAAGCTTCTCCTTTTGGGGACGGTCGTTGTGACTGTGCTGACTATGTTGAGCTCTTGCTCCACACCGAAGGACATTGCCTATTTCCAAGACTTTAATATGGGCAAGTCTATTATGGTGCAGAATCCTGTTGAAATAAAGTTCAAAGCTGATGACGAGATTCGTATCTCAGTGAGTTCGGGAAAACCAGAACTCGATGCTCAGTTTAGTCTTAAATCAAGCAGTTCAGGTAGTGGAGATGAAGGTTCTCGTTATACGATTGACACAGAAGGGTATATACGTTTTCCGATGCTTGGAAAGATTCACGTGGCTGGTCTGAACCGTCAGGAACTGCAGGAAGTGATTCGTGATGAAATCATGGCAAGAGGACTGATTCGCGACCCGATTGTGACGGTGGATTACTCGAATCTGTATGTCATCATTTTGGGAGATGTGGGAACGGGACGTGTTCAGATAGATCGTGATAAATTTACTATCTTGGATGCTATTGGTTCTTCGGGTGACTTGCATATTACAGGACAGCGCACGAATGTGAAGGTGATTCGTGAGAATTATGGAAAAAAGACGGTGTATGAAGTGAATCTATGTTCTGCTGAAGATTTGTACGCTTCTCCAGTGTATTATTTACAGCAAAATGACGTGATTTATGTGGAGATGAACAAGAAGGAGAAGAGAAACTCAACGGTGATGGGTAACTCGACTGTTCAGCCTTCCTTCTGGATGGGTTTGGCGACTTTCATCGTGTCAGCCCTGTCGTGGTTTAATAAATAACCCCCTCATCTCCAACCTCTCTCCTTCAATTATCAATTACCAATTATCAATTATCAATTTAACATGTTACCTCTGGATAACACTCAATCAGCCAACGCTGGCTATCAGCAGGGAAGTAAAGCACCAGCGTCATCGGCTGCGAAGCCTGGTGGTGCTTCAGCCTATGCGAAAGTATTGGATATGTTGACCGTATTTGCGTCAAAGTGGTACTGGTTCGTTCTATGTTTGGCATTAGGATTGACTGGCTCATATATGTATTTGCAAGTGACTCCGCCTGTTTATACGAGGGAAGCTTCCATCTTGATCAAAAATGAATTTCAGTCCGCTAATGGTGGAAGTGGGGGTGGTAGTGCTGCTGCAAGTATGAACATGTTTGGTGGCAACGTGGATGTGAATAATGAATTGTTCACATTGAAAGCACCTCACATTGCCGAGGCCACGGTTCGAGCGTTGAACCTGGAGGTGAACTGCTATGCACAGGGGCGTTTTCATGAGGAGATTATGTATGGAACCTCTTTGCCAGTTCAGATTCTCCCACGAGATTTGAACGATACGGAATCTGCGGAATTTATGTTTGAATTGAAGCCTGACGGTACGTATATAATGACGCATTTCGTCCGAAACGGAAAGAGAATATCGGGTGCTCTTAGAGGGCGAGTGAACACAGCTGTGAAGACACCAATCGGACGAGTGGATGTGGCTGAATCACCCAATTATATACCTCAGGATTTGGTGTTGAGAGTGGAGCGTACACCAATTCAGACAGCAGTCAATAAAGTGTCATCAAATTTGAGTGTGAGTGCTGTGAGTGAGGTGTCCACAATCATCCAGATGACGTATATGGATACCAGTCCACAACGTGCCGAAAATGTATTGTCAACAATCATCAATGTGTATAACGAACGGTGGGTGGAAGATTGTAACCGACGTGCAGTTTCCACTTCCGAATTTATCGGAAAACGTCTTGAGGTGATTGAAAAGGAGTTGGGTTCTGTGGAAGATGACATTTCAGAATTTAAGGCTGCCAATCTTATTCCGGCGGGAAGCAACGATGTGGCTGATATTTACGTGTCACAGGCAACAACGGCATCGGCGCAGACGACGGAACTGAACAACCAGTTGCAGATGGCACGTTATGTACGTGGCTATTTGACAAATCCAAACAATAAGTTTACGCTTATCCCAGCCAATCAGGGCGTGAATAGCCCGAATATCAGTAGTCAGATTACGGAATACAACACGTTGTTGCTTTCGAGGAATAATTTGTTGAGCGCCAGTTCGATGCAAAACCCTCTCATTCAGGAGAAAGATCTTCAGTTGGAAGAGTTGCGTAATGCACTCATCGCTTCGGTGGACAATCACATTGCTTCGTTGAATGTGGCATTGCAGTCAGCGCAGGCTCTTCAGGGACAGGCGAATAGTAAAATTGCATCTTCTCCCGACCAATCAAAATATCTGTTGAATGTGGAGCGTCAACAGAAAGTAAAAGAAAATCTTTATCTGTATTTGTTGCAGAAGCGTGAAGAGAATGAGCTTTCACAAGCATTCACAGCTTATAACAATCGTGTCATCAATCCACCTACAGGTTCCAACGCTCCAACAGCACCAGTTCCAAGTATGATATGGTTGATTGGTGCAGTGGCAGGAATCGCATTGCCAGGCTTGATCATTTTCTTGATGGAAGCTATCAATAACAAGGTGCGTGGTCGCAAGGATCTCGATGAACTCTCCATTCCGTTTATTGGTGAGATTCCGACCCATCGTCACCACCGTACGTTTAAGGAGAAACTAATTGGTCCATGGCAGAAGTTGTGGAACAATATTCTGGTGGCGTTGAAGCTTAGTGAAGAGAAAGAGGATAAGACATTGCATATCTTAGTGAAAGACCATTCACGAAATGTCATCAATGAAGCTTTCCGTGTCATTCGTACCAATATTGAATTCATGACAGCCAAAGGCAGTCGTGGGAAGGTCATCATGCTGACATCGTTCAACCCGAACTCAGGTAAAACCTTTGTGGTGACCAACCTGATTACTTCATTTGCCATTAAGCGTCAGCGAGTGTTGGCCATCGACCTAGACCTTCGTAAGGCCTCACTGTCGGCCATGGTGGACAAGCCTAAAATTGGTATTGCGGATTACCTGTCGGGTGTGACGGATAGTTTCGATGACATAGTGGTGCGTGATGCGACTCATGAGTATCTGGATGTGGTACCAGTAGGAACAATACCGCCGAACCCGACAGAATTGCTCTTTGATGACCGTTTGGCTAAGTTGTTAGAAGAGTTGCGTAATCAGTATTCATATATTGTTCTTGACTGTCCACCAGTGGAGATTGTGGCCGATGCTACAATTGTGGGACGATGTGCAGACACGACGCTCTTCATCATTCGTGCAGAAATGCTTGATAGAGGTTTGCTGCCTGACATTCAGAAATATTATGATGAGAACCGTTTGCCGAAGATGTCGATTATTCTGAACGGAACAACGGATTCCTTCTCCTACTATGGTTATCACCGCTATGGCTCGCGTTATGGCTACTACGGTGGTTCTGGTGCTTATGGTGGATACACAAAGGACGATGATTAAGAGAAATGATAAGACGTAGTATTGATAATAATAATGAAAAAATAGAATAAGACTATGAGTAACACTAAACGTAAAGTTCTTTTCTTGGTGGAATCTCTTGAAGGAGGAGATGCTTCTAAAGCATTGGCCACTTTAGTGCAGTACATTGACAAAACCAAGTTTGATGTGACTGTTTGTTCCATCAATGGTGGGGGACAATATGAGTCTACCATCAGAGAAAATGTCAATTACAAAGCTGTATTGGATAGTTCGAGTGGAATGAAGCGAAAGATGGTGTATAAAAACTTGCCTCTTTCGTTAGTGTACAAGATGTACATACCACAGGGAAACGATGTGGAAATTGCCTATACAGAGGGGTTTGCCACAAAGTTGTTAAGCCGCGCTTCTGGTAAGGCGAAGAGATATGCTTGGGTACATACGGATTTGTATAAGAACCATTGGACAAAGGAGGTCTTCAGCAGCGTGAAAGAAGAAACAGATGCTTACAATAATTATGATGGCATCATTGGAGTGACCAATTTGATTTGTGAGGCTTTCAAAAAAGCTCTTCCAGATGTAAAGAAGTCCATAGAAACCATCAATGACCCGATTGATTCTTTGTCAGTGCGTCTGAAGTCGTTGAATGCTGGTAGCGAGAACGAGGATAACGTGAAGATTCGTTTGGTCGCTCAAGGCCGTCTGGAAGCACAAAATGAATATGGCCGCCTTCTGCGTGTGGTCAATCGTCTCGTCAAAGAAGGTTATGATATAGGATTATGGGTTTTTGGAGATGGATCAGAGCGTGGTATTCTCGACCACTATATCACAGAAAACAATTTGCAGGACCGGGTGAAGCTTTTCGGAGCGCATCCAAATCCCTACCGTTTCATGGTAAAGGGAAATCTCTTTGTTTGTTCTTCTTACGGTTCCGCAGTCATTAAGGCACTCATTTTGGGATTACCTGTCATTGCCACCGAAACTCCTGAACTCTGTGAACTCCTGAAGAATGGTGAAAGCGGACTGATTGTCGCCAACAACGAAACCGCCCTATATAATGGCATCAAGAAACTTTTGGATGATTCTCAGTTGCTCAAGCAATACAGGCAAAAGGGAGAAGCCCGTGGTTGGGATTTTGACATCGAAGCCTTAATGGTGCCTTATGAGAATCTTTTGTCTTGATATGAAGATGGGAGAATCTGTAAGGAAATGAATTTGTAATGGCAGACTCTTTAAAACAAAAGACTCTTTCAGGCTTAGTCTGGAATTTTCTGGAAACTTTTGCCTTACAAGGCTTTGGCTTTGTCCAGGGGATTATATTGGCTCGTTTGTTGATGCCATCAGATTATGGTTTGATAGCAATGACGGCAGTATTCTTTACCATCTCCTATGCTTTGGCCGATACGGGTTTTACTTCGGCATTAATTCGAAAAAAAGAAAGGAAGGAAATAGATTATTCAACGGTGTTTGTCGCAAATATAGTGATCACCTTTATCTTGTGTGTTATATTATGTTTGTGTGCTTCTTTTATTGCCAAGTTCTATAAAGAACCGTTATTAGAGAAGATTGTATGCATCAATGCTCTTTTGATGTTTTTGACGTCGTTCCTTTCCATATTGTCAAATAGGTTGACAATTCAGTTGCAGTTCAAGGATAAGAGCATCGTTAATGTGATAGCAGCGGTGGTAACAGGATGCATATCAATGGGTATGGCCTTTTGGGGATATGGGGTATGGTCTTTGATTTTCCCCAACTTTGTGTCATTTTTGATTCGTCTTGTCATGTATTGGCGGTATTTGCGATGGTTCCCCCAATGGGCTTTTTCATGGAGTATATATAAAGAATACTTCTCATATGGTTCTAAGATGCTATTGACAACTTTGATAGGAGCCGTGTATAATAATATATATCCGATATTTATAGGTAGATATTATTCATCTATGCGTTTGGGATATTATAATAAAGCACAATCGTATGCAGCATTACCTTCTAGTATTGTTGGGACGGCGATCTCTAAGGTAACTTTTCCTGTTTTGGCAAAAATACAAGATGATGATGATGTTCTTAGAATGATATATCGCAAAATGATTAGGGTATCTGCATTTGTTGTGTTTCCTACTGCCACTCTGATAGCTGTGCTGGCTCGACCTTTGGTGCTGGTTCTTCTGACGGAAAAATGGGAACAGAGTATCATTTATCTGCAGATTTTATGCTTTGCGGCCATGTGGGATCCAATCCACTCATTGAATCTCAACCTGTTAATGATAAAAGGACGCTCGGAGCTCTTCCTTCGTTTGGAGATTATAAAGAAGATAATAGGTATTGGACTCTTATGTGTTACAATTCCAATGGGACTGGTTGTAATGTGCTATGGACAAGTGGTGGCCGCTATTTTATTCCTTGTAATTAACACCTATTATACGGGGAAATTTATAAACGTGGGTTTTTTTAGGCAGATACGAGATTTAGTGCCTACAATTTTATCTACGTTAGCAATGGGAGGATTTGTATGGCTTGTTCTGTGGCCGATTCCATCATTTTATGTTCAGATTGTAGTCGGAAGCATTATCGGTATATGTAGTTATTGGGGTGTGGCTAAAATTACGAAATCAGAAGATTATGATTCTTTCTTGGATCTGGTAAAACGAGGCGTGCCTGAAAAATATTGGGAGAAGATGTTTTTTTGGAAAAAGGCGAGAATATCGTGAAAGGATGTTCTTGTAAAATAAACATAACAGAAAGGGTATTTTACAAAACTTAATTATGAATGATTTTGTGAGCAGTTCAAACGCATATCCACGAATTTCCATTGTTACTCCCAATTATAACAAAAAGATGTTTTTGGAGAAGACTATTCGATCGGTGCTTTCTCAAGGATACCCTAATCTTGAATATATTGTGATAGATGGAGGAAGTACGGATGGGTCTGTTGAAATCATTAAGAAATACGAGAAAAATTTGGCATATTGGGTATCAGAGCCAGACTTAGGAATGTATCACGCAATTAAGAAGGGCTTTGAACATGCAACAGGTGAGATTATGGCTTGGATTAATTCGGATGACATGTATTATCCTAATGCATTGTTCACGGTTGCACAAATTTTTTCTGATTTACCTAATGTTTCATGGTTGTCGGGAGCGCAGACACATTACGATGAAAGTGGCAGAACAGTAAAGGTTTGCCCAAGTGTTTATTTTAACCATAATAGTTTTCTTCTGGGTATTTATCAATGGATACAGCAGGAAACTACTTTTTGGAGAAGAAGTTTGTATGACAAGGCTGGGGGGGTAAAGACTGACTATAAGCTTGCTGGTGACTTCGATTTATGGATGCGATTCTCTAGGCACGAGAAACTTTTCATTACAGATGCTTTGATTGGAGGATTTCGTCATTCCAAGAATCAATTATCACATCAGATGGAGAAATATTGTGGAGAGGTGGATGATATTATTTCTGAAGAAATGAAAATATGTGGGAAATCAGAAAGAGCTGCTATTAAGAAAATCAAGTTTCTTCTTCGATGTGTTCAATTAGTGAAGAGGATTAAAATATTCAATTGGAAAGGTTTGGAGACTTCTTTGCACAACAAATGGATAAAAGAACAGCAGAGCCACCACCTTTTCTATAATTATTCAACGGATAAGTTTGAACCACTATTAGCGGCCGATTAGGTGGAACGATTGGTCTGTAAAAACAAAGTGAAAGATGAAACTCTCAATTATTACGATTAATTATAACAATTGCTGTGGACTTCAGGCAACGATTGATTCTGTGGTTTCCCAGACTTGTCAAGAGTTTGAGTGGATTATTATAGATGGCGGAAGTTCGGATGGTAGTCGTGAAGTTATAGAAAGAAATGTACAACATTTTACTTACTGGTGTAGTGAATCTGACAGAGGTATATACAATGCGATGAATAAGGGGATTAAAAAAGCCACGGGTGAGTATTGTATGTTCTTGAATTCTGGTGATTGCTTAGATGGCGATTGTCTGAAAGAAGTTGTTCCTCAATTGATGGGAGATGTCATTGTTGGAAGAGTGAAGTCTGCAGAAGATGGAGCACTCAGTTATCCATACGATAATAGTACATTTTCTTTTACTCAGTTATATTCGTATTCATTTCCTCATCAAGCTTCTTTTATAAAGAGAGATTTGTTTATTAAACATGGTTTTTATGATGAAGATTATAAAATCTTGTCGGATTGGAAATTCTTTTTGCAGCTTCTGCTCAAAGAAAGAGTGCATATAGAATTTATTTCGGATGTGGTTTCCGTTATTGATTATAATGGAATCTCGAAAACGAACAAGGAGTTATTTGTGGTAGAGAAAAAGCGACTACAGGATGAAATAATCCCTCCATATTTGATGAGGGATCTTGAGTATTCATCATCTTTACGTGACCTGTTTAACCATAAGATAGGGAAGAAACTCTATTCTTTTTTATATAGGTTTTTTGTTTCAAAGAAGTAGCATTTAATATGGAAGTCTCGATCATCATTCCAATATATAATGGATCAAGATATATTCAAAAGGCTATAGAATGCTTGCAGAATCAGAGGTATAAAGATTTTGAGGCGATATTGGTTGATGATGGCTCCACTGATGATTCCTTTGAGATGTGTCAGAGGTATACAGAAGAAGACCCGAGATTTGTTATATTAAGGAAACAAAACGGTGGTGCTTCCGAGGCTCGTAATGCTGGAATAAGAATTGCCAAAGGATGTTACATTTGTTTTGCTGACGTAGATGATATTTTTAATGAGTATTATATTGAAGATTTGATGAAATGTGCACAACAGGGAGATCTGGTTCTTCAAGGGCGTGTGCGACTCTCAAAGAATAAAGAAACAATTATTCCGGTTCAGCAAGAAGGAATATATGATTTGAGGAAAAATCCAGAAAGTTTCTTTAGTATGGTTGATATAGAAAAATATGGTGCTCCATATTGTAAACTGTTTTCAAATGAGATAATTCATGGTAATAAAATCTTTTTTGGAACTAATATCTTGTTGGCAGAAGATTTTGATTTTCTTATTCGCTATCTCAGCGTTTGTGATAGGGTAGTTATAGACAATAAGGCTAATTATAGTTATCGCGACAACTATGGGTCGTTGTCCACAAAGGCGTATTCTTTTGATATAGAGTATTCTGGATTAAAGCAAATTGATGGCTCTTTATGTCGATTAATGAAAAGATTTAGCGCACCTTCATTGCAACCTCTATATGGTAAATCTATTGTATATCATGTTCAAAGAGCTATTTGGGGTAATTATAGAGGATTGACTACACGGCGTGTTAGAATAGAAAATTTGAAGAATTTGGAAAGAGATTATGGCTCTCTGTATCAAATCTATAGTACATCTGAGACACGTTTCTTAAAGCTTGTGAAGTTTTTGTTTTGTAACAAGCATTTCGTCCTAATGGACTTCGTCATGAGTAGAGTTGTGAAATAAATGCGAATCAAACGGAGGCAGGTATGAGAAAAGTTTTATTTCTTATAGATTCCCTTACGTGTGGAGGAGCTGAGAAGAGTTTGATTTCATTACTTCCTCTACTTGACTACTCAAAGGTTCAGGTGGATTTGATGCTCGTCGAAAGAGGCGGTGTTTTTGAACAATATGTGCCTAAAGGGGTAAATGTGTTGGACTTCCCACAGTCGCAGACTTTGTTCTTTCGTTTAGGTCAAATATGTTTCTCTGTTTTGTTGAGGGTGTTGAAAAAACGGCATGGAGCAGAGGTGAGATGGATGGCTATGAATAGAGTGTATGAAGATTTGAAGAAGGAATACGATGTGGCAGTAGCTTATCAGCAGGGATTCCCAACGTATTATGTTGCACAGAAAGTACGGGCAAGAAAGAAATATGCATGGGTGAATGCTGATATAAAATGTGCAGGATATGATGAGGTTTTTAATAGGCATTTTTATGATTCGTATGATTGGGTTGTCCCTGTGAGTGATGTGCTTTGCGATTTGATGAAGCAGACAACATATGTGAAACCTCAAAAGCTGTTTACCGTTTATGATATCTTGAATGTGGATTTGATTAGGCAGATGAGTTTGGAGAAGGTGGAAGGATTCCCCTGTCAAGGTATTACTATTGTGACGACAGGAAGGCTTGCTCCCCCGAAGAATTATCCCTTGGCTGTGGAGACCGCAGCATTGTTGAAGAAGAAAGGGATTGATTTTATATGGTATTTTGTTGGTGAGGGCTCAGAGAGAGGACATATAGAGGAATTGATTCGGAGCAATGCTTTAAAAGAGCAAGTGAAATTGGTGGGGATGACTCCTAATCCTTATCCCTATATGGCAATGGCGGATGTTTATGTCCAGACATCTTCTTTTGAGGGTTTTGGATTGACTTTGAATGAAGCTCGTATCCTTCATCGGCCAGTAGTTAGCACTAATTTCCCCGTTGTGTATAATCAGATCAAAGATGGCGAGAATGGGTTGATTGCAGAAATGACTCCTGAATCTGTGGCAGACAAGATTCTGATGATTGTAAATGATGAGGCGTTACGAAATCGCTTGATTGAGGCAACGAAAAAGGAAATCAACACGACCTCTATAACTGAACCCCAGAAAGTAATGGAGTTGTTGTTGGCGTAGAGGATGGTGAGAGGAGTATGAAAGTTTGTACGATTACATGTCAAAACGCAGATAATCATGGTGCTCGTTTGCAATGCTATGCCTTGGTCAAGCATTTGCAGAAGCTGGGGCATACTGTGGAGGTGATAGATTATCAGCCTGATTATATGCGAGGACCTTGTTTATGGTATTGGCCAGGCTTTTCTTTGAAGCAGTGGGCGAAACTATTTTTGCAAATCCCCGCTAGAAAACGCAATGTCCGAAGGCATCAGTTCTTCGAAGCTTTCTCTAAGAAATACATCCCCTTGACCCGTGTCTATTATAGCATAGAGGAACTCCGTCAGGATCCTCCTAAGGCTGATATGTATATAGCTGGTAGTGATCAGATATGGAATACGACATTTCCTAATGGCACAGATCCTGGCTATTATCTTGATTTTGGTTCAGAAGAGATTCGCCGAGAAAGTTTTGCGGCTAGTTTTGCCACAAGAGAGATTGTTCCGTCTGCTTTGGCATTTGTGAAGGAGAATCTGAAGAGATTTGATAAGATTACTGTGAGGGAACAATCAGCCTTGAAGATATTAGAGGACTTGGGGTATCATGGGACATTGCAGGATGATCCAGTTTTCTTGCTGTCTTCAGAAGAGTGGGATGAAATAGCCGATGGAACAGGGATGGGGGAACGATATGTTTTGGTGTATGATTTTTATGCTGATGAAAAGATAATGCAGGTTGTACAATCGATTGCAACAGAAAAGGAATGTAAGATATATGCTGTTTGCCCAACGAATTTGTCCTATGCGGATAAAAACTTTGTGTATTCTGGACCTGAGACTTTTGTTTCATTGATAAAGAATGCAACTTATGTGGTGAGCAACTCATTTCATGGGACGGTTTTCGCTATGATTTATCGTGTACCTTTCAAGGTTGTGGATCGTCCAGATGGGTTAAATGTGAGAATGCACGATTTATTGGAACGCTATAGTAAGAAATGAACAAACCGCGCATACTTGTCATGATGCATTACATGGAGTTGGGTGGAGCAGAAAGTGCTTTGCTTGGACTTCTGCAAAGTGTTGATCCTTCCAGGGTTGATGTGGATGTGTTCCTTTATGATCATCGTGGTGAGTTGATGCAATATATTCCAACGGATAGGGTTCGATTGTTGCCAGAAGTGACTGCTTATAAGATGATAGAGCGTCCTTTCATGGAATGTGTGAGGTCCAGGCAGTTCGGAACGGCTTTGGGGCGATGGTGGGCAAAGAAGACTGTTGATAAGAGTCCTGTTCCCAAAGGGAAGTCTGATATACGTATTTTCTCGCGTGTGGCAGATTGTGTGGAGTGGTGCATGCCTAAGATTCAACCCGGTGTTGAGTATGACTTGGCCATTTCTTTTCTTATGCCCCACAATTATGTGATTAACAAAGTGAGGGCAAAGAAAAAGTTGGGATGGATTCATACGGATTATTCAACGGTGTATGTGGATGCAAAAAGGGAGCTTCCGGTATGGGGGAGATTGGATTACATCGCAAGCATTAGTGATGAGGTCGGGCGGAAGTTCGTCGACACTTTCCCTACCCTGAAAGATAAGATTATCCCTGTTGAGAATATCTTGAGCTCAACATTCATTCGACAGCGTGCAGAGGAAGAGAAGGTTTCATTGGATCCCAATCCCTCGACCATCAAATTGCTGACTATTGGCCGTTTCTCAGAACCTAAGAAGATGGAGGATATTCCATTGATATGTAAAAAACTCAGGGATAATGATTTAGATGTAAAATGGTTCATTATAGGGTATGGGAGCAAGGAGATTGAACAGACGGTGAGGAAGAATGCAGAGATGGAAGGAGTTGCCGACAAGGTGATTTTGTTAGGAAAGAAGGAAAATCCTTATCCATATATCAAGGCTTGCGATATCTATGTGCAGCCGAGTCGTTATGAGGGCAAATCCATCACGGTGAGAGAAGCGCAGATAATGTGTAAACCTGTGATTGTCACGAATTACCCAACGGCTTCCTCTCAGATACAGGATGGCGTGGATGGTGTGATTGTTCCAATGGATGTAGATGCTTGCTCGCAAGAGATGGCTGCTTTTATTCGTGATAAGGTGAAGCAGGCGAAAATTGTAGAACATCTGCAGACCCATGATTATGGGAATGAAAATGAAATTGAGAAAATCTATCGCTTGGCAGGAGCATGATACGGACGATATTTCTGATAATATATAATGTGTGGCGAATCGCTGTGAACAAACTGACTCATTGGGGGCGGTTTGATGTGCATTGGCTGCAGCGAATCAGTCCAATGTGCTCACTCAAGGCATTCCAGCATGGAAAGATTAAGGTGGGGAGGAACTGTGAGTTTGCTGCCTATTGCGATTTTGAGTCACATGGTGATGGAACATTAGTTATTGGAGAAGGCACCTATTTCAACCGTTATTGTATGATAAGTGCGCACGAGCAGGTTATGGTGGGAAAGCATTGTATGTTTGGACCAGGAGTGAAGATTTTTGATAACAATCACAAGCATTCGCCAGAAACAGGTGTGAGCAGCCAACTTGCAACAGCTCCAATCTTTATTGGTGACAACTGTTGGGTCGCCTCCGATACAATCATATTGAAGGGGGCACATGTCGGCAAGAATTGTGTAATTGGTGCTGGGTGCATCGTCAGAGGCGAAGTGCCAGATGGGAGTGTTGTTGTCAATCGCCAAAATATAGAAATGAAATGTTGCAACACAACGGGATGATGACGATTATTCTTTTGGGGTATGATCTCTGTATGCCAGATGTCGCATGCACAAATGTTACACATGTAACATACGAAGTGTTACAGGTGTAACAGTGGAGGTGTAACATTTGTAACACTGTAGATGTAACAAGTGTTACAAAATGCGCAGAGTCTTGTGTGGCAAAACGAAGCGGAACATGATACCTAAATTGATCCATTATTGTTGGTTTGGAGGGAAGCCTCTTCCCAAATTGGCTGTAAAGTGTAAGAAAAGCTGGGAGAAATTCTTCCCCGATTATGAGGTAAAGGAGTGGAATGAGAGCAACTTTGATGTGAATGCAATTCCATATACAAAATTTTGCTATGAACACCAACAATGGGCCTACCTGAGCGATTATGTGAGGTTGTGGGTTGTTGAACGTGAGGGAGGGCTGTATTTTGATACGGACGTGGAGGTGGTGAAGAAACCTGAGGCGTTGTTGGATTCATGTCGTTCCTTCTTCGGTTGGGAGACGTGCGACTACATCAATACGGGGCTTGGGTTTGCGGCAGAAGCGCACCACCCGGCAGTTGTAGCGATGCTGAAGATGTATGATGGATTGGTGGTGGATGGGAAATATATGTTTGACCGGATGCAGGGATGCCCGCAACTGAACACGGAGGCGCTGGTTCCGTTTGGATTGGAGAGGAATGGCTCGAAGCAGGAGGTGTGTGAGGCCATGATTCTGCCTGTTGATTATATGTGCCCGTTTTGTGATGCTACAGGCAAGCTGACAAAGACGGAGAACACTTTTTCCATTCATTGGTTCAGCAAGTCTCCTCATGGGAAATGGGCGGCTTGGAAAATGAAAATTACTCGCCCGTTGCGTAGATTTTTGGGAAATATTTGTAATGATTTCATTAATAATTAAACTGTAAAAGATGGAGCCGCTACCTATAGACCCTCATATCATTCCACAAGTTTTCTATTGGTTGGTTTTCATAACCTGTTTGTTTCTGTTTTTCAGTTATTCAGGTTCCAATAATTGTGATAAGTTATTGGCCAGTGGTTCTATGGCGCCAGCTTTGATATTGACTATATTCTTAATTATATTTGTAGGATTGAGACCGATTCATGGAATTTTTGGCGATACCACCACTTATGCAAGAACATATCAAGTGATTTCGCCAGAATTCGGAGTAATCGATTGGGGGGGCGAATGGCTTTTTGCGTTAATCAGAACTGCATGTAAGAAGATGGGGTTTACCGTCAGTGGCTTCTTCCTCGTTGTAGAAACGGGTTATTTGGGGTTTATGTTTTGGGCATATAAAAAGGCATTGTGGGAGAATGTATGGTTTGCCATGTTGTTTGCTTTTAGTGCATACTCGTTGTTCACCTATGGTGTTAATGGTATGCGGAATGGTCTTGCGTGTTCAGTGATTACGTTGGCAATTATAATTGCTGCAAAAGATAGGAAGTATTTGATAGCTGGAGTTTTATGCTTTTTGGCAATGGGCATTCACAAGAGTACGGTATTGCCAACTGCAGCTATGGTGGCAGGTCTGTTCTTTCTCAAAAAACCCAAAATGGCCCTTTGGTTTTGGGTGATAAGTATCCCTGTTTCATTGGTGGCTGGAGGTCCTATTTCTAATGTGTTAATGGGATTGGGATTCGATGACCGAGCCGATGCTTATATGTCGGGAGATAATATGCAATATGGAAATTTTTCTCATACGGGATTCCGATGGGATTTTTTGGCTTATAGTGCGATGCCTGTATGGTTAATATGGTATGTGGTGAAGAGAACAGAACAAAAAAGATTAGAAATGGGAGTGGAAAAGACGGCGGAAGAAGAAGAAAGTGGGGTGTATGGTGCTGGAATTATGGCAGATGCTGAAAGTATGCGAGTTTTTAATGTGATTGCGATTGTATATTTACTCACCAATGCTTTTTGGGTAATGGTAATAAAGGCGGCATTCTCAAATCGCTTTGCTTATCTGAGTTGGTTTATTTATCCTTTGGTGTTGGCGTATGGAGTTATTCGTTTGCACATTTGGGAAGATCAAGACAAAAAGGCGGGATTAATTCTACTCGGGCATGTTGCCTTCACGATGTTTATGTATTTTCAAGGAAAGGCATTTTGAAAGAATATGCAGAAGAAAACATTAACGGTTTTTACACCGACTTATAATAGAAAGCACACTTTGCCTCGGACATACGAGTCGTTGTGTCATCAGACGAGTTCTGATTTCGAGTGGCTTGTGATAGATGATGGAAGTTCGGATGGAACACGGGAGTGGATTGAAAGCCTTGGCGAAAAGGTTGTATACGAAGGAAAACGTTTTGACTGGATGGGGCGTGAATCGGATGGTATGGATGGAGTTTGTTGGGTGATAAAAGCTCCTCAGATGTTCATTACATACATTTATAAACCCAATGGGGGATTGTACACGGGGTATAATGTAGCTTATGCATCTATTGAAACAGAACTGTGTGTGTGCATTGATAGTGATGATTATATGCCTGATGATGCCGTGGAAAAGATTGTGGCATGTTGGAAATCAAGACCGATGGAGAAAGAATATTGTGGCATCCTTGGACTTGATTTCAATGTGGTTGATGGCAAGCCGATAGGTGGGTTCTTCCCTGATGGGCTTTTGGAATGTAACGAGATGGAATTATCCCATCCTGGCGACACAAAGGAGGTTATGCGAACGGATTTGATGAAACAAGTCGCACCCATGGAGGGTTTTGAGGGTGAAAAGAATTTTAATCCATGGTACATGATGATGCAGGTGCTTGATAAGTATCCGATGCTTGTCATCAATGATAATTTGTGTTGGGTCGAGTATCAAATAGGAAAAGATTCGATGAGTCAAGGAATTTGGCGGCAATATTTTAATAGTCCTAAAAGTTATGCTAAGCATCGCATCATGTCCATGACATTGCAGCATAACACTTTTTCCAACAAGTTGCGTTTATGTGCACATTATGTCAGTTCATGTATAATTGCCAAAGATAAAGATTGGTTGAGTAACTCTCCGTTGAAATTCTTGACGATTTTGATGGCTCCAGTAGGTGTTGTACTGACCTTAATTATATATTATAAGAACAGATAGGCGTATGAGCATGAAAGGTCAATTGAGGAAACTGATTCTTCAGCGATGGAACATCGGTTTCACAGAAACTCCGCTTGAGGATATCTTGGCTGGTAAGCCAATCCAATATAGATGGATGAAACACAATTATGAGAATAGGTGGTTCGCAGATCCGTTTTTGTTGGATGTAACCAATGATGCATACATCGTCTTGGCAGAAGATTTTGAGGACAACCGTGGGTATGCAGTCATTTCGAAGCTGGTGGTGGACAAGCAAACGCTTGAATTGAAAGATGTGAAACAATTGCTGGATAGGGGTACGCATCTAAGTTTTCCTGTTATTATGCGGGAAGGAGACGATGTTTTTGTCTATCCTGAGAACAGTGAATCTGGAGAACAGAATCTGTATCGATATGACCAGCAGCATGAGCAACTGGTAAAGGTGGAAACACTCATGCAGGCTCCTTTGACAGATGCCGTGATGATCGAGTATGGTGGAGAACAATTGATGTTTGCGACAACATTACCTAATCCCAATGGAAATAAGGTGAATATGTACATTAAACGTGATGGGAAATTCGAATTGAAGGATACCATTTTGGTTCAGGGCAGGACGGCTCGTATGGGAGGAGATTTTTTCTGGGTGAATGGAGCACTTTATAGACCAGCGCAAGATAATAATGAGTGTTATGGAGGTGCTCTGATTTTACAGAAGGTGATAGTAAAAGATGGAAAGTGGTCGTTTGAAGATATGAGGCGACTGACTTCGCCTCATCCTCAATATACAACGGGACTCCACACGTTCAATATGTACAAGGGAACAGTGGTGGTGGATATTCATGGCTATAGAAGGCATGCATGCTTGTCCCATCTGCTGACAAAATCGATTAACTTGTTTAGAACTCGTCGATGAGTACTATGATACGGATACTTCACGTGCTTCATTCCATGAATCGTGGTGGTGCTGAAGCGATGTTGATGAATTACTATCGAAATATTGACCATACACGTGTACAGTTTGACTTCTTATTGACCGAGCAAAATAGATGTCAATATGAGGATGAAATAGAGAGTTTGGGGGGGACAGTATATCGTGTACCATTACTGAGGTTTAGTAATCCTTTCCCGTATATCAATGAAGTCAAGTGTTTTCTGAAAAAACATCCTGAATATCGTATTGTACATTCTCATACATCCAGCAAAAGTGCAGTGCCATTATGGGTGGCAAAAAAATGTGGCGTTCCAGTGAGAGTATGTCATGCGCATAGTAGCAGTTCTGGACATGGCTTGGAAAGATTTGTGAGGTGGGCATTGGGTATCTGGCTGAAACAAGTTGCAACAGACTTCATGTCATGTGGAGAGGGAGCTACACGTTGTTGGTATGGAGATAAATATCTGAAAATTGCGAAATTTGTCCCCAATGCAGTAGATATGGACAATTTGAGATATGATAACTCTGTTAGGTGTGCCATGCGAGATAAATTGAATATTTTGGATGGTGATTGTATCATGGGAATGGTGTCTCGATTCCATCCTGTGAAGAATCATCTTTTTGCCCTTGATGTGCTGGCTGCCCTGAAACAGCGTCATTGCAAGGCTAAATTGCTGTTCGTTGGGGATGGTGATTTGCGTTCTTCCATAGAAGAAAAAATTTCGGCCTTGAGTTTGCAGAACGATGTGATTTTAGCTGGATTGGTGAGTGATGTGCCCAATTATCTTCAAGCAATGGATGTGGTATTGATGCCTTCTTCTCACGAAGGGCTGCCTGTATCATTGGTGGAGGCTCAAGCGAATGGATTATCAGTAGTGGCCAGTACGGGTGTTCCGCATGAGGTGGATGTGACAGAAAATGTCACATTCCTTCCTTTAGAGGTGGATGTGTGGGCGGATAGTTTGGCAGCCAAGATTGGGGAGGGAATGAAGCGTGATGCGAAGGCTGTCGACAAGGTACGGGCAGCGGGTTACGATATCAAGATTGCCAGCAAATGGCTGGAGGAATGGTATATGAAGCAATATCAAGATAATACCAAATACCAAGATTCATGAACATAGCATTATTGATAGCAGGTGGCTCGGGAAACCGAATGGGACAGGATATTCCTAAACAGTTTTTGCACGTGGATGGTTGTCCCATCATCATTCATACGATGCAATGCTTCCAACGGCATCCTGATGTTGATGCCATTTCGGTCGTGTGTTTAAAAGGGTGGGAGACCGTCCTTCAGGCTTATGCCAACCAGTTTAACATTACGAAGCTGAAATGGATTTTTCCTGGGGGGGCATCAGGTATGGAGTCCATTCATAATGGTATATATGGCTTGAAAGAGCAGGGTTGTGATGAAGAGGATCTGGTGATGATTCATGATTCGGTTCGCCCATTGTTGAGTCAAGACATCATTAGCAGTAATATCGCGATTTGTCAGGCATACGGTTATGCAATCACTGGCATTCAGTGCCGTGAGGCGATTTTGGAAAGTGAGGATGGTTTTGTTTCTACGACGAGTATTCCCCGTGATACACTGATTCGTACCCAGACTCCGCAGACCTTCCGTTTGGGAAAGATATTGGAGGTGCATGAAGAGGCAAAGCGTAAGGGTATCATGGATAGCGTGGCTTCCTGTACGCTGATAGCAGAGGTGGGAGGTCGTGAGATGCATATTGTTCCTGGCTCGGAAAAGAATATCAAGGTGACGACGGTAGAGGACATCGAAATTTTGAAGGCGTTGATGCATACCTCGAAGGAGGATTGGATGAAGTGAAGTTGTGATAATCACTGGAATTCCTATGACGTATCGTGAAGACATGTTGAAGGCAGCCTCTCTTGCTTTACCATGGGAAAAGCTGCAAGATTGTAACATTCTTGTTACAGGGGCTACTGGGTTGATTGGCTCTTGTCTAGTGGAAGTGTTGATGATGCATCCTGATGGTAATTATCATGTCTATGCAGCGGGACGCAATGAGGCGAGGGCAAGAAAACTCTTTGCTGATTATTTGAATCACCCGGCATTTCATTTTATTGCGTATGATGTGTTGCAGCCAGTTTGTACGGACGTGGCATTTCACTATATCATCCATGCGGCCAGCAATGCTAGTCCCAACTTCTTCGTTAAACAGCCTGTGGAAGTGATGAAAGCAAATCTGATGGGGGTGTGTCATCTGATGGATTACGGGATCCAGCATGATCTGCGTCGATTCCTCTATGTTTCTACAGGAGAGGTATATGGAGAAGGTGATGGCCGTGATTTTACGGAAGAGTATAGTGGTTATGTGAACACGATGTCATCTCGTTCTTGCTACCCGTCTTCCAAACGAGCTGCAGAGACCTTGTGTGTGGCGTATGCTGAAGAATATGGTGTGGATGCGGTAGTCGCAAGGCTTTCCCATGTGTATGGACCCCGTTTCACGGAAAGCGATAACAGGGTGTATGCTCAATTTATCCAAGATGTCTTGCATGGGGAGGATATCGTTATGAAAAGTACTGGTGAGCAGTTCCGTTCTTGGTGCTATGTTGTGGATGCCGTCAGCGGTCTTCTGCATGTGCTGTTGAAGGGGAAGTGTGGGGATGCTTACAATGTGGCAGATGCATCATCCAATATCAGTATTAGAGATTTGGCTGAAATGGTAGCTACAATCGGAGGCTGTGAGGTAATCATGGATGTGCCGGCTAACAACGAACAAAAAGGGTATAATCCAGTGACGAAGTCTGTCTTCTCTACGGAAAAACTGGAAGGGCTTGGTTGGACGGTCTATGGCACGATGCATGAAAAAATGGAGGCGACAATACAAGAATGTAAAAAGAGATGAAATCATATAAAGAATTACTGAATGAGAATGCCCGTCATAGTGGGTTGCGGCAATTGACAGAAGAGGAGTCTGTTGAGATGAAGCATGCATTGATGGAGATGTATCTGGCTGTAGCGCAGGTGTGTGAAGCACATGCTTTGACAATTATGCTGTGTGGCGGCAGTTGTCTCGGGGCGGTACGCCATCAAGGTTTTATCCCCTGGGATGATGATTTGGATCTTTGTATGCCCCGAGGCGATTATGAGAAGTTCAAGGTCTTGCTGGAACAAAATGTGTTGGGCGATGGGTTTGAGTATTTGTATCCTTCTCCGACCCATGATTCCCTTTGTATGTTCATGAAGATATATAAGAAGGGCACGAGGTGTGTAGAGATGGGTAGTGAATATACGGATTTCCCCAAAGGACTGAGCCTGGACATTTTCCCTTTGGAAGGTGTAAGCAACAATAAGTGGAAACAAAAGTTAACAGGCATATGTGCCAATCTCTTACGTCTTTGTGCCAATATGGTTTATGAGGCTTCTTATCCGGTCAGTGAAACGACACGTCAAATGACAACCATGAGTGGCATGGGGGGCTTTATGGTGAAATCGCGTAGAGTGCTTGGGAAAGTCCTGAGTCTAATTGGACATCGGCATTGGGTAAATTGGTATGACAATCTGGTTAATAATCCAACGATAGGGGCATTGTTGTCAATTCCCACAGGACGGAAACTGTATGAGGGAGAAACTTTACCTTCAGGAATATTCTTACCCACCAGTAAAGCATTGTTTGAGGGTGTGGAAGTCAATGTGCCAGGGTGTGCGGAGGAATATTTGAGAAATCTCTATGGGGCGAATTATATGCAGTTACCTCCAGTGGAGAAACGAGAGCGACATTTCATTTTGGAATTTGATTTGCATGCATCTTGATGGAAAGAAGATGAATACCGATGAGAAGTGAAGACACATAAAAATAATAGAGATGATACCTAAGATTATTCATTATAGTTGGTTTTCTGGCGACCCCATGCCTGATAAATTTCTTCGGGTGATGGAAACTTGGAAAAAGATTATGCCTGATTATGAGTTAAGGCTGTGGGATGCCAAAGCTTTGGAGGAAGCCAATCTGACCTTCGCCAATGAGGCTTTTGCGGTGAGGAAATGGGCATTTGCGGCAGATGCCATCAGGGCGTATGCTGTTTATCGTGATGGTGGCATTTGGTTGGATGGAGATGCTGCTGTTTATCAGTCGTTTGATCCTTTTCTGAATTGCAGGATGTTTATCGGAAAGGAACATTTGATGGAATTTCAACATGATGGGATGAACCATAACATGAATGTGCTCACTGCTCATTGCTTTGGTGCAGAAAAAGGTCATCCATTTTTAAAGGATTGTGTGGATTATTATCGGAAGAGACATTTTATCCAGTCTGATCATGAGAATTTACCGCAGGGATTGTGTTATGACATGCGTCTGATGCCCTCCGTTATGAGTCTTCTGGCGACAAAGTATGGCTATCAAGGGCGCATTACCAATCTGGAAGAGGTGGAGGTGCTGGATGAGGACATTCATGTCTTTCCTCCATATTACTTTGATGAGCCCAGATACCATGATGCCAAGGATTCTGTTTGTGTGCATTATAAATTCGGGTCGTGGCGAATGCCAGAAACGTGGACTCCTGACATGGAACAACAGAAACTGTCTAGGAAAAAGGGTGTTTTTTATTACTTATTTGTCGGGGTTAACAAACTCCTTCAGAAGAAGGGATATTGGTTAAAAGTCATCAGCATATAATCTATGTTATATCAATTGGCACATATTATACAGGAAAAGTGTCCTTGGATGTGGGAGGCTGTGGAGGAGCTTAATGCAGCCGTGTGTGGATTGAAGATTGGGGATGGAAAACGTTTGCAGAAATGTATGTCGGTAGGTGTTCGTCTGGCAGATATTAATGATGCAGGTCGTTTGGAAGATTTTTTCGCTCGTCAGCCAGAAGATAGTTACAGGTGGTTTCGTCCCCATGGATTTGATGAGGCAACGCTGAGGAAATTGTTGAGGAGGAAATCCTACATCATCTATGTGATGGAGGAAGGTGACGAGATAATCGGGTATGCGTTCCTGCGATGCTTTGTAAATGGAAAGTGTTTCTTGGGTAAAATGGTGGATGTGAATCATCAGGGGAAAGGTGTGTGCACGAAATTGTGTGCAGTAGGGATGAATGTGGTGGAAACATTGGGATGGAGAATGTTTGAAAGCATTAACAAGGAGAATATAGGGTCGATGAAAGCAAGTCAGAAGGCCTGTGATGTGATTGTGGTGGAAGAACTGGATGGTGGTGACGTGCTGATTGAAGACCGTCCGAAAGGGTCGTTGAGACGTTAACGATAACCTTAGCCTTAACGATAACTTAACTTTCGCAAGTGTGGTTTTGTGCACCGTTGGTGCAGACTCAGAAAGTAAATTAGAAGTAAATGCGGAGTAAATTTGTCTCAGTAAATAGAAGAAGTATATGACAAGACTCATTTACTCAAATGAATTTACTCCGTATTCACTCCGCATTTACTTTCATGAACAGAGCCAAAGGCTCCGACATATAGACATGTGGGATATGAATGAAAATAAAGAAAAATGAAGTGGTTGTTTGATAGAGTAGTGGCTTTTGTGGGCTTGTGCTTTTTGTGGCCTGTCTTGTTGGCCGTTTGGGTGTTGATTCATATTAAGATGCCTGGCGGTCCTGCCATCTTTACACAGAAGAGAGTGGGGAAGGATGGGAAGCTGTTTACGATGTATAAGTTCAGGAGCATGACAGTGGGGCATGGAGGAAGTTCTGTGTCTGTGGCAGGCGAGAATCGTATCACACCACTGGGCGCCAAGTTGCGTAAGTATAAACTGGATGAGTTGCCTGAGTTATGGAACGTGTTGATTGGGGACATGAGTTTTGTAGGGCCTCGCCCTGATGTTCCTGGATATGCAGACCAATTGCAAGGGGAGGATAGGCTAATTTTGAAATTGAGGCCAGGCATTACGGGACCAGCGTCATTGAAATATAAGAATGAAGAAGAAATCCTGGCGAAGGTGGAAAATCCTCAGAAATATAACGATGAGGTGATTTATCCAGACAAGGTGAAAATCAATTTGGAGTATTACTATCACCACTCGCTGCTGGGTGACATCAAACTGATTATACAGACGGTCTGTGGGTAAGAAAATAATACGTGCTGCGACCATTGGCATGTCGCTGAACATCTTTTGTAAAGGACTTCTGCGAGAATTGAAGGATGATGGGTATGATGTTGTGGCATTGTCCAGTCCAGATGAAGATTTGAGAGAATTGGGTGAGCGGGAAGGTGTCCAGACCATTGGGGTACAGATGGAGCGGCATGTGAGACCGCTTAAGGATTTCGTTTCATTGGTGAAATTGGTGCGTGTGTTGAAAAGGGAACGCCCAGATATGGTGCATTCGATGACTCCTAAAGCGGGGCTTTTGTGTATGATGGCAGCAAAGATGGCGGGGGTTCCTGTTCGACTGCATACGTTTACTGGATTGGTTTGGCCAACAGCAAAAGGACTTTCCCGCAAGATACTGATGATGACGGATAGAATTACTTGTGCATGTGCGACGCACATCGTGCCAGAAGGGGAGGGCGTGAAACAGGATTTGCAGAGGTGTATAACGAAGAAGCCCATGAAAGTCTTGGGGTATGGGAATGTAAGAGGGGTGGATCTGGACTTTTGGAAAAGGAGTAGTTCTAAGTCGGATACTCAAATGCTGACTTTTGTTTTTGTGGGGCGAATTGTCCGTGACAAGGGTGTCAATGAGTTGGTGTCCGCCTTTGTAAAACTGAACCTGGCTTATCCTCACACACGCCTTTTGTTGGTGGGACCTTACGAGGAGAACTTTGATCCCGTATTGCCAGAGACCAAGCGGTTGATTGATACGTGTGATAGTATAGAGGCGGTAGGTGGACAAAAGGATGTAAGGCCTTTCTATGAGCAAAGTGATGTGCTGGTGTTTCCCAGCTATCGTGAGGGTTTCCCGAATGTGGTAATAGAGGCTGGCGCAATGGAACTGCCAAGTATTGTGACGGATATCAATGGCTCGCGTGAAATTATTGAGGACGGAAAGAATGGTTTGATTGTTCCTCCACGTGATGAACAGGCATTGTATGAAGCCATGAAGTGGATGGTAGATCATCCTCATGAACGCGATAAGATGACCATGAATGCTCGTCCGTTGGTGGCAAGTCGTTATGAACAAGGATTCGTGAGGCAGTGCCTGAGAGATTATTATAAGGAAATTCTTTCCATGTAGTGAGGATTTTCTAGAAATAGATTGTAATAATATTCGTGAGAATTGTATATTGCATTAATTCCGTTTATTTGTCGGGCGGAATGGAGAGAATTACCTTGGTGAAGGCAAATGCTATGGCGCGGATTCCTGGTAATGAGGTGTGGGTTGTGGTGACTGATGCACAACAGGAACCTGTCATACCATTGCAAGGAGCTCATTTAGTGGATTTGGGCGTGAAGTATTTTGAAGTAACCAATGGGATAATGGGATTCCTAAAAAAAAAACGATTGCACAAAAAACTTTTGGAAAGATATCTGAACGATATCAAGCCGGATGTGGTAATTGCAGTGGGAGGATGTGAAAAAGGTGTGGTTCCATTGTTGAAAGTCTATCCGAAGCCTGTTCTCATTCGTGAATTGCATTTGGAGAGGCATTATCGTTTTAGAAAACAGATAAAAAACATTAAAGAATGGTTGTATGCCTGGGGAGGGGATCAATACGATTATCATTGGGCGATGAAAAAATATGATCATATAGTCCTCCTAACCCACGAAGATAGACAGCGTTATTGGCAGGGATGGAAAAATGTGTCAGTAATACCTAACCCCATAATGTCGCAATTTGAGAGAAAATCTAATTGTGATGTTAAAAAGGCTATTGCTGTGGGGCGTTTGACTCATCAGAAGAATTTTTCTTCACTTATTCGTATTTGGGGAAAAGTTGCTGTCCATCATCCTGATTGGCAATTGGAGATATGGGGAGAAGGTGAGTTGCAACGCGCTATACAGCAACAGATTGAAGAAGCAGGGCTGGAGGATGGAATTTTCTTGAGGGGTTATACCTCAGAGGCTTTGCAGAAGATGAGCCAAGCGTCTATGTATTTGCTTTCTTCTTATTATGAAGGTTTACCATTGGTGATGATAGAGGCGATGTCAGTTGGCTTACCTGTGGTTTCCTTTATGTGTCCAACTGGACCGCAGGATATTCTTGACGATGGAAGGACTGGCTATCTTGTCCCTGTTGGAGATGAGAATGTGTTTGCAGAGAAAGTGTGTAGGCTTATTGAAGACGAATCTCTTCGCAAGACCATGGGACAGGCTGCACTGGAAGAATCGAGAAAATACAGGGTTGATGCGATTATGCCGTTGTGGATGAATCTGTTTCAAGATCTTTTGGATAAGAAAAAAAATAACAACCGAGGTGGTATTCGTTATGAAGGTAGGGCGTGAGATGGTACCCGGAGTGATTGTTATAAGGAGTTTTTGTCTGTTTAATTTAACAAAAGTGTTGAAGAGTTGAAACTATCGGTCATTGTTCCCGTCTATAATGTGGAGAAGTTTCTCCCCCGTTGCCTCGACTCCCTACTTCGACAAGGTTTTGAGCCAGGAGAGTATGAGGTTATCTGTGTGAATGACGGCTCCCCTGACAATTGTGCCGCCATCTTGCTGGATTATGAGGCGGAACATCCCGATATCTTTAGGGTTATAACACAGGAAAACCAAGGACTAGGAGGAGCGCGGAACACTGGTACAGCAGCGGCTAAGGGTGAATATGTTACCTATCTTGATAGTGATGACTACATCATTGACAATGCATACAGCTATCTGTTGGAACATTTTTGTCAGGATAAGCCTGATGTACTCTGCTACGATTATATGTGCATTTATACTGATGGTAAAGCGCTATTGGATCCCAATGCCAAGCCGGAAGGAAAGATCTCTTTCGATGGCGATGGGGTAGAAGCATACAATCGATGGGCATTACCTTTCGTGTGGTCAAAGTTCTATAAGCGTTCTTTTCTCGAAGAGAATAACATTAAGTCGCAGATTGTTGCTTGTCAAGATGAATTGTTCAATTTCGATGTCTTTCGTCAACACCCTCATACACGTATTGTAAGCAGCAATGTTTGTCGTTATGAGTTTGGTAATGAGAATTCTATTCAGCGGACTGCAAACAAAAATAAAGTTCTGAAGACACTGGATGACATGTTCATCAATATCGATTACATATACAAAAGGATGGATGATGAAACATTGAAAATGGAAGCTGGTTCTATGCGCGCCATCAATAATATGTTGAACGTGTATCATAAGAAATTGGTGATGGTGTTCCTTACCTGGAAAGAATGGTCTGCTTTCCACAATAAAATGCGAGGTCTTCCTTCTTATGAGCCCGTACCGGCAAGTGACACGCTGAGGGCGCGTTGGTTGGGCAAGATGAAAAAATGGACGGGCAGTTCATATGTGTTTTATCTGCTGTTTTACTTTATACGTACTTTCCTGTTCTTTAAGATCATTCGTCCAATCATGTTGAGGAAGAGAACTTGATACCCCCCACACACAAACACAAGATGAATATTGTATATTGTATAGACGCTGTTTATAACCTGTCAGGAACGGACATCGTTACAATAGCAAAGGCCAATGCCTTGGCATCCATTCCAGGTAATAGGGTATGGGTGATAACAGCTGGTAACCCTCGTTCATTGATGTACCGATTGAAAAATGTGTCTGTAACTGATTTGGGCATTCGTTATTATGAACATGATAGTGAGGGACTTCTCCGAGCTATTATTGATTTGCAGAAAACTCGTAAGCTACATAAACAAAAACTTACAGAATTTTTGGAGAACGTCATGCCCGACATTGTCATCTCGTCGGGGGTTCTGACAAAAATTTTCTTACCAACCTTAAAAATATCTTCTAATCCCGTCTTCATAAGAGAGTTGCATGCCGATCGACATTATAATCGTGATTCATCTAAGGGTCTGATAAGGAAATTGATATCTATCTATGGAGAATGGTATGACTTTCATTGGAAAATTCATGCCTATGATAAGGTGGTGGTGCTGACCGAGCGAGAAAGAACTGGAACTTGGAAAAAGTGGGATAAGCTTGAGGTGATGCCGAATCCTATAACGCATTGGACGGGCTTGTTGAGCGATGGAAAAGCTAAGATTGCTGTTACGGCAGGTCGATTGGCTCCTATGAAGAATTTTTCGGGACTTATCAATATCTGGTCGAAAGTGGTTCAACGGCACCCTGATTGGGTATTGCAGATATGGGGTACTGGCGATATGCAGAAAGAATTGGAGAATCAGATTGAACAAATGAACATGAATGAGTATGTTCATTTGAAGGGTTACACTACCGAGATGGGTGAGGCGATGAGTAAAGGCTCAATGATGGTACTAACCTCACTCTCCGAGAGTTTCTCACTTGTCACCCTTGAAGCCATGTCGGTGGGTATCCCCACGGTGGTCTACAAATGTCCAGGCGGCATACGGTATTTGGTGAAAGATGGGGTGACTGGTTATTTGGTTCCATTGAATGATGAGGATGCCTTTGTTGAAAGGGTCTGTACGCTCATTGAAAATGATGAGTTACGAAAAACGATGGGACAAGCGGCTTTGTGCGAATCTGAACAGTATAAAATAGAAAAAATCACTCAACGTTGGATGGAGCTCTTTCAAGATCTTTTGGACAAGAAACGGGCTAAAAAAAAGATATAATAAACTATGGATAGAATCTATTTGTGTCTTGCCCACATGAGTGGCAAGGAACAACAGTACATTCAGGAGGCATTTGATACCAATTGGGTTGTGCCGCTGGGACCGAATGTGAACGCTTTTGAGAGTGACTTGGCAACGTTTGTGAACCGCAGGGAAGGAACACCCTTGTCAAAGGAAGTCGTAGCTTTGAGTGCAGGAACAGCTGCTGTACATCTGGCATTGATTATGTTGGGTGTGGGAAAAGGTGATGAGGTCATCTGCCAGTCGTTTACGTTTGCTGCCAGTGCCAATCCTATTGTTTACCTGGGGGCAACACCCGTTTTTGTGGATAGTGAGCCTGATACTTATAATATAGATCCGCAACTGCTCGAAGAAGCGATTAAGGATCGAATTGCGAAAACGGGAAAGAAGCCGAAGGCCATTATTCCAGTCTATCTGTATGGTATGCCTGCCCGGATTGATGAAATCATGGAGGTAGCTCGTCGCTACGAGATTCCAGTGTTGGAAGATGCGGCAGAAGGTTTCGGTTCTCGATATAAGGGACAGGTGTGCGGAACTTTTGGCGAGTATGGTGTGATGTCGTTTAATGGCAACAAGATGATAACAACCAGTGGAGGTGGTGCGTTAATCTGTCCAAATGAGGAGGCTAAGAAGCGTGTGATGTTCTATGCTACGCAGGCTCGAGAACCATTTCCCTATTATCAACATGAGAAGATAGGGTATAACTATCGTATGTCCAATATCTGCGCTGGTATTGGTAGAGGACAAATGACGGTGGCTGATGAGCATGTTAAACACCATCAATGGGTTCATCAGCAATATGTGGAGAAACTGAGCAGCATCGATGGTCTGATAGTGCATAGTGCGCCAGCCAGCGAGATGGAATCTAACTATTGGCTTTCCACCATTCGATTTGAGGATGGTAAACATACGATAGAGGGCAAGCTGTTGTCGTTCATAGATGCCTTGAGTGCCGCTAATATTGAAACTCGACCACTTTGGAAGCCGATGCATGCTCAGCCTGTCTATAAAGATGCTCCGGCATACACGAATGGGGTGAGTGAACGTATGTTCTCTTGTGGACTCTGTCTGCCCAGTGGCCCATACGTGAAGGAAGAGGAGATTGACTATATCGTCAAAAGCATCAAGGCTCATCTGTAAGATGGAGAAGCACAAATCTCTGGAAATATGAGACAGCTATATATATTATTGGCATTGTTGGCTTTGGCTGTGTCTGGATATGCTCAACGTCAGCAAAAATGGAAGGCTCCCAAGCGGCCAAAACCTTTGAAGTGGGCGCCTCCTAAGCAAAAGGCTCCCGAAGTGATAGACGTGTGGAGACCTTATTATTTCTCGGATAACTGGTTTGTCGATATGCAGGGAGGAATAAATTTTTCTTTGGCAGAGAACATGGCAGGGCATGGTCTTGACATTTGTCAGCCCAAAATAGACTTGGGGATTGGAAAGCAGTTCTCGAATGCGTGGAGCACTATGTTGACTATAGGTTTGGGCAAACAGAAGGGATGGGCTAGCAAGGAGTCTCTTGCTGCAAGTTCTCTGATGGAGTCTGGCAATTATAATTTCCAAGTGATTTCCTTGTATGTAGAAGAGGAATTCAGCATTGTTCGTCAGTTTTTGCCTTACAATGAACAGTGCAGATTTGACACTCAAATGTTTTTTGGCGCAGGAATGAACTACTCTTTTGACTTTGACGATAAAGTGGAACGATGGAGTCGCTATGGATATCCTGTGGATGGGACTGATTATGTGAACTTTGCTCTTCGGGGTGGACTCCTGTTCCTGTATAAAGCAAGTGAAACGGCTGATTTAGTGTTGAAGGGTAGCTACCATATGGTAAGAGACAACTACAATGGGGTGAAACACTCTACATCCTTTGCCTTTGATTCTTATGCGGACGTGATAGTGGGAGTTAGATTGCATTTGGCAGATCATTATGGAGATCATCGGTACTATAAAGTGCGTCGTTGGGAAGCCACATCACTACGGACGACAGAGCCTAAAGTCGCAGATTTGTTGGATGATGAGAAAGTGAAGGAGTACCAGGCTCGGGAGGCAACAGAACATGTGGTTTTCGGTGAATTGATGCAGACACATATCTCTTTCTATATTGACCGTACTTTTGTGAATGATTATCAAATGGATAATATTCGTATTGTGGCGGACTTTCTACGTCGTCATCCGAATGTGAATCTCATTCTGAGAGGATATTGTGGTGCATCCAGCAAAAGTGAGTCGCCTGACATGCATTTAGCAGAACGGCGTGTGGCTGCAGTCAAAAAGGCATTGGTTAAATATTATGACGTGAGTCCATCACGTTTGGAAATATGGTTTGATGAAACGGCAACGCCTCCTTTCCCTATGAAAGGTGAATGGATTGATGGTGTAGTTTTTCAGATGGTGGAGAAGTAGAAGTGCTTGAACCTAAAAAAGATGCATCAGTCGTATAAAAAGAGTGTCTATGAGGTCAAAAAGGCGTTTTTTTACAAGAAAAAGGTGCTATAAAATATGAAAGAGAGATTTTTCTTTGTCATATATGATTCGTTTTTAGTAATTTTGCATCGTCAATGTTCAATTGATATGGTACACTTGACTTCCGATTAGCTATGGCTGCAACAAAGAAGGGCTACATTCAAAAGTTTACTAGTTGGTATTTTTCCAGAGAGGCATTGCCTTTCTGGGCAATTAGTGTTTTGGATATGTTTATCATTTTCGTGTCCATCTCGATGATGTATACATTGGTTTATGGTCCTGCGAAACTTGTTGGGAATGGAGCGACTGTGCTTTATACATTAATACTAGACTTGGTTTTTTATGGTATAGGTATGCGTGTGTTTCACACCTATGCGGATGTTTCAAAAATATTGGAATTTAAGGACTTGTCACGTACGGCATTCTCAACATTGTTGGGCTCCGTTTTGTGTGTGGCCTTCCGTTGGGCTGTTGATTTGTGCCCGTTTACTACTCAGATACCATACCGTGTGTTTGTGTTGACTTTCTTTAGTGCCACGGCAGTTTTGTGGTTATGGCGTATTGTGGCAAGAAATTTTTCCGATTTGATCCGTAGCAATGTGCGTGAGGAGGTGGAATTGCTACCTCGCCAAGAGATAGAGGTCAATATGGAGAAAATTGGTGATTTGCTTCGAGGAAAATGTGTACTTATCACTGGTGCTGCAGGAAGTATCGGAAGTGAAATGGTGCGACAGATCGCAAGTTACAGCCCCAAACGATTGATTTTGATAGATCAGGCGGAAACTCCAATGCATGATGTTATGCTTGATGTTCGTAAGACTTGGAGTTTCCTGGATGTCCTCTTTATAGTTTCTTCCATCACCAATAAGGAACTGATGGAGAGAATATTTGCCACGCACAAACCGAACTATGTGTTCCATGCTGCAGCATATAAACATGTCCCGATGATGGAGGGGAACCCGGGAGTGAGCATACAGAATAATGTGGTGGGAACTCGTGTTTTGGCGGATTTGTCGGTCAAATATGGTGTAACGAAATTTGTGATGATTTCAACGGATAAGGCCGTCAATCCAACCAATGTGATGGGATGCTCGAAGCGTCTGTGTGAGATATATGTTCAGAGTTTGAATGCGCATCTCCTAAAAGCGTCGAATATGGCAGAAACGAAAACACAATTTGTGACGACGAGATTCGGAAATGTGTTGGGTTCTAATGGTTCTGTTATCCCATTGTTTAAGAAACAGATAGAAGAGGGCGGTCCGGTTACGGTGACGCATCCTGACATTATCCGATTTTTCATGTTGATTCCAGAGGCTTGTGCATTGGTGCTTGAGGCTGGAACGATGGGAAATGGTGGTGAGATATTTGTTTTTGACATGGGGCAACCCGTGCGAATTGCAGATTTGGCAAAGAAGATGATTCAGAATAGTGGGCGAAGAGACGTGGCGATAAAGTATACAGGTTTACGTGGAGGAGAAAAATTGTATGAAGAGGTACTCTTCAAGGGTGAAGAGGAAGTTCCCACGGTGCATCCCAAGATTCATGTGGCGAAAGTGCGGCAATATGAATATGAAGATGTTTGTTCTCAATTAGATGAGTTGGAGGAATTGGCAAAGAGGGGAGATGATATGCAAATTGTACGTAAAATGAAGATGATAGTTCCCGAGTTTAAGAGTAATAATTCCAAATATGAAAGCCTTGATCGTGAACTGGCAAATGGTAAGAATGAATGATAATAGTAAATAATAGGTATGGTAAAAAAAATTGCGGGCATGTTAGTCGCGATGTTGCTGGGCACGACATCGTTTGCCCAGGATCGTAGAGACTCCACCGTTACTTTGTTTGAGGATTTGAATGTCCCTTTGGTGGAAAAAAAGCATGTGGCTAACACGAACTTTCAGGATAACTGGTATGTCAGTTTGTATGGTGGTGTCACCTCAAACTGGGGTAGCGATTGTTCACATTCAGGTTTCTTCCGTCTGATGGGGCCTGCTGCTATGTTGGCTGTTGGAAAGGAAATTACGCCTATCAGTGGTGTTCGTTTCCAAATTAACTATGTAAGAAATACGGGTGTGACAGACAATCAGTTTGGTTCCTATACAGACATCGACCTTAACACTGTGACAGACTTCTCATGGATGACTCACAATCGATATAAATGGAACTCTTATGGACTTAGTATTGATTACCTCTTGAACTTTACCAACTTGATTTTGGGTTTTCGTGAGCATCGCAAGTTCCATCTTCAGGGTGTTGTTGGTATAGGTGGTTCTGTCTCAAGAAATTATACGACAGAGCAGTATGCAAGGGCACAGCATATTGATAATAGCCATGAGAAGCAGTTGGAAAATGAGGATAAATACAATAATCGCCAACATTCTTTGATCTGTCTTCGTGCAGGTGTGGCAGGTACTTACTTGTTCGCTCGAAATTGGAATTTGCATGTGGAGGCTGTGGGCAACCTTTTGGATAACTCCTACGATAGTAACCCGACTACAAAGAATACGTGGGATGGACATACCGATTTCTTAGTGGGTATAAGTTATCGCTTCAATAACACTGGTGGTCAGGCACCTGGATTCTATTATCCACGTCATGACATGAGTGAATACCGGAAGCGTATCACTGCTATTGAGAATTTGCGTTCACAGACCAGAAGACGTAGGGAAGAACTGGCCGCCATGACGGATACAATCGATGTGAATGCTCAGGTGATGTATACGCTGATTGCTTTTGATGAAAATGATACAGCCATTGATCGTTTGCAGCAGACAAATATCTATACGACGGCTTATGCTTGGGCGAAAACCCCACGTAGTATCATTTATATCACAAACAGTACTGGTGTTGATGACAAATTGTTCCGTAAGCGAGCTGAGGCTATTCGTGACATCCTGCTTGAGCGCTATGAAATCCCGGCCTCAAAGGTTTGGGTTGTTGCCAGTGAAAAGGACATAAAACCTGTCGGAGATTATATAGAATTGATTGTAAATGACTGATGTTGTTATAAAGAAACAGAGGTAATATATATTGTTTATTAGGATACAATGAAGAAAGTTTATATATTCATGATGGTCATGCTGATAAGCGGTTCAGCATTTGGACAAGGCTATCAAGTGGTTGATTCACTTTCTAGTCGTACAAAGTTGGATCAAGATAGTTTGTACTATGATGACTGGGCTTATCTGGATGATTATCATTTCTGGGATAATATTTTTATTTCAGGACAAATAGGTGTGAGTCACTCCATGTCAGAAAATACCCGTTTCGGTAATTTCTTTGGCAATGAGCGCTTAAGTTTCAATATTGGTGTGGGAAAGTGGTTTTATCCATCGTTCGGATTGCGCATTACAGCTGGTCTGCATCCCCAGGTGGGTCGTTCAGAGTGGGAAATCAGTGAGGCATATCCAGAAACGTTTGGTAATTATACCTACAATATGTTCTCTGGTTATGTTGACGGTCTCGTCAACCTAACGAATGTGGTTTTGAAGTATAAGGAAGACCGAATGTTCAATCTGGTTGCCCTCTTTGGTTTTGGCTACAATCACACATTTGGTTTTGACAAGGAGAAATGTGCTATCATGAGTGCCGGTCTGGATGCAAATCATAAACCTCGATATAATAATCCTGATGCAGGTGAAAGAGTCATTCATTATGATGTAGACACTCGTCCTGGTAACTATTTTGCGGCTCATGTTGGTTTGCAAGGTCGTTGGAAAGTTAGTGCTGCATGGGATATTGTTGGTGAAGTGACCTTTAATGGTACGGACGATAAGTATAACGGTCATGAGTACGACCGTGTGTACGATACCTATTTTGATGTTTTGGTGGGTGCACAGTTCCACTTCAAAGATTGCCATGGACGTCGCCGTTTCCACTATGTGAAGAACTTGAACTCTGCCGTGATTGAGCGTTTGGAGAGAATGAGAAGCGATGAGAACGAACGATTGGCAGAAGCGAACATGGCAGTGCCTGAAATCTTTGAAAAACTGAAATTCAATGAGGCTTTGCAGACCACTGTGTCTTTCTATGTAGACCGCTATTATATTACCGACGCACAAAGGAAGAACGTGAAGAGTGTGGCAACCTTCCTTGCTACTCACCCTGATATCAATTTGGTTGTTACTGGATATGCAGACATCGAAACGGCTTACCCTGCATACAACCTTCGTCTTTCTCAGAAGCGTGCACAAGCTGTATATGACATGTTGGTGAATGAATTCCATGTTCCGACCAACCGACTTCGTATTGATTATAAGGGTGACACCGTGCAACCGTATACTTCGGTGAATGAGTGGAACCGTGCCGTTATATTCTTCCTTGATCGTGATGGCGCTAAGAGTCAAGTTCTTGAATCAGAAACACCCAATGAATAAAATGAAGAAAGTTTTATTTTTTGCATTAGTTATGATGACCTCAGTGTGCATGGTTGCACAGAATGAGGGTGATGTTGTTATTCCTGATGGCCAGACTTCCATCCCGGATTCTGCCTATTACAAGAGTATGGAAATGACTTCACTGACGCTGCCTGCATCAGTGGAGAGCATTGGAAACCACGTGATAGACCATTGTTTTAGGCTGGTGTACATCAATGTGGATGCTGCCAATCCGACTTTCAAGTCGGTGGGTGGAGTTGTCTACTCAAAAGATGGTAAGACACTGGTTTTGTGTCCTCCTGGTAAGACGGGCGAGTTTGTCATTCCGTCACAAGTGACAACTATTGCCCCTTATGCTTTCCGTACATGTAAGAAGTTGATGTCCATCGTCTTGCCTGAGGGTATCACGGAGATTCCCGACGGTGCTTTCATGGGTTGTTGGGGTCTTGAGAAGGTGAATCTGCCACAAGGTCTGAAGCGCATTGGAAAACATGCTTTCGATGGCACCATTGTACAGAAGATGAATATGCCGACCACGATGGAGTTCATTGATGATGGGGCATTTGTCAATACAAGCCTTGTTGAGGTGAATCTTCGTGTCACAGAGCCGTTTGAGTTGGGCGAGAATGTTTTTGGCGAGATTCAAGTCACTCGCTTGAACGTGCCCACGGCAGGTCTTCAGAACTTCAAGAAGCATCCCAAGTGGGGCAAGTTTGGCCGCATCACTCCAACTCATAGTTATTGGACGGTGAAACTGCCATAAAAGCACTCTTAACGATAGATTGTGATAATAACGAAGGAGGGCAACCCGCATGAGTGGGTTGCCCTCCTTCGTTATTTTATGACCCTAATATATTGTGGCTCAATATGTGTGCCCAGTGCACCAAGCATCTCAAAGTTGATGAGGAACATGCGTTTGGCACGGCCTTTGGCTTTCAAGAGAGTGCCTTCGTAGCCGTCAAACAGACCACCAACGATGCGTACCCTGTCGCCCTTGTGTAGTTCTACTTCCTCAGGATGGAAATAGGTGATGTCATTCTTCATTTTTGTGGATGAATCGATGAATCGTTCCATCTCGCGTATTGGCACCTGCAGTATTTTATACTTGCCTTCCACTTTCTTGTAAGCGTAGGTAATGAACGTGTGGGTGTTGCGGATGTCGTTCAGTATGCGAAATGGGGCAAAGGCAAACAGGGTGTTGGGAATAAGGGGACGTTCCACGATGGTCTTTTTCCCGTGGATGGTCATGTCGTTCTGTACCATAGGGCAGAACGTTCGTATTCTTCCCTTTTCCAGCACATTTAGAGCCTGGGTCTCCTTACGGCTGGCTTTCAGTACAAACCATTGAGGTTCCTCCACTATTCGTTGTTCGGTTTTTCCTTCCATCACTTCATTTACAGGCTAACCTGATATAAAAACGGTGCAAAGTTAGTGAAAAAAACAATTTTTCGCTAACTTTGCACCATAAACCTATCCAAAATGAAGAAACTAACTGATTATTTGTGGGGGCTGAAGGCTCTTCTGCCATTTTCCATTTCTTTCCTGTTTAGCCTGAGCGTCCATGCTCAGCAGTGGCTTCCCATTCCACAGGAAGCAAAGCCTTACACTCGTTGGTGGTGGTTGGGAAGTGCCGTCGATTCGGCTGGCCTTGATTATCATCTTGCAGAGTTTGCCAAAGTGGGCATTGGTGGTGTGGAAATCACTCCTATCTATGGAGTGCAGGGCAACGATGCCAACGACATTCCTTATCTGTCTCCCCAATGGATGCATATGTTGAAGTATGTGGAGACCCGGGGGGCGGAGTTGGGCATTGAGACCAACATGGCGACGGGTACGGGTTGGCCGTTTGGTGGGCCATTGGTGCCGAAGGAGGATGCCGCTTGTAGACTTGTTTTTGATGCTAATAATGAGGTGAGCATTGGTCGCACAGGGCAGAAAGTGAAACGTGCAGCTCCAGGTGGCGAAGGCTTTGTGATAGATCACTTCGACAAAGGAGCGGTTTCTCGTTACTTTGAGCGCTTCGACACCGCCTTTGCCAATCAGAATGTGCCATTTCCACCAGTTATGTTTAACGACTCCTATGAGGTGTATGGTGCTGATTGGACTCCTCATCTCTATGAAGAGTTCCAGCAACGGCGTGGTTACGATCTTCGTCCTTTCACCTGTATCTTGAATAAGAAAGACTCCCTACGTACTGATGTCGACCGGCGCATTGTCAGCGATTATCGCGAAACTCTTGGTGAGTTGCTTTTAGAAAACTTCACCATCCAGTGGACAGATTGGGCTCATCGCCATGGAAGCCTCACTCGCAACCAGGCGCATGGCAGTCCAGCCAATCTGCTTGATATCTATGCTGTTGTCGATATCCCGGAATGTGAGGGCTTTGGACTGTCCGACTTCGGCATTCGTGGTCTTCGTACCGACCCTGGTTTCACTAAGAAGAACGACTCCGACATCTCGATGCTGAAGTATGCCTCTTCTGCCGCCCATGTTGCAAGTAAGCCGTTCACTTCATCAGAGACTTTCACGTGGCTCACCGAGCATTTCCGTACTTCTCTCTCACAATGCAAGCCCGACCTCGACCTCATGTTTTTGTCGGGTGTCAACCACGTTGTTTTCCATGGTTCTTGCTATTCGCCTAAAGATGAACCGTGGCCAGGGTGGCGATTCTATGCTAGTGTGGATATGACTCCTTACAACTCGCAATGGGATGCGATGCCCGCCTTCTGTCAGTACATCGCTCGCACACAGGCCTTTCTGCAATGGGGAGAACCCGACAACGACTTCCTGGTCTATTTGCCGTTCTACGACATGATTTACGAGCAGCCGGGCACCGTCGCTCTTTTCGATATCCACAGCATGGATAAGCGGGCTCCGAAATTTATCCAAACGATTCAGCGCATCATTCAAGGTGGTTATGATGTTGACTACATCTCCGACCGTTATCTGCTCACAGATGCTTTTCGTCGCTACGATGCCATCATTGTGCCCGATGTGAGCTTCATGCCTGTTGCCACACTCAACCGTCTTCGTGCTATTGCCGACCAAGGAACCCGTGTCATTTTTGTAGGCAACTATCCGCAAAGTGTACCTGGCTATGGCCGTCTCGACACGGAACAGCCGCTCTTCGATGCTGCTTTGGCTGCATTGAAAGAAAAATCGATGCTTGCCAAAGACTACAGCGAAGCCCTTGCTCAGGCTGGTGGAACGATGGAACCCATGCGTCTTGATGCAGGTCTCTCCTGTATTCGTCGCAGCAATCCAGAGGGACACCATTACTTCATCTCCAACCTCACGTCCAACGATGTTGACCAATATGTTAAGGTGGGTGTGGAGTTTGCTGCTGCCGAATTTTATAATCCTATGACGGGAACAGTCACTCTTCCTGATGTGCACAATGACAGCCTTCGTCTCCAACTTTCCAGCGGCGAAAGTATCATTCTGCGGACTTACCGCTCTGCCCCCATCAGTTATTCAAAGCCTTTACGGGCACATTCCGCCAAACGTTTGGACACCCTTGATCCCGCTCCTCATCCCTATCGCAATACCGTTCTCAAGGAGTTTGAACTCGTCAATTGGGAACTCACTTTCCCGAAAGACATTAAGATGAACGCTGACAACAACGATACCACATGCCCACAGAATTTCACTGCCACATGGATTCCGATGAAACATCCCCGTTCATGGACAGAACAAGGCGGTTCCTACACAAAAAGGATGGCAACGGGTTGCTATACCACTTACTTTACCGCCAAGCATAACAAGCAGTTTGACGGTTGCCGCAGCATTCTTGATCTCGGAGATGTGCGTGAATCAGCCCGCGTCGTTCTCAACGGGAAGGAAGTGGCTACGCTGTTTGCTGTCCCCTTCCGTTGCGACATTACTCCTTATGTCAAGAAGGGCAAGAATAAACTCCAGATTTATGTCACTAACCTGCCTGCCAACCGCATCGCACAGATGGACCGCGATGGGGTGGAGTGGCGTAAGTTCAGGGAAATCAATGTCGTTGATCTCAACTACAAGAAAACTCACTATGATGCGTGGGACCCCGTTCCTTCAGGGTTGAACAGCGAGGTCAAACTCATGCATGTCAGGTAGTTGTCGCTCCGTCATGGCCATGCCCCTTTTTTCCCATACAGGAAAACCGAAGATTACTTCCCCAGAGCGTTATTGTCCCCTTTCACGATGCCCATCCTCATCAGTTCTGAGAGAATGCTGTCATCGATAAAAGATTTGCACCTTGCCCCATGTGCAATTGCATACACGCGGTCGGGCGAACTTCCGCAAATGTCGGCAATCTCCTCATATTGCTTGCGATGAGTGGACTGCTTATACGGATGTCCGAAAGAAAGGATTCGTCTGAACCAAGTGGGATTTTTGATGGCCATAAGATTTTTGTGTTTTATTTCGTGTTGTATCTATCAAAATCGCCACAAAATTACACATAATTTCTCGAACCGGGAAATAATGACGAAAAAAAATGAAGAATGAAACAAAAAAGTAGGGTGAGAGTCCTCATGCAAGTCAGGCAGTTGCCGTTCCCCTACAGCAAGAAGGTGACCAGCAGAGGTATGGAAATCATCGAGAGTAGGGTAGTGATGAATGTCACCTCGGTGATGAGGGTTGTGTCCTTGCCGTGACGCAGGCAAAGAATGGTGCCGTAAGTGGCCACGGGCATGGCGATGACCACCGTGTTGATGCCCACGACAAAAGGAGAGAACACCGCGATGCTTGGGGCGAAAGTCTCAAGCATTTTTTCTAAAGCGGTGCACAGGAAGTGGATGGCCAGGGGTAGCACCGCGAGCCGCATGAGTGTGGTGGCATAGACGGTGCCGTTGCCCAGCATGGCACGCAGGGGCAGGTTTGACATAGACGAGCCGATGATGAGCAGGGCTGCAGGCACGGTGATGTTGCCAATCATGGTGAGTGGCTGGCTAATGAACGTGGGGATTCCCTTGATTCCCAGCGCCACGATGAGCATGGTCAGGTAGGCAGCCAGCATCGGTGTGCTCCAGAGGACTTTCTTCTGAAACTTTGGACCATTAACGGTCTTCCCTGTGATGAGGATGGTGCCGATGGTGAAGACGGCGAAGGTGTTGACCACATTGAGCACGGCGGCGTAGAAGACAGCTTCGTGGCCAAAGATGCTGGCAACGATGGGGTAGCCCATGAAGCCGACATTGCCAAACATCAGGGCGAATCCGATGGGGCCTTCATCGTCTTTTCTCGTTGTGAGGAAACGGGGCAGCAGCAGTGCCACACCTGTCAATATGAGGTAGGTGATGATGCTGATGGTCAGTAAAGGCAAGATGTAGCGGCGGTCAGGCAGTTCGCCCGTCATGGCCGACGAGAGAATCAGCGCTGGACAGGTGATGTCGATGACTAACTTGGAGAGCCGTTTGTCGAATGTGCCCCCCATATACTCTTTCTTGCCAGCGATGTATCCCACGACCACAATGGCAAAGAGTGTTAGCATTACTTGTCCGATCATTTAAAAAATGAAGTTTAAAGATGTTCCCCAATGATTTTCTCCATCCAAATCATGTCGTACCACCGCCCGAACTTTTTTCCGCACAGATGGAAGTGCGCCACACGCTGGTAACCCAGCCGTTCGTGGAAGTGGACACTGTCGAGGGTTAGGTGCTCATCTTCCGATTCTGTATAAGAGATGCAGGCATTCATGTTGAGGATGCCCTGCGTCTTCAAGGCTTCTTCCAAGGCATCGTGCAGTTTTCTGCCGATGCCTTTTCTTTTTTTCTGCCTGTCCACATAGATGGATGTCTCCACCGCCCACTGATAGGCCGCCCTCGCCTTGAAGGCACTGGCATAGGCATACCCCACGATGCGTCCCTCTTCCTCCGCTACCAGATACGGATACTTCTCGCAGATGTGCACAATGCGCTGACGGAACTCCTCTTCCGTCGGCACCTCATATTCGAACGTGATGGCGGTGTCCTCCACGTAGGGCGCATAGATGGCAAGCAATGCTGCTGCATCATCGGGGATTGCAGGTCTGATGTTCATGTCTTCTATTCAATGATTAAGAATCCAACCACCTCTTGACAGCCGACACCTTGTCGCGGCTGACGATGATGTCGGTGTTCGGATAGCCATAGAGATGGATACGTATTTTGCCGAGAAAGAATGTGGAAAGTTTCTCAACAGCTGAGGCACTAACAATAAACTGGCGGTTGACGCGCATGAACCGGAGAGGATCGAGTTGGCTTTCCAGTTCGTCGAGGGTCAGGTTCAGTGCGTGGTTCTTTTCGTTTATGGTGTATAGATGCACCATGCCATTCTTGATGCCGATATGGCTTACCTCCCTGACGGGTATGATGGTGTAGGTGTCGCGGTAACTGATGAGGAAACGTTCACGATAGCGGATGGTCTGGCTTTTTACTGACTTCAGCAGTTGGGTGATAGCATCAGTTGTGGACATGGAGAGTTGAGCATTAACCGATGAAAGTTCCTGTACCTTCGTTAAAGCGGCTTGTAACTCCGTGCTTTCGATGGGTTTTAGCAGATAATCTATACTATTGAATTTAAAAGCCCTTATAGCATATTGATCGTAAGCGGTTGTGAAGATGACAGGAATTGATTGTGGAACAGCTAAAAGTCCCTCGAAACTTAGTCCATCGCCCAACTGGATGTCCGATAGAATCAAGTCCACATCGGTATGTGCACTATCGGAAAAGAATTTCCTTATTTCAGCATTGCTGGCCGCCACACCTGCTATCTCGTGCTCCTTTTCAAGCATTCTGCAGAGACGGTCGGCATTGCTTTGTTCGTCTTCAATAATCAGTATCTTCATCTTTCTATTGGAATTAGCGGGATGGTGACACAGTATTTCTCTTGGGTGTTATTGATAACAACCTTCTGCGAGGTCAATAACTGGTATCGTTCCACAATGTTATGCTGACCTATGTTAGCGGAGTCTTCATTCGTGATAGGTTGCTTGCGGTTGCTCACGCTGATTCGATATCCGTCGGTGGTCACATCAATGATGAGCGGACGAGCCTGCGTATGCTCGTTATGTTTGACAGCATTCTCTATCAGCATCTGCAGGGCGGCAGGTGGCAGCTTCCCATTTTTCTTGGTTACTTCGGGTGCTATCCGTACTTGTATTCCCTCGCCGAACCGCTGTTGTAGCAAAGCCAGATAGCGGTCGAGAAATGCCAGTTCCTCCTGTAGAGTCACCACCGTGTGATCGAGGTGAGAGAGCGTGTAGCGGTACACTTTAGAGAGATTCATCAGATACTCCGATGCCTGTTTGGGGTTAACCTCTATCAGGTCAGCCAGAATGCTAAAGTTGTTGAACACAAAGTGGGGACTCAACTGATTCTCCAGTGCTTGTAGACGGAACTTGTCGCGCTCCTTCTCGGCTTTCTCACGCGACCGCCAATAGTAGAGTGTCACCACCGTCGTAAACAGACAGCAGGCGGCATAGTCCACCAACATTCCCCACGAGTCCCAAGGCCAACCGTTTTTTAGTGCCTGTTTCATTTCCTCGTCAGTCAGTAGCCACAGCGCGTAGTAGAACAGCAGTCCCACTACCGACAGCCCCATCACAAGAAGTGCCCCGTGTATGATCCGTCTTGTCTTCATTTCGATTGCAAAGTTACGATTTTGTTCTGATATGAGAACGGAAGTGGCCAATTTTTAATTTCGAAGACGTTCCACTCTTCACTTTTCAAGGCTTATTTTTCTCTGTCACCATGAGTCCACCCAAATCTGACAAATTGATGTCGTCGATGTTGATGAGTTTTTCGGGATGGGCCTTCTGGGCATCCCAAGTGGATGGTATGGTGCCATTGATCTGACCCAGTACAGAATCGGCCCGTTTCTGCAAGACGGCATCCAGCGTCTCGTTTGCTTTGTGGAAACGCATGTTTGAATAGAAGGCGTTGTCTTCTGTTCCCACAAACGAGCCGATTTCACGATTAATAGTGGCAACCGTTTTCTTGAAACCGCCACCTTTTATATATTGATTACAGAGCACTTTCAAGTAGTGGTAGTAGCGAGCTTTATACACCTTGTTGGCCAACAGGTTCATGAAGAACGTGCGCTGTGAGAGGTCGCAGGAGAAAGGAGTGTCGATGGGGAAGTTCACAATTTTGCTCACATCTTCTTTGCTCCAGTCACTCTCGGTCATCGGCACATCAATCCACTGAGGCATTGCTGTTGGGTCAAACTCGCCCATGTTCTCGAATCCGTCGAAATCGTTCTCGTCGTCGGGATAGCCACCCCATGCAAGGTTGTAGTCCCACGGAATGAGACTGATTTTGCCATCAGCTTCGCGCAGATAATAGTTCTGTACGTTATGCCCTGTCATGCAGTCGTAATTGACAACGATGGTCTGCAACGCCATGTATTTCATCACGCTCTCTACATCCAAATGCTGGTCGACGTCCTTGCCCTCATCCACGCTTCGGAGTGCTGCCACCACACGTTGCATGGAAGCCTCGTCACCATTCATCTTGGCATAGTCCGAAATATCAGCATAATTCTTCATGTCCTCACCTCTGTAGGCAAGGTTGTGATAAGGTTTGTAGATGTTTGTTTCCTCACCGGGATAGTTGCGTTTGCAGAAATGCTTGTCAACGGCTTCCACCATCAGATAGCATCCGAAATACTTGCCGTTGAGCGTGATGCGGGCATAGTTGGTCAATGGAGCGGGCAGCCCGATGTGGTAGCACATGTCATAAACCACAGCATCCTTCATCTGTGTGGCATCCCAGATGTTGTTGTTCAGCAGTAGTTTGGTCATGCCGTGATACTTTTGTCCTTTCTTATACTTGTTCAGTTTTAGGGTGAAACTGTATCGGTCCGACTTTATGCTCTTCACATCGTCCAGACTGCTTGCCCCCTTCGTGCGGATGGCCACCTTGTCGAACTGCTCCCCATTGATGGTGAGGGAACAAACATGATACGCCTTGTCAGAGGGATTTCTGACAATGGCTTGCCACGTGCTGTCAGGCATGCTGATGTCAATGGTTGCGATGTGCCCGAGTGTGAATAGGGCTTCTTTGTAATTTTTCTCTGGTGTGATTTGAGAATTCATTCCCAAGCAGCACATCAACAGCGCGATGGCTGCGATGAACATTTTTGTTTCTTTCTTCTTCATGTTTTGATGATTGAGTTTTTTTACTGAGTTTTACTGCAAAGGTAAGGGCTCTATGAGTTCACTGGAAACCGAAAGTGAGTGAAACGGGAAAAATGTGGGGTGAACTGTCCGCATGGTCGGAACCGGCCCTCCACAAACGGCTTGGGGGCTGCTCCGCAAGTGTTTTGTCCTCTACGCTTATGAACTATTTCGGGCTTTTCTTGCAGGGGATGGCAAAAAGACGTAAATTTGTGGCGAACAAAACAGGATTTGTATGGAGTATTCATTTAGAGAAATGGCCGTCCCTCAGCGACGCCCCCGATTTCGTGCTCCAGCGGATTCTTTGGTCGTGAGGTCTTTTTGTCCAAACTGTACTTTTTTTTATCATAAATGGAACACCATTTTGGTGTGTGGTTTATTTTGTCTTCCTTTGCAGCGAAAATCTTCAGACAGGTACGAACGATGAATCCAACGAGAGCGATATTGACCATCACGGGTAGCGACGGCACAGGCGGTTCGGGCGTGCAGGCGGACATCCGCTTCATTCGCGAACTGGGTGGGGTAGCGGCATCCGCCATCACGTCCATCACGGTGCAGAACACGTTGGGCATTCAGGAGTTCTACGACCTGCCCGCATCGACCGTGAGGATGCAGGTGGAGGCCATCATCAACGACTTGCAGCCACAGGTGGTGAAGGTGGGATTGTTGCGACGCATCGATGTGGTGGAAGCGGTGGCAGACGTGTTGCGTCGATACCGTCCCCGACACATCATCTATGCACCCGTGCTGGAATCGACGCGTGGCGAACGGCTGCTGTCGCCCGAGGTTTATGAGGCCATCGAACGCTTGCTCTTGCCCTTGTGCACGGTCGTTCTGGAGGCGCGTCATGAGGGTCAGCACGGTAAGGCTAACCAACTATCTTCGGCAGTGGCGGTGTTGCTCAACCGCGGAGAACAGCCCGATGAGGCGATGCGCCATGCTCGTGAGTTGTTGGATGAGTTGCCAGCAGGCTATGTGGAGCCGACGGGTCGCAGCGGAGAACTCTACAATCAGTTTCTCGACACCGTGGAGCGATTCTACCATCGCTATGCCGATGTGGCCTTCTATGCCGAGCAACTGAATGTCAGCCCTCGTTATCTGGGGCAGGTGACCCGTCGTATCGCAGGGCGTTCGCCTAAAACTATCATCGACGAGCGCATCACGGCCGAGATGGTCACGTTGCTCACTACAACCACGCGTTCGCTCAAGGAAATTGCCCATCAGTTGGGCTTCTCCTCACAAGCGCACCTGTCCCGTTTTTTCAAGAAACAGAAGGGTGTTTCGCCCATACAATATAGATATAAGGAATTAGAAGTTAAAGGATAAAATAAAACACGACAATGGTAAACGAAAGACAAGACTTGAACCGTCAGTTGGCTCAGATGCTGAAAGGCGGTGTGATTATGGATGTGACTACTCCCGAACAGGCACGCATCGCCGAAGAGGCTGGTGCATGTGCAGTGATGGCACTCGAACGTATTCCTGCCGACATCCGCGCGGCTGGTGGCGTGAGCCGCATGAGTGACCCGAAGATGATTCGCGGCATTCAAGAGGCGGTTAGCATCCCCGTGATGGCCAAATGCCGCATCGGACACATAGCCGAGGCACAGATTCTGCAAGCCATCGAGATTGACTACATCGACGAGAGTGAGGTGCTTAGCCCAGCCGACAACATCTACCACATTGACAAGACGAAGTTCGACGTACCCTTTGTGTGCGGTGCGAAGAACTTGGGCGAGGCGTTGCGACGCATAGCCGAGGGTGCCACGATGATTCGTACGAAAGGTGAGCCAGGCACAGGCGATGTTGTGCAGGCTGTTAGTCACATGCGACTGATGCAGAGTGAGATACGCCGTCTTGTCTCGATGAGCGATGATGAACTCTTCGAGGCCGCCAAACAGTTGCAAGCCCCCTACGAACTGGTGCGTTTCGTGCATGAGAACGGCAAACTGCCCGTTGTGAACTTCGCTGCAGGAGGTGTTGCCACACCAGCCGATGCTGCGCTGATGATGCAGTTGGGTGCCGAGGGTGTCTTCGTGGGCAGCGGCATCTTCAAGAGTGGCAATCCCCGGAAACGTGCTGCCGCTATCGTGCAGGCGGTTACCAACTATCAGGATGCCAAACTGTTGGCAGAACTCTCTGAGGATCTCGGCGAGGCAATGGTCGGCATCAACGAACAGGAAATAGAGTTGTTAATGGCTGAAAGAGGAAAATGAGAATAGCAGTTCTTGCCCTGCAAGGGGCGTTTAATGAGCACGAGCAGGTGTTGCAGCGACTGGGTGTGGAGACCTTTGAGGTGCGCCAGTTGTCTGATTGGCAACAACCTAAGGATGGTTTGATACTGCCGGGTGGCGAAAGTACGGTGCAGATGCGTCTGCTCTCCCAACTCGGTCTTCTCGAACCCGTGCGTGAGGCGATTCTGGGTGGTCTTCCTGTCTTTGGCACTTGTGCTGGCATGATTCTCCTCTCCGAAGGGCGTCTGGGCACGATGGACATCCGTGTGCGTCGCAATGCATACGGTCGGCAACTTGGCAGTTTCCACACCGAAGGACAAGTGGAAGGGACGGGGAACCATGTACCCATGACCTTCATCCGTGCGCCTTACATCGAGGAAATCCTTTCTCCCCGCTGTCAGGTGCTGGCCGAGGTGGACGGGCACATCGTTGCTGCCCAGCAAGGCAACCAGCTTGCCACATCGTTCCATCCCGAACTGGACCAAGACCTGCGCATCCACCAGCACTTCATGCAGATGGTTTCTGCAGTTTCAAGGCTCGTTGCGTAAATACATTCATGAATTGTTCATGAATTATTGACTTCGTCGCGCCAAAGGTTGCTTGTCTCGTTTTTTTGCCTTACCTTTGGTGCTGGAAAGAATCACTAATGACGAGACAATCAATGAAAAAGACTTTTTTGATGATGAGCGTTTGTGCTGTTGCTGTGATGGCGACAGCACAGACGCTGCATTATAACCGCCCTGCCGCCTACTTTGAGGAAGCCCTTGTCATCGGCAACGGCATGATGGGCGGCACCGTGTATGGTGGTACTGTGAAGGATAAGATTTCACTCAACGACATCACCCTGTGGACGGGCGAACCCTGTAACATGAACGTCTATTCGCCCGAAGCGCATAAGACTATCCCTGCCATTCGAGAGGCACTTCGCAAGGGCGACTATCGAGAGGCCGACCGTCTGCAACGTGATGTGCAGGGACATTTCTCGCAGAATTATCAACCCCTCGGCGAACTCTCCATCGAATATTTGGACACGCTCGGTGAGGTGAGCAACTATCGCCGTTGGCTCGACATCGGCAATGCGACGGCTCACACCGTGTGGCATCGGGGTGTGTATCAGTATGCGGTGGAGTATTTTGCCACCAATCCAGATTCGGGTATGGTCGTCCGCATCACGACCGACAATCCGCAGGGCATCCATGCACGGGTGTCGCTCGGCAGTCAGTTGCGGCATGAGAAACGGGTGGGGAACGATGGTGTGATGACGGTCGATGGCTATGTGGGTTATGCCTCGTTGCCCAGTTACTATGATGCGAAAGAGAAGTTTGCCTACGATCCCAACCGTGGCATCCATTTCCGCACGAAGATGCAGGTGACGGCTTCGAACGTGAGGTCTGACGGCCATGAGGCGGTGCTGATTGATGGCAGCAAGGAAGTGACCCTCTATCTTGTCAATGCCACCTCTTTCAATGGCTACGACAAAGACCCGGTGAAGGAAGGGAAACCTTATCAGGCAATCGCGGATGCACGGTTGCAGCATCTCTCGGCGATGGATTACAACGACTTGCTGAATCGTCACATGAACGATTATAAGAACATATACGATAGAGTAAAACTCTCTCTAAGCCCCCTCCCAACCTCCCCCAAAGGGGAGGAGTCCCGTCCGGATGGTTCATCCCCCCTTGGGGGGACAGGAGGGGGGCTCCCAACAGATGAAATATTGAAGGAGTACCTCGACGAAGGTGTCTTCAATCCCGACCTCGAAGCCCTTTACTTCCAGTATGGTCGTTATCTGCTCATTTCATGTTCTCGCACCCCCAATGTGCCTGCCAACCTTCAAGGTTTATGGAATGAGTCGCTGTTGCCGCCTTGGTCGTGCAACTACACCAGCAACATCAATGTGGAGGAGAACTATTGGGCAGCGGAGACGGCTGCCTTGCCAGAGATGCACCAGTCGCTTTTCACCTTCATGAAGGAACTGCAAGGCTCAGGCGAACTGACGGCTAAGGCATATTATGGTGTGGACAAGGGTTGGTGCCTCGCCCACAACACCGACATCTGGGCGATGACCTGTCCGGTGGGACTCCATACGGGTGACCCCATGTGGGCCAACTGGAACATGGGCGGTGCATGGCTCTCCACCCACATCTGGGAGCACTATACCTTCTCGCTCGACAAGAACTTTTTGAAAGAATACTATCCTGTTTTGAAAGGGGCTGCAGAGTTCTGTCTCGGCTGGCTCGTCTCCACCAAGGACATGGGGGTGGAAGGTCCGGAGTACCTCATCACCGCTCCCTCCACCTCGCCTGAGAACTGCTTCATCACCGACCATGGCTATCACGGCCGCACTTGCTACGGAGGCTTTGCTGACATCGCCATGATTCGCGAGTGCTTGACCGATGCTCTGAATGCTGCCTATATTTTGAAGATTGATTATGATTTTATCGTTGAGGCAACAGCAGCACTGGCGAACCTCCAACCTTATAAGATTGGCAAGAAGGGTAATCTGCAAGAGTGGTTCTATGACTGGGAGGATGAAGACCCGCACCATCGCCACCAAAGCCATCTGTTTGGCGTTTATCCGGGACATCAAATCAAAGCCCCCCTCTTGTCTCCCCAAGGGGGGAAGAATCCTACGGCGAGTTCCTCAATGATAAACAATCCGGATGGTAACTCCTCCCCCCAGGGGGAGGCTGGGTGGGGGCTTGCTGCTTCCAAGACCCTTGAACTGAAAGGTGATAAGACCACAGGTTGGAGCACTGGTTGGCGTGTGAATCTCTATGCCCGTCTGCACGATGCCAAGAACGCTTATCACATGTATCGTAAACTGCTCTCCTACGTGAGTCCTGATGGCTATCGTGGTCCAGATGCCCGTCGTGGCGGTGGCACCTATCCCAATCTGCTCGATGCTCATTCACCCTTCCAGATAGACGGCAATTTCGGTGGTTGTGCGGGTGTGATTGAGATGCTCATGCAGAGCAACTTGGCGATGATCAATCGTAATCCTGGTTTAAGTCCTATGGTATCCATCGAACTTCTTCCAGCCCTCCCCGACAACTGGAAAGATGGTTCCGTCTCTGGCATCCGTGCTCGTGGCGGCATCACGGTTGATATGAAATGGGAAAACAGCCGCGTCACCGCGCTCACCCTCACCGCACAGAAAGCCTGTAAGGTGACGCTCATTATGAACGGGCAGCAGAAGGTGGTGAAACTGAAAAAAGGAAAGAACAACTTATTAAGATAATAACGCATGAAAAAGTCTTTTCTATTGACATTGCTGGTCATGCTCATCACGCAGACTATGCAGGCACAGACAGATGTGAAGGCTGTGCCGCCAGCACCAGAACTGGAGTTTGTGGTGCAACTCAATGTGAATATCTCTGGAGCCTATTCCGTGGGTGAGACACCTCATGGTCGCCGTATGGTCATTCCCATCACAGGCGGCACTTTCGAGGGTCCTTTGTTGAAAGGTACAGTCTTGAACGGTGGTGCAGACTATCAGTTGGCCAACAAGGAGGGCAACCGCACCGAACTGGAAGCCATCTATTCCATCAAGACCGACGACGGAGTCCACATCCACGTGCGTAACCGCGGCATCATCTACAGCGGTCCTGATGCCAATGGCAATCCTACGTTCTACTTCAAGGCCGCACCTCAGTTCGAGGCACCTGCTGACAGTCGTTATGCGTGGCTCAACAACTCCCTCTATGTGTGCCAGCCTGCTCAGCAGAGCATTCCTGGAGGCATCACACTTAATGTGTGGAGAGTGAAGTGAAAAGGACTGAGTGTCCTTTTCACTTCACTCTGGGATGGTAGCCGCTTTTTGCGAGTCTAGGAACGTAGACGAAGCAGAAAGCGCTGCGGACATCGGGGGCAAATGAAGTGAAAAATAACGCAAGAGGGCCCGCCATCAAGCTGATGGCGGGCCCTCTTGCGTTATTTATTTTTTCTTTTTCCAATATTTTTCCAACGCCTTGGCTTCCTTGACGGTGAGAGGAGCCACTGCAGCATGCTTTTGTTCTGCGAAGTTGGTGCGCTTCATGGGACTGCCTTCTTGGTCGAAGTAGCCAATCATGTTGAAGGTTTGGAAGTCGGTGGTCTCCACAAAACCGAAGTTGTGGGGACGACGGCTGTAGTTGTCGAACATGATGACGTACTTATCTTGACCGAGGCGTTTCCAGCAATTGGGTGCCTCATGTCCTTGTTTCTCGCCATCGTTGTATTTGTCATCCATCACGTAGGGACCTGTGATGTTCTTGGAGGTGGCATGCTTCACCGTGGCAGTATGCTCGTGTGAAACATAGAAGAGGTGGTAGGTGTCGCCTACATGGATGATATCGGAGTCGATGACCGTATAGGCTGGTATGCCATTCTTTCCCAGTGGTGCTTCGAACAGAAGTTTGGGTTCAGAGAGCATCTGGGTGAAGTCATCGTTCATGTAGATGTAATAAATCATCTCGGTGCCGTTCTTCATACGGGTGGTGAAGTGCACGAGCAGGTGTCCCGCTTCATAGTCATAGACCGTTTCTGGTGCCCATACGCAGCCCACTTCGCTCCAAGGGATAGGATTGCCGTGCATGTCGGTCACTCCTGTGGAGCAGGTGAGTTTGGAGAAGTTGAGGTTGGTGCGTGTCCAGTGGATGAGGTCGAAGGATTTCATCATCACCAGCCCTCGGTTGTTGCCCCATCCGTAGTTATTGCCGCGTTCCCATTGGGTTTCTCGATAAATAGGGGTACCCTTGTATCGCTCGTGGTTAGAGAAGATGTGGAGGTCGGTCATGGCGAGGTAGAAGCCACCATCGGGACCTCGGAAGATGTGTGGGTCGCGAATACCCTTCTGCATGGCGATGGTGTCGCCTGCAATCACGGGCTTATCATCGTTAAGTGCTGTCCATGTGTAGGAGTCATAACTGAGTGCCATGTGGAGGCTGTGGTCAGCATCCTTGTGATAAACCATGATGTAGGCACCCATGTCAGCCTCAGTTGGAACTTTGTTGGTTTTCTGTGCATTGATGCCGAGGGCGGCAATGAAGGCGTAGGAAAGGATTAGTGCTTTCTTCATTTTGGGTTAGTGTTGTTGTTAGATGAATAAAAAGAGAAGGTTTTCGGGTACTATGCCCCGAGAACCTTCTTGAACTTTGCAATAAACTGCTTGGCTTCCTCCATGGAGAGGCAGAGCGGTGGCAACAGACGGATAACGTTGGTGCCCGAACAGCCAGTGAAACAGTGCTCCTCTCTGATGAGGCGAAGACGTGGCTCCTTGTAGGGGATATCCAGTTCGATGCCAATCATCAGACCGATGCCACGAACATCCACCACATGAGGAAGGTTGCCTGCTTTCATCTCAGCCGTGAGGGTGTCGATGAGGAATGTGCCGACTTGAGCAGCGTTCTCCACGAGTTTTTCCTGCTCGATGATGTCCAACACCGCTAATGCGCCAGCACAGCCGAGGTGATTGCCGCCGAACGTGGTGCCTAATTGTCCATAGATAGGTGTGAATTTCGGTGAGATGAGTACACCACCCATCGGGAAACCATTGCAGATGCCTTTGGCAACCGTGATGATGTCAGGCTTGACACCGAAGTGCTGATGAGCGAAGAACTTTCCGCTTCGTCCGTAGCCACACTGAATCTCATCGCAGATGAGTATGGTGTTGTGCTTGTCACAGAGGGTGCGCAATGCTTGCAGGAATTCCTTGGTGACACAGCGGATGCCGCCCACACCTTGGATGCATTCGATGATGACAGCGCACACATCATTCTTTTCCAGTTCTTTCTTCCAAGGCTGGATGTCATTGATGGGCAAGTAGGTGACGTGTCCGTTGTCATTGATGGGTGCGATGATTTTTGGATTGTTCGTTACTTCAACTGCCAGCGAAGTTCTGCCATGAAAAGCTTTCTCCATGGAGAGCACACGGGTTCTTCCATTGTGGAAGGAAGCCAGTTTCAGTGCATTCTCATTCGCTTCGGCGCCAGAGTTAATGAGGAACAATTGGTAGTCCTCATAGCCTGATGCTTTGCCGAGTCTGGTGGCCAGTTCCTTCTGGAGTGGGTTCTGTACGGAGTTGCTATAAAAGCCTAACTTGTTGAGTTGTTGGGTCATGGCCTCGACATAGTGAGGATGACAGTGACCCACGCTGATGACAGCATGACCGCCATAGAGATCAAGATATTCCTGTCCCTTTTCATCCCACACATGGCAACCTTTACCGTGGTCGATAGCTATGTCGAAAAGTGGATAAACGTCAAATAAATTCATGAATAGGCCCCCTTCTAACCTCCCCCAAGGGGGAGGAACGCTATTCGGGGTGTTGGGCGTTAGAATGATGATGCTTTAAGATGAAGTCCGGCTTTCTCGTCCAAGCCGAACATGATGTTCATATTCTGTACAGCTTGACCGACGGCACCTTTCAGAAGGTTGTCAATCATGCTGGTGATGACGACTTTCTTGCCGAATACCTCCACGTGGACAAGCGCCTTGTTGGTGTTCACCACTTGTTTAAGGTCAAGTGCCTTGTCGCTGTAGTGGGTGAAGGCGGCATCCTTGTAGAAGTCCTTGTAGAGGGCAACCACCTCCTCCCCCTTGAGGGAGGTTGGGAGGGTCACCACCTCTGTGCAGAAGATTCCACGTGGGAAGTCACCACGATAAGGAATGAAATCGACGGTGATGCCATCAGCCTCGTAACCCTCATCCAGCGTGTCCACCACATGGGGTGCACTGGCAGGTTTCAGCTCGTTCAGCGTCTGGCAAATCTCGTGCAAATGCTGGTGTGTGAAGAGTTTATACACAGAGAAGTTGTTGTCGCGCCAAGAGAAGTGCGTGGTCGCACTGGGCTTCTGACCTGCTCCCGTCGAGCCTGTGATGGCATTGACGGCGATGTCCTTGGTCAGCAGTCCTGCTTTTGCCAAAGGAAGCAAGCCCAATTGGATGCAAGTGGCGAAACAACCAGGATTTGCCAGGTGCTGACACTTCGCAATCTCTTCCTTGTGCGTCTCTGGCAAGCCATACACATAGTCATGGTCTCCCTTGATGCGGAAGTCCTGCGCCATATCGATGATTTTCACGTTGGCAGGGATGTCGTGGTCCTTCAAGAACGCCTCGCTCTTGCCGTGTCCGAAGCAGAAGAACACCACATCGACCTTGTCAAATGGCATCTCCGACGTGAACTCCAACTCGGTGTCGCCGATGAGCCCTTCATGCACGTCATAGACCTTGTTGCCAGCGTTCGACTTCGAGTTGGCAAACACGATTTCTGCCTGCGGATGGTTGATGAGCAGACGGATGAGTTCACCGCCCGTATAACCAGCTGCACCTAATATACCAACTCGGAGCCCCCCTCTTGTCCCCCCAAGGGGGGATGAACCATTCGGGGTGTTGGTCGTTTGTGCTTTATTAATGTCTGTCATAAATGTTCTTTAATTGTTTGTAATACTGATTCAATATTGGTAATCACTTCTTCGTTGGTGAAGCGAATCATTTTGAATCCTTGTTCGTTGAGCCATTTTTTTTCTAAACAATCCGGATGGCAACCCCTCCCCCTTGGGGGAGGCTGGGAGGGGGCTTTATCTTTCTTCGTTTGGATGTGCCAGATAGTAAGCACGGAGTGGGGTAGAAGTCACCTTGATGAAGCCCTTGGCATCTTCGCTTGACCATGCCTTGGCTGTTTCGCCATACTCACCGAGCTTGTTCTTCACGAGGTCGTTAGGAGAATCGACACCTACCGTCTGGAAGCAGAGTGGACGAAGTTCGAGGGTCACCTCACCCGTTACATTGCGCTGTGAAGAGGTCAACATGGCCTCAATATCTGGCATGACGGGCTCGAGGTACTGGCTCTCGTGCAGGAACATGCCGTACCAGTTGCTCACCTGGTCTTTCCAGTACTGCTGCCACTTGGAGAGAGTGTATTTTTCCAAGAAGCGGTGTGCACCGATAATCAACATAGGAGCAGCAGCCTCGAAGCCCACACGTCCCTTGATGCCAATGATGGTGTCGCCCACGTGGCAGTCACGACCGATGCCGTATGCAGCACCAATCTCCTCTACTGCCTGAATGGCCTTGATCTTGTCGTCATACTTGACGCCGTTCACGCTGCATAGCTCGCCTTTCTCGAAGCCCAACGTCAAGAGTTCTGGACTTTCCTTTGTGGGGTGCTTCAAGTAAGCAGATTCGGGCAGACCCTGTGTGGAGTCGAGAATTTCGCCACCGCAGATGGAAGTGCCCCAGATGCCCACGTTGTATGAGTATTTCAGCTTCGCA
>JAEEGL014563562.1_pt1 | contig 69863 bp, 54 predicted proteins | sample 9134231 | NCBI WGS metagenome assembly JAEEGL01 (sample SAMN16246548, study PRJNA631951) | gut metagenome | biome: gut microbiome; feature: rumen; material: fiber-attached | host: Bos | place: Iran: Karaj | collected 2018-10
CATCAGTTCTGAATATAAGGCACCGTCAAAGAACGGAGAAATTTCAATTATATCAGAAGATGGCAATCTTCTTCGCAATATTTCCGCACGTCAAGATGATAAAGTTATCACAACATTTGGATTCCCAAGAACTACAGTGTGTGATGATCCTGCCGTCGCTGATACTGCATATTGGGATTGTTGGACTAAGTCAGACGCTATTAGTGGTGACCATAAAGAGGTTTTATGTGTTTTTAAAAATGCAGGAGAACAGCGAATATCAATTAAATTCTATGGCGACGCTAGTGGTGTCGGTCCGTTAGTCTTTGATTGGTATAAGGAACTAGATTTTGAAGATATTACCCATGATTGTGATGCTTGTGATTTTGGCGAAGAAGATGACTCTGACTCGGTTGATGATGTAGAGGCGACAAAATTCTCTATTAAACCTAACCCTACGTCAGGAGCGTTTACTATCACTCTTGCTGAGAATGACGAGGCAACGGTAGAGGTTGTTAACATGGCAGGTCAGGTTGTGGTGTCTCAGAAGGTTGTAGGTTCAGCAATAATCAACAATCCTTTGGTCCCAGGTGTTTACACTGTAATTGTTAAGACTAACGCAGGTGTCAGCACTCAGAAATTGGTTGTTAAGTGACTTTTTATAATTATTATAGAATCAGTTTGAGGAGAAGCAATCTGCTTCTCCTCTTTTTTTTGAAGCAATTGTATTTATATCAAAAAAATACACTATGTTTTTGCTATTAGAAAGAAATTCAGTAATATTGCGACGTGATAACATCAATGAAGATTACCTTATAGACTTTTAAGCGGTTTGAATTATTGATGCGAAAAAAATATTAACCTTAAATGGATAAGCATGAGAAAAATTTTATCACTTATGGCAGTGACGTCTATGGCGTTGTCTGCAAATGCTGGAACAGCCCCTTCTTTGGAAAGTAACTATTTTGATTGGGGTAAGTTAACGTTGGTCGACAACCAGCTTTCATCTTCAAAAACTGGCAATCCGATACAGTTGAAGGGCTGGTCAACCTATTCACTTCACGACGATGAAGTCCAGGGATGTCTTGGTAAAGAACAATGGAATCTGATGCAGGAGTATGGGGCAAACGTGGTCAGGTTGGCTATGTACATTGATGCCCAAAACTCATACCTTGGCAATGAATCAAAATTTAAGGATCTTGTAAAGAAGAGCATTGCTGAGACTAAGACGTTTGGTATGTACTGTATCGTCGACTGGCACATTTATGTTGATGGTTCTGACAATGCATCTGGAGATCCTAATGACTATGTTAATGAGTCTAAGGATTTTTTTGGAGAAATCTCCAAGTATTGTGCTGACAATGGTTATGACCATGTGTTGTATGAGATTTGTAATGAGCCAACATGCGGATGGGCAAACATCAAGAGTTATGCAGAGCAGGTTATTCCAGTAATCACGGCAAACCAATCAGAAGCGATCATTATTGTAGGCACAGACCAGTGGTGTCAGAAAATTATGGAGCCTGTAACTAATCCTATCTCTTCTGATTACAAAAAGAACGTGATGTATTCTTTCCACTACTATGCATGTACTCATAAATATTTGTTGGGAGAATTCCGCAATGCTCAGAATTATCTCCCTGTGTTTGTTTCTGAGTGGTCTGCTGTGAATTTTAATGGAGAAGGTCCTTTCTGTGCGGAGAATAGTGACGAATTGGTCTATGCATGTGAAAAGACGGATGCTGCGCCTCAGGTTGTCAGCTGGTGTCTTTGGAACTGGAGCAGTAAAAATGAGGCATCTTCTTTCTTTACAGGTGCTTGTAGCTCTAATAACTTGTCTGCATACACGGATAAAAGTGGTAGAATATATTCAGATTATGTGACAGAATTGTTTAGCGGCCGAGTTTGTTGCCCTCCAATTCCATGCTGTGGTTTTGATTATCAAAATATCATCCCTACACCTGCTTCCAATTTATGGCATTGGGATTTCTTTGACTTTGGTGGAGAAGGAGTGGCTTACCATGACGCTAACAGTGGAGCGTGGGTGAAAGATTCAATTGGGGCTGTCGTTGACTATAGAAATGACGGTGAAGAAGTCGATGTGTATTCGTTGGCCAAAAAAATGCAGTGGATAAATAAATCATGCCCTTGGTCGACAGTTGAGGATAACAGGGTTGTCTCATTTGATTCTACAATTTCTACAATGTGGAAAGATGTGGATGGAAAAGCAACATACAAGTCTTTGAATGCAGGCCGTTACTACTCTGGTACAGATGGGTCTGATCGCCCGGATGAAGGCGTGGATTTGAATCTTGCAAGTTGCAAGGGAACTGATTATGCGTATTTGGGATACAATAGCCTTTATCGTGTTGAAAAAGACGAATGGATTAATTATACAGTAAAAGTTGAAAAGCCAGGTTACTATAAGATTTCTGGTATCATCGGTTCTGAATATAAAGCACCGTCAAAGAACGGAGAAATTTCAATTATGTCAGAACAGGATAATCTTCTTCGTGATGTTTCCACACTTAAAGATAATAAAGTTATCACAACATTTGGATTTCCAAGAACTACAGTGTGCGATGACCCTGCAGTCGCTGATACTGCATATTGGGATTGTTGGACTAGATCAGACGCTATAAGTGGAGATCATAAAGAGGTCTTATGCGTGTTTAAAAATGCAGGAGAACAGCGAATAACAATTAAATTCTATGGCGATGCTAGTGGTATCGGTCCGCTAATCTTTGATTGGTATAAAGAATTAGATCCTGATGATCCGATTACTTGTGAGGATTGTGGCGGTTGGAATACAGATGTGAATGATGTTAACGCATCTAAATTCTCAATTAATCCTAACCCTACTTCAGGTGAGTTCACTATTACTCTTGCTGACAACATTGAGGCAAATGTAGAGGTTGTCAATATGGCAGGTCAGGTTGTGGTTTCTCAGAAGGTTGTGGGTTCCGCAACAATCAATAAGGCTTTGGCTTCAGGTGTTTACACTGTTGTGGTTAAGACTGACGGTTCTGTCAGCACTCAGAAGTTGGTTGTCAAGTAATCTTTTTTAGATTTATTATAAAAATCCGTAGGAGGGGAAGCATATTGCTTCTCCTCCTTTTTTTGTGTGTCTGTGTGATGTTTCTTCTTTTTTTGCCTCCACATTATTTCATCTATCCCCATTTTGCCCCACTTTTGCTGGTTTTGTTTGGATGTATGCGGTAATTTGTTGTAATATAGTCATTTAGTATTGAGTGTTGTTTTGGCGTTGCAATGTTACAACCCTGTTGAAATCTTGTTGAAAACCTGTTGATTGTCGGGTTGAAAGTATTAAGTGGGGAAATGTGGGGAATTTTTAAATTAATTATGTAATTTTGAAGTCCAAAACTTAAGATTTAGTAGTATGCAATTTTTAGGCAACATAGACGCAAAACTTGATGGCAAGGGCAGAGTATTCGTCCCTGCTCAGTTTCGTCGCTTGCTTGAGCAGAGCAAAGAGACGGCGTTGGTGTTGCGTGTGAACACTGAATCTGGTTTTGCAAAACTGTATCCGCTTTCTGAGTGGACAAGACAGTGTGAGGAATTGAAATCACGTCTTAACCTATGGAAGGCACAGGATCAGATGATTTATCGTACGTTCACTTCAAAGGCAGAACAGCTTGAGCTTGACTCTAACGGACGAGTGCTTTTGCAGAAGAAGTATCTTGAACAGCTTGGAATCGATCTTGATGTTGTGTTCGTTGGTGTAGGTGACTATTTGGAGTTGTGGTCTAGAGATCGTTACGAGGCATCTATGATGGATGAGGCATCTCTTGAGGCCGCGCTTGAAAAAATTATGGTGTAACTCAAAAGAATTGCAGTCATGGAAAATGAAATAGTTTATCATACGCCGGCTTTGCTGATCCCTTGCATGGAGGGTTTGGATATAAAGAGTGATGGAGTGTACGTCGACTTGACTTTCGGTGGTGGAGGTCACTCACGTGAGATACTCTCGCGTCTTGGCAAGAACGGAAGACTTTTCGCATTCGATCAGGATATAGATGCAATCGCCAATGTACCGGATGATGACAGACTTACTTTCTGTCGTTCCAATTTCTGTTTCCTTAGCAATTTCTTGGCTTATTACGGAGTGGAGAAGGTAGACGGTGTGCTTGCCGACCTTGGAGTATCATTCCATCATTTTGATGAGGCTGAACGTGGATTCTCTTTCCGTTTCGACGGTCCGCTTGACATGAGAATGAACAGAAAGTCAAAACTTACAGCAGAAATCCTTTTGAATGAGTATGACGAGCAACGTCTTGCCGACATATTCTATTTGTATGGAGAGATGAACAATGCCCGCAAGGTGGCTTCCACTATCGTGAAGGCTCGCCAGAAGGCTCCATTGACGACGATTTTCCAACTTGTTGAGTTGCTTGAGCCGCTTATCGGCAAGGACAGCCAGAAAAAGGATCTTGCGAAACTGTTCCAGGCTATCCGTATTGAGGTGAACGATGAGATGGGAACTCTTAAGAAGATGCTTTCGCAACTTCCTGGCTCTCTTGTCGACGGTGGACGTGTGGCTATCCTCACATATCATTCGCTTGAAGACCGTCTTGTGAAGAATTTCTTCAAGACAGGCAACGTCGATGGTAAGATAGAGAAGGATTTCTATGGAAATACTGTCCGCTCACTTTCTCCAGTAAACGGAAAAGTGATAACTCCTGATGCGGATGAGATCCAACGTAATCCAAGAAGCAGAAGCGCAAAACTACGTGTCGCAGAAAAAATAGGAGGAGAATAGTATGAATGAGTTTAAGAACGGATTAAAAACTCTAAAGGGAAATTTGGAATATTTCTTCTCTGTGGAGTTTATTATGAACAATATGTATCTGATGGCTCTTGTTGTCGGCCTTTGTGTCTTGACTATAGAGAACCGTTACGAGTGTGACAAACAGTTCAGACAAATCGAAAAATTGAAGAAAGTGCTTCAGGATAAGAAAAATGATGCTTTGGCTGTCAACGCGGATTTGTCGCAACTAAGCCGTCAGAGCAACGTGAAAAATATGATTTCTGAGAGCAGCGTTGATGTCGCTGAGTCGACATTGCCACCTTTTATGATTAAAAAATAATTGGGTATGGCAAAGTTTGACGAAAGTATGAGAAAACGCATTCTCAAGGGAATGATCTTGCCTTGTATGATTATTCTCTTGATTATGGGTCTTATTGTATGGCGGGCTTGTGATTTGATGTTCGGACCAGAGGGCGACGGATGGAGGGCGGTTTTGAAGAAAGAGAGTGTCAAAGACAGCTCGATTGTGAAGCCTCAGCGTGGAAATATCTATTCGTGCGACGGTGTGCTTATTGCCAGTTCGGTGGAGAAACATAAGCTGGTGATGGATTTTCTGGCGGAAGGGTTTGACCATGCTCTGTTCAACGCTAAAATTGATTCTTTGTGCATCTGTGTCGCAAAACTTTATGGCAATGCCCATACGCCTGAATACTATAAGCGTAAGGCCATTGAGGCAAGAAAAGAAAAAAAACGTGCTTTTGTGTTCGAACCAAAGTTTGTGTCGCACAGTGATTATAAACGAGCTCAGAAGTTCCCGTTCTGGAGAGAATCCAAGAAAAAGACGGGTTTCTATGTGGAGACGCAGGTTGAACGCAAGAAGACGTTTGGAAACCTTGCCGCTCGTACGATCGGAGGTTTTAATCCTGAGACAGACAAAGGAAAAAACGGTCTTGAAAGAAGATTTGATAAAGAGCTTAGAGGCGAGCCTGGAGTCGCAAGAAAGGAACTTCATGGAAATGGCAAACCGATTTGGGTGAATGATGTTGATCCGTTGGATGGCGCGGATGTCTATACTACGCTTGATATGCGTATGCAGGATGTTGTGACCTCCGCTCTTGCTGATGTGATGCAGGCGGCTTCTGCTGATAGCGGATGCGCGATGCTTATGGATGTCCATACCGGTGAGGTCAAGGCTATATCAAACCTTACTCGTCTAGGCACTTCATTTGTGGATCAGAAAAACTATGCTGTCGGTATGAATTCCGAACCAGGCTCAGTTTTTAAGTTGGCTTCAGTGATAGCTCTGCTTGAAGTGGCTAAACTGGACACTTCTTATATGATAGATACGGGAGATGGATTCTGGAAAGAAAAAGGAATGCACGACCATAATTACAAATCGGATGGCTCCGGCGGATTCGGAACGATTTCTTTGGCTCACGCTTTCCACGTCTCTTCAAATATAGGAATCGCGAAACCGGTTCACGAATATTTCTCCAAATCTAGAGAGAAATTTGTCGATAAGATCTATTCGATGAAACTGGCTGATCGTATGGATCTTGATATTCCGAATGATGTCAGACCAAGAATCCGTAAACCTGATGATCCGGAAGTGAGGAACGATGGTAATTATCTGACATCCATGTCGATCGGATACAGTGTGCAGATTCCTCCAATCTATACGTTGGCATTCTATAATGCGATCGCCAATGACGGAAAGATGATCAAACCGTATTTCACCAGAGCCGTCAAGCGTGACGGAAAAACTTTGGAATCTTTCTCTACTGAGGTTATTTGTCCGAAAGTATGCTCAAATAAAACTCTTGGTAAGGTCAAAGAGATGCTTAAGGGTGTGATAGAGCAGGGAACAGGTAAGAAGGCTAAGTCGGATATCCTTGAGTTGGCTGGCAAATCGGGTTCCGCACGTATGCACTACAACAACCCGACTGGTACGCCTCGTGATTACCAGATGTCTTTCGTGGGATATTTCCCTGCTGACAAACCTCGCTATACGTGTATGGTGGTTTACTGGCAGAAAGCTCAGTACTATAATAATGTCACTTCAAAAGCGTTCCGTACGATTGCGGAAAGAATATACGCTATGACTCCTGTCAGTTGTGAGACGGCATTGTGTGACAATGGTAGATTCGCTCCTGAGATAAAGGGTGGTTATAAGAGTGATGTTGAGTATCTGTTGAAGGAGTTGAATATCAGATATACGAGAAACAAGATAGACGATGACGATTTGGTCAACACTACAACCAGAGACAGTGTGGTGAGCATGACACAGATGAAAGTCGGCAAGTATACTGTTCCAAAAGTTATCGGACTTGGAGCAAAAGATGCTCTATATCTGCTTGAAAATAAAGGTTTGAAGGTGACGATGCATGGCCGAGGCACTGTGGTACAACAGTCGATTCCTCCTGGTGAGACAGCATCTCCCGGCAAATTAATTACAATTATGCTAAAATAGTTGGCTTATGAAGTTAAACGATTTGATAAACAGTGTCGACTGCGTAAAGATAGTCGGCAATACAGATAAGGAGATCTCTGCGATATGTCAGGATTCCCGCCAAGTGTCTGCTGACGCTTTGTTCGTAGCTGTTTGTGGCTATTCTATAGATGGTCACGAATATATCCAGTCTGCAATCGAAAAGGGCGCGGCTGCGATTGTGCTTCAGAAGATGCCGGATGTTTTGAATGACGGTGTCGCTTACATTCAGGTGAAGGATTCCGCTGAGGCTCTTGGTCGTTTGGCTTCTGCTTGGTATGGCAACCCGTCGTCGAAACTGAAACTTGTCGGTGTGACTGGTACTAATGGCAAGACAACTATCGCTACTGTGCTTTATAAGATGCACAGAGAGTTCGGACATAAGGTAGGTTTGCTTTCTACTGTATGTAATTATGTAGACGAGAGAGCTGTGCCGGCTACTCATACAACTCCGGATCCGATCTCGTTGAATAAGCTTCTTTCTGAGATGGTTGACGCTGGCTGTACATACGCTTTCATGGAGGTGAGCTCGCATGCCGCAGACCAAAAAAGAATTGGAGGCTTGAAATTTGTCGGAGGTATTTTCACAAATATCACTCGTGATCATTTGGATTACCATAAGACATTCGACAACTATATAAAGGCAAAGAAATCTTTCTTTGATTCTCTTCCTGCCGATGCATTCGCTCTTACTAATGCTGACGACCGTAACGGAAGTGTGATGGTTCAGAACAGCAAGGCTTTGAAGAAAAGTTATTCGATCCGTTCGATGGCTGATTTCAGAGCGAAGGTTGTGGAGGACAGTTTCTTTGGAATGCTTCTTAATATCGACGGAAGAGAAGTCTCAACTCAGTTTGTAGGACGATTCAACGCATCCAACCTGCTTGCCGTATATTCAGCTTGCGTATTGCTTGGCAATACACCAGAAGACACATTGGTGGCATTGAGCAAGATGACTCCAGTCAACGGAAGATTCGAGACAATCCGTGGTGTGCAGAGTGGTGTTTGTGCGATTGTTGATTATGCACATACACCAGACGCTTTGGAGAATGTGATTTCCACAATCAACGAAGTGAAAAGCCAGAATGCGGAGTTGATCACAGTGGTCGGCTGCGGAGGTAATCGTGATAAAGGCAAGCGTCCGATCATGGCGAAGTCGGCTGTAACTAACAGCGATAAGGTAGTCATCACGTCGGACAATCCAAGAAACGAGGAGCCAATGGATATCATCAATGATATGTTGGCAGGACTTACTGATGAGGAGCAGAGAAACGTGATTGTGAATGCCGATCGAGAGCAGGCGATCAAGACGGCTTGCACGATGGCAAAGAAGGGAGATATCGTCCTTGTGGCAGGAAAGGGACATGAGGACTATCAGGATATCAAGGGTGTGAAACACCACTTCGATGATCATGAGGTTATTAGAAAATATTTAATATAGAGAGATTATGTTTTATTATTTGTTTGAAGGCATGACATTCCCTGGAGCGGGTTTGTTCCATTATGTGACATTCCGTTCTGCATTGGCGTTTGTCGGAGCGTTGCTCTTTGTTATCATTTTCGGAAAGAAGATGATTGAATATTTGCAACTTCGTCAGATAGGTGAGACTATCAGAGATTTGAATCTTGAAGGACAGATGTCGAAAAAGGGCACACCTACAATGGGTGGTGTGATTATCATAGGTGGTATAATCATCCCATGTCTGTTGTTCGGAAATCTTTCTAATATATACATGCTTCTTATGCTTGCCATCACGCTATGGCTCGGATTCCTTGGAGGTATGGATGATTATATCAAGGTCTTCAAAAAGAATAAAGAAGGAATGTCTCCACGTGTGAAGATCATCGGTCAGGTTGCTGCCGGTCTTTTCCTTGGTTTGGTGCTATACTGTAGCCCGGATGTGGTGATAAGAGAGAATTACGCTACCGTCAACAAAGAGAATGTTGAGGTGGTAAACTATAAGAAGGAGAATGTCAAGTCGACACAGACAACTATTCCGTTTGTGAAAAACCATAATTTCGACTATGCCTCGATATTTGAGTTTGCTGGCGATTATGCTCAGCCACTCGGATGGATCTTCTTCGTGTTGGTCACAATATTCGTGATGACATTCATTTCCAACGGAGCCAACCTGACTGATGGTTTGGATGGATTGTCCGTCGGAACGTCGATGATAATAGGAGTGGCGTTGGGTATTCTGGCATACTTGTCTGCCCATGTGGAGTTCGCAAGCTACCTTAATATCATGTACATACCGAAGTCGGAGGAACTTGTGGTTTATTTGTGCGCGTTTGTCGGCGCGACACTTGGATTCCTGTGGTACAACTCATTCCCTGCTCAGGTGTTTATGGGCGACACAGGTAGTCTGATGCTTGGAGGTGTTATCGCAGCAGTGGCGATGATTATACGTAAAGAGTTGTTGATCCCTATTTTGTGTGGTGTGTTTATCGCGGAGAATTTGTCTGTGATGCTTCAGGTGTCGTATTTCAAGTATACTAAGAAGAAATACGGTGAAGGACGACGTATATTCCTGATGTCGCCACTACACCATCATTTCCAGAAGAAAGGAATGCCAGAGCCTAAAATTGTGGCAAGATTCTGGATCGTAGGTTTGCTTTTGGCAGTAATTACAGTTTTGACTTTAAAGGTTAGATAATGAAAAGAATAGTTGTTTTAGGAGCAGGAGAAAGTGGTGTCGGTTCGGCAATCTTGGCCCAGAAGCAGGGCTTTGATGTTTTTGTGTCGGACATGTCGCCAATCAAAGAAAAATATGTGGCTGAACTCAACCAGTATAATATCGCTTGGGAGCAGGGGCAGCATACAGAAGAGTTGATCTTGAATGCGGATGAGGTGATCAAAAGTCCAGGTATTCCAGAGAAGGCTCCAATCATCAAGAAGTTGAGAGAGAAAGGCATCAACATAATCTCTGAAATCGAATTCGCCGGACGCTACTCAAAGTCGAAGATGATCTGTATCACAGGCAGCAATGGTAAAACGACAACCACTACACTTGTGCACTATATCTTCAAAGAGGCAGGTCTAGACGCTTCTCTTGCAGGAAACATCGGTTTCAGCTTGGCACGTCAGGTGGCTATCGATCCTCACGACTACTACATTATCGAGCTAAGTAGTTTCCAGTTGGACGGAATGTATGATTTCAAGGCAGATATCGCTATCCTGCTCAACATCACTCCGGATCACTTGGACCGTTACGAATATAAGTTCCAGAACTACGTGGATTCAAAGATGCGTATTCTGCAGAACATGACAGAGAACGACACATTCATCTATTGGAATGAAGATCCTGTCGTGACAAAGGAACTTGCAAAGTATGATATCAAGGCAAAGATGATGCCGTTCTCGATACAGACAATTGAGAATATGGCAGCTTGCTTGGAGAATGAAAAATTAGTAATCAACTTAAAAAACAATTATATAGATATGGATATTAATAAACTTGCTTTGAAGGGACAGCACAACATCTACAATTCAATGGCGGCTGGTATCGCGGCAGGAGTTGAAGGCATCAAGAAGGACACTATCCGTAAGGCATTCAGTGATTTCAGCGGAGTGGAGCACCGTCTTGAGCCAGTGGCAAAGGTGAGAAGTGTGTTGTTCATCAACGATTCAAAGGCTACTAATGTCAATTCGTGCTGGTATGCGTTGCAGTGTATGCAGACTCCGGTTGTTTTGATTCTTGGTGGTAAGGACAAGGGTAACGACTACACAGAGATAGAGGATTTGGTAAAGGAGAAGGTGAAGGCTATCGTATGTCTTGGCGTTGATAATACCAAACTTCATGCTTTCTTCGACGGTAAGGTTGAGAATATTGCAGACGCTGGTTCTATGGAAGAGGCAGTCAACAAGTGTTTCGCATTTGCTGACAAGGGTGATACAGTGCTTCTTTCTCCATGTTGTGCAAGCTTCGATTTGTTCAAAAGCTACGAGGATAGAGGACAACAGTTCAAGGAGTGTGTAAAACGCTTGTAAAATGAGTGAACGCAATGCTTTCTTCAAAAAATTGTTTCTTGGCGACCTCTATATATGGATTGCTATAGCATCATTGCTCGCAATCTCGGTAATAGAGGTCTACAGCTCTATTCAAGCAAATGTGACAGTCAGAAATGGCGATTATAACAGAGAATTCTATCGCCATATCTTTATGATCCTGACAGGACTAGGAATCACCTTGACGGTGGTGCAGGTTGGTGTCAAACGATTGTTCTCATCCAAACTGACGGGTTTTCTTGTCTTAGGTGCATTGCTGTCGTGGGTGATGCTTCTGTTGACTCCAAAATTTGGCGACCTTGTCAATGGTGCCAGACGAACGATGTTTGGCATACAATGGTCGGAACTTGTCAAGGTGTTCTATGTGATATTCTTGGCATTTTGGATAGGACAGTATTCCACGGACAAAGGATTGATGCCTACCAAAAAAGGTTGGATCACATTGTTTGTACTCTATTGCCTATGGCTGGTGCCGATCGGATTGGAGAATATGTCTGGATTGGTGCTGTTGACTGTGGTGACGATCTGTCTGTTGCTGGCTGGAGGACTGAAATTTAAGCCTTTTTTGTGCATAATGGGAATGTTTCTCTCACTAGCTCTGATTCTTGGTGCCATTGGAGAGTTTGTCCCTGCAGAAAAATTGAAGGGAACACCTTTGCATCGTTTGCCTACTTGGGTTTCACGAGTGGAGAATTCATTTTTGGGAGGAAAAGCAGAAGACGACCCTAACCTTAAATTTGTCATTAATGATGGAAACTATCAGGTGTCTCATGCAAAAATGGCCGTTGCCAACAGCCATGTGATAGGAAATGGTGTCGCTGGAGGCCGAGAAAGATTCCGTCTTCCTCAAGCATTTTCGGATTATATTTTTTCGATAATTCTGGAAGAGTTGGGATTATTTGTTGGTTTGTTAGTGATATTTTCCTATCTTTGTGTCTTGTGGCGGGCAATTGTTATTGCGTATAAATCAGAAAGTATGGTCTATGCGATGCTGACACTTGCTTGTGCATTATTGATAGTCTTTCAGGCTGTGATAAACATGGCGGTAGGAGTGGCGTTGGGCGACTTTGTCACAGGTCAGCCGCTGCCTTTTGTAAGCAAGGGAGGTACCTCGATTTGGATGACAGGCATTTTGTTTGGAATAATCCTTTCGGTAAGTGTCCATGTGAAGACGTTGCAAAACAAAAGGAAGGAGAAACCGATTGTGGTAGAAGAGTCTGAATAGGATTTAAGAGACGTTTGATCTTCTGCTATGGATTTTGTAGTATTGTGTGTAAAGAATATCCATGCAGATGATTGAGTATAGAGTGTAGTTGAAATAGACAAGCATTTCCGGCTTGGAGGAACAAAAGAACTTTATTTTAGACAACATGGCGGCAAACAAAAGATTCATCATCAGTGGTGGAGGTACGGGTGGTCACATATTCCCAGCTATTTCTATTGCTAATGCGTTAAAGAAACGTTTCCCAGACGGTGAGTTCCTTTTTGTGGGAGCTGAGGGCCGTATGGAGATGGAACGCGTGCCTAAGGCAGGCTATAAGATTATCGGATTACAGGTGAACGGATTGGTGAGAAGCATGTCACCGTCAGGAATCCTTAAGAATATCAAGGTTGTCTATCGTTTTGTGAAAAGCTATTTCAAGGCGAAATCAATTGTCAAGGAGTTCAACCCAGACGCTGTGGTCGGTGTGGGTGGTTATGCAAGTTGCCCGACACTATATGCCGCAAACAAGCTTGGTGTGCCAACTTTCTTGCAGGAACAGAATTCATACGCTGGTGTGGCTAACAAATTTTTGTCGAAAGGTGTGAAGAAGATTTGTGTGGCATACGACGGAATGGAAAGATTCTTCCCTGCTGAAAAACTGGTGATGACTGGTAATCCTGTCCGCCAGGATTTCTTGAATGTGCAGAAGGGAGCTCAGGAGGCATACGATTTCTTCGGCCTTGATTCATCAAAGAAAACAATTCTTGTGATTGGCGGTAGCCTTGGCGCCCGCACGGTCAACAACAGTATCATAGCTGGTCTTGACGCTATCAAGCAGAGTGGTGTGCAGGTGATATGGCAGACTGGCAAATATTACTTTGAAGACGCAAAGAAGAAGGCTGACGAAAGTAATAATCCAAACTTGGTATGTACAGACTTCGTGTCACGTATGGATTATGCGTACGCTGTGGCTGATCTTGTTGTGTCGAGAGCTGGTGCAAGTTCAATATCTGAGCTATGTCTGTTAGGCAAACCATCAATTCTGGTTCCTTCTCCTAATGTGGCAGAGGATCATCAGACTAAGAATGCCATGGCATTGTCTACAAAGAATGCGGCTGTGATGATAAAGGATGCTGAGGCAGTGGAGAAATTGGTGCCTGAGGCGTTGTGTCTGGTGGCAGATGAAGCGTCGCTCGCATCAATATCTGAGCAGGCATTCGCATTGGCACAGAAAGATTCGGCAGACAGAATAGCAAGCGTGATTTTAGGTGAGATTTAAATTTTGGAAAAATGCTGGATAAAATTAAAAATATCTACTTTTTAGGAATAGGTGGTATCGGAATGAGTGCCATTGCCCGTTACTTCAATGCAAAGGGTTATTCTGTGGCTGGCTACGACAAGACAGAAACTGAACTTGCTGACAAACTTCGCAGCGAGGGTATACAGGTGCACTTTGAGGATAACACAGTGTTCATACCAGAGGATTTCAAGAATCCAAACTATACCTTAGTTGTGTATACTCCGGCAATCCCAGATGATCTTACTGAGTATCTGTTCTTCAAGAAGAACAATTTCACTATCATGAAGCGTTCACAGATCCTTGGCGCGATAACAAAAAGCCAGGAAGCAATCTGTATCGCGGGAACTCATGGTAAGACTACAACTACCACGATGATTGCTCATACTCTTCACAATTCATTCTTGGATTGCAACGCTTTCTTGGGTGGATTGTCAAAGAATTTTGAAAGCAATCTGCATCTTTCCAATAAGAGCAACTTGGTTGTTGTTGAGGCGGACGAATTCGACCGCTCTTTCTTGACACTTGCTCCACAAATCGCTGTGGTGACAGCAACAGATGCCGACCATCTTGATATATATGGCACTTACGAGGAGTATTTGAAGAGCTTTGAACAGTTTGTGGCGCTTATCAAACCAGGAGGTGCGTTGATTATGAAGGATGGACTTCCTATCAAACCAGTCGTGCAGGAAGGTGTGAAAATCTACACTTATTCTGTGGAGAAGGGAGACTTCCATGCAGAGAACATCAAGATCGCAAATGGAAAAATCATCTTCGACGTGGTTTATCCGTTGGGCGTATTGAAGGGAGTAGACTTGGGTGTTCCTGTCTACATCAATATTGAGAATGCAATAGCAACATGTGCGGTATCTCTTTTGAAGGGATTGTCTCACGAAGAGATCAGAAAAGCAATAGCAAGTTTCCAGGGTGTGGCAAGACGTTTTGATTTCCACATCAAGCAGGATAATTTGGTATTGGTTGACGATTACGCACACCATCCGAATGAGGTGAAGGCAAGTATTGAATCGTTGCGCAGATTATATTCGGATAAGAAGTTGACGGGAGTGTTCCAACCACATTTGTACACTCGCACCCGTGATTTCGCGGATGAGTTTGCTGCAAGTCTGTCGCTTCTCGACGAAGTGTTGCTTTTGGATATTTATCCAGCAAGAGAAGAGCCTATTGAGGGTGTGACAAGCCAGATCATTTTGGATAAGGTGACGGCGAAAGAGAAACGTCTCATTTCAAAAGATGAGTTGCTCGACTATGTCCGCACACATCCAATAGAGGTGTTGGCTACAATCGGAGCCGGTGATGTAAATCTTATGCTTCCGCAGATCAAAAATATTCTGTTGTCCAAGGTATGAGGAAAAAGTTGCAGATAGCAGGCTTTTGCATATTGGCTATATATGCTCTTGTGATGGTGTTTTTCATTCCGTCTACAGCAGGGAGTGTATGTTGCACAGGGACAGCGGTGAATATTAACGACAGCGCAGACTATAAGTTTGTGAATAAGATGGACATCCTCAAATACATGAATTCAGCTAACATTAATCCAAACGGGTTGAGCTATAAGAATATCAACCTGCACAATATGGAAAAGAAAATAGCTGAAATTCCATTTGTCAAGGATGCTCAATGCTATAAAAGTCCGGGTGGTCTGTTATGTGTGGATATCCTCCAACGCAAACCGATATTGAGGATAAAGACGCCGACACAGGATTTGTATCTGGATTCGGAAGGCAGTCTGATGAACACCTCCACAGCATTCTCGGCTTATGTGCCGGTGTTGTTGAGTGAGACGACGCTGGGAAAGAAATATCTGAAGACGGAGATTTATGAGTTTGCCAACTATGTGTACAACGACAAATTCTTGAATTCACTGGTGGAGCAGATATACATAGATGCCAACGGCAATGTGGAGATGGTGCCACGCATAGGGTCGCAGATTGTTGTGCTCGGCTCGACGGAAGGCTACCAAAAGAAGATGGCCCGATTGAGGAAACTCTATGAAAAGGGTTTTTCCAAAGTAGGGTGGAACAAGTATAAGAAGATAGATCTCACATACGACAATCAAGCTGTGTGTACGAGATATTGACAAAGAACAAAGACAAAGAACTAGTAAATACTTTCAAAAATTTTAGTGAAAATGGCGAATACACTACAATTGACGGACAAAATAGCCGTGGTGCTAGACCTGGGTACCACGAGAATAAGATCTGTGGCTGCTGTCTTAGACGACAACAATAAAGTGTCACAGATTATTGCTACAGAAGAGGTGGATTCTAAAGGAGTCAAACATGGTAGAGTGGAAAACTATCTTGTGTTGGCAGGGGTGCTCAAACCGATGTTCAACAAACTTTCCAACCGAGTATACAATAAATTCAAGGCTGCTATAGGAGACAGTTTCATTGGAAACACCGTTGAAATCAAAAGCGTATATATTGCTCTTGGAGGAAAAGGTATATTAGGAAAAGAGCAGAAAGAAGCTTACCGCCTTAACAATCAGTTCGTCGATGTGCCAGTAGTCCAGAAAATAGAGGAGGATATCAGAAAACGTGTTGAAAACGACAAAGAGATAATCTTGGATATGATCAACCAAGGTTACAATGTCGATGACGATATAAAGATGGAGGCTGTAGGTTGTAGAGCTTCCAATGTAGAGGGCCGTTTTTGTGTTGTCACAGCTGAAAAAGAGATAAAGGAGGATATTGAAAAGACATTGTCGTCAATTAATATCCAATTGGCAGGTTATTCTCTTTTGCCATTCGCCCTGGCTGATATTATGCTTTCAGATGCCGACAAAGAGGTAGGAGCGACATTGATCGACCTGGGAGCCTCATCGACATCAATCGCCATTTATCGTGATAATGTTCGCCGTCACGTCAGAGTGTTGCCATTTGGAAGCAAACTGATCACTAAAGATATCAAAAAAGTATGTGGGTTGACAACAGAAGCGGCAGAGAAGGTAAAGAAAAATATAGGTTGCGCCTATCCTGAAGGTTTGAAAGAAAACGTTATAGTCACAGTGGCTGGTACAGATGTGAAGATACAATCTGTAGAGTTAGCGTCGATTATAGAGGCACGCCTGGAAGAACTTATGTCTTATCTTCTAGGAGAAATGAATAAGGTGAGCGCTTTGACGTCGTCAAAGAAGATTATCCTTACAGGAAGAGGTTCTCGTCTAGATAAGGTTTGCGATAAATTCACAAATGAGTTTGGCTTGGATACGGAATTAGGAAAGATCAAAGATGTATGTTATGAAAAATACAGTCCTTATTTCACATCCTTGGATTCTATAAATGGAAACACAGATAAGACAGCTCGTAAGATGAATGATTTTGCCGCTTGTCTTGGTGTCCTTGAGTCTTGTGCTCTTGACTCTTGTGTCTTTGTAGGCAGAAAGGGGGCCGCAGATGTTAAAACAGGGAAGAAAGCAGAAGGGAATGAGAAAAAGGGAGGTGGCTTTATCGCAAAAATCACAAACCTTTTTACTGCAGTGGGTGACACCGCAACTGATATAATTGAGGGATCTGTTAAGAAAACTGAAGTGAAATAATTATGGATATGGAAGAAAATTTCACATTTGTAGACGACTTTGAAGAAAAGAACATTATCAAAGTGATAGGCGTCGGTGGTGGTGGCGGAAATGCTACTAACTACATGTATGAAAACCATATTGAAGGAGTAGATTTCGTCATTTGTAACACAGACCGTCAGGCTTTGCGTCGTAGCCCTATTCCTCCTGAATTTCATATTCAGTTAGGAGAAAAAGGTCTTGGAGCCGGAAACGATCCGAATATGGGACGTCAGGCTGCTGAAGACTCAATAGAGAAAATCAAGTCTATGCTTGAGGATACAGAGATGGTCTTTGTCACTGCGGCAATGGGTGGTGGTACTGGTACAGGCGCCGCTCCTGTGATCGCTCGTACAGCCAAGGAGATGGGTATCCTTACTGTCGGAATCATAACAATACCGTTTAAGTTTGAGGGACGCCGTCGTCTTCTTAACGCATTGGAAGGAATGCAGAGGATGAGAGATGCTGTCGACGCGATTGTCGTAATCTCAACAGACAGATTCCGTGAATTGTATGGCGACCTTGGTCTGAAAGCTGGTTTCTCTAAGGGCGACGAGATTTTGGCCATGGCAGCTAAAGGTATTGCTGAAATCATCACTGGTGATGGTTATGTTAATGTGGATATGAATGATGTCCGCACCGTCATGACAGATTCTGGTGATGCTTTGATGGGATTGGCAATGGCTTCCGGACCTGATCGCGCGGAGAAAGCGATCAAGGAGGCTTTGAATTCACCATTGCTTATCAACAACAGTATTGAAAAAGCTAAGAATGTCTTGTTGAATATCTCTTATTCATCTGATTATGAGGTGACAATCGACGAGACTACATATATCTGTAATTATGTACAGGAGCAGATCGAGGGCCACGGAGCAAACTTGATTTGGGGTGCTACCATTAATGAAGGACTTGGTGAAAACCTTAATGTCACTGTTGTGGTCACTGGTATGAACGTTGATGAGTCGGATTTGACAGGTGATGTCCAGATGACACAGACGTCGAATTACGGTATGTCTGCACGTGCCGCAATGGTTCAGACGGATGTGAGAGCAGACCGTTATTTGGGAGGCAGTCACGTCGTCCCTCAGAATAATAATCCTGGTTTCTCTATGACTAATGCTGAAATTGATAAGTTCTACGAAGGTCATTCTGCAAAGAAACCAGAACCAACTCCTATACCGGTTCCAGAACCAACTCCAGTAGTTCCGGAACCAGAACCAGAACCGGAGCCAGAACAGATTCCGGAACCAGTTAAAGAGCCAGAACCAGTTGACGCTGGTCCAAGAATACCATCTAGAGAGATAGATTTGAATTCAATTGACGACGACGATGATTGAGACTCTTGAAATAGCTAATTCTGACAAAACGTTTATCAAGGTGATAGGCGTTGGTGGCGGTGGCGGTAATGCTGTCTCTTATATGTATAAAGCGGGAGTTGAAGGTGTTGACTTCATCCTGATGAATACAGATAAGGCGGCGTTGAAGCGTTCGTCCGTTCCTAAACGAATCCTGCTCGGCAAGAAAGGCCTTGGTGCAGGATCGGATCCTCGTATCGGTAAGGCGGCAATGCTTAGTGTGGAAGAAAATGTCAGACAGTTGCTATCTGAGGATACAGAGATGGTTTTTGTGACCGCCACATTAGGTGGTGGCACGGGTACAGGTGGAGCTCCTGTAGTCGCACGTGTGGCTAAGGAACTCGGTATCCTTACTATCGGTGTCGTCACAACTCCGTTTTCTTATGAAGGTCCGATCAGAAAGGCAATCGCTGAAGAGGGAGTGCGAGAGATGAGAAAATATGTCGATTCTCTTGTGATTATATCTAACGACAGATTGTCGTCGCAATCTAAGGATAGGAACGCATTGTCGCAATCAATGAAACTATCTTCAAGTTTTGCGGCGTCTGATTCTATTCTTGCCACTGCTGCTCAATGTATCTCCGATATGGTGACTCAGTCTGGTTACGTCAATGTGGATATGAATGATGTCCGCACCGTCATGACTGACTCTGGAGACGCGGTGATCGGATCGTCTGTGGCAGCCGGTGAATATCGTGCTATGCAGGCTATGCGTGAGGCTCTTACTTCGCCATTGCTTGTCAATAATGATATACGTAATGCCAAGAGTATTCTGGTGAACTACCTATATTCGGATAAGGAAGTCACAATTGACGAGTTGTCTGAAACGATGGAGATGGTTCAGATGAAGGTCGACGACGATGTCACTATCATTTGGGGAGCAAGTCAGGTGGAAGGCATGGGGGATAAATTGAAAATCTCTGTTGTTGTCACAGGACAATTGTTGGCGGAGGATAAACTTGTGGGAGCGGTCTCTGATGTCTTTGTCCCTGTGAAATTTCCAGATTCTCCTAAAAAAGAAGTGGAGACAAAAAAGAAAGAGGAAGAAATACCGGTTGTTGTCACAATAGAAGACGAAGTAATAGGAGACGACGGAACTGTTGGGCAATCGGTGCCTACGCCAACTCCTACTACATTCATGCCTACAGAGGCTCACGACACAACTGTGACAAGGAAAAAATTGACACCTAAAGTGTTTGGTGATGAAGATGCAGATGAGACTCCTGCATATACCCGTACAAAGACAGTTGTCGCGGAACGTAAGGCAGAACCGACGTCTTCTTTCACTGTCAAACTTGACGGAGAGGAGATAAAAATGGGGGATAACAGATATCTCTCAAACAGACCAGATTAATAATAAATTTAAAATATAATAACTATGGCATTGTTTGATGTTATTAGCGAGGATATAAAGAAGGCGATGATCGCCAAAGACAAAGTGGCTTTGGAGGCATTGCGTGGTGTGAAAAAAGAGTTTCTTGAGGCAAAGACTGCCAAGGGAGCAAGTGGAGAACTTGCTGACGACGCTGCATTGAAGATTCTTCAGAAGATGGTGAAACAGCGTAAGGAGTCTGCACAAATCTTCACAGAGCAGAACCGTCCTGAGTTGGCTCAGAATGAGTTGGCTGAGGCAGCTGTGATCGAGAAGTATTTGCCAGCAAAGTTGTCTGACGCTGAACTTGAGGCTGAGATCAAGGCAATCATTGCTGAAGTTGGCGCAAAGACAGCTCAGGAGATGGGCAAGGTGATGGGTGTCGCAACAAAGAAGCTTGCTGGTAAGGCAGACGGAAAGGAAATTTCAGCAAAGGTGAAGGCACTTCTTAGCTAAAATTAAGAGTTAAGAATTAAGAGTTGGAATACCAACATTGTTACGATATTAGTAATAATTAAGAATTTGAGACGTGGCATTGCTGCGTCTCTTTGTTTTTATTATTTTTGTGAAAGAAAAAAGACAATGCGTCTAAGCGATGAATGTTGGAATCCGATATTTTAGTTTGACGAGATTGTAGTAACAGATTGTTTAACAATTAACAGTAATAGTATTTTTATGAAAACAGAAGAGATTAAAGACCTGTTTCAAAAATTCGAATCAATCGCATGTGATTACGAAGGTGTTGAATGTTGGAGTGCCCGCGAACTGTGTGGGTTGCTTGGGTATGCCAAGTGGGAACGTTTCGAGGGGGTGATTGCCAAAGCGAAAGAGGCATGTTTGAATGCTGGAGAAAAAATTGAGGATCATTTTCCCGGCGCCGGGAAAATGATCGAGATCGCCAAAGGAGCTCAAAGAGAGGTTGACGACTACATGCTCACACGTTATGCGTGTTATCTTGTGGCTCAGAATGGAGATCCGAGAAAGCCTGAGATCGCTTTTGCTCAGAACTATTTTGCTGTACAGACACGTGTGGCGGAAATGGTAGAGAAAAGACTCCTTGAGTTTGAGAGAGTGCAGGCTCGGCAAAAGTTGGCAGAAACAGAGAAACGTCTGTCTGGAGTGCTTTTTGAACGAGGTGTTGATAGCAAAGGTTTTGCTATGATACGTTCCAATGGCGACAAGGCATTGTTTAATCTTGACACAGCAATGTTGAAACGGAAAATAGGAGCTCCTTCAAATCGTCCCGTCGCAGATTTCTTATCAACGATCAACATCAAAGCAAAGGATTTTGCCGCAGAGATGACCTCTGTAAATGTCCAACAAAAAGACTTGTTCGGAGTGACTCAGATAGACAACGAGCATGTGGAAAATAATCTTGCCGTCAGAAATATGATGCTCGACAGAGGCATTGTCCCAGAGAATCAACCAGCTGGTGAGGATGTGAAGAAAGTGGAACGTCGATTGACATCGGAAGAGAAAAAAGTTTTGTCGAAAAGAAAATAGTGAGATTTAAATACACGATTGTGTTGGCATAATTTGTAGAGACGTGATTCTGTCGCATCTCTTTACTTTTTTAGATGGATAATTACATCAAAATGGCTGTTTGCATATGTTACGAAAAATGCATTCGTTTAATAATAAAAAATAAAATTGTTACATTTGTGGTGTAGAAACGCTAATAAAAACAATTCATTTTAAGCAAGTAGCAATATGGAAATCAAAAAAGGAGACTGGGTATTATATGATGATAAAATCTCGCAAATCATTGATGTATATTCTATCAACTATGAGAAATTTGACTCCGAAGTGAAAGTAGATGAGACTAACTACGGAAAACTCAAATGCAAATATTTCCTTATACGGGATTTATGCACCATTGAAGGCAAACTTGTTTCTGGGAAACCATACATAGTGTTTATCGAAAGCTTCTTTGAAACTCTTGAAGAAGAGGATTTGCAGGTGTTAGAAAAAATCAAAAAAGAAAAAAAAGAAAAGTATGCGGAATGGGAAAGCAAAGAAGTCAACGCAAAAACGAAAGAAGTTGAATTATATTTCTCTGTGGAAGTTAAGCCGAAAGAAGGGGCCAACATTTTGAAACATTTTAAGAAAATATGCAAACAATTACCGAGTCTTTTCTCATTTGCTGAACTTGTGGAAAAAGCTTCACAGTTAGACATTGATATGACAACATGTGTAGATGATTATCAGGCATATGACAATCAAATATCGTTTACGTTAAAGTTTTACTTAGACGACATTAAAGATGGTGTCGTTTATTACCATAAAGTGTGTGAATTTGATTATACGGACGCAGAGGAGGATGCAAAATTGCTGGAGAACTTTTTCACATATGAATCGTTGTTCATTTCAATTGTCTTGTTTTTGAACAGATATACATCTGAGGAAACTGATGAAAACGCACAAACATTCAAAGCAGACATGAAGACTGCCGCCACTGCTTTGATGAATAAGAAGCTAAAAAACAGTGAACTCGCGAAACTATACTACGATTTTGTTCCCAAAAAAACATTCACGAAGGAAGAGTCCTTTGATTTGTTCAAACAATTCATCGACATGAACAAACAAAAGTATAATTTAGAAAAACTCTGTCAAACCATCGAAGAAAAACACGACTGGTCGGTCGAAGTCTATAACTTAAGCTACGATTACGCTAAGGAAATGTTTTCATTAGTATGATGACTATGCTGCCAAATTCAGAAACTCGATTGGCTTCTGAATTTGGCATTTCTTTACATTTTCCTGTACACAATCTTCGGAATCACCGGCTCAACCGCGTCTCTCAGGAATTCATCGAAATCTTCATAGTCGTTGAAGCAGAGTCTGGTGACGGTGGTTTCTTTCTTCAACAGACAGAAATATCCGTACACATCTTTGCCGTCTCTGCCTGTGCGTACATAATCAAGGTAGTAGCCGTCGAACTTCTTCAAGTCTACCTCACCTTCCTTAATCAATCCGAAGAATCTGCTCACTTTGAGAACAGTACCGTCTACTTCAAGGCTTCTGCTCTGCATCACAAGTCGATAGATAAGAAAACCTACGAATATCACCGCAAAGACGGAAAATATTATCCACCAATGTGTTGGCACGTCGCTTGGCATTATCGAAAGAACCAATCCGCAAATGGCTGGCATTAATACGAAAATAGCTGTGATGTAGTAGAATCTGGGTCTGAATTTAGTCTTTGTCATATTTGATTTGTTCGTGTTTTTTGTAAAAATACTTTTTTGAAATCATATATCGGCAAATTCCGCTGAAAAGTTGAGGAAAAAATGTATATTTGCGAGAATTTGATATAGTTTGCAATGAATAGACTAACGGCTCAGGTGAAAGAAAAATTGTCGGGATTGAAGCTTAAGGCTGTCCTCTTTGATATGGATGGAGTAATCTTTGATTCGATGCCGCATCATGCTGTAGCATGGGTGAAGGCGTTTATCGACGAGGGTGTTGATTTCAATGAGTATGAGGCCTATAAGCGTGAAGGAATGACTGGCTTCGCTACTATTCAGGAGATGTTTCTTGCTCAGAAAGGGCGTGAGGCAACGAAGGAGGAGTGCGAAAGAATTTACGCTACAAAGTGCAAATATTTTGAGCAGGAGGGTCCTGCCGACGTGATGACTGGCATACGTGAGGTGCTTGAATTTGTGCACGACGCTGGTTTACAGATCTTTATCGTGACTGGCTCAGGTCAGCATAGTCTGTTTGAAAAACTAGACTCTCTTTTCCCAGGTATATTCGCTCCTGAGAGAATGGTCACTGCCTACGATGTGAAAAAGGGCAAACCGGATCCAGAGCCTTACTTGATGGCATTGAAGAAAGGTGGATTTTCTGCAGATGAGGCTATTGTGGTGGAGAATGCTCCGCTTGGAGTGACATCAGCTCATGCCGCTAAGATTTTCACTGTGGCGGTCAACACTGGAATCCTGCTTCCGGAGGATTTGTTGAGTAAGGGAGCAGACGTCTTGTTTGATGATATGCATGAGTTTAGAAATGCACTTCCTGAGATTATAAACTTTGGTTTGAAAAAATAAAAAACGAGTCGTATATGCGAAGATTAAGATACATAGTCGCATTGATATGGTGCTTTTTGTGGGGTGGCATTTTTGCCAGCCAGCAACTTGCATTGTCGCGTTTTGACAATTATACACAAAAGGATGGCCTAAACTATAACATCGTGCAGTGCGCATATCAGGATGCTGAAGGATATATGTGGTTCGGCACAAGTCAGGGTCTTCATCGTTTTGATGGATATACTTTTTATCCGTATAAGTATGGAAGCATAGAGGGACAGGTGAGAGGAGAGTTGGTCCGTTGCATTTTCCAGGATTCAAAAAAACGTTTTTGGGTCGGAACTGAAAATGGAGGTTTGAATATATATGAACCACAAAGTGAATCATTCTCAGCCATTCCTTTGACTAAGAGCGGATTGTCTAAATATTCTGCAAACTCAGTAGTAGAGACTCCAGATGGAAAAATATGGGTTGGTACAGATGATGGACTTGCTTATCTTGATTCAAATTTACTTCTTGAATACTATCATTTCCAGGAATCAGAGGCAGGAAGTGTTCCATATATAAAGACATTGGTTGCAGATACGTATGGAAGATTGTGGATCGGAACTGGTGAGTCTGGAGTAAAACTTTTTGATCCGTCGACAGAAACAATCAAATCTGTCCTTTCTGATTCTGAGGTTCGCTCAATCTGCATCAGTAAAGATAATGTTGTGTGGATCGGAACATACGATAAAGGTGTCTATACTGTTGATATCAAAGATAAAGACAATACAGAACTGAAGCATCAAACAAATTTGCCTACTACAGGGGCAGAAGCTTCGGTAAAGGCTATATGTGAAGACCGTGATGGCAGAATCTGGATCGGTACACGTTCTGGCTTGATCTGTTATGATCGTCAGACTCAGCAATATGTCATCAACGTCAATGATGTGCATAATGATATCACACTTGTGCACAATTCGGTCATTGATTTGTTTGTCGACAATAAGGGAGACTTGTGGGTTTGTACCCGTGGAGGTATCAGTTACAGAAACAGTGAAAAACAGCCGTTTGAACTTATTCAGGAGTCGAAAAACGACAATCGCTATCTGAATTGTGAGCAGGTTTACGCATTCTTGGAAGTGCCGGGCTCAAAAGTATGGGTCGGAACAGAGAGCGGAGGTGTCAATATCTACGACATGAAGAGTGGCAAGTTTGAGTATGTCACACAATCCAATTCCGGATTGTCGGTCAACTGTATAAAGAGCTTCGCCAAGGTTGGCAATGACGTTTTGGTCGGAACTTACATGGGTGGACTGAATGTATTGGATGTTCAGACCGGTAAGGTGAAACGAGTATTCCGTCATTCCGAAACAGACAAGACCTCTATAAATAGCGACAATATATGGAGCATTTGTATCTGTCGTAACGGTGATGTGTTGCTAGGTACTGGTAATGGAGTGGACAAGTTCAATCCAAGCAACGGTACTTTCACTCATCTGGATAAGTTGGCGTTCAACAAGGAAGTCTGGAAGGTATTTGAAGACTCCGATAAAGATTTGTGGATTTTTACTCCAGATGAAATCATCGTATATCTGACGAAGGAGGAGCGAACCATTGTCTATAAAGAGCGAGCTCGTTCGATAGTGGAGAAATCAAAGAGCCTGTTCTACGTCGGCAGTTTGGAGCGAGGTGTGGTAGAATACAATAAGTATACTGGCGAGGTAAGTACGATTTCTGAAAAAGACGGTTTGTCTAACAATAATGTTCAGGCTCTTCTTGAGTGGCGTGAGTTCTATATCGCATGTACAACATCTGGTTTGAGCCGTATACGTAAAGGAAATAAGGAGATTGTCAATTATGATGAGCGCGACGGATTGCAGAGCCGTCAGTTCCATTATGGTGCTGTATATATCTGTTCCGACGGCCGTGTGATGGCAGGAGGAAATGCAGGATTTAACATTGTCAATCTTGCAAATATCCGTGAAAATAAATTCATACCACCGATGGCACTTGAAGATGTGAAAATCTTCAATCAAGAGATTCCAGCGGAACAGGTTTCAATAGATGAGAAGACGGGAGAGACATGTCTGCATTTGAATTACGACCAGAATATGGTGACATTCAAGTATTCAGCTCTTTCTTATTCCCGCGTCAACAAGAACAAGTTCAAATATCGTCTGGTAGGACAAAGCGACAATTGGATTGACGCTGGCAATGAAAACAAATGTACATACACCAACTTGCATCCAGGATCTTATGTGTTTGAGGTGATGGGATCAAATTGTGATGGGGTATGGAATGAAAAACCGTTGCGAGTACAGCTTTACGTGAAGCCTCCATTCTGGAACACATGGTGGTTCAAGACGCTTATGACGTTGTTGATTGTGTCACTTGTTTTGATGTATCTCTACCATTATCGCAGTCGTATGATTCTAAAAAACAAATTGGTTTTGGAGAAACAGAAGGCTGAAGAGATGGAGAAAGTTGAACAGTTGAAACTGGATTTCTTCACGAACATATCACATGAGCTACGTACTCCACTCACATTGATTCTTGGACCATTGTCTAAAATATTAAAGGATGACGGGACATCATCTGAGTCGAAGCAGATGGCTTCGCTTGCGGAGAGAAACGCGAATAAGCTGTTGCGTCTTGTGAATCAGATCCTTGATTTCAGAAAGATAGAGAGTGGTTCATTGCAGGCGATATACAAGCCAGGTGATCTTTCAGCATTGCTGGAGACAGTGGTACGTGCATTCCAGACAGAGGGTGAGGCAAAAGGTATACAGATATCACTTGCTGTTGATGATGCTGCCCGTGGCAGACGTATGCTGTTCGACTCAGACAAAATAGAGAAAATAGTCGACAACCTTGTTTCCAACAGTATGAAGTTCACTCCACGTGGAGGATCAATCAAGGTGACGATGGATATGTTGTCGCAACATAAGTATGAGGCTGGCAATATCAGTGACAGTTTCCAGATTTCAGTTATAGACACAGGAAAGGGAATGACAGAAGAAGACCAGAAACATGTCTTCGAACGTTTCTATCAGAGTGCTGATGAAAAAGATGCTTGTATTGGTACAGGTATCGGTTTGAACCTTGTCTTTGATCTTGTCAAACTGATGGATGGAGAGGTGTTGCTTAACAGCAAGAGAGGAGAAGGGACAACATTCAAAGTGATTCTTCCATTGTTTGAGACATCGGACAATGCAGAAGATGGCGACTCTATTGATGATGTGTCGATTGCAGAAAGTCATGAAAATGACTCGGCTGAGTTGTCGGATGAGGAGAAACCAGTGCTTTTGATTGCTGAGGACAATGAAGAACTTCGTAAGTTTGTGGCGATCCATTTTGAGTCAAGGTTCACTGTGGTTGAGGCAGAGGATGGTAAAATTGCGTTGGAGAAAGCGGCAGAGCAGATCCCAGATGTCGTTATCACCGACTTGATGATGCCAAATATTTGTGGTGATGAGTTGTGTAATAAGTTGAAGCACGACGAAAAGACGTCACATATTCCAATCATTTTGCTTACTGCGGTGCACAGCAAAGAAAGTGAGATTGAGAGTTTGAAACGTGGTGCCGACGACTATATCACCAAACCATTTGATATTGAGGTGCTCGATCAGAAAGTGATGAATATGATGCGATTGAAGGAGAAAATACGCAGTCGCTTCAAGATAGAGATGATATCAGAACCTACGAAGGTCGTAACACAGTCGCCAGATGAGAAATTCATGATCAGGGCGATGAAAGTGATAGAGGAAAACCTTTCTGATGCTGATTTTGATATCGAGAAATTTGCGGTGGAGGTTGGAGTCAGCCGTATGCAGTTGTATAGAAAGATGAATGCGATCACTGGAATGACAGTGAAGGAGTTCATAAGAAATATCCGTATCAAGCGTGCCAAGCAATTGCTTGAAGACGGTGCGATGACCGTTTCAGAAGTGGCATACAATGTCGGATTCAAAGACATCGCATATTTTAGAAAGTGTTTTAAACAACAAGTAGGAATCAATCCTTCGGAGATTTCCAAAGGAGAATAAAGTGAAGAGGAATGGCAAATAGCAAGAGTAGTTTTCTGCATAAACTGAATTTTAAGTACCGTCTTACTATTTTCAATGAGAACACATTGGAGGAGGCGTGGCATATACGTTTGTCAAGGTTGAGTGTGATTTCGGTCTGTTTCGCAGTCGCTGTAATCTATTTTTTGATTATAGCAGTGTTGATTATCAAGACTCCATTGCGTTCATTTATGCCGGGATACACAAGTGCGAATGAACTTAGAAAACAGGTTATTTCTCAGGCTGTACTTCTTGATTCACTTCAGGAGCAGGCAAAAATCAACGATCAATACTTGGCGATGTTGCAGAAAGTTGTGACAGGTGACATTGCGGTGGGTGACAGTACAGCATCTCTTAAGGAAGTTGTCAAGATGGATATGTCGAAAGTACAGAACAACCCGTCTGATCGTGAGAACCAATATTGCTCGCAGTATGAAATCTCACAGCGATATGCGACAAATTCACAGATTTCCGAAACAAGTAAAAACCGACTTATGCACCGTCCTGCACTTGGTGTTGTGCTTATGGGATTTGACCCATATTCGGGTGTGAATGGAGTGACAATAAGTGTCGACCCATTGGAAAGTGTATATTCAGCTTTGGATGGATCTGTGATCTTTGCTGGATATTCCGCCCACAACCGTTATTGCTTGCAGATACAACATTCAGAAAGTCTGGTGTCAATGTATAAGTTTACTCAGCCGTTCTTGAAGAGAATAGGTGAGCGTGTGCATGCAGGTGAAATCCTTGCCACATTGCGAGGTGGAGATCCATCAGAAATGACTTTCGAGTTATGGCTTAACGGTCAGCCTCTTGATCCAAATGATTATATCTCATTCTCTACACAAAAGAAGGTCACAGCGCAGCCCAAGGTGAAAAAATATGAGGCTGAGCCAACAGAACAACCTGTAGTCAGAAGGTCACGTCGTGATTCTACACAGACCAGAGATACAACCACTCGTGTAAGACGTAGGAATGTGGAGCCTCAACAGACTCCGGCAGAGACTGCTCCTGTCGAAACTCCTGCACCTGCACCAGCCGCACCGGCTCCTGCTCCTGCACCAGCACCTGCTACAGAAACTCCTGCACCAGCAGCGGAATAATGATAAAGTCAGTATATCAGTATAAAAATGTCACAGAAGGTAATTACAATTTTGGGCTCTACTGGTTCAATCGGTACACAGGCATTGGATGTTGTGCGTGAGAACCCAGACAGATATAAAATAGAATCTCTCACAGCAGGAGGAAACGCTTCACTGTTGATTGAGCAGATAAAGGAGTTTAAGCCGGCGATCGCTGTGATTGCTGACGAAAGCAAGTATGAGGAGGTTAAGAATGCGGTGGCAGGTCTGTCGACGAAGGTGATGACTGGTTCGGCTGCGGTTGCAGATGTCGCTGCCAATGATGCCTCTGAGATGGTGCTTGTGGCATTGGTCGGTTATTCTGGACTTGCTCCTACGATTGCTGCAATCAAGGCACACAAGAAGATAGCTTTGGCAAACAAGGAGACATTGGTTGTGGCAGGAGATTTGGTATGCCGACTATGTCAGGAAAACGGAATCAAACTTCTTCCCGTCGACTCAGAACATTCAGCTATTTTCCAGTGTTTGGAAGGCGAACGTCACAATAAACTTGAGAAGATTATCCTTACAGCCTCTGGTGGACCGTTCCGTGGATGGACTCGTGACAAATTGGAGAATGTGACTCCAGAGATGGCGTTGAAACATCCCAACTGGAGCATGGGTGCAAAGATCACAATCGATTCTGCCTCAATGATGAATAAAGGCTTTGAGGTGATAGAGGCGAAGTGGCTTTTTGATCTTACTCCTGATATGATAGAGGTACAGGTGCATCCGCAGAGCATCATCCATTCGATGGTGCAGTTTAACGACGGTGCTGTGAAGGCTCAGCTTGGAACTCCTGATATGCGTATACCTATATCGTTGGCAATGAGTTATCCAGAACGTATCTATCTTGGCGGTGAACGTTTGGATTTCGGTAAGGTGAAGCAACTTACATTTGAGGCTCCAGATCCAAAAGTCTTCCGTAATCTTGCATTGGCATATGAGGCATTGGACAGAAAAGGAAACGTGGCATGTGTTGTGAATGCAGCGAATGAGATCGTTGTGCGTGAGTTTTTGAATAAGAAGATAGGTTTCTTGCAGATGTCGGATATCATCGAAAATACAATGGCTAAGATCGCGTATATCGCGCAGCCTACGTATGAGGATTATATACAGACGGATATCGAGGCAAGAAGAGTGGCAGAAAGTTTTATAAAATAATATGATTTATACGTTAATACAGTTTTTCGCCTCATTGACATTGTTGGTGGTGATCCATGAGTTTGGACACTTTATAACAGCGAAGATATTTGGCGTCAGAGTAGAGAAGTTTTATATTTTCTTCAATCCTGGCTTTAGCTTATTCAAATTCAAACCAAAAAACAGTGATACGACCTATGGTATCGGCTGGTTGCCACTTGGCGGATATGTGAAACTTTCCGGAATGATCGACGAAAGTTTTGATACAGATCAGATGAAGGAAGAACCGAAGAATTGGGAATTCCGCACAAAACCCGCTTGGCAGCGACTGATAATAATGATTGCTGGAGTGGTGATGAATTTTCTCCTCGCGATAGCTATTTATTCTGGTATCGCATTCCACTGGGGAGACACGTATTTGCCAATGGAGAATGCGACTGATGGTATGGAATATTGTTGGTCGGCTCATGAGGTAGGTTTTGTTGACGGCGATAAGTTGGTTTCTGCTGATGGGAAGAAAATAAAAAGTTTATCTCAGGAATCTGTCAGAGAAATTGTAGAAGCGACGACGGTTCAAGTGGAGAGAGACGGTGCTATTGTAGACATTGCGATCCCAGACTCATTTATGACTATGTTGATGAGAGAGGGTAAGGGATTTGCGTTCTACCGTATTCCATTCGTAGTGCAGAAAATCATAGACGGCATGCCTGCAGCTGAGGCTGGGCTACAGGCTGACGATAGACTGTTGACTATAAATGGACAATCTGCATACTTGACACAAGCTATGAAGCAGATAGCTTCGCATAAAAACAAGTCTATGGAGTGGAGTGTTTTGCGTGGTGCGGACACGGTGAAACTTACGGTCACTCCAGATATTGATGGCAAAGTAGGTGTGTATATGAAATCGCCATACGACTTGTATGAGATGGAGCATGTCGAGTATAGTTTGATGGAGTCGTTCCCACATGGAATAAAGACAGCGGTCGAGAAGATAACAGGATATGTTTCCGATTTCAAATACGTCTTCACTCCAGAAGGAGTACAGACGTTGGGTGGCTTTGGAACAGTGGCGTCGTTGTTCCCGGAGACGTTTGATTTTTATGCATTTTGGACTATCACGGCATTTTTATCTTTGGTCTTGGCGTTTATGAACTTTTTGCCTATTCCAGCACTAGATGGCGGACATATATTGTTTGTTTTGATTGAAATCATCACACGCAAGAAGGTAAGCCAAGATGTTTTGATGAAAGCCCAGATGATAGGAGTGACGTTGCTTCTTACTTTGATGCTGTTTGTGAATTTGAACGATATAACTCGTTTATTTAAATGATGAAATTTATTGACTATGCATAAGTCTGGATTTGTAAATATAGTGGGTAATCCGAACGTAGGAAAATCCACATTGATGAATACTTTGGTGGGGGAAAGAATCTCCATCATCACTTCGAAGGCGCAGACAACGCGTCATCGTATAATGGGAATTGTCAACGGAGAGGATTTCCAAATCGTCTATTCTGATACACCGGGAGTGCTGAAGCCAAACTATAAACTTCAGGAGTCTATGTTGGGCTTCTCTACAAGTGCTCTTAAAGATGCAGATATTCTGCTGTATGTGACAGACACAGTGGAGAATGGCATGAAGAACAGCGACTTCATTGAAAAGGTGAAGAAGCAACATGCTCCCGTCTTACTTATTATCAATAAGATCGATCTTACTGACCAGCAGAAACTGGAGGCGTTGGTGGCGCAATGGAGAGAGATCCTTCCGAATGCGGAGATAATCCCAGTGTCGGCAGCCAACAAATTCAATATAGATTACGTGTTGAAGAGAATCAAGGATCTGTTGCCTGAGTGCCCTCCTTATTTTGAAAAGGATGCTCTTACAGACAAGCCTGCTCGATTCTTTGTGACTGAGATTATTCGTGAGAAGATCCTTACTAATTACGACCGTGAGATTCCATACGCAGTGGAAGTGGTGGTAGAACAGTTTAAGGAAAGTGACGACCTTATCAGAATCAACGCTGTGATCAATGTGGAGAGAGACACCCAGAAAGGAATCATTATCGGTAAGGGAGGCAAGATGCTGAAGATAGTCGGCACAGAGGCACGTAAGGATATCGAGGCATTCTTTGGCAAGAAAGTATTCTTGGAGTTGTTCGTGAAGGTAGAGAAGGATTGGCGTAACAAGGAGATGAAGTTGAAGTCCTTTGGATACGATGCAGACATTTAACCCCAAAAAAGAAAGGAGAAAGAATTATGGCAAGTAATCTTGTAGCTATAGTGGGACGCCCGAATGTAGGAAAGTCCACATTATTCAATCGTCTGACTCAGACGAGAAGCGCTATTGTCAATGATACGGCAGGTACGACACGTGACCGCCAGTATGGTAAAGTGACATGGTGTGGAAAAGAGTTTTCTATTGTCGACACTGGTGGTTGGGTAGTAAACTCAGATGACATCTTTGAAGAAGAGATCAGAAAGCAGGTTACAATCGCAGTTGAGGAGTGTGATGTTATCCTGTTTGTAGTCGACACAATGAATGGTTTGACTGACCTTGATTCTGAGGTGGCTCATTTGTTGCGTCAGAGCAAGAAACCAGTTGTTGTGGTTTCAAATAAAGTAGACAATAACGACTGGCAGTATGCGGCTGCTGAGTTTTATAAACTAGGACTTGGCGAGCCATATTGTGTCTCAGCGATCAATGGTAGCGGTACGGGTGATTTGCTTGACCGTGTGCTTGAAGTCATGCCGGCTAAACCAGAAGATAATACGACAGACTCATTGCCAAAGGTGGCTGTTGTAGGTCGTCCGAATGCAGGAAAATCGTCGATCATCAACGCATTCATTGGTGAGGACAGAACAGTGGTGACAGATATTGCCGGAACAACACGAGACAGTATCTATACACGTTATGATAAGTTTGGCTACGACTTCTATTTGGTTGATACAGCCGGAATACGTAAGAAGGCAAAGGTGACAGAGGATCTTGAGTATTTCTCTGTGATCCGTTCAATCCGTTCGATCGAGGATTCAGATGTATGTATCCTTATGCTAGACGCCACACGTGGACTTGAGGCTCAGGATTTGAATATTGTGCAGTTGATCCAGAAGAACAACAAAGGTTTGGTTGTCGTTGTGAACAAGTGGGATTTGATAGAGAACAAGGATGCCAACAGCTCGGCTAAGTTTGAGCAGAGAATCAAAGAGCGTTTGGCTCCATTCACAGATTTCCCTGTTATCTTCACATCCGTAGTCAACAAGCAGAGAATCTTCAAGGTGATAGAGGCAGCGATAGATGTTTACAAGAATCGCACACAGAGAATTTCTACAAGCAAGTTGAATGAATTCTTCTTGCCATTGATAGAGAATTATCCTCCACCAGCATTGAAGGGAAAGTATATCAAGATCAAGTATGTGATGCAGCTACCGTCTACATCGGTTCCATCATTCGTCTTCTATGCCAACCTTCCTCAGTATGTGAAGGATCCGTATAAACGATTCTTGGAGAACAAATTGCGTGAACAGTGGCGTTTGACAGGAACTCCTATCAACATCTACGTTCGACAGAAATAAATTTATGGGCGGACTTTATGTCCGCCCAAATTTAGATTTTCCACCTTAAAGTCCGTCCACATTTGATGTGGTTAGGGGAAATAGATTATTAATTAAGTACAAAATAATATGTTAGTAAAAACGTATGCGGCATCAATCAATGGTATTGATGCAGAGTTGATCACGATTGAGGTAAACCTCAGCAGTGGATTTAGGTTTTCTATTGTAGGATTGCCAGACAGTGCAGTGAAAGAGAGTCAGGATCGTATAACAACAGCGATAATGAACTCTGATTATCCATTCCCACGTAAACAGATAGTGATAAATCTTGCTCCTGCGTATATGCGTAAGGAGGGGACAGGTTATGATCTGACGCTTGCCGTCGGCATCCTTGCGGCATCAGATGTTATTGCATCGGAAGCGTTGGAAGGATATATTGTGATGGGAGAATTGTCGTTGGATGGCTCTGTACGAGGAATCACGGCATCGTTGTCGATAGCCATAATGGCCAGACAACTTGGATTCAAGGGGTTCATCTTGCCGAAAGAGAATGCGAAAGAGGCGGCTGTTGTGGGTGGACTCGATATTATTGGAGTGGAGAACCTGACCGAAGTTGTGGAGTTCCTAAATGGAAATATACACATTGAAAAAACGGTTGTTGACACTCAGGAGTGCTTCTTCAGCAAAAGGGATATTTTTGAAAGTGATTTCAAGGAGGTATGTGGCCAGGAGACTGCTAAACGAGCGATTGAGATAGCTGTTGCAGGTGGACATAATCTAATTATGATTGGAACTCCGGGATCTGGAAAATCGATGTTGGCGAAATGTGTTCCGTCCATCATGCCAAGTTTCACTCTTGATGAAGCGTTGGAGACGACGAAGATCCATTCCGTCGCAGGACAATTACCTAAAGACACATCTCTGATGACGACGCGTCCGTTCAGAAGTCCGCACAACAATGTCTCAGGTGTAGCTTTGTTGGGTGGAGGAAGCTATCCCAAACCAGGCGAAATATCCCTCGCTCATAATGGAGTGCTATTTTTAGACGAACTTCCGCAGTATAACCGGGCAGCGTTGGAAGAATTGCGACAACCGTTGGAAGATCATAAAATCAGTATTTCGAGAGCAAAGTTTTCTGCGGAATTCCCATCAAGTTTTATGCTTATCGCAGCGATGAACCCATGTCCGTGTGGACATTACGGAGATCCTAACCACGAGTGCACTTGCTCACAGATTGAAGTGCAGAAGTATATGAGCAGAATTTCAGGTCCATTGATGGACCGTATAGACCTACAGGTGAAGATTTCGCCACTTTCGCATAAGGAATTGTTAGAAAACAAAGGAGGGGAGAAGAGTGCCGACATCAGGGCGAGAGTGGAGAAGGCAAGAAAAGTGCAGCAGGAGAGATTCAAAAATGAGAAGACTATCCACTGCAACGGTCAGATGGAGAAACGCCATTGCGATATGTATTGCAAGATTTCAACGGAAGCGGAGGAACTGCTAGAAAAAGCGATGAAGAAACTGAATTTTTCTGCCCGTGGCTATTTCAAGGTGCTCAAACTTGCCCGTACGATAGCTGATCTTGCCGATTCAGCAGAGATAGATTCGACGCATGTGAAGGAGGCATTGTCGTATAGAAGTTTGGATAGGGAGAGCTGGTGATGGAGAGAAGTATGATGTTTGAACAATTCACCATAGAGAAGATACAAACGAGTATTTATACGATCAGAGGTGAACAGGTGATGTTAGACAGAGATTTGTCTCAACTTTATAATGTTGAGACAAAAGTGCTAAATCAAGCGGTCAAACGTAATATAGAACGTTTCCCAGAACGCTTTATGTTTCATCTTACTCAAGAAGAATGGAGAAATTTAAAATCACAACTCGTGATTTTAAATGAAACTTTTGACTCTTTAAGGTCACAAATTGTGACCTTAAAGAATGGACAAGGATAGCATTCCAAATATCTTCCTTACGCATTTACAGAACAGGGAGTGTCTCAGCTCAGTTCTGTACTTAAAAGTAAGACCGCTATAGAAGTAAGCATTATGATAATGGATGCTTTTGTTGCTATGCGTAGGTTTCTTTCTGCAAATGCGATGAAACTAGAATGATAATTCAGTTTGTTTGTATTATATTTGCAATATATTTAACATTAAAATGATATCACTATGGAATCAACAATAAAAGTAACTACCACTTTTCGTATAGACAAAGAGTTGTTGGAGAAGATTAGAGCAAAGGCAAAGGCTGCAAATCGAAGCTTGAACAATTATGTAGAATGTTTGCTGATGGAGAAAGCTCAAGAGGAGCCAAATTCAACAACTCTAAAAGCCATGCGTGATGCCGAGAATAATGTTAATCTGGAGAAGGTGGAAAAAGCCAGTGATTTAATGAAGCTTCTGGATTGAAATGAAAAAATTGTTTTATACAAGTCAGTTTAAGAAAGATTTTAAGAAACTAAAAAATAATCCTGAACGTGCAGCAAAAATTGTTCAGGTTTTGGAAAAACTTCAGAATGGAGAACCTTTAGCTCCAGAATTAAGAGCTCACGAGTTAAAAGGTAACTATAAAAATCATATGGAATGTCATGTAGAAAATGATGTCTTGTTAATATGGTTTGATAAGGAACACGATATTATTAAAGCGGTAAGAACTGGATCTCATTCTGAATTGTTTGGGTAAACATTGAATAAAAGGGCAGAGTTATTGAAACTTTGCCCTTTTTAATCTTCCTCATTATGATGCTAATGAGTGTTTGATATTATCAAAAGGATTGTCTTTAGATGTATGTCTATAAAACGATAATTGAGTTTATTCGCTTGCTTAGTTTTGTCAAAATCCACTTGAAAGAAAAGTAAACAAAGCAAAGATAGAAACTGAAGACAAGAGTCCAGTTTAATTTGTTTAGCACATTTACTACAGAATTGTCATCTAATAAATCTCTATAACTAAAAAATAATAGTTCTACAAAGCTGGAAATGCCAGACACGCATTCGAACACAACTTCTCCACCGAATGGGTCAATCGAATTGTATTTCCACATCTCAATGGTGACGAGATTGTGCAGTATTATACATACAATCAGACTATAGATTTTCTTAAATGGAAGAATTACAGTTTGAAATAGGGCATAAATACATGTTACTATAATACTTATGTATATCTTGTCCAAACTTATAAATTCATAGTTCAGGTTTAGATTGTCCTTAATAAAAACATGCAAGATCAATAAGAATGGAATATTCAGTAATTGCACATAAATAACCAAACTTACAAATTGAATAAGTCTTTTCTTTAACTCAATCATTGCTCAAATTTTTATGTGTGATAAAGTTTTGACTAAGAAAGGAAAGTCGGTTTCTATCTCACCTTCTCTACAAATGTAGAAAAATCTACTGGATATAAAAACTATTGAAATTATGTATTGATTTTTTCACTTTGGACTTATGATTTTTATTTGATAATAATATAACTTGCAAACAAGATTCTTTAATTCAAAGATATTTGTATTTTTGAATGCAGAAAATATGCGAATCATTATGGATAAAAAATTAAAAGTATTCCTTTCCGTTTGTTTTGGAATCAGTTTTATTGCAGGAGGTGTGTTTTATCTCCTAGGTGGTGACTTGTCGTCTGCCACGGGAATGTGTTTTGCCAGTGCATACATGTTGATCCCATTGATCTCAGTGATAATCACACAGTTGATATTTGGCGAAAAACCATTTTCTGATGTCGGTGTTAGTTTTAAGATAAACAAATGGTGGTTTGTGGCATGGCTTTTGATGCCGATCATCAATATTTTGGCGATGCTGTGCTCAACACTATTGCCTGACGTGTCGTTGGATCCGAATTCAGAACTTGTGAAAATTGCGATCGCGGATATGTCGACAAAAGGTCTTGAAGTTGATGGATGGGGATTGCTTGCCATTACTATTGTAGGTAGTTTGTTCGCTGGCCTTACTGTCAATGCATTTTTTGCTTTTGGAGAAGAGGTCGCATGGCGAGGATTCCTTCCACGAGTCATGTCTGCATGGGGATTCTGGAAGAAATCATTAATTATAGGAGCCATATGGGGATTTTGGCACTCACCATTGATCCTTATGGGGCATAATTACCCAGATCATCCTGAAGTAGGAGTCTTTATGATGATGTTGCTATGCATCACTATGACTCCATTGTTCCTTCATCTTCGTGAGAAGGCAGGTTCCACAATCGCTGCTGCCATTGCTCATGGCACACTCAATGGTTCTGCGGGTATTTCCGTGCTGTATCTGTCTGGTGGCAGTGACCTTTTATGTGGATCTACTGGATTTGTCGGAATAATGATTTTAGTGATTCTGGATCTGCTGATATATTTTTTGAGAAAGAGGTGTCAGTAATATAGTAGCAAAGAGTTCCAAAATATGTGGTCTCTTGTTATGGTTATGCCAAAATCTTTTCTTTTGTATTGATGCAAAAAACAATTATCTTTGCAAAAAAGAGTATACAAACATGGAACAAGAAAATCAAACTGTTGACGGAAGACGTGAGATAGCATCACGCAATACCGGTTGGGCGAATGCTGTTGCCCATAAACTTACAGAATGGGATGTCGCTCCAAACACTATATCATTGATGAGTATTTTCTTCTCAATGGTTGGTTGCGCACTCCTTTTAGGAAACTATTTTTTTGATCTAAACCCCTACGTCGCCTACATCTTATTCGCAGGCTGCGTACAGTGTCGATTGCTTTGTAACCTTTTTGATGGAATGGTGGCTGTTGAGGGTGGTAAACGTTCACCAAACGGCGATCTATACAACGATATGCCTGACCGTTTTGCTGATGCTTTCTTCATCGTTCCAGTCGGCTATATCGTAGGCGGAATCGGAGTTGAACTATCATGGCTTGCTGCCCTTAATGCTGTAATGACTGCGTATTTCCGTTGGATTGGAGCATATAAAACAAAGAATCACTATTTCAACGGACCGATGGCTAAGCAACACCGTATGGCCGTGCTTACATTCGCGTCGCTTATCGCTGCTGTATGTGTTCCTTTCGGCTACGATAAACTGATCTATATGATCGCTTTGATTATCATGAACATCGGCTTGGTTGCTACTCTTATCAACCGTTTATACTTAATGACTCACGCTGAAAAACAATGACAGGAGTTTTAAGATATTTGTTTCCAGAACAAAGTTCCGAGGTGATTTTTATGATTGCCATCATCCTCGGATCTCTTACTGTGGTGAGTGCGATTCTGTTTGTCATTAGAAAGGTTAAACCACAGTTGAATATCACTGAGATTATCAACCGCACAAAGTCGTGGTGGATAATGGTCGGAATATTTATATGTGCTATCTTCATCAACAACACAGTGTCGTATGTATGTTTGGCGGTTTTGTCGTTTTTTGCATTCCGTGAGTTGTATTCGGTGCTGCATTTCAGACAGTCGGACAGAAGTGCATTGTTGGTGGCATTATTGGCTATTCCGATTCAGTATACACTTGCGTACTTCCGTTGGTATGGCGGTTACATTATCTTTATCCCGGTGATTATGTTTTTGTTATTGCCGCCGATCATGGTCATTAAGCAAGACACTCACCGCATCACAAAGTCGATGGCGATGCTTCAGTGGTCGTTGATGCTGTCGGTGTTCGGATTGAGCCATTTGGCATTCCTGCTTTCTATGCCTGATCTTGAGGGTTTCTCTTCAGGAGGTAGAGGCTTGCTTCTGTTTTTGGTGTTCTTGACTGAAATCAACGACGTGATGCAGTTTGTCTGGGGCAAATCGTTAGGCAAGCATAAGATTCTTCCAAACGTCAGTCCAAATAAGACGTGGGAAGGCTTTATAGGTGGTGTGATAAGCACTACAATAATAGGCTATTTTATCGGTTTCCTAACCCCGCTTTCTACTCCGCAGGTTATTTTTACAAGTGCGATGATTGCAGTGCTTGGTTTTGCTGGCGACGTCGTGTTGTCTGCCGTCAAACGAGATAAAGGAATTAAGGATATGAGCGATGCCATCCCTGGACATGGAGGCATCTTTGATCGTATTGATTCATTGTCGTTTACAGCTCCTGCCTTTTTCCATCTAATGTATTTCTTGGCTTATCCTCCTTTCCAATCATTTGACGTAATATGGAAAAACCTTTGATAAAGTCTCTTTGTCTAAAAGTGATCTATAAATGGATTTGTAGACCTGTATTGAAATACTTTGTTGGTGTACAGTATCCAGATTGCTCATTTCTTAAGGATGAGAAGCAATTCGTGATAATCGCAAACCACAACAGCCATCTTGACACGTTGAGCCTGTTGACATCGTTGCCTGGCGATATTTTGTGGAGAGTGCGTCCGGTGGCTGCCCAAGACTATTTTGGCAACACCAAGTTGAAGGCGATGTTGAGCAATTTCTTCATCAACACTCTGCTTATCAACCGTCGACCTAAAAAAGAGGACGGAAAGAGTAATGCTATTGAAAAAATGATGGAGGCTGTCGACGAGGGGTGTTCGCTGATCCTTTTTCCTGAAGGAAGCCGTGGTGAACCCGAGCAGATGAGCAAGATGAAGTCTGGAGTCGCACGATTGTTGTCGCAGCGACCAGGTCTGAAATATATACCAGTGTTTATGACAGGTATGGGCACGTCACTTCCGAAAGGAGGAATGGTGGTGCTTCCATACAATGCCACACTTCACTTCGGAGAACCTACACTTCCTGAGAGTGACGATTCGTATGCTATCATGGATCAGATAGAAAAGACTTTCGCTGACATGGTAGATAAGTACGGAATCAAAGAAGAAGAGGATGACGATTAAAATTCTGCTCTTTGTCGATGTTGGAGAATAAAAGATAAAGTTTTATCTTTGCAAAGAAACAATCTCAGGAGGCTGGGATTGAGGAAAACATTATAAAAAGTAATGGTACAAAAATGGAAAAAGAAGAAAGAACAGAGATGCTGAATCCGTTCTGTGATGAAGGATTCAAACGGATTTTTGGAGATAAAATCCTGTTGATGGATTTTCTAAACTCATTTGTAGACGCCGGTTCTCCAATTGTGGATTTAACGTATGAGAACAAGGAGATGGTGTCGGTGGAGAGTGATGGTCGGACAATAATCTTTGATTTGTTTTGCAAGTTGGATAATGGCAATAATGTCATAATAGAGATGCAGAATAAAAATCAGGATTTTTTTGTAGACAGAGCGGTATTCTACCTTTCAAGAGCAATCTCAGCGCAGGGAGAAAAAGGAAGAATATGGAAATATGGGATTAATTCAGTAATTGGAATATTCATCACTCAGTTTAGAGTGTTCGACAACGACGATGTCCTTTCTGAGATGAAACTGATTGATCCAAAGACACATAAGATGGTTTCTGATAAGATGCATGGTTATTTTATACAGTTGCCTAAATTCAAGAAGTCAAACAACGGATGTGTGGACCATTTTGATGAGTGGATCTACAATCTGAAAAATATGGAGCGTATGGGGAATATAGAATTCAAGGATCAGGAAGTGTTTGAGAGATTATGGAATCTTTCAAACTGCTCTATGCTTTCCATAGAGGAACGCCGCAAATACGAACGCAGCCTGAAAGCCTATCGTGATTATGTGAACCAATTGGATTTTGCAAAGGCTGAGGGAAGAGCGGAAGGTATTGCAGAGGGAAGAGCGGAAGGAAGAGCGGAAGAACGATCTTTCATGATATCAATGTTAAAGAAGAAAGGAATGAGTGATGAAGAAATCGCATATTATCTGGACATTGATATAGAGGAAGTGAAATCTGTGTAGGGGTATTTGTGAAGACGGAATTGTTTCCATTTTTTTTTATTTATGTCATTTCATGATTTTCTTCTTGTTGTTGGTCAAATGTGAATTTGTTTGCAAAAAGACAAAAATCTTAAAACATCAATGAAATTATTTGTGAAAATAAAAATATAATATATTTTTGTGATGTCTCAAGCAGAAGCCCAATGGGTGGAGTTTGGGGTAGACATATTGAAAAGCGTTTACTTGACGCTTTGTTCTTGACGTTTCAGAATCTCGCAAATTCTAAATTCCTATCAAAAGCAAAGCAACAGTAGATGTCTATGGGTGTGTTTGTATGGCACTTGGTGCACCTCGTAAAAGGGGTGTGCTAAGTATTTATATAGGCATAGCGTGGGCTTCTGCGTTGCTCGTTCTAGATAGGAAGGCAATGCGAGAGCCTTGAAACGTGGGACGAGCGATAAGCACGATTCCCACGCTTTTTTTGTGTCTGGGAGGAAAAAAGGAAATTTAATATTTGAGTTCGCTATTGGGGGTTGTGGCGATGGTTTTGTTATGAAGATTAATACAACGTATTTGTTAGGTGTAATGACAATAGAAAGTATGGTTTTCTGTGCATCGTGTGTTGACAATCATGCTTCGTATTGTTATGAAGATTGGAATACTAAATTAGTTGAATATCACAACTCGAAATTTTCAAATGACGAGGAAAAGTTGAAAGAAGAGTTGGATGTTTATGTAGACTATTCAACTTGTATGAAACAAGCCAATGATGATCCTAATGGATTATTTAAACAACTTCTATTATCTCCAATACTTGGTGCTCATCCAAATTATTATTCCATAAAAGGTAACCAAATTCAGCAGGAATCTGAAGATCCTAATATTTTGTTTAGGAGTATTGTAGAAACTCCGTATGCAGATTTGAAGGGAGCTATAGAAAAGATGGCTTCCTCAAATTGTGAATCTGTGTTGATGACAGATGGAGAATATGTATTGAAGGATACTAAGGCTAATTGGAATGAAGGGACTCCTTATATGGCGGAGGCAATGAAAAAATGGTTGCTTCGTGGTCATGACATCCATATTTTAGTTGAACCATATATTGAGTCATTCAAAGGCAAAAACTATAACAAAAAAAGATTTTATATCTTTTTTACAGATCGATGTCTAAAGAATAATGTTTATTCTAAAATTGCAGATAGAATCAATAAAGATAATATGAAAATTGATTCTTATCATATTTCATGTTCTCATGTAGGCTTAAAAAAACAAAATGGTACATCTTCTGTTGCTAGTCAGATGTTAGCGGCTAAAATCACACCAAAAGAATCATTTGAGATTCAAGAGTGGCAAGTATATTGGAAAACTATAGAGGAGTCGATGGTATATAGTAGTTTTGATCCTATTACTGGTGCTCCTATGGAAAATAGTGCACAAGTTATATCTGGACTTAGTCTTGCTGAAGATTGTTTGCTTGGATTCAAAATTAAAGATGTGGATATGAAAGCATACTCAATATCTGATGAATTTTCTGTGTTTGCAGATTCTTCATTATTCAAGTACATTGGAGAAGCGTTCGAGGTTAAAGATTTTGTCACACTTGACTCAAAAGAATTAAGTCAGGGAAACATATCTGTAATGTTTGCAAATCAGAATCAATACAATCCTTTGTTTATGATTAGTTCTCCATATAATTACCTTAGATTAGACTTTTATATTGGAACTGCAGAATCAACTATAGATAGTTATAAAAATATGTTCTGCTTTGACGATATCACAAAACCAGAACAACCGAATACATCTGTCTACGAAAGCATCAAGCAGTGTATGGACGATGCAGATATTTTGAGTAAGGTGAATGGTGCTCATTTGTATTCAATATATGTACAGTCTCCAAATCGTGAATAATTCAATTTTAATTAATAAACTTTAATATTATGAGTAGCTTGATTTTAGGTATTAAACCATTGTTTGTCTTTTTGTGGACAGTAATCATACCTGACAAAATTTTGACATTGCAGCAATTGCAGGATGTCCAGCAGAACGAGTTTTTTTTAGCGGTTTGTTGGTCTTTAACGGCTTTGTTAATTTCATTAATAGTGTCTAATTTAATTGCTTTTCAAGGTGGAGATGATAAATCATACATAAAGAGAAGAGTTTGGCATATTATAATAGGAGTCCTATCTGTTATATATTTCTACTATTTCTATTATTTGGAAGTTATTCCAAGAATAGCTAATCCAGGATTCCAGTCGATGTTACATAAGACAAATTTGCAGTGCTTGGGTGTCACTTCAAGTGTGTATATTGTTGTAGGTCTAATCATTATGTTGTGCTGTAGACGTTCTAAATTTGGCTCTATTTTAGGTAAAGTAAAAGATTGATATTATGGCAGATTTTTTTGTTCTAGGTATAGGTGGTACTGGAATGCGTTGTATCGAAAGTCTCATTCATTTATGTGCAATGGGAATGTTCGATGACACAACCATTCATCTTCTTGCTCTAGATACCGATAAAAATAACGGTAATTTTAAGAGACTAAAAGATCTTAAAGATGCTTATGTAAAAGCAAAAGGAGGAAAAAATCCTTTATCAAAAACGTTTTTCTCTGCGGCTATTGAGTACTATGAATTTAGCCCAAACTATCAGAGCAATAGCAATTTTGTCGAGAGATTTGACTATACAATTACACAGCAAAAGAACAGGCATAGATCAGATCTTGCTGATTTAGTATTGACAGAAAATGTTGAGAAGTTCAATCTTGATCACGGATATAGAGCACAAACACATCTTGGATCAATGATGATGTATCATTCCATTGTCGAGATGGCAGATAAGGATTGTGATTTGACCAAGTTCCTTGACAAATTCGCTCAAAGTGCCAAAAATGGAGCTAAAATGTTCATTTTAGGATCAGTTTTTGGAGGAACAGGGGCGTCTTCAATTCCTATTATTCCATTAGCATTCAAGGATACAATCGCAAAGAGAAGTGGTGACGTATCTGATATCATACAAAGTGCATATTTTGGAGCTACTCTTTTGACTGCATATATTACATTTAAGACTCCTAATGAGGACCAGTTAAGGAAGGAAAAAATTGTGGCAACAAGTGATAAGTTTGATATTAATTCTCAGATTGCTATGATGTTTTATAATGCTGATCCTACAGTTCGCAATGCATACAGCAGATTTTATATGTTGGGATGCGACTCAAAATGGGATCCAATGAGTCGCCAAGAAGGAAAGATGGCTGAAACACTAACTGGAGGAGCTTCGCAGGAGAACGATTCACATTATATTGAACTTATGGCTGCGTGTGCTGCTTTGGATTTTTATAAAACAGATGAAGCAACATTAAAGAAAACTAATGACGGACCACAATATCTTTATAGAGCAGTAGATGAGTCTGGAAAACTTGATTTTCAAGATTTTGTTGATACAGAAGATGAGAAATCTTTTGCTCAAAGATTCGGCACGTTGATTGCTTTTTCTTTGTTCTGTAATGGAGATGATGATTTTGTGTCAAAAATCCAGGAAAAAAAGCATGTTGAAATTCAAGATTTTGGAGAAATTGACGTCAATCAAATAAAGTATCTAAAACAGTATTTTGAATTATTTCATTGGAAAAAAACGGACAATTTGAAGGACGGTGAAGGTTGGCTTCGTCAGCTTCATCGTTCTGCAGGAGGTTCGGATAAGTTTTTGTTTAATCAGAATCTATTTTCCCCAACTACTCAAAAGGAGTTGATGGGATTAAAATGGAATAAAGAATTATATCGTTCTGAAGGACTTGGTAAAGACAATAAATACGATTATGGTCTTGTCGGTTTGGGACTCGGAGGGTCAAAATTCGATGAGTTCAAAAAGAAATTTATTGAATACTACAAAAAAGGAGATAAAGGTCAGAGTGAGAATAAGGGAGAACAGTTATACAAACTTGTTTTTGATACTCTTGCTTCATTGTATAAATTTGAAAAATAATAGATTATGTCAACAAAAGCACTTTTGATAGGTAGCACAAGTGGAGCTGCTGCAAGCGGACAGGGCCAATGGCATGTCTATGATAAAATTACATCTTTCATCGAAGGCATCAAAGCTGGTGTTTTGAAAGAAGGTGAGACTTTGGATGTTAAGAAGGTAGAGACTCTTATCTCGGGTATGCCAACTCCATGGGCTAGAGCTAAATTGTTTGGTTTGGCTTTTAAGCCAGTCACTGATAGCAAGAACAATAATACTGTAATCACTAAGTATTACGAACAGCTAATTGAAGAATGGCGTGGATTAATTACTCTTTTAGCTCTTTATGCTGATACAGACAGAATAAAGATTTCTGAACCAGTGGAAATGGATACAAATGCAGGTGTTTATGATATTACTGCTGCATTTGGACGCATGCTTTTTGATGATCGCAGTTTATGGTGCGACCAGGATGCATTGGAGAAAGACAAAAATGCTCAGCCTTTTATTCATTTGATTTATTACAAGGGTAAATTGGTTGGAGGAACATCTCCTTATACCGGTGTGTTTACAGGAGTATGTTACGATAAACTTGATTCTACCGATATTTCAGCTTGGTACAAAGACGGTAAGTTCCAGGATCCTACTAAGCATCTAAATTCTGATCAATTACAGAAATTGTATCTATTTGTTCTCAATCTTTCAGAAAATGTAGAGAGTTTTGTGAATAAGATTTATGGTACAGATGGTGATACCAGAAAAGTCGCCTTAAATAACTTTATTGAACAACTAAAGATCTGGAAAAAAGAGATAGAGAATAAGGGCTCAAATCTTCAAGATAATGGACCTATTGCTAAACTTTCAGGACTTTCAGTTCCGTTCTCGTTGTTGTTTAAAAGTGATGTTCCTGTTTGCCTAAAGACAGATGGTTCATTCTCTTTCTCATTTGAGAATGGTGCAGAAAAACTTAATGACATACAAGAAATCTTAAATGATTCTGATTGGGTATTGGGTTGGACTGAAAATAGTGATGAAATGAATAAACTTTCAGATGCTCCAGTATATTATTTGAAGGTTAATAATATTGAAGATAATTCATCTGCGTATTTTACAGTTCCTTTGTCTCAGAAGGGTATTTCCATCTTTAGAAATTGTCTTTCTAGTGTTTTAGGATATAGCACAGAAGGAAAGTCAAAGATGGTAGGTAGAATATCGGGTGATATGTTAGCAGTCTCAATGACTATTGAGATTGATGGAAAACAGGTTGCTCTAAACCAAAAAGAATACAAGATTGACTGGGTTTGTGGCTTGGGTAAGGTTATTGTGTGGCCAAACTTTATGTCATCTAATTGGAACAAGTATTATTTGTATTCTGAATATACTCGTGTCGCACAAGAACAGTTTGATCCTTTTTTCTTTGATTTGACAAAAAATGATAAGATTATTAAGGATAGACATAACAATTTCTTAACAGCACGTTATGTATATGATCCATCAGAAACAAAACTTGTTGATATAAATCATTTGGTAGAGTATCCTAATGATTGCAGTGAAGAAAAAGCAAAGTATAATATATGGAATTCCGACAAACCTTTTGGTGGGTTGATTGCATATACTTCAGAGAACGGCAAAGAAAAAAATGCTGGATATTTGATTGTACGTCATGATCAAGTAAAGGACTTGTCGAACGATGCAATAATGGATACGGCTGAGGTAGGAATAGATTTCGGAAGCAACAATACATGTATATACTACAAGATGTCTTCACAGAATGATCCTAAACCGATAGAGTTTAAAAATTTTAGAGCAGTTTTGGTTGGTAAAGAGAATAACAATCCTCACTCAAATGCAAATGCAGATGAGTTATTCTTTTTCACTAATTATGTTGTGTCAAACGGACAGTTCAAGTCTTGGTTGCATGAACATGATTCTCAATATGTAAGTAATAATTCTGCTGCAGAAATTGCAGGAGGAGTTCCTGTTAATCGTCCAAATGTTCAGGTTGTGGATATGGACGAGTATGCTATTACTACTCAGGTAGGAAAGTTGAACTACAACATGAAGTGGCTTAACGATGATGCTGGATTGAACAAAAAGGGTGCATTCCTTAAATCGTTGTGGTTGCAAACTTGTGCGTTCTTGTATGTGAATAGAATAACACCAAACAAATTGTATTGGAGTTATCCAGGGGCAATGATGGAGTCGGATATCAACAATCTAGACAAAAGAATGGAGAATTTAACTAAATCTTTGCCAATTTTAGGAGCAAAAGTGTCGTTGGAGGATCCAAATACAGAAGCAGAAGCTGTGTGTAAATATGCGTTATCCCAACCCTTTGGATTGTCTAATGATAATATTTTTCTAGGAATTGATGTAGGAGGAAGTACAAGTGACATATTGTTGATAGCTAAAGATCCTTCAAATGGAAATAAAGAGACTCTTCTAAATGAAAGTTCTGTAAGATTGGCTGCTGGCGTTTTCTTCGGAGCGGTTAAGAATTCAGATGGTTTTAGAAATTCATTGGTAAAGTATCATGAAAGTGCTATAAATAAAAATGTGTTTGTTTCAAACATTAAGGAGGTAATCTCGAATAAAGGAAAAGCACCATATTTCTTGAATTGTATTTTTGATCAATTGCAACCATCTGATTATGATGATTTCTATGATTCTATTTCAGAAAATTCAAAGCAGATATTTGCTATCCCTGCTTATGTGACAGGATTATTGTTGTTCTACTCTGGAATGTTGATCGGAAACGTTGTAAAAGAAAGAAATATAGATAGAGTTTCTCGTGTTAAGGTAATGGCTTTTGGAAAAGGAGGACGTTTGTTCCATTGGCTTAAAGCAATCTCTTCTAGAAGTATGAATAGATATTATCAGAATTGCTTGAATGCAGGTGCTGAAATTATTTCTGGTAAGACTTTTGAGGTCACGTATGAAGACTCTATAGCAGATAGTTGTAAGACTGAGGTTGCTTTCGGATTATGTTCTAATAATAGTTTTGAATCTGTCGACAAAAGCGTTCTTAAATCAGATATTTGTGGCGAAGAAGGTGTGAAATACACTACTGAATCAAATGATGAGATTTCTCTTGAAGCTTCGTCTAATTTGGATGCCAAATATTTTGAAGAATTGAATCGTTTAGATTTCACAAGCACTGCGAATTTTGAAAGGTTTGTTTCTATATTTATAAAGTATGTGAGCGAAGAAACAGACATATATCGTAGTGCCGAAACAGATTTAAGAAGTGATGTGGTGTCTTTGAGAGACGATATCGCAAATTTTATAAAGAGAGACGATGAGTATAAAAAGGCGGAGGCAATAAAGAGAAATAATGGAGAGTTTGCGTTCCATCAACCGATTATTATTGCAGAAGGTGCCGCATTTTTAAGAAAGTTTATTGATAAAGTATTTGCATAATTGTGGAGTTTCTTTCTTTATACATAGATAGGTACTATATCATTGGTAATATTGTATCCGCAGAGATTACAGACGATGGGTCATATAATCTTTGCGGTTACAAACCATTGCATTTATCTAATTCTGAAGACCGAATTTGGTTGTATTTTTTTGAAGATGTATCTGCAGACATGATAACCTATGGGTTGTCAAATAAAATTCATTGTGATAATAAAGAGCTACACTATTTTGAAGGTAGTGTGTTTGACAATATAGTCAATAAATATTCACAATATAAGTTAAGAGGTGTCTCAAAAGATATGAGTTCCATATTTGAGGATTCAAAAATATTTGAAGACTTAAAGTCTGGATTCAATAATAAAAGGTATATAGAAACATACGTTTCTTATTCGAATGACATACCAGTTTCTGCTAAAAATTTGTTTAATGAACTATTAATAAAAAATGGTTTTGTATTAAAGCAGTATATCGCCAGAATCGAAGAATTGACCAAAGAAAAACTTTGTCATAAAGAGGATTATGTAATAGTTCTTTCAGCATGTGATGAAAACCTTAATATATTGTTATTCGATAGAGGTTTGACTTCAACAAAACAGTTGAAAGGGAAAGGTTTGGATTTGCGTCAAAAAGCACTTGTTAAATTAGCTGTATCCAATATTAACAAAACAGCACATGTTTTAAGGTCGCAGGATGAAATAGATGATGAGATTATAAGATTGATGCCATATTCGAAGATTTGGCTGACTAAACTGGATTCGTCATCAATGCCAATTAAACTTGATATAGCTTTTGCTGTAGATCCGAATACGATACATTCTCCTCAGTTAAAAAAAATAGACGTAGAAGGTTATACAAGAGATTTAATTAAAGAATTGTCTTCGTATATTCATGAATATGTTGCAAAGAATGACGTGGATGAACATCAGATTCAGAGAGTTATACTTATCGGTGAAATATTCAATAATGATTCTTTTAGGCAAGAGGTCTTAAGTAAATATTCGTGTGCTTATAATTGCGTTTCGGTTTCTGATTTGCCATCTATAGTGTCTTATTATACTCAGATGGATTGTTCAAAGTATGAGACAGAAAATACAGCTTTTGTAACTAGAGCAAAAAAAGATCTAGAAGAGAAACACAAAAATCAGGAACTTCAATTAAGAAAAGAACAAATTTCTCTTCAATCAGAAAAAGAAAGAGATTTAGCTATTGCACAGGCAGAAGCAAGAAAACAATTTGATTCCTTTAAGAATAAATACCAAGAAGCGGCAAGAGAATTAAGATGGAAAGATGCTATTGATTTTGCAGAAAAGACGAAATGGGCATTGGATAAGAAAGATTTAGAATACTCATCGAAAATTGCATATATCGATGGTGATATAGATGAGTATAGAAAAAAATTATCCGAGCAAGAGTATAAATTTGAAATTTTTAAGAAAGAAATTAAATTGGCTCGAGAATTCTTTGATAATCAAAATTGGGAAGATGCAATAAAACATGCAGATAAGGCTTTGGATGCAAATCCAGAAGCAGAGGACGCTAAAAGATACATTGTTGAATCTCGAAATAAAATAGCAGAGAAGGGTAAAATTAAGGAATATATCACAAGAGCAACGTTACTTCTTGGTCAGAAAAATTATGCAGAAGCTTTGGAGGAAGTCGAAGATGGTTTGAAACTCGAACGTGCTAATGATGAATTACTTTCCTTAAAAAACGAAATCACCTTAAAAGAAAACGATTTTAAGGTTAAGGTTGAGGAACTATCTGGAAGATTAGAGTCTGCAATTTTAAATAAAGAATTAGATTTGGCATTGAACATAATTGCTGAATTAATTGAATTTGACAATGCTCACTCTGCTAAATGGTTTGACAAAAAAAATGAGGTTAGAGAATTAATTAGAGATAAAGAACAGTTTGAAAATAAGCTAAAGGTTATAAAATCAGACATCGATTTAGCGTACAAGCTAAAACAATGGGAGAAGGTCCTGTCTTTATGTTCGAATTATTTGTCTAATAAGGATGATTCCGAAGTGGCTAAAATTAAAAGAGAATCAGAAGCAAGGATCGAAGAAATTAACCAAACTAATAAAATAGTTGACCTATTCGAAGAAATTGATTCTCTTATTTCTGAAAAAAAGTACTCTATTGCAGAGAAAAAAGTAAAGTTCCTTCAGTCGGAGTATCCTGAGGAGAGAGAGCGATGCAAAAAAATGATTGGAAAAATATTTGATTTAGAAGACGAAGAAGATCGTAAGATAAGAGATAAAAATAGAGGAAGTGAAGATAAATCCGATTCAGATGATTTCTTTAACGAAAAACCTAAAAAAAAGACAAAAGTTAACATAGATTGTTATGATGATGATTTCTTTAATGAGAAACCTCAAAAAAGAGTAAATGTAAATAAGAACAGTTCTGATGACGATTTTGATTTTTAACGAAATTTAAAAAATATTAAATATGGCAGATGTAATATTAAAAAAGAAGATCACTCTTCGCCGTAAGGGAGAGTGTGTTGAGTTCACTTTCGATGATAAGTTGAAGGTACAGTTGTTTTGGACTTCTGATACAGATCAGGACCTTTGTATTTTCTTTAAGAAGAAAGATGGAGGAATTGGTGGCGTATTCTCCAATGAGTACAGAGGTAAGAAGTCTGATCTTGGTTCATTAGACAAGTTTCCATTTATGCTTCATAGAGGAGATGAGAAAGATCCTACAGAAGGAAACGAGCAGATGGAGCAGGTAGATGTAAAAAATCTTGATGAGATTGATACTGCATATGTATGTGTTGTTAACTATGGTGCTGCTATTGAAGGAGAAGACGTTACTTTTGCAAATGAAGGATGTCGTGTTGAATTGAAATCGAACACAGGAGATTATCTTGAAGTTATTGGTGATAGCGACAAGGATGGTTATGTGTTCTGTGTATGTTCAATTAAAAATGAGGATGGAAAGAATTCGGTGACAAAGGTTGATGAGGTATACGATCTTTCTGATGCTTTTGATAAAATTCCAGGATTCTCTTTGATCACAAATTAATAAGAGATGGTTCAGCTTAAGAGAAAAGTAACTCTAAAAGAGAAACATGAAGTTGCTTCTTCAGAGTCGATTCCTTCAGAAACAAGAAATCAACAGGAATCTGAAAACAAGTCAAAGTCTTGGCTTCCATTTCTCTTATGTGGATTACTAATTGTAGGTGCAGGTATATATTTCTTGACACGTAATTCTAGTGGAAACGAGAAAACATACGCTTCAAATGATGAAAATGAGGGAAAAACAGAAATTAAAAACGAAGATTCTGTTATTCCTGTATCCGATGATCAACAAAGTCCTGTTGTAAGTACAACATCAGTTGTTGAAGATAAGGATATAATACCAAATGAGGTTGTAACTGCCGTTGAATCTAAAAAAGAGTCGTCAATGCCTGACAATCCTATAATAGAGAATAAGGTATCTTCTTCTAAATCATCTACAGATGCTAGTAAAACAGAATCTGTAGTGAGATCAGAATCTATACCTGTTTCTGAAATAGAGCTTACAGCTAAAGAGGTAATTCGAGGAAATTATGGAAATGGTCGCATTAGAAAAGACAAGTTAGGTGATCGATATTCTGAGATACAAAGTAAGGTAAATGAAATGTATCGTAAAGGATTGTAATAAACACCTTAGGCAGACAAAGTCTGCCTAAGGTGTTTTAGAGTATAGCGTATGTTATAACCTTTGTGTTTTTTTTGCTTTCATCTTGTTCTACAACGGATCCTTATAAAAATTATTTTCTATAAGAAAATAATTGGCTCAAGAGTATTCAATGTGTTAGTAGAACATGAATATCTCGCAAAAGCATTGGAAACGATAGAAAGCGAATTGACCGGAGATTGTGATGATTTCGCAACACTTATAGCGACATTTATATTGTCTATAGGAGGTGAGATTCGTGTGACAATAGCGTCTGGTCCAGATGGAGGACATGCGTATACTGAAGGACGTCGGTTTAATCGATTTCAGATTTTAAATGAAGATGGTCATATATGATTGAATCTTGATTGGCAAACTCTATATTAAGGAGGTTTGTATTTCAATGCAGCTAGAAAAAATGTTATAAATGTATAAATCGAAAATATGTAGTTATGGTAATTAACTAATAAAATAGAAACACTAATAATACGATAAATATGGCAAAAGAACATTACAAAGGGTTGACAGACCAAGAGGTTTTGCAATCAAGAGAAAAGTATGGAGTAAACATTCTAACTCCACCTGCAGAAGAATCCATGTGGGAGAAGATTAAGAATTGTATGCATTTTTGGTTGCTAAAAGTTGATTTGGCGATATTCATAATTGCTGCTATAATTGCATTCGCTTTGCCAATAACAGGCATATATTCCCATGAGGGTCTTTGGGTCGCTCCTGTTCTTTCTTTTGTCTTATTTGTTCTTACATATTTTGTCGCGTATTTAGGAGGAGAATGGAATGAAGAAGATGCTGAATTTGATATTGATTCTCTATTTACAATTTTATTGTTCGCACTTTTACTTTCAGGATCAATAGCATTTTACAATGGCGTGTTCGGAGGTGTAGAAGGATGGACTCCATATCTTGAACTTGTCGGTATTGCGGTTGCTGTCCTTTTGGCAACAACTGTGGCTCATATATTAGAGTCTCAAAATGAAAAAACATTTCAAAGTTTGAACGATGTAAATGACGATACTCTCGTTAAAGTCATACGAAATAACAATGTTTGTCAGGTTCCTCGTCGAGATATTGTTGTGGGAGATATTGTTCTGCTTGAAGCTGGAGAGGAAGTTCCTGCTGATGCAGTGATCCTAAGATGCATGAATCTTATAATGAATGAGTCTTCGCTTACTGGAGAACCTCAATGCTCAAAAAGTACAAATCCTGATGAGTTTGATAAGAATGCCACATATCCATCTAATCATATTATGAAAGGTTGTACGGTGATGGAGGGTGATTGCATCGCTGAGGTATTTGCAGTTGGTGACAAAACTGCCTGTGGAAAAGTGTTTGAGGCAGCACAGGTTAAAGATGGAGAAGCTACACCATTAAGTGAGAAACTTGATGAACTTGCCGGATTAATTACTAAAACAAGTTATGGTATTGCTATTCTGATTGTGTTAGGACGTCTTATTCGTCATGCATTGATTTTGCCAGAAACAAATTATGTTTCCCTATTTGGATATCTTGGTGTTTCTTTAGTAATTGCTGGATTTATTTATTGGGGATTGAATAAAAAGAAGAATGATGATAATGAAGAAAGTATTGAACTATGGCAGGTTATTGTATTTATGATCCTTCCTATAATTGGTATAATACTTTATTTCGCATTAGACTCAACAGCATCTACCAATTGGCCTCTATTTATTCAATATGCTCTAGATTCCGTTATGATTGCTGTAACTTTAATTGTTGTCGCTGTTCCAGAAGGATTACCAATGGCAGTTACGTTAAGTCTTGCATTCAGCATGAAGCGTTTGATGAAACAAAACACATTACCTCGAACAATGCATGCTTGTGAAACTATGGGTGCTGTTTCTGTGATTTGCTCAGATAAAACTGGAACTTTGACTCAGAATCAAATGAAAGTTGTAGAAACAACTTTTCCTGAATTGAAAGATCAAAAACTAGGTGACGACAGATATTCGTCACTCCTAAAAGAGTGTATTTCTGTCAATACTACTGCAAATCTTGATTTTGCGGATTCTAAGAAGATAAAGGCAATAGGAAATCCAACAGAGGGTGCGTTATTGCTTTGGCTTAATAACAATGGAGCAAATTATTTAAGTATTCGCGAATCATTGCCTGTAATTGATCGCTTGCAATTTTCAACCGAGCTTAAGTATATGGCTACAATCGTAAATTCAGAAGTTACAAGTAAGCGAATCGTTTATGTAAAAGGAGCTCCGGATATTTTGATGGGACTTTGTGATATTTCTGAATCTGAGATGAAGAATTACAATGAAAAACTGACTGAGTATCAAAATCATGCGTATAGGACACTAGCTTTTGCTTATAAAGAAATAAAAGATTCTGATGATATCTTTACAGATGGCAAATTGAATATCAACGATCTTAAAATGATGGGAATTGTCGGCATTTTGGATCCTGTTCGTTCTGATGTGCCTAATGCGATTTCTGAATGTTTGAATGCAGGAATTCAAGTGAAAATTGTAACTGGTGATGCCCCTGGAACAGCTAAAGAAATAGGTCGTCAACTTGGATTATGGAAAGAAGAGGATAAGGAAGAAAATTTACTCATTGGTACTGAACTTGCTGCAATGTCTGATGAAGAACTAAAAAATCGTTTGCCTAAAGTTAAAATTATTTCAAGAGCTCGTCCTAACGACAAGGAACGTGCTGTTCGTTTCTTGAAGGATCTTGATTATATTGTTGCTGTGACTGGAGACGGAACAAATGATGCTCCTGCTCTTAACGCTGCTAATGTTGGCCTATCTATGGGTGATGGTACAGCTGTTGCTAAAGAGGCTAGTGATATGACTATTATAGACAATTCATTTAGCACTATTGCAAATGCAGTGATGTGGGGCCGTTCTCTTTACAAGAACATCAAGCGTTTCATACTTTTCCAGATGACTGTAAACGTTGCAGCATGTCTAATCGTTGCAATCGGAGCATTCATTGGGGAAGAGTCGCCTTTGACTGTAACTCAAATGCTTTGGGTTAATTTGATTATGGATACGTTTGCTGCTCTTGCCTTAGCTTCATTGCCTCCTGCAAAAACAGTTATGGATGAGAAACCACGTTCTGTAAATGAACATATTCTCAAGGATATGGGAGTGGAAATCTTAGGCGTAGGTGGAATATTCACTGTAATACTTCTTGGAATTTGTGTGTATTTCCAACACACTAATATAACTTGTTTGACAGATCTTTTCGATGGAACTGCGGTGTGGGGAGACAACGATGGACTTTCTGCATACGAATTAGGCCTGTTCTTCACAATCTTTGTGATGCTTCAGTTTTGGAATTTGTTCAATGCAAAGGCATTCATGACTTCTGATTCTGCATTTAAGGGAATTTCTTGGAAAGATACAAAATGGTTTATCATCATTGCCTTGGTAATCTTTGTTGGCCAAGTCCTTATGACTGAAATGCCAGGTTTACAGGAAATGTTTAATGTGGCAGCCGGTGGTGTTAAAGTGATAGATTGGATCATTATTGTAGGTGTTACATCGTTTGTCCTTTGGATTGGCGAATTATTCAGATTGTTTAAGAAGTAATACGAACCAGAGATAGCAGAATGCTTTAATTATTTTGCTATCTCTGATTTTTATAAGTTGAGTATATGTGAAGTGTCGAATTAATTAGGAAACAATCCTCTCTCATTCCACCATCACCTTCTCCCCATTTACCACATACACACCTCTTGGCAATACAATTTCTTTTTTGGTTCCTGCTTTCAGATTGAAATTTTCAAGCAGTTGTCCGTTGATTGTCCATACGCAGACAGTGATGTCGGAATCGGATAGTATGCCTATGCCATTCTGTATGTTGTAGACGTGGATGTTTTCATTATTGTCGTCTACGTTTATGTCCTTATATGCAGTAGGCTCAAATCCCATACTCTGCATCCATCTGTCGTATGTGCCGTCGGATTCGTCGCTGATGGCTTCCATATCATATTTCTCGGAGTCAAAACAGAATGCGAACTGGCTGGATGTGGTTTTGGATGAACTGTTCAGACCTACCACACCATTGGCTGTCGGTGTCGCACTGAAGTTCGTCAGGACGACGTTGCTGTTGTTGGCAGGAGACAGGTAGAAATAGCCGTCGTGTGTGCCGCTGTCCACTATCTTCCATCGTTGTGCCGGACTGTTGTCTGCAATCGCCATGCTCAACTGTCCGTTTGTAGCGTCGAGAGCCATACCGCTTTTTTCATCTGTCAGTTTATAGAATCCATCGTCTGTTTTCGTCACTTTAAGCGACAGATTGATGTCGTCATTGTCTTCCGTCAACTGCATCTTTCCATCTTTCAGTGATAGGATTCTGTTGGCGTTCTTTGAAAGCAACACGTATGTGCTTCCTTCTTCAATCTTCGCCACTCGTCTGTAACGGTTGATCTTGTCGAAAATGGACAAATCCCAGTCTGAATAGAAACGTATGATCGGATATCCTGTACGCATATCGATCGGCAACCATATATGCCATGACTCACCGACGTTGGCATCTGAGAAATAGTCGCCTCCTTTCCATCTGTCTCCCATGTAGATGTAGGCATCATAACGTCCTGGCACTTTGAAGACGTAATTGCTTTGCGAATGGTAGGTGGTGGCTTTCTCGTCGTCGACGCAAGGATTGCCCAAATCGTTCCATCCGCTCAACGGTAGCTGTGAGTATGACGAGTGGGCAGGGTTGGGATCCCAACCTGTACATCCTGATGTGATTGCCACGAATCGTTTGTGATACTTGAATATCGCTGGGGCTTCATACTGCTTCTGCACGAACATACGCTCCCACGTCGGCGATAAATCAAGGAAGTCGTTTGTCAGCAACGTGCCGTGCATCGTCATATTTTCCTCGGCTGAACCGAAATGGTAGCCGACCTTATAGTCGGGATCGAACATCAATGTCTGGTCTCGTGAGCCGGACGGTTGCTCGTCGCCACGCGGACGCATTGTCTTCACGAAGGTGTATGGACCGGTGATTTTGTCGCTGTATAGTATGGCGACGCGGGAAGCCGCATAGCCAGATCCGTTTTCCCAGTGAACCCACATCACATATTTCCCAGTGTTCGGACAATACATTACTTTCGGACGTTCAAGTGTACGCCCGTAGTTCATATCCTGATAGTCGTTTCGTAATGGAACTTCAGGACATTTGTAAGCCATACATTCATATTTCCAGTTGTAAAGATCCGTGGATGTGTAGCAGACAATTCCGTTGCTCTTTACAGGATTCGCACGATAATTCTCGCCAAACCAATAATACACGCCGTCTTTATAAAGCACACATCCTCCATGCGCATTGATGTGGTTGCCATCCGCGTCGTTCCAGTTCATTCCCAGTCGAAGTGCTGGACTGCCAATGTGGAATTGTGAATATGGTTGTCCGAATTGTGAATCCACAGGTATCAGCATCCAATAATGTTTGCCGTCGGATCCGCTTTTGTCGCTATAGACGCCCTTGTTGTCGCTTGTGCCGTCGGTGCCAAGATATTTGCTGTTGGAAGAAAACTGTATTCTCACGTATTTGTCTTCATTCGGAGCGTAGGCAATCTTCAGATGAGCGGTCGAGTTGCTCGACGAATTTGCGAAATGGGTGTCGTATTCTCCCGTCGCATTCAGATAATTATTTCCAGAAACACTTTTCAATGCGTATGTGCCGTCGGAAAGGGTCTCGATTGTGAATTGTTGCGACGCGTTGTATGCCGCATTCTTTATCAAAGTATTGTTGTTGGAGTTTGTCAGAAAACGGTTGCTGGCGTGGACAACGTAGTATTTTTTGCCCGTGCTGAACGGAAGGTTACGGCTGTTGTTGTAGGCAGTGATCGCAGAATTCAATTCTTTTGTCGCCGCAACAATATTCGTCTGGGAAGAGGCGTTTTCCAAGGCTGTTTTAGCCTCATCTATGGTATTCTGCAGAGATTTTCGCGCAGACGACGGATATTCTCCACCACCGTCGCCTTCAGAAGTGGATGCAAGACGGTCTTCCGCTTTGTTTATGATGCCTTGCAACCCGTCTGTCACCAGCACAGAGGAAGAAGCCTCACGCAAAAACCAGAAGTGGAGAGTCTCCTTTCCGTTTTTATCCGAGTAGACGTAGCTGCCAGGAGCAATCGCGTCGGTGCCGAGATAGAGATTGTTTGCGGCACATTTGAAACGGACATATTCGCCACCACAATCCTCAATTGTGAATTTGGCTGCGTTGCCGGTCGTGGAATTGTATTCCGTGTCCCAGTCGCCAGTTTTAGCGACATTTTTGTTTTGCGATACACTCTTGATGAAGTACGCATTGCCAGTAGCGGAAAATTGAAAAACCTGACCGTTTGTGGCATCAAACGTATGGAGGTTAGGCCTACCGTCTACAGCGGAAAGCACCATTCCTGAGGAGTGGAAAATGTAGTATTTTTTGTTTGTGTCGAGAGCGTGAGCTAGTAAAGAGACGCAACTCAATAGAGTAATCAATAGTGTCTTCATAATAGAATCATGTGTTATCATGTCGCTAAGATACAGAGTTTTGCAGATATAAAGAAGATGATGAGGCAAAAAACAGATGAAAATAAATAATAAGAATCTTGGATATAAACCGATTTGATATTATTGTTTTAGATAATGTGGATTGTGTTCAGATGGGGATAACAAATGTTGTAGATTATGATAAAGTGAAATTTATTGTTAATTTTGCAGTCCAAATTATTTGAAAAAATGACGAACACTAAGTCAACACCTACTGAACTTGGTACTGAACCGATACCTCAGTTACTGTTCAAATATGCTGTGCCAGCCATCATATCGATGGTTGTGGCATCTTTATACAATATCATCGACTCCATTTTCATCGGTCATATTCCGAACGATGGACCTCGCTGTATCACGGCATTGGCTATCGCATTCCCGTTGATGAACCTGTCTGCGGCGTTTGGCTCGCTTGTGGGAGCAGGAGGATCGACGCTGGTGTCTATCAAACTTGGTCAGAAAGATTATCCGTCGGCAAACAAAGTGCTTGGAAATGTGACGACACTGAATGTCATTATCGGTATCGTCATAATGGTGTTAGGTCTGTTTTTCTTGGATGAGATTTTGGTTTTGTTCGGAGCCAGTGACGAGACAATCGCTCCAGCGCGTGATTTTATGACGGTTCTGTTGATTGGAAACGTCTTGACTCACCTGTTCTTTGGCCTCAACCATGTGATGCGAAGCAGTGGTAATCCAAGAAAAGCGATGCTCACCACTATTCTCACTGTGGTGCTCAACATTATTCTTGCCCCATTGTTCATTTATCAGTTTGAATGGGGAATAAAGGGAGCCGCGCTCGCTACAATCACCGCACAGACAATTTCATTGATTGTGATCTGTCATCATTTCTACAGTGGCAAGGACGTCTTGACATTCTCAATCCCGGATTTCAAATTACAGAAGCATATTGTGAAGAATATCTTCGCAATCGGAATTGCACCGTTCACACTTAATGCATGTGCGTGTCTTGTGACTATGATGCTCAACAATACACTCTACAAGTATGGAGGAGACAATGCCATTGGAGCGTATGGTATCTGCAACCGTGTGATTTTGGTGGCGGCTCAGGTGGTGTTCGGATTCAATCAGGCTATGCAGCCGATTGCCGGATATAATTTTGGAGCGCAATTGGTTGACCGTGTGGATAAAGTGTTGAAGATGACGGTGCTGTGCGCCACTTGTGTCATGGTGTTCATGTGGGTGTCGTGTGAAGTTTTTGCCGACAATATTGTATCCATCTTTGTGAATCAGGAAGAGAGCAACGCTCAGGCATTGATAGAAGCGGCTTCGCATGGATTGCGTATCGTAGTGATGATGATGCCGATTGTGGGATTCCAGATGGTGGTTGCTAACTTTTTCCAGAGTATCGGACGAGCTCCAGTATCATTGTTTATGAGCTCAGTACGTCAGCTACTCTATCTTATCCCACTTGTATGGCTGTTGCCACAGAAGTTTGGACTTGATGGAGTTTGGTTTGCAATGCCTGTATCCGACACACTTTCTGCGATTACAGCTGCGATTGTATTGAAACTGCAGTATAAGAAATCGTTGATGTTGCCAAGCAAGGAACCGAAAGTTGCGGATGTGGAGAAGAATACAGATGACAATCATGTGGTGATCAGCATCGGACGACAGTTTGGAGCTGGAGGAAGATATATCGGAAAACTTATAGCCAACCATTACGGCATCAAGTATTATGATAGTGAATTGCTGGTAGAGGCCGCTAAGGATATGGGTTTTGCACCTGAGATATTTGCAAAAGCGGATGAAGTACCGTCGATGCAAAACACATTGGATAGATTGGCTGACTTATCGTCGCCAAACACAAGCGAGTCTGTGCTTTCCGGAGCCAACCTATTCAAAGCACAGAGCGAGACAATGCAAAGAATCGCAAACACAGAGAGTTGTGTGATTGTGGGAAGAGCATCCGACTATGTGCTAAGAGAGAGAAAAGATGTGGTGACATTTTTCTTGAGTGCACCGATGGAGTTCCGTGCGGAAAACATTGCGTCGCGACACAATATCGACATCAAGAAAGCCAAAAAATTGGTAGAGGAACGAGAGACCGCTCGAAAAGAGTATTACGATTATTATACGGGAAAAGAGTGGGGAGATTCCAAAGGATACGACCTCTGTGTCGATGTGTCGAAATTGGGGTTTGAGAAGACTGCGGAAATGATGATTGCCTTTATCGACTCCGTTTTTAGCAAAAAAGCGGAAAAATAGGATAGATTTATCATTCTAATATTTATATTTGTAGCTCAACGCAATATAGATGATTACGAAGGACGATATAATTGAAGTTGGATATGTAAGTAAAACGCATGGTTTGTCGGGCAATCTTGAGGTTGTGATTACTGTTGATTGGCTTGACGAGTTGGGCGTGGATTTTATATTTATCGATATAGACGGATGTTATATTCCGTTCCGTATTGCAGAAGAGAGGACAAAGAACAGTGGACGACTTCTAAAGCTTGACAATATCGACACCAAAGAAGAAGCGGAACGCCTGATCGGAGCGACGGTATACCTTTCTGCAGAAGATGTAGATGAGGATACGTTGGCAGAGGCGGAGGGTGTTGATTATGAAGGTTACACAATCTACGATGCAAGTGGAGAAAAAGTAGGAGTCATCGATTATGTCGATTATGACACAGAAAATGTCTTGTTCTGCCTTGACACAACCGATTCTGCAGGATTCCAGATTATGATTCCGGCGGTTGACGATTTCATTGTAGAGATAGACGATGACAAGCAAACCATAGTTATGGATATTCCGGATGGACTGCTGGAATTGAATACGGGCGGTGCTTGCGTTGAAGACGAAGATGATTAAAACCTTAATAATGGTTTTGAGTATGCGTATAGTTAACAATATAAAGACGCTTTATGCGATGATAGTTATGCTTGGAGCTGTAGGGTGCGCCCCACAGACTGAGTTTGAAGTGGCTACATGGCACGGATTCAAGCAGTGCGCTATATCATATACCATGGAAGACAGCTACGACAATCAGTTCACGACGGCTCTGCCTATATTCTACGAACACGATTATCCATGCACGTTCTTTGTGACTACACGTTGGTGTGACCGGACAAAGTGGGATGCTTTGCGTGTCGCAACGACAGAGAGAGGATGTGAGGTAGGTAGCCATACCGTAGACCATGCGGTGTATGACACATTGTCGAAGGAGCGTCAGAAGCAAGACATACTTGATGCGAATGCAAGAATCAATGTCAAGTTGCCGATGTATAAGTGTAACACATTTGCTTATACCGACTGTGTCGTGGGAGACACAAGCATCATAAGCAAACATTATTTTGCGGCTCGAGGATGTCATGGATATGTGGAGCGTGCGACTCCAAATGATTATTTGAATATAAGTTCTATAATGTGCGGCTCAAATGAAGCTGTGAGAACTCTTGATGATTTCATATATGCATTCAACACTGCAAGAAGCAGTGGCGGATGGTGTATCTTCTCTTTATATGATCTTGACGACGGAAAAGGCTATTCCCCATTGTCATCAACAGTGTTGAGCGAAAGTCTTGACTACTTGAAACAGCAGGAAAAGTCGAACTCGTTCTGGGTCACTACATTCAAGAATGCGGCAAAGTATTCAAAGGAGAGAGATAGAGCGAAAATTGAATTCCCAAAAGAAGAGATAAAAAAAGATGGTATGTCAAAAGTGAAGGATAATGACAGGCTTATTATCTCTTTGGAAGACGGTTTGGATGACGACATTTATGATTATCCTTTGACATTGAGGTGTCCGTTGCCATTTGGCTGGAAGGATGTTGAGGTGCTTCAGAATGAGGTGGTGATCAAATCGGAAATCAAGACTATCAATGGCTGTAAATATATCATCTTTGACGCTGTGCCAAACGGAAATAAAAAGATATATCTAATAAATTTAGGGTAATGATTGATGTGGAGGAAAAAGCACAGTTGGCCTGCAGATTGAAGGCAGAAGGTTATAATTGTGCACAAGCGGTATTTGCAGCGTTTGCAGAAGATTACGGTATCGATAAAGCTACGGCAGTTCGCATCACAGCTGGATTAGGTGGTGGTGTCGCAAAAATGAAAGATGTGTGTGGAGCATACTTAGGCGCGGCTATGTTGTCGGGATTGGAGGAAGGCAGCGTCGATCCTAGTGATATGGCAGGAAAGGAGCATGCATACAAGGTGGCTCAGGAACTTGCCATGCGTTTCAAGGAACAGAATGGAAGCACTGTTTGTGCAGAACTTCGTGGTGTGAAGCCAAATCCTGATGTGAAGGAGATAATCCCTTGTGCAGTGCTTGTCGAGCGTGCTGCACGTATCTACGCAGAGTATTTAAATGCTAAAAAAGCATAAAAAATCATTGTTGTTTAGAAAAAGAACGATTTATAAGCAAATAAAGTGTATTTTTGCGTAGGTTTTCGGAAAGAAGACGTAATAGATAATATAAAAAACTAATATAATATATGGGATTCGGGAATTTTTTATCCAAGATATTTGGAAATAAAGCCCAAAGAGATAGGGAGTTGATTCAGCCTTACATAAATAAGATTGAGCTGATATACCCTTCAATACAAGCGTTGTCGAATGATGAACTCCGTGACCGTACGGAAGAAATCAAACAGAAGATACAGGATTATGTATCTGCTGAGACTAAGGAAATCGCGGATTTGAAGTCGCAGATTGAGTCTCAGGAAATCGAGCAGAGAGAGAAAACTTATGCCCAGATTGACAAATTATCTAAATTAAAGCTTGACAAATATGAGGAGGTGCTTACAGAAGTGCTTCCTGAAGTGTTTGCTATTGTAAAGGATACAGCACGTCGTTTCACAGAACAGAAAGAGGTTGTTGTTAAGGCAAACGACCTTGACCGTGAGTTCGCAGAGAAATTCGATTTTGTTGATATTGATGGCGACAAGGCTGTTTACCACAACGAGTGGCAGGCAGGTGGTAACCCGACTGTTTGGAACATGATCCACTACAATGTACAGTTGTTCGGTGGTGTTGTGTTGCATCAGGGTAAGATCGCTGAGATGGCTACCGGTGAAGGTAAAACATTGGTGGGTACTTTGCCAATCTTCTTGAACGCATTGACTCATAATGGAGTCCATGTCATCACAGTCAACGATTACTTGTCAAAACGTGACTCTGAGTGGATGGGACCTCTATATATGTTCCATGGTTTGACAGTTGACTGTATCGACAAGCATAAACCAAACTCTGACGAACGTCGTAAGGCATATATGGCTGATATCACGTTCGGTACAAATAACGAATTCGGTTTCGACTACTTGCGTGATAATATGGCAGGTAGAGTTGAGGAACTTGTACAGCGTGAACATAATTACGCTATTGTCGATGAGGTCGACTCTGTACTTATCGATGATGCACGTACTCCATTGATTATCTCTGGTCCGATGGACAGCTCAAAGAGCAACGAGCAGTTGTTCAATGAGTACAAACCACGTGTAGAGCACCTTGTCAACTTGCAGAAGGTGATGGCTACAAACTATTTGACAGAGGCTAAGAGATTGTTGAAGGAGAGCGACAAGAAAAGCCAGGAGGAAGGTGCTTTGGCATTGTTCCGCTCTTATAAGGCTTTGCCTAAGAACCAGCCATTGATCAAGTTCTTGAGTGAGCCAGGAATCAAGCCTCTTTTGTTGAAGACAGAAGAAATATATATCGCAGAGAACAACAAGAGAATGCCAGAGGCTACAGATCCTCTATACTTTGTGATAGATGAGCGTCACAATAGCATCGTTCTTACAGATAAGGGTGTTGATGCGTTGACTGGTGTCAGCGAGGACCCTACATTCTTCGTATTGCCAGATATCGGTAGCGAGATGGTTGATTTGGAAGCTATGAATCTTCCTGCTGCTGAATTGGCGGAGAAGAAGGAACAGCTTATTCAGAACTATGCAGTGAAGAGTGAGCGTATCCACACAATCAACCAGCTTTTGAAGGCATATACATTGTTCATCAAGGACGATCAGTATGTTGTTATTGATGGCAAGGTTATGATCGTCGACGAGCAGACAGGCCGTATCATGGATGGACGTCGTTATTCCGACGGTTTGCATCAGGCTTTGGAGGCAAAAGAGGGTGTGCAGGTTGAGGCTGCTACTCAGACTTATGCGACTATTACATTGCAGAACTACTTCCGTATGTATCACAAACTTGCCGGAATGACAGGTACAGCGGAGACAGAGGCAGCTGAGTTCTGGAATATCTATAAGTTGGATGTTGTGGTTATCCCTACTAACCGTCCGATCGCAAGAATAGATATGAACGACCGTATCTATCGTACACAGCGTGAAAAATATAATGCTGTTATCGAGGAGATCGTATCGTTGACAAATCAGGGACGTCCAGTGTTGGTGGGTACAACATCAGTCGAAATATCTGAGTTGTTGAGCAGAATGTTGCGTATGCGTGGTATCCAGCATAACGTGTTGAATGCTAAACTTCACCAGAAGGAGGCTGAGATTGTAGCTGAGGCAGGAAAGAGCAAGACTGTGACTATCGCTACAAACATGGCAGGTCGTGGTACCGATATCAAACTTTCTCAGGAGATAAAAGACGCTGGTGGTTTGGCTATCATCGGTACAGAGCGTCACGAGTCTCGTCGTGTTGACCGTCAGTTGCGTGGTCGTGCAGGACGTCAGGGAGACCCAGGTTCATCAGTGTTCTTCGTTTCATTGGAAGATAAGTTGATGCGTCTGTTCGGTTCTGAGAAGATCGCATACTTGATGGAGAAGATGGGTGTGAAAGACGGTGAGATGATCGAAAGCAACATGGTCACTAAGTCAATCGAGAGAGCCCAGAAGAAGGTAGAGGAGAACCATTTCGGTGTCCGTAAACGTTTGATCGAGTATGACGACGTGATGAATAATCAGCGTGAGGTGGTATACCGTCGTCGCCGCCAGACATTGCGTGGAGAGAGAATGGGTGTCAACCTTATGGATATGATCTATGGAGTGGCTCAAAGAATTGTCGGAGAGACAAAGGGAATGTTGAGCTATTCAGATTTCAAGAATGAGGTTGTCCGTCTTTTGTCTTTCGAAACAACAATTTCAGAAAACGATTACAATGCATTGAAGGATGTGGAGTTGATCCAGAAATTGTTTGAGGAGGCTATGGCTACATTCAAACGCCGTACAGAGATGATTGCTGATCAGGCTTATCCTGTATTGAAGAATATCTTCGACCAGCATCCAGAAGGTGGAATGGTAGGTGTTCCTATCACAGATGGACGCTATGTATATAGCATCGCAGTTGATTTGAAAGAGGCTGTTGATTGCCATTGTAAGAATGTGGTTAAGGAGTTTGAGCGTCGCACATTGCTTCACGCTATCGATTCAAAGTGGAAGGATCATTTGCGTGAGATGGACGATTTGAAGAACTCAGTTCAGAATGCACACTACGAGCAGAAGGATCCACTTGTAATCTACAAGATCGAGTCATACAATATGTTTGCGGCTATGCTTGATGATATGAACCAGGAGGCAGTCAACGTATTGATGCGCGGACAGATCCTGATGAGACAGGAGGATGATGCGGAGACTCAGGCACGTATCGCAGAAGAGGCTGCACGCCGTCAGGCTTTGGCTGAGGCTAAGGAGGCTGAAGAAAGAATGAAAGCGATGCAGATGAACAGAAGCGAAGACCTAGAGGAGGCTCCAGAAGAGCAGTCACCACTTCAGTTAGCGTCGCAGCAGAAGCAGATGCCAGCAAATGCAGGTGTGAAGGTCGGTAGAAACGATCCTTGTCCATGTGGAAGCGGCAAGAAGTACAAACAGTGCTGCGGAAAAAACATTTGATGATTTATTAAATCAAACAATAATTGAGGCGTGTTTTGCATCAGAACACGCCTCTTTTTCAATAAAAAAATAAAAATATGTTAGGATATATTACATGGACCGTCAATCCGGTGGCGTTCACAATTCCAGGATTGGATATGGATGTGAGATGGTACGGAATGATGTGGGCATTCGGATTCTTGTTAGGTTATATTACAGAAAAGTATATATATAAACGTGAAGGTCTGCCAGATACCGCCATCGACGATTTCTTGACTTATATGGCGATATTCACTGTGGTCGGTGCACGTCTTGGCCACTGCTTCTTCTATGATCCTGAATACTATTTCTCACATTTAGGAGAGGTGCTTTTGATCAACAAAGGAGGATTGTCGAGCCATGGTGGAGCGGTCGGAATCCTAATCGGAATGTATGTCTTCAGCAGACGTGTGGCAAAAAAAAGTTATTTGTGGGTGCTCGACCGTACTGTTATTGCTGTCGCAATCACAGGATGCTGTATCCGATTCGGAAATCTTATGAACCATGAGATTTATGGTCATGCCACAGATGTGCCTTGGGCATTCCAATTCGTGACAAATCTTCATTCGTGGATGGCAGGCAAGGCTGAACCAATTTTCTCTGAGCCAAGTCACCCAACGCAGATTTATGAGATGCTTTACTGCATAGTGACATACTGCTTTACCATGTACTTGTATTGGAAGACTAATGCTCGCAAATACGAAGGTTTGATTTTCGCCGTCTTCTTGCAGGGAATCTTCCTGACTCGTTTCTTGCTCGAATTCATCAAGAACAACCAAGAGTCGTTTGAAGACGGAATGATGCTCAACATGGGTCAGCTGCTAAGTGTGCCTCTATTCGTCACAGGGTTCTTTTTGTTCTATAAAGCGTATAAGCAATATAAAGAAGAGAAGGAATCTAGTCAGTTATCCGTAAGATAATCGCTCACGGAACAGAAAAATCTAACATAAGAATAGAAATATGAAACATATAGGTGCACATGTCTCAACATCGGGTGGAGTGGAGAACGCTCCTGTGAACGCCGCCGCAATTCAGGCGAATGCGTTTGCTTTGTTCACGAAAAACCAGCGTCAATGGTTTTCTGCCCCGTTGAGTGAGAAGTCGATAGCTTCTTTTAAGAAGAAGACGGAAGAAATTCACGTCGACCCAGCATATATTTTGCCTCATGACAGCTATTTGATTAATCTCGGACATCCGGAGACGGAGGGGTTGGAGAAGTCGCGTGCCGCATTCTTGGATGAGATGCAACGTTGTGAGCAACTAGGCTTGACGCTTCTTAATTTCCATCCCGGAAGCCATTTGAAGAAGATATCTGTGGATGACTGTCTGGCACGTATCGCAGAGTCGATCAATATCACTTTGTCCAAGACCTCTGGCGTATGTGCTGTGATAGAGAATACGGCTGGTCAGGGCTCCAACGTCGGCAATAGATTTGAAGAGATTGCGAAAATCATCAGTATGGTCGACGATAAGAGCAGGGTGGGAGTCTGCATTGACACCTGCCATACGTTTGCTGCCGGCTATGATTTGCGTACAGCTGAGGCTTGTGAGTCGACATTCGCGGAGCTAGACAAAGTTGTAGGACTTAGCTATTTGCGAGCTATGCATATCAATGATTCGATGAAACCATTGGGCTCGAAAGTAGACCGTCATAATAGTATTGGCAAGGGAGAAATCGGTATAGAATGCTTTAAATGGATTATGCAACAGGATATGTTTAATGATATTCCGTTGATTCTGGAGACCCCGGATGAGTCCATTTGGGCGGAAGAAATCGCACTTTTGAGGGGTTTTGAAGCAGAAAAATAACATTTTTTAACATTTGAATATAATAATTCAGCCGCAAAATAATATCTTTGTGGGCGAAAACAACTAAGAAACACAATTTAAGTTAAAATGGACAATACAGCATTATTGCAAGAAGTAACAGCCAAAGCTCAGGTTTGGCTAAACGGTAACTTTGATGAGGATACAAAGAAGGAGGTAAAAGCCCTTTTGGATTCATCAGACAAGAACGCTTTGATTGATGCGTTCTACCGTGACTTAGAGTTCGGTACTGGTGGTCTTCGTGGTATCATGGGTGCTGGAACAAACCGTATGAACAAGTATGTAGTCGGCATGGCCACTCAGGGTTTTGCTAACTATTTGAAGAAGAATTTTGCAGACCGTAAGCAGATTTCAGTTGTAGTTGGTCACGATTGCCGTAACAACTCACGTCTATTCGCAGAGACAGTCGCTGATATCTTTTCTGCAAACGGTATTCAGGTATATCTATTTGAGTCGTTGCGTCCAACACCAGAGATCTCTTTCGCTATTCGTCAGTTGAAGGCTCAGGCAGGTGTTAACGTGACTGCAAGCCACAACCCACGTGAGTATAACGGATACAAGGCTTATTGGGAGGACGGTGCACAGGTGCTAGCTCCACACGATAAGGGTATCATCGACGAGGTAAACAAAGTAAAGGTAGAGGATGTAAAGTTCGCTGGCAACAAGGATCTAATCAAGATCATTGGTGGAGAGATGGACTTCGACTATATGACAGCTGTTCACGAGGCATTGATCGACCAGGATGTGATCAACCGTCAGAAAGATCTTAACATTGTATATTCAGCAATGCACGGTACAGGTCGTGTGATTGTTCCTCTATGCTTGCGTTCATGGGGATTCCAGAACATCAACGTCGTTCCAGAGCAGATGATCGTAGACGGTAATTTCCCTACAGTTATCAGTCCTAACCCAGAGAACGCAGAG